>ERZ772779.419-NODE-419-length-20325-cov-13.647706_pt1 | contig 20325 bp, 20 predicted proteins | sample MGYA00511360_ERZ772779 | MGnify/ENA primary metagenome ERZ772779 (study PRJEB29015, sample SAMEA2738112) | human oral metagenome | biome: human oral; feature: human-associated habitat; material: saliva | place: China | collected 2231 ...
TCCCTGCAACAATAAAGGCAATGCCAAGTCCTAAGGTGCGTATGCCATTGGCTGAGACACAGATGGCAACCGTGCTCAGCAATGCCGACCCAGAGGGTAAGGGCCGTGTGCGTGTACGTATGAACTGGCAGACGGATGGTATGCAGACAAGTTGGGTGCGTGTGATGACCCCAGATGGCGGTAGTAGTAGTGACGTAAAGAGCAACCGCGGTTTTGTATTTATCCCAGAAGTAGGCGACCAAGTCCTCCTCGGCTTCCGTCATGGAGACCCTGCAAGACCTTACGTTATGGGTAGCTTGTTTAACGGAACCACTGGTAGCGGAGGCTTTGCTGCCAACCACAAGAAAAGCCTTACCACTCGAAGCGGTTCGACCGTCACCTTTGATGATACCGCCCATACCATCCTATTACAGACCACTCGTGCCAACAAAATATTCATTGATGAATTAAATGGCACCATCACCATATCTTCTGCCGAAGAAGTGAATGTAAAAACAAAGAATATAAACATAGATGCCTCCGAAGATATGAAAATTAATGTTGGCAGAAATTTAGATTTGAATGTAGGAGAAGATGCAAATATTTCAATTGGAGGAGACAAAAATGTTTCGATTGGAGGAGAAAAAACAACTTCTGTCAGTCAATCTGTTGAGACATCAATTGGTGGAGATTTACGAATGGATATAGTCGGAAAAACTGAACAAACTACAGCAGACATGTCTATGACTGTAACTCAAGGAGATGTTATCATTAGTGCAGCTTCCAAGGCTCTTTTGCAGGGCGGCGATGATGCAAGAATAAGTAAAGGATAAACTATATAGATAATCTAAAATGAATTATAATAGTATTGTATATGATGCTGCAATGCTTGACATTAGCTATTCTAAAGTGAATGTCATAGTCATAGGCACGCAGCAACATAGTTCTGACTGGTGGAGAAATGTAGATCTGTTGGGCTTGAATCCAGTAGCAGGTGTCGGTAGGAACAGTAAACTTATGTTTGTTCATCAGGCTATCAGGACAATCAGATTAGGTCTAATATATAAGTGGATCGTTTTGCTTTGTTCAGAAGGATATACAGCAAGTCAATTAGACCATATAGAAAAAACAGTTACAGGTATAACTAATAAAGCAGGGGAAAAGATAGTGCTAGATTGTCATATGATTTCCTCTCTTGATGATATAGTCTCATATATTAATAGCTTGTCTGCCAAAAAACAAAAGATAGAAACTCTCTATTTTTATGCGCATGGAGTTGTAAAAGAAATTCTACCTTGGATGAAATTACGTAAAGGTACACCTATAGACGAAAACTTTTTTAAAAAAATAAAAAAAGAATCTTTTGTCAAAGAGGCTGTAGTGAAGAGCTATGCTTGTAGAACAGGATTAGGGAATCCAGATATAGACCAAGACAGAATTATTAAGAAAGAAGGAAAAACGTCTTTCGACAGAGGAGAACAATACATAATAGAGTTGCCATTATTACTCTTGGAAAGTTTAGCTTCTAGAATTTCTGTAATCTTGAATGTTACGGTTTATGCTTATCTGAGAAGAACAGAGTACAGTGACACACTGTTTACCACTGACGAGTATGACTTCCTTGATGCATGTGATGCTGCTCTCCTAAATAAGAAAAGAAGTAGAAAAGCATCAAAATACGATCATATTACACAAACGAGGCAGTTGACTCGCACGGAAAGGGACAGATATCAAAAGCTGAATGAAGAGAGAGATAAAAAGAAAAATATTATAGTAGACAATGCTAGTTTTCGTTTAACAGGAGCCTTTCATCCTGTAAGAGCTGCAAGAACTCCAAGAAATGTTTCTAGCAAATTTTGGAGATTTTATAAGCTATGAAGTATTTATATAAATTACCCCGAAAGGTACATCTTTTTTTGTTTATATGTTGTGCTTTTCTTGTTACTATTTTAACTTGGAATTTAATGAAACCAAAATATTTATGTACAAATGGAATGGGACCGATACGTGTAGAAGGTTGGTTAGAAAAAGGGTATAGAATCATAGGAAAATATAAACTCTGGAATCCGCAGCCTCGCCTCCTTACAGAAAAGGATTGGCAGTTTATCCAGCAGCATCTTCCAGGATGGATACATAAGAATTACCCAAAGTACAAGGAATCGGATAAAATAAGGAAGTTGTCTATAGATTTCTTAAAGTCGCATACAGTATATCAGTTCACACTACTCCATGATGGAGAAATATTAGAAGAAGATGTTTATCTGCTATCATTAGGTGCACCTTATGAGACTGACCAATTAAAGATATATATTCCTAAGGCTTCTGTTTATGACAAAGAACAGCTTGATAAGGATGGGAAATTAGTTAGTAAAAACATATTGGTTTATCCTTTCCTAACAGAAAATTGGGAGTCCAATATTAATGAGGCTAAACCTTATGAGGCTGAAGACTTTTGGTAAACTTTTACAATGAGTCCATCATTAAATTTCTTAATTACAATAGAAAACTTTTCACACAGTAGATATTCACCTTTAAAGCAATGTGTATGTAGTAGAAGTAAATAAGATAGAAAGTCAGTGTTTCATGTCTTTGGTATTATCATATTCCTTTATGACTGTAATGATAAGTTCTTGGATCATCCAGCAAATATTTTTTAGTATGAATATAGATGACAAACTCCTCTATTTAATAAAGATACATTTATCTGTAGACTATTTAAATGACTCACCACAGGAAAGTTTTTTTTCTACAGAATGCACATTAACCCTTAAACAAAAGAAGTCCCATTTTAATGAAATGGAAGTAAAAGATTTATACGAAACAAATATAGATGATGTCTTTATAAGTTTAGATAAATCTTTGATAAAATCCACTGATTTTTTACGAAGATGTGCCTACCGATATGACGGAGTACAAGTTAGTATAGATAATTTTGGGGGTATTGGGGTAAAAAATAAACTAGCTTTGTTAAGACAGTGGGAGTCTATACGTTCTTTGCTGCTGTCCGATTACAAAGGCTTCTTTGTAGAAGATTACCTAATGAGAATAAATAATATAACGGAATCCTCCGAAGAACATAACATGCCCATGAATAATTATTTCTATTACGGATTGATCTTATTTGGCATTCCACATGAAACACCCATCGGATGGAGTAGAATACGGAATGTGATGTTATCTGATTTTGATGATATCATTTTTGAAGAGAGATTGTTTCATGAACAAGATATGGATGATAAACGTTGTTTTTCTATTGTGGGAGAGAACATAAATGAGTCTACCAACTGTAGAATAAACAAATACTACGGACGTGCACAAGTCCCTATGAATAGTTTTTTTCCAGATTGGACACAATTAGAAATTGATTACACTAAAGAAGATATCAATGTATATTGGAAATACGAATTAACTAAACAAGTGGAACAATAGTTTATGGAGCGTAAATTGAATAAATCACCTATAATAGCTACTGCTTCAGTGGATGACATGCAGCAGGAGGAGAAGAAACGAAAATGGCAAGATCCCAATGAAGATGTGAAATATGTTTGTGATGGGGGAAAAGTCCAATGCAAGTACTGTAGTTCACCCGTTGCACAAATTAGGGTTACTGCAGAAAGTATTATGTTACAAGATAAACCATGGGCAACTGTAGGAGATAATAATGGGCAGGTGAATTTCGGTTTTACAGGTCTTTGCACACATCCCAAGTGGGGAAATAACAAACCATCTTGCAAGTCTGTCATCAAGCTTGGTCAGTGGCAGGACTTTTCTGAGACAATCATTGGCAACTACAATGCTCTTTTGGTTAAGTCTACTATTCCATGTCTAATTAGTGGAGAAAAGCTGCAAATTGTGCATAGCGGACAAACTGCTACGTTAGATATCGTTAATCCTTTAGATAAACGTAAAGTACTTGAAGATGCTTATTGGATTGATGGGGATGAGGTTAGAAGAGACATACCGTTGAACACTATTGTTGGGCTGTATATAAAAGCTCGAAATGTTTATGTAGGAGAAGAAGTGCATTTAATCATTAAAGATGGAAGAGGACAAGAAAAATCATATAATGGTAAGGTAATAAATGAGAACACTATTTTTATAGATAATTTTATGATCAGTTCTGATAAGAAATAATTGGAACTAATTATACAAAATAAAAAGGAATTATGGATTATATAACAATAGCAGCAAAAGGTTTTATAGGGACTCCCAGACTTAAAAAAACTCCTATTGTGGATTTTGGCGACCCACTTTCACACATGCAGATAAGAAGAAATCGAGCAAGCAATCTTTTTGGTAAAGTTAGAAATAACAACACAAAAAACCATCAAGGTTTTGATTATTACGCCTTAGAAGGGACAGCAGTTTATGCGGTTGCCAATGGCAAAGTGGTCTATATCGTAGACCCTCCTTTGGGCGCTTATGGTAAGCAAATTGTTATAAAAATAGATAACAGCAAATATTATGCGTTTTATGCTCATTTGTTACAAATTGATGTAAAAAAAGGAGATGTTGTGAAGAAAGGTGACACTATAGGGAAGACTGGAATCACAGGAAATGCCAAGACTTTTAGAGGAATTGACCAGCATTTACATTTTGAGTGCAGAACAGCAGCAAAATTAGGGAAAGGTCTGGGCGGAAGACTATCTCCCAACAACATAGTATTGACTAAATTCTATTCACAGGGTTCTAAGAATGAAATGCAAAGTTCTTTAGGCGTGTATAAGGTAGATAAGAATAATAAAAAGACGAAAATGGACTGTATCCTATGAAAAAAATATTTTTATTTTTCGCATCCTATATACTACTGTCCTGTAGTCAATCCCATTATTCTGGTACCTTTAAGAATAATATTCAGCAGGATAGTCTAATCATAACAGAGATAGAAAATGACACGTGCTGTATGAGTAGACTAATTTTATCATATAATGGTCAAAGCAATGTGCTTCTTGAGTTGCATTGTGAAGATGGGAGTTCTATTGACTTTGTGAAAAATGTCAATGGAAAGAAACAACAGGAGAAAATTGGAGTCTATGCTATTTATAATGCAGCCGCTGATGGAAATAGCTTCTTGTTCTTTGATTATTTGACACGACGAGCTTACATTACTCCTGCATGCTTTTCTGATTGCCTTCCTGAATATACCTCATTAGACCTCAAGAAAAGAAGTATAATATTAAGGAATACAAACAGTTTCATAGGTAGTCTCAATGATACCTTAAATATCGGAGATAAACCAGAGTATGTAGTCTGCGGTAAAAGGTTCCATTTTGTTAAGGCTATACTGAATGTAATAAATTGACAAATATGCATACTCCTACTCTATCTAACCTATGGATATAACAGATTATCCAAGGATGCTTTCCGTGCATCACTCGCGATGTTCTCAAAACCTGCAAGACAGCATGCGCTGCCACGTGTCAGCAATGCGACGGAACTCGATAACTACACGGGGCGTAAGCAGGCGGCAGAAACGGCTGAGACACATTATATCACAGCAGAGAGTCAGGTGCCAACCCTGCGTGTAGGTTCTGTCGTAAGTCTCTACAGCTCGTTCTTGGAACGTGTAGGAAACTTATCAGAAGAAAGTTTGGGTGACTTTATCATCATCGAGATAACCCATGAGGTGAGTCAAGGCAGCTACTACAAGAACCGCTTCAAGGCTATCCCTGCAACAATAAAGGCAATGCCAAGTCCTAAGGTGCGTATGCCATTGGCTGAGACACAGATGGCAACCGTGCTCAGCAATGCCGACCCAGAGGGTAAGGGCCGTGTGCGTGTACGTATGAACTGGCAGACGGATGGTATGCAGACAAGTTGGGTGCGTGTGATGACCCCAGATGGCGGTAGTAGTAGTGACGTAAAGAGCAACCGCGGTTTTGTATTTATCCCAGAGGTAGGCGACCAAGTTCTCCTCGGATTCCGTCATGGTGACCCAGCAAGACCATACGTTATGGGTAGCCTCTTTAATGGAACAACTGGTGGCGGCGGTGGTCAAGGCAACAAATGCAAGAGTCTTACCACACGAAGCGGTAGCTCCCTTAAGCTTGATGACTCCAAAGGTAGTGTCACATTAGCTGATCCTGGGAAAACAAGCATCCACATGGACGGTTCTGGTAATGCCACATTTGATTCGTCTGACAAAATACTCATTTCCTGTGGTAGTGCTTCCATTGAGTTACATAAAGACGGTACAATAAAGATTAATGGCAAGGATATATCTGTTGATGGAAAGAATATCAAGGTGGACGGAGCGGATTCCATCAAGCAGACAACAAAGCAATATAAGACAACAGGTACGCAGTCTGTAAAAATAAAGAGTAATGCGCTTGTTGAGCAGAAAGCAAAGAAAGTAAAGATTGAAGCTGGTAACACAGTAAGTATAAAGGGAGTTGTAGCTGCAGATATCGAATCCGTTACAACAAATGTAAAGGGTAGCGGTTCCATCAATCTCAACTAATTTCAGATTATGGTGTCAAACGAACATAACCCAATAGCAGAACGCATAGGCAAGATACAGGCTATCTGGAAATCAAATATGGCAGGAAAGTTTTCTTATAAACTTGTCAGGCTTGTCATAAGAGAGTCTGACCTTCCCATTGTCAATGGTTTTTTGAAACTGGAATCCTCTCCCTATGGCAAGATAGAAGAAACTCCTGTTGTGATGCTTACTGATTTTGCAAATCCGCAAACCTTTGCATGGCAGCTATGTAACGATTGGCTTGAAGAGTATTCACGTGCATTGGAACAGTACCCGCAACTCCCTTGGAAGGAACACACCCAGTATCTTACCAAGGTAAAGGAGGCTGAACCTATTCAGCAGGAAGCACTGTTGTTATCTGTCTTGGAAAGTTTCAGTCAGAGTCTTCCGAGCTACGGACAAAACATGCTTCTTCTTGGACTTGTTCCCAGACTATTATGTGGTTATGAATTGTTTGAGAAATGGCTGGGTGAATTCTGTAAAATGCTTCCATCTCATATTGCACTGCTTGTCATTGATTATACAGATAACGAAGTCTATAACACACTGGCATCCAATTTAAAAGAACAATGTGTGACCATAAAGTTGGATAGCCTTGATATGGAAGGAGCATATAACGAACTACTTACACAAGGTAATCCAGAAGATCCTAACGTAAAGATTAGAACAGTTATGGTCGAGATGGGTAAGGCAGCCTCTAAAGACCAAAGAGGTAAATTAGATGATCTTGGAGAACGTCTATTGGATATCGGTCGTGCATCTGGTCAGTCATCATTGTGGCTCTACACCTATATCGTCTATGCTGGTTTCCTTTTCCGTTACAAGGATGGACAAGCACTTGCACTGCTGGATAAGGGTATAACCTTGTGTGATTCCCACCAGTCAGACAGTTCGGTAGCAGCTATGACAGTTACTGCTTATACTTATAAAGCATCATATCTTAACTATATTGGTAAACACGACGAAGCACTTGAATGGTTTGAAAAGACATTGGACTATTGTCTTTTACATAATGACATTATTAATGCCATTGGTGTTTGTCGAAATATCATAACTATATCTATTCTGAATTCAACGCAGGAGATAGGCTCCATGTTTCTTCATAAACTCCTTCCATTTCTTTCAACGATGGAGGATGAAAGTCTTAAACATACAGATTTCATTCTTATAGCAGCTTTCCTTCTGTCCTATGATAAGAATATGACAAAGAGTGGCCGAGAAGATATTGAAGAGAGAATGAAGAGAATATATGGTGAGTCATGGCTCTCCCAAGCCACGATGCAGCTACAGCAAATAAAGAACCCAAAACAACCAAAGATAGATGAATTTAGTTGATACACATCTGACCCCGATATTAGGAATTGACATCCATTTTACGACATCATGGAATCCTTTTCATCCTTTCATTGGTTTCGTTATGGACCCGATGGACTATATTCCGTTCATTGGAGCAACGGTTAATGTGAATGGGTTCAAAAGAGGAGTGTCAGATACGCAAGGTATTATTATTCCACTTGTTCACATCCCTATAGTAGGTATGTTTATAATGGTATCTATCATAGGTCATGATTCAATGAACTTTTTCGGAGCTGAAAGAGTATATGCAGAAGGTTCCCGACTGAGTGGAAAAGGATACTTCGTAATGACCTGTAATGACATTGGAATCCCTTTGACAATACAACCTGGACATAAAAAGTTCTGGCATCTAATTCCAACCATCTATGCTCCAACTTCTTATTCGCTCCCTATTTCTTATGGAGCACCTGTCAACATCGGCGACCCGCTTGTTCCAGATTGGGCTGGTATGCTGAAAGGACTTGCCATGAGCTTTGGCTTTGGTGCTATTATGCGATATGCCCGAATAGGTGCAAACAAGCTGATGAAGAAGATAGCTGGAGAAGATAATTGGTTTAGTTCTCTGCTTTGTAAGTTGGGATTTGAACCAGTGAATCTTGTGAGTGGAGCAGTAGTCTATGAGGGTACTGACTTTGCTTTTCAAGGGATTATGCCACTTGAATGGAAGCGGAAGTGGAGTAGCAGTAATGACTACGTGGGCATCCTCGGTCATGGCTGTCAGAACAACTATGATCTTGATATAATCCTTGACCCAGAGGAGGATGCTATCGGTGTACGCATCGAGGATGGAAGAGTCTTGGGCTTTCCTATGCTTGATGAGGGAGAAGAAGCTTATATTCGTTCAGAGCACCTGACACTGCGTAGAGGAAATGGAGTCTTTGAGACGTATGACCATAAAAGTCGCATTACCAAGACTTTTGAAAGGGTTTATGCTTCAGAAACAGATAGATGGAGACTTACATCCATTAGAAATGTGTCTGGCCATACAACACAGTTGCAATATGAAGCTGGCAAGCTGAAAGAAATCTCTGATGCAGCAGGAAGAAAAATACGTCTTGAATATGATGGTTACCCAGAAGTAAGAAGAGTTGTACTCCTGTCTATTGATGGAGGTGAAGATGAAACACTCGTTGAGTATAGCTATAACAAGGCAGGTGATATGATAGGCGTCACGGATGCCATGGGCAAGACCACCCATATTGAATATGAGAACCATCTTATGACGTCGAAGACCGACAGGGATGGTCAGACTTTCTACTGGGAGTATCAGGGAGAAGGGAAGAAGGCTCGCTGCATACACACCTGGGGTGAAGGCGGCTATCAGGAAGGCTGGATAGAATATCACCCAGAGGAAGGCTATAACGTAGTTGTCAATGGTGAGAACGAGAAGACGATTTATCGTTACACGCCTGAGCAGCTTGTTACGTCAGTGGAGGATGAGTTAGGCGTACGTGAACGCTACGAATATACAGAATATAATGAGATCTACCGTGAGTGGGACGGCGAAGGACGTATGACAGGCTACTGCTATGACGAACGTGGTAATCTTACAAGTGTTGTCTATCCTGACGGAACAGAGGATACACGTGCCTATGACGAGGAGGACAGGCTGATAACCGAGACTGATGCCTTAGGCAACCGTCGTGTCCTTGTTTATCATGAACCTTCTGAAGACGGAACGCCTGTCAACGGAGAGGGACAGCTCTCTGCCGTCATAGAAGCCGATGACCGAGCTACCTTCTTTGAGTATGACACGCATGGACTGCTGTCTTCTGTAAGTCTTGATGACAGGACGGTACACCTGGAATACAACGAGCAGAACAACCTTGTTTCTGTAAAGAATGAGAAGGGTGTGGGAACACGGTGGAACTATGACCACAAGGGTAATGTCCTCTCTGTACTTACCTCTGCTGGTGCAAGACAGACGTTCCGCTATGACCGCTTAAACCGAGTTACTTCTATCACTACTGGTAAGCGCACGACGAACCTCCGCTATAACTCCTATGAGGATGTGGTAGAGGCGAGCGAGGGCTTCCACCGTGTGAAGTATAAGTATTCGCCGATGGGTGACATCCTCCAGCGTGAGGGTGAGGACGGCAGCGTGCTGCGCTTTGCCTATGACCGTATGGACCGCCTTCGTATGCTTACCAACGAGCATGGTGAGGAATATACCTTTGACCGCAACCTCCGTGGGGAGATTGTCGGTGAGACGGGATTTGACCGAATGCACCGCAAGTATATGCGTGATCGCTCAGGACGTGTCATCCGTGAGGAAAGGGCTGGCGGCAGGTGGACAGAATATGAGTATGACCAGCGGGGACGGCTGACACGCAGCAGCTTCAGTGATGGTACGATAGAGGCTTTCAGCTATGATGCGCTTGGTAGGCTTACCGAGGCACGCAATGCCACAGGAAGCGTTTCTATGGAGTATAACGAAGGGGGACATGTAGTCAAGGAGTGTTTCAGCGGTGGTCTCCCTGGTGACAAGGGTACGACGGTAGAGAACATCTATGATGACCTTGGAAACCGTATAGAGACAAGGACTTCGCTTGGTTCGGTTGTACAGAACAGCTTTGATGAGGATGGATTGCTCAGCCGTGTGATGGCATCTGGTGGTGGCGGTGAGAGCTGGGAAGAGAAGATTGTCCGTGACAGCGAGGGGCTGAAGATAGAGAAGATCTTCTCTGGTGGCATCCGTATGACACGTACCTATGATGCTTATGGCAATGTCATCTCACAGAAGAGTCGCTCGCTTCGTCAGGACGGCTACGACCGCCGTTATGCGTGGAATGCGTCAGGACGTCTGCAGAGTGTGATAGACGGAATCACGGGAGGCAGGACAAGCTACGCCTATGATGCGGTTGGTAGTCTGATGAGTGCCCGCTATGAGGACGGTACGGACGACTATCGTATGCCCGATGCCGCAGGCAACATCTTTCGCAGTCGTGACCGTAGGGACAGGGAATACGGCAAGGGCGGCAGGATTCTCCGTGACCGTCATTATGACTATCTCTATGACGTTGAGGGCAACCTCATATTGAAGACTCCACGTCGTGGGCTGACACAGCATCCGAACCACGAGGTGTCGGAGGAAAGTGGCATGCATATTGCCTGGCAGACAGGTGACTATGCCTATGAATGGTATGGTAACGGTATGCTCAAGGAGGTGCGGCTTCCATACGGCAAGACTGTTCGCTTCGAGTATGATGCTCTTGAGCGTCGCACGGCAAAGCTCTTCAATGGTCACGTCTTCCGCTATCTTTGGGACGGCAACGTGATGGTGCAGGAGTGGCAGTATGAGGAGAAGGACCGTCCGCAGCATAGCATTGACGAGTTCGGCCGTATCCGAATGTTAGGCGATGAGCCAGTAGAGAACCTTGTCACGTGGGTGTATGAGGAAGGTTCATACGTCCCTGTGGCAAAGATACAAAACGGTGAACGCTACACGATTATCAGCGACTATATGGGTCGCCCAGTGGAAGCGTACAACAGTTATGGCAACGTTGTCTGGCAGGCTGACTATGATGTTTATGGTGACCTTCGAAACATAAAAGGTATCCGTGACTTCATCCCTTTCCGCCAGTTAGGACAGTATGAGGATGATGAAACTCGCCTCTATTACAACAGGTTCAGATATTACGACCCGAGGATTGGTAATTATATTAGCCAAGACCCGATAAGGTTAGCAGGAAATAATCCAACGCTGTATGGATATGTAGGGGATGGAAATTCAAATGTAGATATCTGGGGGTTATCAATAGACTATTACTCTTTAGACCATTTAGGTCGACCAACTGGAGGATTGGCAGAAATATCTTTAGATTCTACAGGCTCTTTACCTAAGGGTACTGATGCAGGAATAGATCCACCAGGGTGGAAAGGAGGTCAGCATCCATATCACCAACAGAGAGGACATTTAATAGCAAAAAATCATGGAGGGAGCGGAGTAGACCCAAGGAATATTGTAACGATTACAGATGGTACTAATCACCCAGGAATGACAAAATATGAGAATATAATAACTAGGCGTGTCAAGAATGGTGATACGATTCTACTAGAGGTAAAAGCCGTGTATGATGGAGATAACCTCACCCCTAGTAAAATAACAATGTATGCTATTGACCAAAAAGGTAATGTTGTTGTAGATGCAGAAATAAAAAATGGATTAAGACAGAAAACATCATGTTGTCATGGATAAAAAAAATACATTCGAACTTGAAGTTATAGGTTCTCAAAAGTGTTTTGGGGATTTACCAGCATTAAGTACATATAGGTTTAATAATGGGAGGAGATTTCCATTATCTTACATTCGTTTCGTAACGAAATATGGATATGGTCTTACAGTAGACCTTTTTCACATCTATATTCCATTGTCAGAGCATGGAGACTCTATCTTCATCAGGTCTGATGAAATACGTTCGACTTATTATGAAGATGTAGTCAATGGAGATATATGGTTTGAGGTTGCTGCAGACATCTCTCTCTCAACCCTAAAGAATCTTTACCCATTTGCAAGTAGCGATAATGGTGAATACTTATTTTGGGATATCAATTCGTATAATAAAGAAGATGATGAGATGGACATCTATATGACTGACTTTAGGAGCATAGAATTGAGAAAAGTCGCTTCTAATCTCAATGAATTTATTGATAAGATTACAGATGTCAATAGATATAAAGAACTTCTCCCTTTTTCTATTCAGCCTCTTCCCCGTATATTTAAAGTGTTAAACCTTGTTGTTTAGCACTTTTACATGTTTCAGATATCAGCAAAACTGGTTAAGAACTATATAAGTATGGGATTGAGAGCAGAGAGGAGGAGATCCTCCGTGACAAATACGGCTAGGGTGGCAGGATATCCGTGACCGCCATTATGACTTTCTCTATGACGTAGAAGGCAACCTCATATTGAAGACTCCACGTCGTGGACTGACACAGCATCCGAACCACGAGGTGTCGGAGGAAAGTGGCACGCATATTGCCTGGCAGACTGGTGACTATGCCTATGAATGGTATGGTAACGGTATGCTCAAGGAGGTACGGCTTCCATACGGCAAGACTGTTCGATTCGAATATGATGCCCTTGGGCGTCGCACGGCAAAGCTCTTCAACGGTCACGTATTCCGCTATCTCTGGGATGGCAACGTAATGGTGCAGGAGTGGCTGTATGAGGAGAAGGACCGTCCGCAACATAGCATCGACGAGTTCGGCCGCATCCGAATGTTAGGCGATGAGCCAGTAGAGAACCTTGTCACGTGGGTATATGAGGAAGGTTCGTACGTCCCTGTGGCAAAGCTGCAGAACGGTGAACGCTACACGATTATCAGCGACTATATGGGTCGCCCAGTGGAAGCGTACAACAGCTATGGCAACGTAGTTTGGCAGGCTGACTATGATATTTATGGTGACCTTCGAAATATAAAAGGAATCCGTGACTTCATCCCTTTCCGTCAGTTAGGACAGTATGAGGACGATGAGACGCGCCTCTACTACAACAGGTTCAGATATTATGACCCGAGGATTGGTAACTACATCAGTCAAGACCCGATAGGATTGATGGGAAATAACCCAACGCTGTATGGGTATGTGGGGGATTTGAATAAGTGGGCTGATGTATTTGGATTGAAATGTAAGAAATCAAATACAGCAAAAGTATATGGAGATAAAAAAGGACGTTGGCGTAACCCTGATGGAACTTTTGCAAAAGATCCTGGCTGGCCAGATAATTTTGGATTTGTCAAGGGGAAAGATAAAATAGGTTCTTTAGATGTTGGGCATAAGGTTGATAGGTTTGGGCATCCTGGTGGAAACTTTGTCGCTGATGCAGGAACGCCTTTTACTCAAAGATTTTTACCGAGCTCAAGTATAAAGAAAGAATATCATCAGTATGAAGTTATAAAATCTATAGATAACGTTCGTAGTGGTCCGGCAGAGCCTTGGTTTGGGCAAGAAGGACTTGGTATACAGCACCAGTTGCCTGAATCTATTCAGTATTATATATCATGGATTTATAAAAGAAATATAATTAAAGATGAAAGAAAGAAACATCAAAATTTTAGAGTATCAAGGTGACGGAGGCTTACCCAAAGGGAAAAACTTGTTTTATTTATGTTTAAATTGTCATACAATTATCCCTTCTATGAAATCTGGTTCATGCCATTGTGGTAATATCTTAATAGATGCAGATGAGGGAAGAGGAGGTTTTAAAGATATTTCACAAACATTGGTATTAGAACTTGAATAGTTTTTCTTATTCCATTTATTATGAAGTAAGGAATACTGTGTCTATGAGATTCTAAAGCCATTTGAAGTGGAAAAATGACGATTACACCTACATTTGGTCAAATTGGTTTTGGAACTCAGTATAAAAACCTGTGCAAATAAAAGCACTCGTTAATTGCGGTAGGCTAAAAGAAATATAATGAAAAAAATGAGTTAGCTAAAAAGCTACACTCTATGGGTGTTTCGTCCCACGCATACCCTTTAGAAGGCTCTATTACTACGTGAGATACTATTTCTTAGTTGAAGTCTATAGCACGTGGAAAGTAATATATTGATGAACATGTTAATCAAAATGAGTTTGTGCCCCTTAAAATAGAGAACGATGCTTGCAAGTTTATCTATAATGAATTTAGATAAATAAAATAAGACACGTGACAAAGAGAACATATCGAGTATGATGCTCTTGGGCGTCGCACGGCAAAGCTCTTCAACGGTCACGTCTTCCGCTACCTCTGGGATGGTAACGTGATGGTGCAGGAGTGGCAGTATGAGGAAAAGGACCGTCCGCAGCATAGCATTGACGAGTTCGGTCGCATCCGTATGCAGGGCAAAGAGCTGGTAGAGAACCTTGTCACATGGGTGTATGAGGAAGGTTCGTACGTTCCTGTGGCAAAGATACAGAACGGTGAACGCTACACGATTATCAGCGACTATATGGGTCGCCCTGTGGAAGCGTACAACAGTTATGGCAACGTAGTTTGGCAGCCTGACTATGATATCTATGGTGACCTTCGAAACATAAAAGGACTCCGTGACTTCATCCCTTTCCGACAGTTGGGACAGTATGAGGATGATGAGACAGGACTCTATTACAACCGCTTCCGCTATTATGACCCGAATACAGGAACCTATATCAGTAAGGATCCGATAGGATTAGCAGGAAATAATCCAACGCTGTATGGGTATGTGGGGGATTGTAATAAGTGGTTTGATTTATTTGGATTAGATTATTTTTATCAGCTTATAAAACATGACAAAGTCGTATACAATGGCATTACAAAGAATCCTGTTAAAGACAGGATTGCTGATCATATCGGCGTTAAAGACTTTACAGATTTCAGATATGTTCAAGTAAAAGATAGGATTGCATCAAGGAATTTAGAGGGTTCTGCACTACACAATGCTGATGGGAAAGGACTTCAGAATGCACATAGGAAGGATGGACAATATTATCATTCATATGACCCTGACGATTTAGCAGCAGGAAGAACTTACTATACCCAAGCCGAAATTGATGAAATAATGAAAAAGGCTGAGACTGGTGAGATAAAGGATGGGAAAGTAATCTCACATAATTGTAAATAGATATGGAATATAAAGATAAGGTAGATGTTGACCAAGAGTTTCAAAATATAATCTATCCTCTTGTAGAGAATTGGAAGCAATACTCGGAGGAAGAAGTGGAAAGACTAATAAAAGAGAATGGAAAAATATGTAGAAAAGAATTTTCTATATATCGGAAAAGGCTCCTAATAGAATTAAAGAACTTTGACGATATTTTATTGATTATAGCTAAGTTTTATGAGAACAATACAGTGATACTTGTAGAAATCCTGTCTTCTTGGTACTGTTTGTATAATCAATACGGAATAAACCTTTCAGATGAGGTCTTCAAGTTTTTAATATCTTTAAAAAAGGGAAATAACGTAAGGCTTTATGCTGCTATTTTGATTATACAACTCCCTCTATTTGAAACATACGAAAATAAATGGATATATATATTGTCCATCTCTAAGATTGCCCCACGAAGAAAATCCATTTCAGTTTTCTACACTGCAGTTTGGAATAATAAAGACATGATTCCTATTCAGTATAGAGAAAAAATAATAGTAGTTTTCCAAGAGGCAATAGAGAAGTATAATTTGCATCCCACAACAGTAGATAAATACAATAAACTGATAGACCTTATTAGATAGTACAATAACGGCTATGACTGTCGCTATGCGTGGAATGCATCAGGACGTCTGAAAATGTGATGGTGCAGGAGTGGTATTATGAGGAGGAAGACCGTCCACAGTATTGCATCGACAAGTTTAGCCGTATCTGTATGCTGGGCCAGAACCAGTTGAGAATCTCATCACGTGGGTTTACGACAGTGACAGCTATGTCCCTACTGCCAAGATTGTTGGTGACAAGCATTACAGCATCGTCAGTGACTACATCGGCCGTCCCGTCCAGGCATACGATGATAATGGAAACATTGTCTGGCAGGCAGACTATGATATCTATGGTAACCTCCGCAACCTCCACGGCAGCAGGCGGTTCATTCCTTTCCGCCAGTTAGGACAGTATGAGGACGAGGAAACTGGGCTGTATTACAACCGCTTCCGCTATTACGACCCGAATACAGGGACCTATATCAGTCAGGATCCGATAAGTATCTTAGGGGGAGTAAATACATTTGCCTACGTTTTTGATTGTAATATAGGGATAGACATTATGGGGTTAACTGTTACAGTTGCCCAAGTTGATAAATATGGAGAGTTATTAAAAAATAGTACTGTTGGTGATGATTTAGAATTTCATCATATACCACAAGATAAGTTAGGATTTTTGCCTCGAAAAGAAGGTATAGCAGTTGTGATGCCTAAATCAGAGCATGCTATGACCAGAACCTATAAAACAAAGGGGCGAATTACGGCTTCTTTAGATAAGAATCGAGCGTTCAAAGATATACTAAAAGACGATTTGGTGGACTTGAGAAAGATAAGTCCTAAATATGATGATGCTATTATAAAAATTATCAAGGGATACGAAGATCTTGATATGATAGGCAAGGGAGAATTAACTTTATCTAAAATAATAGAATCTTGTAAGTAAATGAGAACAGAAATTTTAAAACTTAAGGAAATAGGCAGAATGCCTAATGAAAGCTTGGATGATAATGAAAGTATAGACTCTTTAATTAGGGACTATGATGAATTATTGTCTAGTATTAAACTTCCTCTTTCTTATGAAGAGGGAAAAGTTTTAGTTAGTTTATTTCCAGAAGAAGCTTTTTACGATTTACAATGGGATTTATTGAAGCTGGTAGAAAGTTTATATGGGAAAATTACAAATGACAAATATCATAGCTTAATACAAGAATGTCCGAGTAAGGAATGGAGAGAGGCCTTACTGGCTAGATATAATAATACAAGATGAGATAATTATTCATATAGACATCTCATCATAATGCATGAATAGTATATTGAAAATGATTATATGCATAATTATGTAGGGTCTACTGAAGCACAGCATCGATGAGTTTGGCCGTATCCGAATGTTAGGCGATGAGCTGGTAGATAACCTTGTCACATGGGTGTATGAGGAAGGCTCGTACGTACCTGTGGCAAAGCTGCAGAACGGAGAACGCTACACGATTATCAGCGACTATATGGGTCGCCCTGTGGAAGCGTACAACAGTTATGGCAACATAGTTTGGCAGGCTGACTATGATGTTTATGGTGACCTTCGAAACATAAAAGGCATTCGTGACTTCATCCCTTTCCGCCAGTTGGGACAGTATGAGGACGATGAGACTCGCCTATACTACAACAGGTTCAGATACTATGCCCCGAGGATTGGTAATTACATCAGTCAAGACCCGATAAGGTTAGCTGGAAATACCCCAACACAGTATGGGTATGTGGGGGATTTAAATAAGTGGGCTGATGTTTTTGGTTTAGATTTTAAGACTGTAGATTTCTCTGGACATCCAGACTTGTACCAAGGTCCAGGGAAAAATACTGTAAAAATAAAACTCACTGGTGATAGAAGTTCTGATTTCACAAGAGCTTATAAAGAAGCTGGTATAACGAAAGCAGATGCAACAGGATATACTTGGCATCATGTTGCTGATTTTGATCCTAAAACTGGGGAATCAACAATGCAATTAATAAAAACATCAGCACACGAAGCAAATTTGCCACATAAAGGTTCAGCTGGACAGTTTGCAGATTATTTCGGTGTCCAGTATGATAGTTTTGAAGCTAAGATGAAGTCTTTTGAACAGGGTTGGAGGAAAGAACCTAAAAGACAAGCAAAAAAAATAACCTGTAAAAAATAAGTATTATGTTTACCAAATCATCACATTCGATCACAATGTCAGATATAGATTTTTTAGAGCATTCTATAGGACAAGGTTTACCTAATGACTTTATCTCTCATTATCTAAAAAATAATGGTGGAGTCCCTAATAAAACATATTTCTATGTTGAAAAGGACGATGGTTATGTTGAAGTAAGTTTCTTTCTACCAATTAGGTTCGATACTACTGAACTGAGTAATATGACCATTGAAAGAAGTTACTCAAACTTGACCTCAAAAGGGATACCAAAAATCTATCTTCCATTTGCATTAGATTGGGGTGGAAATTATTTTTCAATAGACCTTGAAACTAATAATATCGTTTTACTGCTTATGGATTTAGGGCCCTTCACAGACGACGCAGTTAAATATTTAACAAGAGGGTTTAGTAATTTTATAGACAATTTAGAAGAAGGAGAAGAGGAAGATGTATAAGCTTCTATGATAGATGAGCCGCCGATGCTGTGGTCAACGTCTTCTGCAGTCGTTACCGCAGGGACAGGGAATATGGGAAGGGCGGAAGGATACTCCGTGACCGCCATTATGACTATCTCTATGACGTAGAGGGCAACCTCATATTGAAGACTCCACGGCGTGGACTGACACAGCATCCGAACCATGAGGTTTCGGAGGAAAGTGGCACGCATATTGCACGGCAGACAGGTGACTATGCCTATGAATGGTATGGCAACGGTATGCTCAGGGAAGTGCGGCTTCCCTATGGCAAGACTGTTCGCTTCGAGTATGATGCTCTTGGACGTCGCACGGCAAAGCTCTTCAATGGTCACGTCTTCCGTTACCTCTGGGACGGCAACGTGATGGTGCGGGAGTGGCAGTATGAGGAGAAGGACCGACCACAGCACAGCATTGACGAGTTTGGCCGCATCCGAATGTTAGGCGAAGAGCCGGTAGAGAACCTTGTCACGTGGGTATATGAGGAAGGTTCGTACGTTCCTGTGGCGAAAATACAAAACGGTGAACGCTACACGATTATCAGCGACTATATGGGGCGCCCAGTAGAAGCGTACAACAGCTATGGTAACGTTGTTTGGCAGGCAGACTATGACATCTATGGTGACCTTCGAAACATAAAAGGTATCCGTGACTTCATTCCTTTCCGACAGTTGGGACAGCATGAGGACGATGAGACTCGCCTCTATTACAATCGCTTCCGCTATTACGACCCAAAGATTGGTAATTACATCAGCCAAGATCCGATAAGGTTAGCTGGAAATAACCCTACGCTGTATGGGTATGTGGAGGATTGTAATGAGTATGTAGATTTATTTGGATTAAATTTTAATGGTATTCCGCAAAACCCAGGAATTGTAAGAAGATTTATGTCGAAAGCTGAATATAAAGATTTTAAGAAAAATGGTTTTAAGTATGATCCAAAAGATACAAGAGGAGGTATAAGTGCTACAAGTACAAAAATAAAACCTCAAAACCCTGATGCGATAAAAAAAAGTACAGGAGCTTTAGGTGCTGATTATTTTGTTGATATTGATACAAAGGGAAAGGATGTTGTGCTAAAAGGCAAAACCAAAGGAGGAGTTCCTGATTGGAAAATTAAGGACAATGTCTCAAAGACAGATATAGTAAGTAGTGGCAAAGTGTGTAAAGGATGAAAGAACTGGATTTATTAGTTAAAGAATACTTTGAGAGTCGGGAAAGACTTCAGGCTTTTCTGTCAGGTATAGAGATAAAGAAATCTGAAGACAGTGCGTTGTTGGAATATTTCCTTTTATTACTTAAAGATAGCTTTTTTGAAGCAAAAGTCTTTGAATTATTGTTATACCTAAACCCTTCTGAAGCCAAAAGATACATAAACTTGTATTATCTGCAAGGGAATCCATATGAAAAGGAAAGATACAAGGGGAATTTGGATGTTATGCTCGATGATTATAAATCAGTTTTGGGAGAGATGGAGTTCTCTAAACTGATAGATTCCATATCCAAAGAAAATAAGGATTTTTATGTGATAAAGGAAGCGATAGATTTTGCCAATGATGAGTGATTATGCTTGTTTACTTTTCTGAAATATTTTATAAAAAGCAGTGCTATAGAGTGTTTGATAATCTAAAAACAGAGCTTTTAATGGAATGAGACCTCTGCAAAACTCTTAGTTTAGAAATTTGCTTATATCATTATTTTTTCGT
>ERZ772779.425-NODE-425-length-20168-cov-14.160543_pt1 | contig 20168 bp, 22 predicted proteins | sample MGYA00511360_ERZ772779 | MGnify/ENA primary metagenome ERZ772779 (study PRJEB29015, sample SAMEA2738112) | human oral metagenome | biome: human oral; feature: human-associated habitat; material: saliva | place: China | collected 2231 ...
GCCGCCGCCCTCGGGCACCGGGAGGAGGGGCAGTGTGGCTACAGGAGTCCCGCGAGGCCCTTCTTAACGGCACGGTCGCGCTGGTAGCGGAATACTTCGAGGAAGATGCCGCCGAAGAAAATGCAGGCGATTGCGACCCAGATGCTCGCGGGAGCGTGACGCCCGTACACGAGGAAGTACACGTAGGGTGCCAGGAAGGTGACGGCGGCGGTGGCGGCACCGACGATGCGGTGCCACAGTTTCTGCCCGGCGACCATCTCGATGAGGCCCCACGTGTAGGGGATAGCGGTGATGACGTCGATGAGCCAGAGGATACGCCAGTCGCCCCGGAAGTGGGGGACGAACATGACGGGCACGGCGCGCGCCATGGAGTAGACGAAGACGACGACGTAGGCGATGAACTTGGGGTTGCGGCACAGCTTGAGGAAGGCCGTGCGCTCGATGATGGAGGCACCGACTGCTCGCGCGGCGCGGGTGGCGCGTGACGCGGTTGAGAGCGTATCGAGTCCGGCCATGGAAACGCGCATGAACTCGCGTTGTTCGTCTGTGCCGGCCGCCCAAGCTTCCAGCAGCGCTAGGGGGGAGAGCGCGATGGGCGTGCGTCCGCCGGAGGGTGCCCCGGCCTCGTGAATGAGATCGGCACCCAGGGCGTCGCGTAGGCGCGGCAGTTGGTCGCTGGGGATGACGGCGAGCCATAGGCGCACCCGTCGTTGTATGGCGTCGTGGAGTTCGTGGGAGAGTGCGTGTCCGGCGGCCGAGTGGGGTGAGAAGCCTTCGGCGGCGATGTCGACGAGCGCCCCGGGGTATTCGACGATGCGGGTTGTCAGGTCGCCGGCGCGATCAACGCCGGAGACGGTGATGATCGTCGCGGCATCCCACTGGTAGGTGCGTGCGATCTCGATGTCGAGGATCGAGCGCAGCGTCACGAGGGATGCGATGTCACTCACGGGTGGCCTCTCGGTAGGGGATGATCCACTCAATTGTGCCTGACTGGGCGGTTGGAATGCACGCCCACGTGGGAAGCGTGACGCACGTAGAATCGACGTATGGTGAAACGACGCATTGATCCCGCTTCGGGAATGGAGGCGCTGCACGCTTGGCGTGGCTCGTGTGAACGCGGCGAGGACGCGCCCCGCGCTGTCGTGCTGACGGCTGTGCGTTTCACCCTCGAGGAGTTGGGTTCCCTGCATCCGGGCCGTTCTGTCGAGGTGCGCGTGCCTCCTGCGGGTGCGGTGCAGATTCTTCCGGGGACCACGCACCGGCGTGGTACACCGCCCGCCGTCGTGGAGACGGACGCGCGCACGTGGCTGTCGCTGGCGTGCGGCCTGCTCACGTGGGACGAGGCCGTGGCTGCCTCCCTGGTGAGCGCGTCGGGGGAGCGTACGGACCTGGGTCCCTTCCTGCCGCTCGTGTGAGTGGCAGGGAGAGGGTGTTCCGGGTGGGGAGGGGTGCCGCCGGGTTTTAGGCCTCGATCTGCGGAGCGCCGAAGCGTGCGATGATCTTGGGGGCCAGGTACTTCTGGGAGCCCTTGTAGGCGTAGCGCTGGGCGACGGCGGCGACGGCCGCGGTGCTTGCGGCGAAGAGCACCAGCGAGGCTAGGGTGACGTCATCTGAGTCTTCGGCGGGGATCGGGCGCTTCGTGACGGTCTTCCAGCCGAATTCGAAAATCTTGGAGGCCGCGAAAGCGGCTCCGGCGATGACAGCGGTCGTGGCGAGCTTGTCGATGGTGGCGGAATCCATGTGTGTCTCCTGGCGTGGGTTGGTTGTCCCTGCGCGGCAGCGCGTGCTTCCATGATGCCCCACACTGCGCTCTCGTGCGAGATCCAGGCGCTTACTGGCTTATGCTTATGGGCAAGTGTTCTCGTCCGAAGGATTCCCTATGGCCCGCGCCCGTTCTGTATTCGCGTTGGTAACCCTTGTGGTTGCTGCTACGACCTTGGCTGCGTGTACGCCATCAGTGTCGTCGCGTACCCCCCAAGATCCTTTCGGTGCACCCGTTGTTCCGGGGCAGGGGATCGAAGAAGAAGGGATTGAAGGCACGATTGATGCTCCCAGCCCGAGGACGGGCACGGACACGGTGACGGTTGCCCTCGTGGGCGGTGCGCAGCTGCCTACTGAGATGGCGCAGGCCTTCACGGAGGAGACGGGCTTCTCGGTCGCGGTCGTTCCCATTGATGGGGTGGATTCGCTCCCCAGGGCGGGGGCGGATGTTGTGCTGGGCCTGGATGGTGCTGACGCACAGCAGGCGAGCCAGGCGGGCACGATTGCTCCGTCTGGCCCGCAGGACACTGTGACCCTGTCGGGTACTTCTATTTCGGGTGTGCCTGCGGCGGTGGCGTACGGTCGCGACGATGTGTGCGTGATCGCGGATAAGTCGTGGATGAGTGCGAATAAGCGCACGCTGCCCACGTCGTTTCAGGAGCTGAGTACTCCTCGCGTGCGCACACTCCTCGCGGTTCCGGATCCTGTCTCGTCGTCGGTGGGGCGTGCCTTCCTGCAGGAGGCTGCCGCGCAGACGGGTGAGGGCCTGGGTTCGTTCGTCCAGACGCTGAGTCCGCATGTCGATCCCTCGCTGGGTGCGGTTATTGGCGGGTGGACGGCTGGAGGGCACGTGTCTGACGGCTACCTGTCCGAGATCGTGGGGTCTGCGTCGGGCAAGTCCGGCTCGTACCCGCTCGTGGTTGCGCCGCGTTCGCTGGTTGCGGCTGCCGTGACGAACACGGGTGCCGATTCGTACGGGACGGCGTTGCCGTCGACGTGTATCGCGCGCATCATGTACACGGCGGCAACGAAGACGCCCGCAACGGACGGCGCTGAGTCCTTGATCGCCTGGCTGCAGAGTGCGGAAGCGCAGCATTCTTTGGCGACCACGGGGGCGGCCTATCCGATCGATGGGGTCCTCGCGGCAAACACGAAGGCCGAGTGGTTCTCGGGCATCACGGGCAGTCCCGTCGTGCCGGACGAGACCATGGGGTCGTTCAACGCGAAGGGTGCGTGGTTGGCGATGTGGACCGCGGCGCTCGATGAGCCTGCTCCGGCTCAGACGCCCACGCAGCAGCCTTCGGGCCAGCCTTCGGGTCAGCCTTCGAGCCAGCCTTCGGGCCAGCCGAGTGTGAACCCGGGCGCGCCCGGGATCGGTAACAGCAACCAGGCTGACGATTCCGACGAGGATGAGGATGACGAACCTCGTACGAGGACCCGTCACCCGATCGATGATGACGACGAGGAGTAGTCAGTTCTCCTGTGAGTGAGGGGGGACGCGGCGTACCGCGTCCCCCCTTCACTGTGTGCGGTGAGGATGATCAGCGCGCGGTGACGAGGCCGTGGCGGGGTACGACCGTGGCACCGTTGGGGTGTGAGGGGTAGACGTTCCCTAGTCGCGCAGCATGGAGGGGCTGACGCGGCACTCGTCACCGATGCGCATGGGGGCGATGAGGCCCTTGTCGCGCAGCTCGCGCAGGCGTGGCACGGTTCGTTCGACGACCTTCCAGGGATCGATCGTGTTGAGGTAGATGCGGGTGCCGCCCTCGAATCCGGCCAAGGTAGAGATGCGCCACTTGAGCAGGATCCTCCAGCGCATGGGGGTCGAGACGGTGGGCGGGCGGTGGTACCACTCTTCGTTGGCGGGCACGTCTGCGCCGGTCGCCGCGTGCGCGGCGTGCAGGATGTCGGAGATCCCAGCCATTGCCTCGTCGCTGACCTCCCACGGGTTGCGCGGGGAGTGTAGCGGCCAGATTGCGATGCCGGGGAAGCGATGACCGAAGCCTGCCAGGGCGACGGCGTGCTCGTTTTGAGCGATGAGGAGTTTGCGGGTGGCGGCGACCGTGAAGATCTGGTCGTAGATGTCGGGCTGTGCGCGCAGGCGCTCGAGTTCTGCTTCTGTTTGAACGGCGAGGTCGTCGATGGCGACCAGCTGCTTGTGCAGGTGGTCGAAGGAGGCGCCGGCAGGGCGCAGCCAGTTCTGGAAGGTGGCGACGTAGCGCACGGCGGGGTTGAGGCCGTACAGGTCGTGCATTGAGCGGGCTGTGTAGGCGGTGTACTGGGTGTGCTCTTCCGGGGTGAGGGTGCCCGACCCGGCGAGCTGGTGGGCTTCGGTTGCCCCGTCGATGAAGTGGCGCTTGCCGATAATCAGGTCGTGGCCGCCGGAGAAAAAGCCGTTGGCGGCCTGCAGGCGCGCGGTCTCGCTGGTGGCCGCGAATTCGCCCTCGCTCATGCCCGAGGCCAGCATCCGCGCGCGTACGACGTTCATGACGTGGTCGTAGCCCACGTCCGAGGCCAGGTATCGGGCCATGCGGTGGCGGTCGGCCTCGGAGGGCATGTGCCCGTGGTTGAGGTGCCAGTAGTTGTAGGAGACGATTTCGAACAGGTTGGGGATACGCCGAAATTCGGCGACTGTGTCCCCGAGTTTGTCGGCGGGGAGGGCGTCGAGCTGTTCCCATGTGCCGTCGTCTCGGCGTACGAGGCGCGATTTTTCGGGCGGTGTCTCCAGGTAGCGCTTGGAACAGAACGCGCAGTAGTGCCCGTCAGCCTCGTGGTCGATGGGGGTGCAGTCGGTGCGCGGCGCGGCGAGCGGCCGATTTCCGCGGCCGGGGACAGTCCACACCTCTGTGCCGGTGAGCAGGTTCTGCTGTTTGACGGTGCCGTCGGCGAGTCGCACGATGGCGCGGTCGGCGCGGGTAAGCTTCGATGCCATGTCTTAATCGTACCTGTTGTCAGAGTCGGTTCATGGTGGCGGGGTGCGATCCGGTGCGCCCGGATTCGCCTCTGTTGAGGGTGTCGATGCGTGCTGTCTGTTCGGGGGTGAGTGAGAAGGAGAACGCGTCGATGTTTGTTGCCATGCGCGCTCGGCGAAGGGTCTTGGGAAAGACGACGTGTCCGCGGTCGATAGCCCAGCGTAGGGCGACCTGGGCGGCGCTTACGCCGAGTTGGTCTGCGATGGCGCGCAGGGTTGGGTCTGTGGTGGCGCGTCCGCGTGCGAGGGGTGACCAGGCTTCGAAGACCATGCCGAGTCCCTGCGCGTAGGCGCGCAGGTCCGCGTTGGGGAAGAAGGGGTGTGCTTCGACTTGGAGGACGTGCGGGGCGACGGTGGCGGCTGCGCGGACGGCCTCGATGTGTTTGCGTTCGTAGTTGGACAGGCCGATCGCTCGCGCGCTGCCGCCGGTGAAGGCATCTTCGAGGGCGGGCCAGGGGAGGGTGACGTCGCCGCCGTAGAGGGTGGGTAGTGGCCAGTGGACGAGGAGGAGATCGACGTAGTCGGTGCGCAGGTCGTTTAGTGAACGTTGGATGGATGCGGCTGCGCGCTCGGGTTCGTGGTTGGAGTTGTCCACTTTTGTTGTGAGGAAAATCTCGTCGCGGGGGATTTCGGATGTCTCGATCGCGGCTCCGACTTCGGCTTCGTTGCCGTACATTTGCGCGGTGTCGATGTGGCGATAGCCGATGTTGAGCGCGCGGCTGACGGCCTCATAGGTATCGTCTGGTGCAATCTTGTAGGTGCCGAAGCCGAGTACGGGGATGGGGGCGCCGGTGGGGAGGGTGAGTGTGGGGATCGGGGCCGAGGCTGGGGGCGGGTCGGCGGGGGCAGGAACGTTCATCGGTGAATCCTCCTCATGTCTTCTAGTGTAGCGTCCCGTGAAGTGGGCGTTGGCTTCGTCTGGGTGTGCCAGGATGTTGCGAGGGTGCGAGGCGTGGCATCGGTGTGAAGGCGCCGGAGGGTGGAACGGTTCTTCGAAACTGAAGACGGAGTCTCATAGTTTGAGACTTTGTACTGTCAATTTATCGATCGATCTTTGGTCAAATATGTGTGATAGGTCGATTTTGGGTGTTTTGTGCCTGTCGGCACCTGCGTTGTGAAGACTCTGACCACTTGACTTATAAAACATTGAAATATGAGTGGAAAGCTGCCCTATGATGTCTGCAACATGGTCGGTGCGCGTATTAGCATTCCGGTTAATTAATGTCCTCTCGCTTGCAATGACGGGGCCTTAGTTCTAACCAAATGGTAGGGTTTTTGTTAGGTAACCCACCGTTATGTGTCCGCTAACGGAGGGGGATTGGCGTAGGATAGATACTGTTCAACCACGATCGCCAACACGTCACGACAACGAACGGAGAGTTATGTCGGTTCGCAATGCCCTGCTGGCACTCGTCGCGCAGCAGCCCGCGGGTGTCTACCGTCTGAAGCAGATGTTCGAGGAGCAGACGTGTGGAGCTTGGCCACTCAATATTGGCCAGGTCTACCAGACGATGCAGCGCCTTGAGCGCGATGGTCAGGTTGTGTCTCATGCCGAGACCAATGCGGGCCGTGATTCCGAGGTCTTCGAACTGACCGACGCCGGTCGCGAAGTCCTCGCTGCCTGGTGGTCCACCCCGGTTCCGCGCGAGCATCCCGAACGTGATGAGCTTGTTATGAAGCTAGCTGTGGCCGCCGCCGATCCTACGGTCGACGTTGAGGCCATGATTCAGACCCAGCGTCGCTCGACCCTGGGTTCCCTGCGCGATGTCACTCGCCTGAAGGCCTCAGCCGACGAAGGAGAGCTCGCTTGGAAGCTCATCCTTGAGCGTCATATTTTTGACCTCGAGGCCGAACTTAACTGGCTGGACCACATCGAGTCCGGCGCGGTCTCGGAGGCCGCTCGTCGCGCCGCCTTCGCCGCCGCGAAGGGCCGTTCGATGAACTGGGCTCAGTCCGACGCCGGTATGACGGAGCGCGCCGGAGTGCGATGAGTCAGCCTGCACCACTACCAATCCGGATAGTTGGCGTCGGACATGAGTTCGGCGCCAACGGTGTCCGAGTGAGAGCGCTCGACGGGATCGACCTTGAGGTCGCGCCCGGCGAGCTTCTCGCTGTTATGGGACCGTCCGGATCCGGTAAGTCGACGCTGCTGTCGATCGCCGGCGGACTCGAGCGCCCCACGCGCGGGAGCGTCTACGTCAACGGCGTCGACCTGGCGACGCTCGATAGCGTGCACCGCGCGGAGGTGCGCCGCCGCTCGATCGGGTACGTCTTCCAGGACTACAACCTGATTCCCTCGCTGTCGGCACTCGAAAACGTTGAAATGCCGCTCCAGCTCGACGGAGTGAGCCCCTCGAAGGTGCGTGAGGCGGCCATGGCGGCCCTCGAAGAGGTCGGCGTCGCCGAACTTGCTGACCGCTTCCCAGAAAGACTGTCTGGTGGGCAGCGCCAGCGCATCGCCATCGCGCGTGGACTGGTCGGTAACCGCTCGGTCATTCTTGCCGACGAGCCTACCGGCGCGTTGGATTCTCACACTGGCGAACAGATCATGTTGGTGTTGCGTGACCACATTGATGCGGGTGCAGCCGGTATCCTCGTGACTCATGAGGCCAGAATGGCCGCATGGGCAGACCGGACTGTCTTCCTGCGTGACGGTCGCATCGTCGACCGCTCGCGCGGGGACTCACTGAGGGACCTGCTGGCAGACACGGCACCAGGGATTTAATGAGTCGACTCAACACACGGATGATGCGATGGGGAGTGGTACTCCGCATCGCCTCTCGTGATGCGCGCCAGAGTTTCGGGCGGACTCTCACCGCGGTCATCCTGATCTCGCTGCCGATCATCGTCGCGATCGGCTCGATCACCTTCTGGGATGTCACGACCTCCCAGCGTTACCAGGCCTCGTCCTGGCTGGGCCACACCTCCGACGTTCAAGCGGTGACCCTCCGCCGCTCCTCGACCGCCCTCGATCAGGACATCACCGCCGACGTACTCTCGAAGACGGCCTCGGACGACGAAATCGACGTCACCATGGAGACCCTCACGAGCTGGGTCCCCGACGGCGACCATCTTATCGCCGTCGATACCCTGTACCAGCTGCACGTCACAGCCCCCGATGGGACAGGCTTCACGGTTGACTCGGGCACTCAAACAGCATCTCTGGACGCCCCCCGAGTCGCGGCGGGCGGACAACACGGCGGCCTCGCCGCCAACCATGCCGTCCTCTCCGACGACGTCGCGCGCTCCCTCGGCGTGCAGGTCGGGGACACCGTCAGCCTGACGCTCACGGTCGCCAAGGAACGAACCACGCAGGACCTCGAAGGCTCCGCCGTCATCGACGCCATCATCGGTGGCAGCAGCCGGGCGATCATAGGCGACGGCACGCTCGACATCGATCGCCTCGCGGTGGCCGGGCGCACCCAGACGGCCTGGTACGTGACGGGTCCCGTCCCCGTCTCGTGGGACAAGGTTCGCGAGATCAACGCCTCCGGCTTCTCGGTCGTCTCGCGCCATGTTCTGGCCAGCCCGCCGGACGCCTCCGTCCTGCCCGCGCAGATCGCCCAATACGAGGTTCCTCAGCCCTCGCTCACCTCGAACCCGTGGCAATACCTGCTCCTGGTCGCCGGAATCCTCCTGATCCTCACCGAGATGATCCTGCTCATCTCGCCCCTGTACACGGTCGCCCAGCGCTCCGTCATGCGTACCGCCGCGATGATCGTCGCCAACGGCGGCGACCGCTCGGATGGGCGTCGCCTGACGATCGCCCACGGCCTCGTGATCGGCGCGTATTCCGCCGTGTTCTCGGTCGTCCTGTCCGCCGCCGTCATGGTCGGCGTCGGCCTGTGGTCCGGCCTCGGCATCGGTATCGTCCCCTGGTGGCCTCTCGGGCTGTCGGTGCTGCTGCCGATCCTCCTGTCTCTCATGGCCTCCGTCTCTCCGGCGCACACCTCCTCCCACATCGACACCTCCGCCGTGATCGGGGGGCGCGTGTGGGAGCCCTCCCGCCTGGTTCGCCGCCGCATGATCTACCCGATCTCGCTCCTGGCAGGTCTTCCGCTGCTGGGCGTGGCCGCGTGGCGCGGCTCGGTGCTCGCGCTCGTGCTCGGCGTCGCCCTCCTCGAAATCGGCCTCATCGGCTCGATTCCCTACATCTTCACCCGCTGGCGCGCCCCCAACCGCCGGGCCTCCATGAGCATGCGCCTGGCGCTGCGCGACGCGGTCCGCAACGGGCACCGCACCTTCCCCGCCATGGCCTCGATCCTGACGACCGTCTTCGTCGCCTGCGCCCTGCTGATTACGCTCTCCTCCTCGAACGAGGCCGGCTGGAACTCACGCCCGCACGTGGGCCAGCGCGGACAGATCTTCGTCTCCACGCTCGACAAGACGGACTCGGTGACCCGCTCGAACACCCTCATGAGGTCCGCGACCCAGGCCGTCGACGCAGAACGGGGTGTCACCTCGGAGGCAACCCTGCGCGGCATGGCGTGGAATAGCGGCCCAGGCGGCCCGGAGACGATGGTCGAGGCAGTCTCCCCGATCACCGGCAAGACGTTCACGCAGCTGCCCGACATGGCCCCGATGGCGGAGCTGGACGTCGCCTACATCGTCGACGACGGCACCTACCTGCGTCAGGCCGGCTACCTCAACGAGGCCGACATGGTGCGTGCGCTCGCCACCCTCAACGCCGGCGGCGTGCTCGTCCCCGACCCCGCTCTGATCAACGGCGCGGGGCAGGTACAGCTGCGAAGCCTCGACATGGCGGACATAGCTGCGGCCAAGGCTCAGGGCGTCAGCGACAGCGACCTGCCCGACGCGCGCGTCCTGCGTTCCCAGACCTTCGCGGCGTCCCCGCTCACCCGCGTCAACGTGATGGTCCTGTCCCCGGCCGCGGCCACGGCTCTCAGGCTCAACTCTGTGCCCCTTTGCCAGCTCCTCACGGTCAACAAGCCCGTGAACACGGTGGACGCGCCCGCCTTCCAGGCGACCATCGCCCGTCAGGTTCCGGGGGCCTCCGCCCAGGTCATCACGCCGACCATGCGATCCATTGTGTTGCCCTACGTCGCGGCCCTGATCGCGATCGTCGCCGCGGCTGCCACGGTCGCCCTCGTCGTGGCGCTCTCGGCCTCAGATATGCGTCCCGACCTCGACACCCTGGATGCGATCGGTGCGGCCCCCGCCATGCGCCGCCACGTCACGACGTGGCAGGGCGTCGTCTTGGCCCTCAACGCGATCCCCACAGCGGTCCTCTCCGGCCTGATCGTCGGCGTTCTCGCCGTGATCACCCTCGCCCGTTCGGGCATTTTTGGGACCCTGGTGACCCTCACGCCGGTCATTCCGTGGGGTGCCCTCCTCGGCATGCTGATCGGGATGCCGGTGCTGTGCGCGCTCGTCGCGATCGTCCTGACCCCCCGCCACCAGAATCGTATCCGCCGCATCAACTAGGCAGCGCCGATGAGTGAAGCACCCGACACGGTCGTCATCCCGCCCGGCGCCCTGGCCTCGGCCAGCGTGCGCGTCGACACGTGGCTGTGGGCGACCCGCCAGCTCAAGTCCCGCTCGCAGGCCACCGCCGCCGTGCGCGCCGGGCACGTGCGTGTCAACGGTGAGCCCGTGAAGGCCGCCTACAAAGTGCGCGTGGGCGACGAGGTGCGCCTGCGCATCGAGGGTTTCGATCGAGTCCTCGGCGTCGTCCTGCTGCTGGCTAAGCGCGTGTCTTACCCCCAGGCACGCACCGCCTACGACGATCGCACGCCCGAGCGGCCCCGCGTGCACATCCCCGTCGCGATGCGCGAGAAGGGCAGCGGGCGCCCCACGAAGAAGGAGCGCCGGGAGCTGGATCGGCTGCGCGGCTACGACTCACACGAGCACTACTAATGTCCCCCGGCCTATCTCTGCCTACGCGTTCGGGTAGTAGTCGGCGATCAACAGGTAGTAGTTCGTGCCCCAGCTGCTCTGATACGGCGTCTGGAACTCGGCTGTGCCGTGGCCCTGCGTGTCGAAGGTCATGGTGAGCGTCGCGGTCGTTTCATTGTGCGGCGAGAAGCGAGGATCGTCGTCGCTATTCGTGATGTACACGGTGATGGTCATATCGAACGAGCTGAACTCGGGGAGCCTCTTGATGAGGTCTTCATTCACGATAGCCACGTCGATGGTGCACGCGAACGCGGTGCTGTCCGCGGTGGGGCTGCAGGAATAGTCGCTGAATTCGATGTTCTTGAAGATCTTGAACTGCGCGATGACGGAGGCGGTCGCGACGTTGCCCGGGCACGTCGCGTCGACGGCGGCGCGCTGCTCGGGTGTGGCCCGCAGGTATTCCTTGTAGTGGCGGGCGATGCGCTCCCTCATCGTCGGTGCGATCCGATTGCACCAGTGCGTCGCGTAGAAGTCGTTGGCCTCCTGGCGCGTCTGCGCGGCCTCGGAGCGCACGGCGTGCACCTCCGTGGCCCGCATGACGGCGAGTGTCGTCATCGTGGCGGCCACGAGCCCCAGGACGATGGTGATGACGAGAAGGATCACGTGGGCGGGCCCGAGGCGCTTCTTTGTGGCAGCGCGCGGCGTCACCGCTTTCTTCCGGGCGTTCATCGGAAGAGCTCCTTGACTTTCTGGAGGTAGGTCTGCGCGTCTGCGACCTCCTGCTCGGCGCGCTGGTATTCCGTTCCGAGCGTCGAGTACGTCTGCGCCGCGATGATGGCGCTGACGGCGAAGAATAGGGACAGGACCATCAGGACGACCGACAGGCGCGTGAGCCTCCTGGGTGCGGGCGGCTGAGGGATAGGGGGGCGAGCGGCGCCCTCAGCCCGGGGCCGGGGGGACGAGGCCGTGGCCGCGATGGGAGGCGCCGGGATGGGGGCGGCAGCCTCGTGGGCCGCCCTCCGACTCGTGGCGATGGCCGCGGGCGGGCCGGGAATCGGAGCGCCGAGGCCGCCCGGGTGTCGATACTGCTCGGTCCACCGGGCGCCGTCCCACCAGCGTTGGCGGGGGCGACCCAGCGGGTCCGGGTACCAGCCGGGCGCGGGAGTAGTCACGGAAGCTCCTTGCGGGGTCTAGTCGTTGGGGAAGAAGGAGGTCACCGGAACCTTGTAGAAATCGCCCCACGCGCTGTCGTAACTCGCCTCGAACTCGACGGTGGTGCTGCCCGATGGGGGAACCGTCACCGTGACGACGTCCGGGGTCGAATGCTCGGGGATGATGAAGGTCTGCGAGGTGCTAACTTCGAGGGAGAGCTTCACCGTCGTATTGGAGTAGTTGGCCAGGGAGGGGACCTTCTCGGTCTTCGTGGTCACCGTTCCCGTGCAGGAGACCGCGGTGTTGTCCTTGATGGTCTTGCACTCGATGGAGGCGGTGAACATGTCCGCGGCCCGGTAGGTGCTCATCATGTAGGCGGCGTTGACGCGCCCGGGGCATTCGGCGTCGACCGCGTCGCGCATCTCTTGCTCGAACGCGCGGTACTCCCCGTAGATCTCATCGATGTGGGGGATGCTGTCCGGCGTGACCTTGGCGCACCACGAGGAGACGCGAATGGAAGTGGTCTGGGCGGTGACGCGCTCGGCTTCCGCGTTCATCTGGCGGGCCTGGTAGAAGCGCAGCCCCGCCAGCGCGCCGAAGACGGCCGTGATGGCTGCCATGGCGACGGCAATGATGGCGAGGACCTTGTTCAGGGGCGTCATGCCCTTTTTGGCGGCCGCGTTGGCGGAATTCACGGTGCTCACTTCGACTCTCCCTGTACCGTTTGCAGGTCCTCATTCGCCTGGTTCAGCGTCTGTTCAGCCTGCTTGTACTCCTTGTTGGCGGAGAGGAACAGGCTGGTTGTCGCGATCGCGCCGACGGTGAAGGCCGCGATGAGCAGCGACAGGATGACGGTGGTTGCGAGCTGCTTGGCCGGGGCCTTGGGCCGCGCCTGGGGAACCGAGCTGTCGGTGGGCGCCGTGTCCCGGTACCCCGCGTCGTAGGTGTACGCCTGGTCCGCCTCGCTGTAGGTGTCGGCGCCGTAGTCCTGCGCGGTGTCGTCGGGGAGGTAGTCGTCGGTCCAGGAGTATCCGTCCCACCAGCGCAGCTGGGCGGTTCCGGCGGGGTCTGGGTACCATCCTTCGACGGGGTTACTCACGGTGGACTCCTTTCGCGCTATCTCGCCATTTTAGGGGAATTCTCGTGCGGATGGGAGGGGTGGGGTGATCGTTTGGGGGTCACATGTTGGAGGGCCACCACGAGACCATGGAGGCGCCGCATTCCGTCTTGTCCGACATGTTCGGATCGTAGGGAACCGAGATCGTGAAGGTGGCGGGCGCGCCGGGGGTCAGCGTCGTGTTGGTGGTTGCCTGGTAGGGGGTGGAGGAGTTGAAAGCGGTGTTTTTCTCGAGGGTGTATCCGACGATGGTGACGTCCAGGGGACCCAGGGAGTTGACGGCGCTGGAGGACTTGACGGTCAGCGTGCCGGTGACCGTGGTCGTGACCTTGTCGGTCGTGCACTCCCCGATCGCGATGGCGAAGTCAGCGTCCGAGAGGGTGCGCTGGGCGTTGGCGAGCGTCTCCTTCTCGGCGCACTCGGTGTGGATGGTGTCCTTGACGGCCTGCGTCGCGGAGTCGTAGGACTTGATCGCGTCGCGGATCGATGAGGAGGACTCGCGCGTCACGGAATTGCACCATTCTTTGGCTTCACGCTGGACGTTGGCTGCGTCGAGTCGCGTCTTGGCCTCGGTGATCTGCTTGTCGAGCGCGGCCTTGTCGGACTGAGCCTGGGCGGCCTGCTCGTCGTAGCCTGCCGCCGAGTGGGTGCGCCAGACGTTGATACCGCCCACGACCGCAGAGAGGATGATGAAGATGACGGCGAGGATGGCGCCGGCGACGGTCGCTGCGCGCAGGGGGGCGGGTGCGGCGCTCACTTCTGGGCCTCCTCGATCTGTCGGTTGATGTCGTCGAGCGTGGACTGGGCGGTGTCGAGCTCCTGCTGTGCGATGCGGGCGCGTTCCTTCGCCTCGTCGTGGACGCGGCCGCTGGCCCCCAGGTGGGACCAAGCGACGACGAGGACGACGATGAAGATGACGACGAGCGACCACGAGGCGACCGCGCCGAGGGTCCACGTGAGGGTACCCGAGCGCGCGGGTTCGTCCCGCGTGGGCTGAGGTTCCACGCGGGCGGGGGACGAGGCGTGGGTAGCCCCGTCGTCTGCCGCGAGCGTCGGTGCGGGGGTGTGTTCCAGCTGGTCGGTCTCTCCCGGCGAGGCCAGGGCCTCGCCGGGAGTGGGATCCGGGGCAGCGTGGGCCGAGGGGGTCGGCTCCAGGTAGGGTTCGACGTAGTCGGTCCAGGCCTGTCCGTCCCACCAGCGCAGGTGCGGGGCGCCGTTCGGGTCCGGGTACCAGCCTTCCTCGGGCTCACTCATCGCGGCTCTCTTTCCCTGGTCGAATAAAACCGTTTGCTCGGTCAGGAATTCTAGTCCCCCGACGGATGGTGGGCAACTATCGGGTTAGAGGCCCTTGGGCCAGACGTTGGTGGCTCGGAATGCGCACGTACCTGTTGACAGTCCGCCGTCGGGCACGGTCTGCGTGAATGTCCCCTTGCCTCCGGCCGGAATGGTGAAGGACGCGGAGCCGACGGGGGTGTCAGAGTCGGTCGTGTCGCCCGCCGTGAGGAAGATGTCGACCGTGACGTTCATCGGCCCGAGGTTGCTCAGCGTCGTGTCGGTGATGGTCAGCTCTCCCGTCATCGTCACGTTGCCGCCCGAGGCGGTGCAATCCGTCACCTTGCCATCGAATGCGGGGCGCACCGAGTCGCGGAACGCCTCGGCGAACTCCTTCTTCTTCGGGCAGGCCTTCGCGATCGCCGCGAGCTCGTCGGCGGGCTTGAAGTTCAGGGCAGTGGCATTGTCGATCAGGTCCATGAATCCGGAGTCGGCCTCGGTGAAGCCGTCGCACCACTGGCTGGCTGCCTTGTTGCCCTTCGCGGCCGTGATCTGCGTGCGCACGCTCGCCGTTTCGGTGTCGGTGTCCTTCTTCTGGGTACGAAGCGACTCGGCGTTCGAGCGGGCTTCCTCGGCCTGGGCGGAGCGCGAATGAGCGCCGAAGCCCATGAGGACGCTGGCGAGCAGGAGACACACGGCCAGGGCCGCGCCGACGAAGGTCATGATCTTGAATGCCATGGAGGACGAGCCGGTCTTGGCTGTCGGCATCGGAACGTAGCTCACTTCTGTGCCTCCTCGAGTTCCTTCTTTGCCTGATCAAGGTCGGACTTGGCCTGATCGAGTTCTTGTTGCGCGCTCGTCTGCTCGGATTCGGCATCGGAGAGATCGCTTCCCGCCCTCGCGAAGAGCGTTCCGGTGTACACGGCGGTCACGGCGAAGACGACGGTGAGTGCCCACGCGACGGCCGTCCCGATGCGCCACCCCTTCCCGGAGCTCGAGCTCGTGGAAGCCGCGGGCGCCGTCGCGCCGGACATGGCGGTGTCCGACTGTCCGAAGGCCGGGGTCGTCCCCGCGGAATGGTACGGGTCGGCGGACACGGTCGGTGCCTGCTGGGCGGAGGGCATGTGCGGGCCGGGAGCGGGGGCCGCCTGCTGGGCGGGGAAACCCTGTTGCGGCGCGGCGTTGTGCTGGGCGGGGAAACCCTGCTGCGGCGCGGCGTTGTGCTGGGTGGGGAAGCCCTGCTGAGCCGCCGCCTGGTGCTGGGCGGGGAAGCCCTGCTGCGGCGCGGCGCCGGGCATGGGCTGGTACTGGTCGAGCCACATGCCGCCGTTCCACCAGCGCAAACGCTGGGTGCCTGCAGGATCTGGATACCATCCGGGTGCTGGTTGAGACATGACCATCCTTTCAGTTTCTGGTTGCAGTCTATACCTATCCCGTGAGGCTTATAACGTGTTGATCGCTGCGGTCCTCACGCTCGCATATGTGGGTGACAGGTACCCTGAAAGGTATGGCTGCTCTCTTCTCGTCTTCGCCCCTACTCGCGCTGTTTGTCGTTGTCGCGTTGGGGGCGGCGATCGGGGCGATCAGGATTGGACCGCTGCGCTTCGGGGCAGCCGGCGCGCTCTTTGTCGGCCTCGCGGTGTCGGCCATTCACCCCGAGGTCGTCAGCACCCACATGTCGATCGTCCAGCCGATGGGCCTGGCCTTCTTCGTGTACTGCGTCGGCATCTCGGCGGGCGCAACCTTTTTCCAGGATCTGCGTAAGCAGACGAACCTCCTGGCCCTCACGACGATTGTGTGCGTCGTCGGCGCTCTCATCGCGCTCGTGGGAGGCCGCCTCCTCGGCCTGTCGTCCGGCCTTGCGTCGGGTCTCTTCACGGGCGCTCTGACGGCCGCCCCCGCCCTCGACACGGCCACCCGCCTGACGGGGGATCCGAACGCGGCGGTCGGCTACGCCTTTGGGTATCCGATCGGCGTCATCGGGGGCATCCTCATCGTGACCATCACGGTGACGAGGAAGTGGCTGGGTCCCAAGGATACGCCCTCCCTCGCGGGCGCCTCTCTCGAAGCTGTCAGTGTGCACGTGTCCAAGCACATCAACACGCGCGACATCGGCGCGTGGCGCGATCAGCGCGTGCGCCTGTCCTACCTGCGTCGCGACGGCCGTACCCGCGTCACAGCTCCCGGCGAGGACCTGCTGCCCGGCGACCACGTCGTGATGGTCGGCGACCCCGCGTCCATCAAGGAGGCCGCGCCCCTCGTCGGCGAGATCCTCGACCACAACCTCGAGGATGATCGCTCCGACCTCGCCTTCGAGCGCATCGTCGTGTCCAACCCCGACGTCGCCGGCCGCAGCGTCTCCGAGCTCAACGTCACCAAGCGTTTCGGCGCCGTCATCACGCGCGTGCGCCGAGGGGACCTGGACCTCCTGGCCCGCGACGACCTCGACCTCCAGCTCGGCGACCACGTCGCCGTCGTCGTCCCCACGGACGAGCTCGACGACATTGCCGAGTGGCTGGGTGACTCCGAGCGCCGCGTCGCCGAGGTGGACGGCATGGCCTTCGGCATCGGCCTCGTCCTGGGCCTGCTGCTCGGCGTCGTCTCCTTCCCGCTGCCCGGCGGCCAGGGCTTCCAGCTGGGAGCCGCGGCGGGCCCCCTGATCGTCGGCATGCTCCTCGGCGCCCTGCGTCGCACAGGCCCCCTCGTGTGGACCCTGCCCGCCGCCGCGAACCTGACGATCCGACAGATCGGCCTCATGCTCTTCCTCGCCGCCCTCGGCCTGAACGCCGGCCCCCAATTCGCGAGCCTTCTCACGAGCCCCGACGGCTGGCGCGCCGCCGTCCTGGCCGCCGTCATGGTCGTCGCGTGCTGCGTCCTCCAGGCCATCGGCGCGAAGTTCATCGGCCTGTCCTCCGCGCGCGCCGCCGGCGGCATCGCGGGTTTCCTCGGCCAGCCCGCCGTCCTGCAGGCCGCCGATGCGCGCGTCACCGACGAGCGCATCGAGGCGGCCTACGCGACCCTCTTCGCCTTCGCGATCATCATCAAGATCCTGCTCCTGCCGGTCATCACCTCCTTCCTGTGAGCGCCGTACACTAGGGCCATGGCTACCCCCGACTTCGTCCTTGAGCTGCGTCGACACGTCGGCCACGCGCCCCTGTGGATGCCCGGCACGACCGTCGTTATCCTGCGCCCGGCCCCCGGCTGCCCGCCGATCGACTGGGAGCGCCCCATCGCGCCCGAAGCCGTCGACATCCTGTGCGTGCGCCGCTCCGATAACGGCGCCTGGACTCCCGTGACCGGCATCGTTGACCCGGGCGAGGAACCCGCGATTGCTGCCGCCCGCGAAGCCTTGGAGGAGGCCGACGTTCGCATTGATGTGCGCCGCCTCCTCTCCGTCGAGGTCGTCGGACCCGTCACCTACTACAACGGAGATGTCACCACCTACCTGGACGTCGCATTCGCCGCTGAGTGGGTGAGCGGCGAACCGAGCCCCGCCGACGGGGAAAACAGTGAGACCGCGTTCTACCGCGGCGACCAGCTCCCTCCCATGAACGACCGCTTCCGTCGCGCCGTCGCCAAGGCGCTGAGCGCCCGCCCCGACGCGGACTTCCTCACCACCTGACGCGGCGTTGCCCGCGCGCGTGCCCCGGCCTCGTCCCCGCGCGCGAAACGACTTGTGTTCCTGTCAAACCCCTTGCGGGACTGAAGTCCTAGTGGTGGAATGGGGGCATGGATACACCTAGCACGATCGTATACACCGTCAGCGCCGATTCCACGGGTGGCCGCGCCGGCACCTCCTCCGTCCCCGCGCTCGGCATCACCCACATCATGCGCGCCCCCAAGGAACTGGGCGGCCCCGGCGACGGCGCCAACCCCGAAGCCCTCTTCGCCATGGGCTACGGCGCCTGCTTCCAGGGCGCCATGGGCCTGGCCGCCAAGGAACTGGGCATCGACACCACCGACTCCCTTGTGCGCACCACCATCGGGCTTGGCCCCGAGGGCGACTCCTTCGCCCTGACCGCCGACATCGAGGTGTTCATCCCCGGCGTCGACCTCGACCGCGCCCAGGCCCTCGTCGACCGCGCCCACCAGCTGTGCCCCTACTCCAAGGCCACGCGCGGCAACGTGCCCGTCACCGTCACCGCCGTTGCATCCTTCTGAGGACGCCCGACAGACGACAAGAACCCCAGCCTCGTCACGCAATGAACGAGGCTGGGGTTTCTTCACGCGCTCAGGCGTGCTCGCGCGTCAGATGCCCGGGTGCCGCCGGGCTTGCCGCGCGCACGACTGCGCCCTTCAGGCTTGTCGGGCGCGGGCGACCCGGGCGCTCAGGCGCCGCTGGGGTTTGCCGCGCGCGCGGCTTCGCCTTTCGGGCTTGTCGGGCGCGGGTGAGCCGGGCGCTCAGGCGCCGCGCCAGTACGCCGCGAGGGCCTTCGACAGCGTCAGCAGATCATCGATATGGCTCATCTCGCGCGCCGAATGCATCGACAACAAGCCCACGCCCACATCCACCGTCAAAATCCCCAGGCGGGACGCCGTGATCGGGCCAATCGTCGTACCACATGGCATCGCGTTGTTGCCCACGAAGCTCTGCGAAGGCACACCCGCCGCCGCGCACGCCCGATCCCACAAGGCAATGCCCTCGCCGTCCGTCGCGTAACGCTGCTTCGAATTGATCTTGATGACCGGGCCGCGCCCCATCACCGGGCGGTTATCCGGATCGTGATGGCCCGCGTAGTTCGGATGCACCGAATGCGCCGCGTCCGCACTCACGCACGACGAAGCCGCCAGCATCCGCTCGAAGCCGTCCTCATCGCGGCCCAGTGCCGTCGCCGTGCGGCGCAACACCGTCTCCAAGATCGGGCCGGCCGCGCCCGTGCGCGATCCCGAACCCACCTCCTCGTGATCGAAGCACATGAACACCGCGACATCCCCGCCCGCGGGCGTGCCCTCCGCCGCCAGGCGCTCCAGGGCCACCAGGCCCGGGTGCACGCTCGACAGATTGTCCTGGCGCGAGGCCGCCACGAACTGGCCCTTGTCGCCGAAGAAACCGGGGCCCTGGCTGGGCGTGAGAATCAGGTCGAAGGCCGCGACCTGCGACGCGTCCTCCAGGCCCGCCGACTGAGCGACATGCTCCAACACGCTGCCGGTCGGGTTATCCACCGTCCACACCGGATGCAGGTGCTTCTGCGGATCCAGCTTCAGGCCGACCGGGTTCACGTCGCGATCCAGGTGAATCGCCAGCTGCGGGATGCGCGCGATCGGGCCCGTGCGCGCCAACACCACCTCGCCGCTGGTCAGGACCAGGCGGCCCGCCAACGTCAGCTCGCGATCCAGCCACGAGTTCCACATCATCCCGCCGTACACCTCGACGTCAATCTGGCCCCAGCCATCCGGCGTCGTCGACTGCACCGACGGCTTCACCGACAGCGCCGGCGAATCCGTGTGCGCGCCCACGATGCGGAAACCCGCGTCCTCGGCGACCGTCTCGGGCACGAACCACGCGGCCACCGCGCCACCGCGCACCATCACGTGACCGCCCGGGGACGCGTCCCACGCGCCCTTCTCGTCGACGCGCGAAAAGCCGGCATCCACCAGGCGCTGAGCCACGACCTCGGCCGCGTGATAGGGGGTGGGAGAATCAAGAAGGAAATGCTGATAGTCCACCGCGTTCGCGTGGACCTCGTCCAGTTCAAGCTGTGCCATACCCCCATGGTAGGACGCTCCCGGGCAGCTATGCTTGTGCCATGAGCGAGATTCCCGCATACGCCCTGAATGACGGCCTGGACGTTCCCGCGATCGCGCTGGGGACCTACAACCTGCGCGGCGCCTCGGGCGTGGCCTCCATGGTGTCCGGCGTCGACGCCGGGTATCGGATGCTGGACAGCGCCTTTAACTACGAGAACGAGGGCGCCCTCGGCGCGGCCGTGCGCCGCTGCGGCGTTCCCCGCGAGGAGCTGCGCCTCGTCTCCAAGCTCCCCGGGCGCCACCAGCGCTACGACGAGGCCGTCTACACCGTCGAAGAATCCCTCATGCGCG
>ERZ772779.426-NODE-426-length-20126-cov-11.371531_pt1 | contig 20126 bp, 17 predicted proteins | sample MGYA00511360_ERZ772779 | MGnify/ENA primary metagenome ERZ772779 (study PRJEB29015, sample SAMEA2738112) | human oral metagenome | biome: human oral; feature: human-associated habitat; material: saliva | place: China | collected 2231 ...
CCCACCACGTCAAACCAAAACCACGTGAACCAGCACACATTACCGTTTTAGGCCCCAGATTTTTATTATTATTGCCAATCCTTTACCTTTGCTATACGCTTATCTCAACGTTTTCGCAGCGGCTATTGGGGCCTCCCAATCGGCGAGATTCTGCGGTTTTCCTGACCATTTCGACTGAGGAGCTCTCATGGCAAGCATCTTGGATGCAATCTCTACGGCCTTGTACAGCTACATCCTGATCATTCTTCTGATCGGTGCCGGCTTGTACTTCTTTATCCGAACGAAGGCACTTCCACTGCGCATGTTCTGGGAGTCGATTCGTGTCGTTATGGAAAAACCCGAGAAAGATAGCGACTTCTCCTCGTTCCGCGCACTGATGGTCTCCACGGCCTCGCGCGTGGGCGTAGGCAACATCGCCGGTGTCGCAACGGCTATCGCACTGGGCGGTGCTGGAGCGGTCTTTTGGATGTGGGTTATCGCAACCGTTGGCTCGGCCTCGGCTTTCATCGAATCAACCCTGGCTCAGATTTATAAGCGTCGCTCCCCTCACGGCCATTCCTTCGGCGGCCCCGCCTACTACATCAAGGACGGCTTGCGCCAGGGATGATTGGCAGTCGTCTTCGCGGTTGCCTTGATCGTCACCTACATGGGCGGCTTCAATTTGCTTGCTTCCTTCAACGTCAACCAGGCATTCAGCGCATACAGCTGGTACCACGCCAGCTACACGCCGTACATCATCGGCGGCCTGCTTGCTATTGCAATGGCAGGTTCAATCTTCGGCGGCACCCGTCGCCTCTCGGACATCACTTCTTTCCTCGTCCCGGTCATGGCAATTATTTACTTGGGCGTCGGAATCGTTGTTGTGCTGATCAATTGGCGCAACATCCCCTCGATGCTCGAATCAATCTTTGCAAGCGCTTTCGACTTCAAGGCAATCTTCTCCGGCTTCGCAGGATCGGCAGTCATGCAGGGTATTAAGCGCGGCCTGTACTCGAACGAGGCCGGTGTCGGTTCCGCGCCGAACGCCGCAGCTTCTGCCTCGGTGTCCCACCCCGTCAAGCAGGGTTTGGTTCAGATGCTCTCGGTCTTTATCGACACAATGATCATCTGCACAATCACCGCCTTCGTCATTCTCTCCTCCAACGTTGAACTTACCGGAGACGTGACCGGTGCTCCCCTGGTTCAGAACGCAATGGCCTCGACCATCGGTTCCTTCGCAGGTCCTTTCACCACCTTTGCCCTGCTGCTCTTCGGTTTCACTACCCTGGTTGGCAACTTCTACTACGCCGAGGTGAACCTGCGCTTCCTCTTCGGCGATAAGCCCACTCCGCACTGGGTATTAACAATCTTCCGCGCCGTCGCTTCGCTGCTGGTCTTCGCAGGTGCACTGCTGGAGTTCTCGGTCGCATGGAACATTGGCGATATCCTCATGGGCCTCATGGCCTTGATCAACCTGCCCGTGATCATCATCTTGGGCAACAAGGCGATCCGATGCGCCGTTGATTACCAGAAGCAGCGCAAGGCAGGACTTAACCCGACCTTCAAGGCTTCTTCGATCGGCATCACCCAGAAGTTGGATTACTGGCAGGACTAGTTAAGGATGAGGCCTGGGCCAAGCCCCAGCACCGCCCCTAGGCCTCATTCCCTCGACAAAGTTCTTCAAAACAGGAATCCCGGCCACCTCACTGAGGTGACCGGGAATTTCTGTACCTAAAAGAACAGGGGATACACAAAGGGCCGGGCAATCAGCCCGACCCTGGTTGTGGAGCTAGGGGGATTCGAACCCCCGACCTTCTCATTGCGAACGAGACGCGCTACCAACTGCGCCATAGCCCCGAGGTCGTCGCCCAGTGCGACGCGATCGTCCGGTCGGCGCGGTGGGACGCCCCCGGGGCGGGCCCCCTTGACGGGAGCGGGTCCAGGGGGGCCTCGGCGCGCCCCGCCCCGTAGACTGTGCCCATGAGCGAGAACCTGAGTTTCCCCGGGCGCGTCCGTGCCGACGCCGTCATCCAGTGCGCCATGGACATGGAGGCCGCGCCGCTGCTCCACCTCCTCGAACCCATGGGCGACGAGGAGACGCCCCGCGCGGTCCACGCGGGAGCCCCCGGGCGCCACGTGCAGCGCTTCGCCCTCGGCCTCATCGACGGGCGCACGGTCCTGGTCGTCACCTCCGGGATCGGCGAGGCGAACGCCGCGGCGGCCACCGCCCGGGCCCTGGTGCTCGTCGACGCCCCGATCGTGATCGCCGCGGGGACCACGGGCGGCCTCGCGCGCGACATCAACGTCGGCGACATCGCAGTCGGCGTGAGCGCCGTCTACGGGCAGGCCGACGCCACGGCCTTCGGCTACGCGCTGGGGCAGATCCCCCGGATGCCCGTCGACTACTCCTCCTCCGAGCGCGCCGCCGCCAGGTGCGACGCCCTGGCCGGCCTCGTCAACCACCCGGTGCGGGTCGGGCGGATCGTCTCGTCGGACTCCTTCTGCACCGAGCAGGTGGCCGAGCCGATGCGCCAGCGCTTCCCCGACGCCATGGGCGCGGACATGGAGACGTGCGCGATCGCCCAGGTCGCGTGGAGCTGCGGCGTCGATTGGATCTCGCTGCGCGCAGTGTCCGACCTGTGCGGCCCGGGCGCCGACCAGGCCTTCCACATGGACGGCGAACGCGCGGCCGCCCACAGCGCCGAGGCCGTCCGCGCCTACCTGGCCCTGCTGTGAGGGGGGTTCGATGCGCGTCCTCATGGTGTGCACCGGCAACATCTGCCGGTCGACGATGGCCCACCAGGTGCTCGACGAGGCCGTGGCGGCCGGTGGGCTCTCCGGCGCCGTCCGCGTGGACTCCGCGGGCGTGTCCGACGAGGAGCACGGCAACCCCATCGACCCCCGTGCCGCCCGAGTGCTGCGCGCCCACGGGCACGGCGTCCCCGACCACCGCGCCAGGTAGGTGCGCGCCGACGAGCTGGCCGACTGGGACCTGGTCCTGGCGATGACGTCGTCGCACTACACGGCGCTGTCGCGGCTGCGCGACCGCGCCCGCCCCGGCGGGAGGGCGCCGGAGATCCGCATGTTCCGCGACTTCGACCCCCAGTGCGCGCACCTGCCCGAGGGGCCCGGCCGGGACAAGGACCTGCCCGACCCCTGGTACGGGGACTACGGGGACTTCGTGGACACCCTGGCCGTTATCGAGCGCTCCACACCTGCGCTGGTCGACTACGTGCGCCCCTAGGGCGTATCGCGTGTGTGGGTGCGGTGGGATCTTTCGGGTATTGTGCCCCCGGCAAGGCCCACTTCCGGCGGGGGTGCCCGCGCCAGGCCTCGCGCCCGCCATGCCGCGGCCTCGGCTCCCGACGACCCGACCAGGTGGCCGGTCGGCGAGGTGACCCGACCCGGCGGGCTGTTTTGCAAGCGTTGTTCCGCATTGGGGTAGGAAACAGGTCATTCGGGCAGGTTGGTAACCTGCCCCAATGAGGGCTAACCTGCCCCAATGCTTGGTTTCCTGCCCCAGTGTCGTCCGCTGGGCACTGGAGGGCGCGGCTGTGGTGCGGCGGCACGGCTGCGCCTGGCCCAAGGGCGCCTGGGTCCGGGTGCGCGCCCGCGTCTGCGCCACTTGGGCATTGCCCGCACCACTTAGGCCCCCGACACGCCGGGAGAACCAGGGCCCATTTGGGCCTAAGTGGCGCAGTGGAGCCCTAAGTGGTGTAGCGGTGCGCTAAGTGGTGCAACGGCGGGCTAAGTGGTGAAGCGGCGCACGAAGCCGCGCAACCGCGAGCGAATCCCGCAGCACAGCGTACGAAGCCGCCCAAAGCATCGACAACGAGCCGCACACGCAGCCCCTCCCCACAACCACGCACACAAAAGGACCGGAATCAGACAACACGGCCTAGTCGGGCACGCACGTAAGGGGACTGATTTCCGAAACACACTGCGCATACAACGGCTTGATTCCGCCCTTGTACGCGGTCGCATGTTGCGTAATTCCGATCCTTGTGTGCGTAAATCGGGGCTGCGCGGCGCCGTCTACACTGCGCCCGATTGCCCGTCAGATGATCGTCCCCCGTCCCAGGTGGGCGCGGTTGAGGGGGAGGGCGCCCCTCCCGGGGTGGGGGCCGGGTCCGGGGCCCCGACGCGCAGGACCACCAGGGGCTCGCCCGTCGGCTGGGCGGACCCGCCCTGGGGCTCGAAGGTCAAGAAGATCTCACTGCCCGGCTGGGGCATGATGTCCACGAAGGAGTAGTCCCCGCCCCGCCGCTCGTAAACGCCCAAGGATTCGACGGTGTTTCCGTGGCGCGCCCACACCTGCATCACCTGTCCCTCGGGTGCCCGCAGCGCCGAGGGCGTGGTGATCGCGGTCATCCCCATTTCCGGCGACCAGGTGAGGGTGACAACGTGCCCGTCGGGCATGGTGTCGGTGGAGCGCCGTACGTCTTGCGCCTGGTTGAGGGCGGCGTAGTGACTGGTGGACTCCATTGAGGTCATCGTGGTCCACCGGCCCACGCCGATCCCCGCTGCGAAGAGCGCGACCGCCGCAGCCGCCGCGGCGAGGACGCGCGCGAACATGGGGATGGCCCTGCGGTCGCGCGCGGGGGCCTTCCCGTGGGCACCTCCGCGGCTTCCGGATCCGGAGTCCGCCCCGGTCTCGGCCGCCACCCCGGAGCCGGAGCCCGCCTCTGATCCTGCCCCCGCCGCAGTGGGCGCCACCATGCGGACGAGGCGCGGGCCGGCGCCGGGGCCGTCCTCCGCTGCGGCCTCCTCAGGGGCCCCCGTCCGCCGCTCCTGCTCGACCTCCTCGATCGCGGCCAGGAGGGCGTCGCGCACGCGCGCCGACGGCTCGACGGGGGCGAGGGAGGCGCCGAGGCGGGCAGCGGTCTCGTCGTCGTCGAAGATGTGGTCGCTCATCGTTCCTCCAAGATGGTGCGCAGGCGGGCGAGGGCCTGGCGGATCGTGCTTTTCACGGTGCCGAGCGGCAGTCCCGTCGCGTCGGCGATCCTCGAATGGCTCAGTCCCCCGAAGTACGACAGGAGGATGACGGTCTTGTGCGGCTCCCCCAGGGAGCCGAGCGCGCGGCGGACGTCTCCGCCCGCGATGCGGGACTCCGCCTCCTCCGCCGTCTGGTCCCAGTCCACGTCCGGGGGCGAGGCGAGTTCGCGGTCGCGCGCCGCCTGGGCCGAGCGCACCCGGTCGATGGCCCGCCTGCGGGCGATGGTGGTGAGCCAGGCGCGGACGCTGCCGCGGCCGGGGTCGTAGGAGGGGGCGCGCCTCCACACGTGGAGAAACGTGTCCTGCAGGACCTCTTCTGCTTGGGCGCGGTCCTTGAGGACGCAGCTGATGAGCGCGAAGAGCGTGGGCGCCCAGGCATCGTAGAGCCTCGCGAACGCCCGTTTGTCCCCTTCGGCGACCAACTGCAGGTCTTCGCGGCCCAGGTCGCGTGCGGCGGTGTCATTCACGGTGCTCATGATAGAACGCCGTGGCACCCGGCGCCGGGCGGGGTCTCCGCCTGGGCGGCGCCGCGAAGGCCACCCGTTCCTCCGCGGCCAAGCCGTCACCCGAAGGTGAAGGAGTAGAGCGCCAAACCCTTGCTGGCCGTGACGGTGAGCAGCCCTGAGGAATCGGTGTCCCCGCTCACCAGCGTCATCGAGTTCGGGGTGCCGCTCACATGCTGGGTGTGGGACTGGCCGTCCATCTCCCAGGTGAGGTCGCCCTCGCCCGAGACCACCAGGTCCACGCGGCGTCCGCGCCACATGAGGCGCAGTTCCGCCTCGTCGTCGGCGGGGCTGATCGACTGGGCGCCGATGGTCCACCGTCCCTGCAGGGCGAAGCGGTCCGCGCCTAACGAGGCCGGGGCCGCGTAGTCGCGCGTCCCGGCGGAGTAGGCCTCCGTCCCCGCGAAGCTTGCTGCACGTTCGTGGCCCAAGTAGGTCTCGGGCGTGCGGTGAAAGGCCACTCCTTCGACGCCGTCGTCGGTGAAGAGCGGGTCGGGCAGCGCGTTGCCCTGGTCGGCCAGGAGCCGGCGGATCAGTGACTCCAGGGTCGCCTCGCCGCCCTCTCCGAAGTGCGTGTAGCGCAGTTGCCCGTGCGCGTCCGCCAGGTACTGGGCGGGCCAGTAGTGGTTGTCGAAATCCGTCCAGGTCTCCAGGTCGGAGTCGACGGCGATCGGGTAGGTGATGCCCAGCTTGTCGCCCCCGGATTGGACGTTCGCGGTCTCCTTCTCGAAGGCGTACTCGGGGGAGTGGACGCCGATGACTTGGAGCCCGTAGGGGTGGTACGCCTCGTAAAGCCTTTCGATCCCGGGAATGGAGCGCTGGCAGTTGATGCACGAGTACGCCCAGAAGTCGACCAGGGTCGCTCCACTGCCCTGGGGGGCCGCCCCGCCGTCCGTGTTGAGCCACGCGGTGGGTTTCAAGGAGGGGAGCGCGCCGCAGTCCGCCAGGGTCGTCGCGCCGTCGACGCAGGCTGAGCGCTGGCCTTCGCCCCTGCTCAGACCCGGATCGGCGCTGCGCTGCAGCGCTGACGTGTAGTCGGGCAGCGCCCTTTGGAGAGCGGCGGGCAAGTCGGTGACGATCCCGGCGGCCAACGCCAGGACGGTGGCGCCCGCGGCGATGCGCACGCGCCGCTGGTGGCGGCTGAACGCGGAGACGCGCTCGGTGAGGCGGCGCCCCGCTAGGGCGAAGGCCAGGAGGGGGATCGCTGTGCCCGCGGCGAAGGAGAGCGCCAGGGCCACGGTGTCGGCCCCGATGCGGCCGGTGGAGCCGGCGACGATCACCGCCGCCAGTACGGGTCCCGCGCAGGGCACGTAGGCGGCGCCGAGGACGATGCCCAGGCCGAAGCCGTTGGTCCCCGTGCGCCTACCGGCCTTGGAGAACACGGCGAAGGGCTTCTCCAGGACGTGCATGAACCGTGGGACGATCATGCCCACACCGATGAGGACCAGCAGGACCACCCCGGCCCACCGGATGAAGTCCTGGGGCAGGTGGAGCGCCGTGAGCAGTGTCGAGCCGAGCAGCGTGAATGCTGTGAAGCTGAGGACCAGTCCCGCGACGACCTGGTAGGGCCGCCATTTCGAGGGGGCGCGGGGCACTGGCCGTGTCGCGCGGTGGTCTTCCTGTGCGCCGGAAGTCCCCCCGAGGGAGATGCCGGTGCCCGGAGCAACAGCGAAGGAAGGGGAGGGGCGCGCCGAAGCGGCGCCACCCGCCATGAAGATGACGGGGAGGACGGGGAGGATGCACGGGGAGATGCCCGTGATGAGGCCACCGAGGAATCCGATGAGGACCAGGGTTGTCATGATGCTCCTTTCGTGTGGTGCTACTCCTGATTCGTCGCAGTCGCAGTCGTGGATCAGCGGATGTCGTGTGTTGCATGTCACTGATGGCTGGGTGATCCGTGGCGCTGTTCGCGCCGAATAGGAGGGTGAAGGCGCTAACGGAGCGCCCGTCAACAGAAGGAATCACGCAATGAGTATTCGCCGCGCGGCTCTGGCAGCCGCCCTGTCCGTCGTCTTCGCCGCTGGTTTGGCGGCCTGTGGGAACTCCGCCAACGACAAGATGGAGAACCCGTCGTCGCCGTCGATGACGCAGGACACGAAGATGGAGAACTCGATGTCGGGCGATGGCATGAAGGAGGGGATGGACGACGGCAAGATGGACGACGGGAAGATGGACGACGGCAAGATGGACGACGGCAAGATGGACGACGGCAAGATGGACGACGGGAAGGAGGGGTAGCAGTAGGCCGCGGCTCGGGGCGTCCCAGAATCCCAAGGGCGGCGGGCTGATCCATGTGATGTCCCGCCGCCCAGGGCCTATCGATGGGCGCTGGCGGCGCAGTGGGGCGAGCGGGTGCTGTTGCGTGAGTCAGCGCTGTGGGCACCGGGTGCGCAACTGCCTCACGCCGCCACTTACTCTGGCCGCACTGTGGCGCCTGCTCACACGTGCCCCTGGATCTGCGCGAAGACGCGGCCGATGGGCTCGCGGATGATCAGGTCGGCGCGCCCGTCGTAGGGGGTGGGCGTCGCGTTCATGAGGACGAGGCGCCCGCCCTGGTAGTAGTCGATGAGCCCGGCCGCCGGGTAGACCGCCAACGACGTGCCGCCCACGATCAGCATGTCCGCCCCCGCTATGGCCAGGACGGCCCCCTCCAGCGTCGCCGGGTCCAGAGCCTCGCCGTAGAACACGATGTCCGGGCGCACCACGGCGGAGTACGACGGGCAGTGGGGCACGCGCCCGGCCCGGGCCTCGTCGAAGTCGTCGATGGTGGAGCGCGCGCCGCACCCCGTGCACTCCAGCCTCGTCCAGTTCCCGTGGAGCGCGAGCACGCGCTTGGAGCCCGCGGCCTGGTGGAGGCCGTCGATGTTTTGGGTGACCACCGCCTTCAGTTTTGTCCTATAACCCCGAAGCTCGCGGCGCAGACGGCTCGCGGGCGGGCAGCCACCCACGGGCACACCGAGCAGCCCGGCCCACAGGACAGCACGTGCGGCGCCAGGGACACCAGCGGCGCCACAAGCAACACAACAACAGGCGCCACACCAACGCGCCCGAGCATGCAAAAACCGACACCCGCTATCGGATGTCGGCCTGTGGTGGAGCTAGGGGGATTCGAACCCCCGACCTTCTCATTGCGAACGAGACGCGCTACCAACTGCGCCATAGCCCCAAGGACTCGGATAGCTTAGCACCACGACGGGCAATAACGCAAACCGACCGAGGGCAGCATGCCATCGCGCCGTAGATGCCAGACCAAAGACCCCGCGCAGAAGACAATCCCGACCAAGTCAACCCACTCCCCAGCGCCACCAAGGGGCCACGAAAGAACCGCGCCGCGAGCCCGGTGGCTCGCGGCGCGGCGACGACAGCAACAAGCAGCCCTATTGGGCCCGGCGCGCGTCCAAGACGGCATCCAAGTCCAGGGCAACAGCCTGGTCAGCGACGACCTCTTCGGTGGAGCGGGCACCGACCTGCGCGGTCTGAGCGATCGGGCGCGCGGGAATCGCCCCCGTAATACGCGGGATGCCACGCAGGTCCGTGTCCGCATGAACGATGCGACCGCGAATACGGTCGCGCGACGCGTAGGTCGGCGCTGGAATCGGGGCAACGGTCCAGGCGCGTGCGGGTGTGTCGGCAACCTCGACGGCCTCGGGAACCTCAACGTTAAAGACGAGGGAAGGCACGGAACCCGTCTGAGAAGTGGACTCTGCGTCGGCATCACGCGAGGCGCTCGGACGCGACTCGGCCACGGCCTCGCCCCGAGCGGCGGCAGCAACGCGCGGCTGCGACGCGGGCGCCGTCGGACGGCCAGCGCCGCGAACGTCAGCCCTCAGCTTGGTGAGTAGCTCAACCTCATGCTCGGAGGCGCGCTGCGAGCGGATGGCCGCGAGGCGAGAGGCAGACAGGGACGCAACGAGGGCAACGATCGGAACAAGGAGCCACGCCCACGCGATCGACGTCGCAGCAATGACGATGCCAAGGATCACCGTAGACAGCGCACACACGCCCGTCACAACCAAGCGACGGCGTCCCGCAGCGCTCTCAGCGGCGAGGCGAGCGGCGCGGCGTGCCCGCAGCTTCGCGATGTCCCGAACCGCCCTGTTGTTTCGACGGTCGATGACAGGTCGGGTGCGTCCAGTGGTGGCCGTGTGCATGCTTCCTCCGCTCGTCAGCGCGCGCCGCGCCAGGATCGTTCCGCTGGCATGATCGCACGAGTCTAATTCTGACGCATTCGTATGAATGATGCGCAGTTTCGGCGAAAATCGGTCGATCTCACGAGACTGAACAATGGCCGTTCGGCGCGCGACCAGCGACGGTACGGTCGCGAGGAGCGACACGAATACCGCTGCGATGACGAGTCCACCAATTTCCACCCCTCCAACGTAAAGCGGTTTGCGAGTAGCAACTTCGCAGCTCGTGGGCGTGTCGAGCTCTCAAACCTGGCGGTCAAAAGATAGGTAATCACAGCAGCCACACAAGTCCCACTAGTCACACGAGCATCAACGAGGCCGTGGCGACGCTCACCTTCAACGCGCGCACGAGGGCCCAACAGCTCCACAGAACAAAAAACCACCACAGCAGCGGGCACACGAAACTACCACACCCACATCCAATCGGCACTAACCGATAGCAGGACGACCCCAGCGCCGCTGAACGAGACCCCCCACAGGCAAAGACTCAGTATCGATAAAAAACGCAACATGATCGGCCCACTCCCCCGCGATGTGCATAAAACGCGGCCGCAGGCCCTCCTCGACCAACCCCAAGCCTCGACACACGCCCAACGAGCGCTCATTCTCCGGACGCACGCACACCTCCACGCGATGAAGGCCAAGCTCCCCAACCACCAAATCAAGGACAAGACCAGCAACCAAGGAACCCAAGCCTCGTCCCGCCCACTCCGATACGACCCAATACCCAAGCATCCCCGACGACATCGCCCCCCAGTGCACGTTCGACACAGTGAACTGGCCGACGAAACGCCCATCAATCTGGACGCCGAAAATCAGGCCGGTCCCCTCCCGATGATCCCGCTCAGCACGACGCATGTACTGTGAAAAAGTTGGAATATGCTCCAACGTATCCGGCGGCAGAGTCGCCTCCCACGGACGCAACCAATGCCCGTCAGCCCGCCGCACCGCATCCAGCGTCCGATACTCCTCGCCGCGCACAGGACGCACGACCAGCTCACGAGGATTCACGCTCCCGACAGGCCCGGGACGCAAAAAACCGCGCCCGACCGGATCTGCGACGCGCAGCGTGAGCATCTCAATATCGCGACCCCACACACACGTGCCACGCCGAAACAAGTACCTCATTCGAGGACCAGGCACTGCAGGGTGTCACCGGCGCGCACGGTCGTCACATCCTCAGGCACGACGGCCAGCGCGTTCGAGTCAGCGAGCGCAGACAGCAACAACGAGGCCGGGGTCCCCATGACGGCAGCGTGATAGCCTGCGCGCGGAGAACCCGTCAGGCGCACGCGCACGAACTCGCGGCGTCCCCGCGGCGAGTACCACGACCGATCGATTGCCGCACGCACAACTGGGCGGTTAACGCCCGTCCATCCCTGCATGTGACGCAGCGCGGGACGCACGAAGACCTCGAAACACACCTGCGCAGAGACCGGGTCGCCAGGCAAACAAACGATAGGGGTACCGACGCGATCCTCATCCCCACCGACAGTGCCCACACCCAAAATGTGACCCGGCCAGGCTGCGACGTTGTCAAAGCGAACCGTTCCCAGAGCACCAAGAACCTCACGGACCGTGTCCCCGCTGCCATACGAGATACCGCCCGTGGTCAAGACGAGGTCGGCGCGCACCAGCTGATCCTCGATCGTTTCACGTAACCGCCCGCGCTCATCCGGGACAGCCGCGACACGGAAGGTCTGTGCACCTGCGTCGGCAACCGCGGTGGACAGGGCGTGCCCATTCGCGTCGAAAACAGTGCCGGGGCGCGCCTGTGTACCCGGCTCCACGATCTCATCGCCGATGGAGATGATGACGACTCGCGGACGCGGGTGAACAAGCACGCGGTCGCGACCTACTCCCGCCAGAAGCGCCATCTGGCGTGCGCCGATGCGTGTTCCGGCGCGCAGCACCGTGTCACCCTGCGCCACGTCCTCGGCGCGACGGCGGATGTTTTCCCCATTGGCCGGGGCTGTGCGCAGCGCCACCTGGGCGACTCCGTGGTCGGTGAACTCCAAGGACACCACGGCCTCAGCACCCGTGGGCATGGGCGCGCCGGACGCGATACGAATCGCGGTACCAGGCACGAGGGCGACAGGGTCGACCGCGCCGGCGCGAATCTCTTCAGTGACGGGCAGCGTCACCGGCGTCTCCAGGGTGGCTCCCTCGCAGTCTCGCACGCGAACGGCATACCCGTCACACGCAGACAGGTCGGCAACCGGAAGATTGAAGGGAGCCTGCACATCCTCCGCGAGCACGCAACTCACCGCGTCGGCGAGCTTAACGTCAAGCGGGGGCACCGCGTGGGCGACTGCCTGGCAGTCCTGGTAGAAGTCAGCAACGCTTCGCATGTTGGTTAGTCCTCGAGCTTGGAGCGCAGGAACGCCCTGAGTTCCCCTCCAAGCGCCGGGTCCTCAAGGGCGAGCGTCACGTTGGCCTCGAGGTAGCCGAGTTTGTCCCCGGTATCGAAGCGACGCTCGTCGATGACTACACCGTACAACCCTCCACCCGCTTCTTCGGGGAAGCCGATCATGCGCGCGTACCCATCTGTGAGCTGATACTCACCACCGGCGCCCGGCTCGATGTTTTCGAGGGCAGTGAACACGGCCGGGTCCAGCAGGTAACGACCGACGACCGCATACTCCGACTTGACTTCGTCGAGCGGGGGCTTCTCCGTGACGCCGGTAATGCGCATGAGCTGCCCCTCATCAAGGTCAACCCCCTCAGGAACAGGCAACACTTCGACGGCGGTCGACGCGTAGGCTGTGGCCTGCTCGGGGGTGACCTTCAGCAGGGCGACGACGCTGCCACCCAGAGCCTGGCGAACCTGGATCATCTTACGCAGCAGCTGCGAACCGGGTTCCATGAGGTCGTCGGGCAGCAACACGGCGAAGGGAGCCTCGCCCACGTGAGATTTCGCCTGTAGGATCGCGTGCCCCAGGCCAAGGGGATGTCCTTGGCGCACAGAATGGACGCGCGCGTACTTCTTGTACTCATTGACGTACTCGAGCGCCTCATCCTTACCCGCCTTTTCCAGGTCCGCCTCAAGGCCTGGTTCAGCATCGAAGTAGTCTTCGATCGCCTGCTTACCCGCTCGGGTGACAAACAAGACATCGGTGATGCCCGCGTCGGTGGCTTCGCGCACAATGTACTCGATCGCGGGGCGGTCAACGACGGGAAGCATCTCCTTGGGGACCGACTTCGTGATGGGCAGGAAGCGGGTTCCGCGACCGGCCGAAGGGACAACGGCGTGCACTACAGGCTGGTTTTTATCTGACATACTGCAAGCGTAGCGAAGAAACCACCCGAAAGGGAGACGATGACCACAAAAACAACTCTCCGCGCGGAGATTCTGGGGCGTCGGCGGGCACGGCGAACCGCCCCCGCCGAACCGAACACCGCGCCTTCGTCAAATACTGACCATACATTGGTTCCGGTCCGTCACCGCGCAGAAGCGGCAGCGATCGCCACCCAGGTACGCGCCCTGGCCTCGTCAATGGGCACTGTGACCCTGCCCGCCCTTTTCGTGCCCACTGCGCTAGAACCAGACCTGTCACTGACGCTCAACCTCTTCCCTCGCGCGCTCCTACCGGTTCTCGTCAACGAGGCCGGGGCCGCACTGGGCGGACCTCGCTGGGGCCGCTGGGAGGAGGGTCAGGCGTTAGCGACACCTGGACGGCCCCCCGCTCAACCGACCGGGAGTGTCCTGGGACCGGGCGCGTTGTCCAACGCTGACCTGATCCTTGTTCCCGCATTGGCCGCAGGCCTAGACGGGGCGCGCCTGGGACAAGGCGGCGGCTGGTACGACCGCGCACTCCCTCACCGCCGCTCCACTGCACCCGTCGTCGCTGTTGTCTTTGACGATGAGGTACTCCCACCCGGCGCAATCCCACTCGAACCCCATGACGCTCACATTGACGCGATTATCACTCCCACGCGCACAATTCACATATAACGCCTCTCACCGGCTTGATCGCGAGGCACGCACGTTTGTCATACACGCCTCAGGACACGTTTTCGGGCCTCATTACGCAAACCTCTGACCAAATGACAACAAGTGCGACAAAGATTACCCTCTATACACTGTCACCACGACGAAAGTCCCTTAATCTTCTCCGTGGTAATAACGTGCCCTCGCGGCACCAGCCGCGGCGGCTCCCGCCCGCCACGCCGAAGCATTCGGCGATTCAGACATGTCGGCTCAGCCGACCGATCACACAGGAGATCCCATGCTTAAGGGCTTCAAGGAATTCATTTCTCGCGGCAACGTCATCGAGCTGGCCGTCGGTGTCATCATCGGTGCCGCCTTTAAAAACATCGTCGACGCCCTCGTTAACGGTGTTATCAACCCTCTCATCGCTGCATTCGTCGGCAAGCCAGACTTCTCGAAAGCCTTCATCGTCACGTTCCACGGCACCGATATTACGTTTGGTGTTCTGCTGACCGCCGTCATCAACTTCCTGATCATGGCATTCGCCCTCTACTTCTTCCTTGTCCTGCCCATGAACTACCTGGCCAAGCGCACGAAGAAGGCCGAGGACGAGGCACCGAAGGTTGTCTCCGAAGAGGTCCAGCTCCTCACCGAAATCCGCGACTCCCTGGCCCGAGGCGACCGCGCCTGATTCTTTCCTCCTCGCGAACCGGGGCCGATGCGTGCGCATCGGCCCCGCCGCTTTTGTATTAACACCACACGAGAGCACCACTGTGGCCTAGTGCCCTGCTGGCTCTCTCACCCCACTGAAGTGCCCGATCGTGCACGCCTCCCCACAAATCTCGCACGTAATTTAACCCGGTCACTTTTGAGCACCACGAGAAAACGTTGGAATTGCAACGACGCGATTTCAATATCTGAAATAGTCCGCGAGGAATTACGTGCGACATTGTTGGGAAACCACCACAGGGCCCGACACGTCGCAGGGTCCTACACACCACGGGCCCTACGCATAACCGGAGCATGTTCATCGGATCGGCGCCCCTATGCCGAAGCAACATCGGCCCTACGCGCGAGCCTGGGCGTGCGGGGGCACGTTGGCCAACAGACGCGCATCGTTAGCGCCATCGCCCCGATCGGCGGAATCAGCCATGGAACCCGGGCGCGTGTCCTCGGGGCGCACACGGTCTTCCCACGAGGGCGGCAGACCCTCGTCAATGAGGTGGCGGTCCACCTCAGAGACGAAGCGCGCGACGCGGCGCCGTCTACGCGGCGCAGGCGTATCACTCACTGGGGGTTCCCTGATCGCCCGACCCAGCCCCGGCCTCGTCACGAGCAACGGCCGCAGGCTTTGTGCGACGCACAACGTTGCCGAGCACCGCGTCAGACTGGAAACCGCGTCGCGTGATACCCAGGGCTTCGCGCAGCTCTTCGGCGGTCTCCAGATCAGTGCGTTCCACACCATCCGAGCGTACCCATGCGACCATCTCGTCGAGTTGATCATCGGAGTAGGCGGCCAGCGGCAAACCCTTAGCGATCGCTGGGCGAGGACCACGATGCTCCTCAGCGGCGCGCTCCTTACGTTTAATTTCCATGAGCATGCCTGTCGTGTCTTCGTCGGCTTTCTTGCGGCGTTGAGACTCCTCATCCAACTCTTCGTCCAGCACCGGCATGCGTGGGGAAGCGGGTGCGTCGGCGGTCCGGGCGGAAACGTCCTCGTTGGTCGTCTGGGACGCGGCCTCGTCGACAGGGGAGGATCCCTCGGTCACGTCCGACTCCTGTGGCACGGAGTCGTCGGAACGGACCGGCTCGTCCGTCAGGCAGTCGTCGCTGACGCGTTCGGGCACCGTCACGGCTGGAACCACATCACGGGTATGCAGCCGCTCGAGCGCCTCCAGGACTGCGTCGACGATCGCCGATGCGTCCTTCTCAGGGTCGATAAACAGAGCCATAGACAGGGCCGTGTAGACGGCCCACCCCTGCGCCTCAAGCCAGTGGGGGCGGGCCCTGTCACGCACGCGCTGACTGGGTTCAGCCAGGTATTCCGCGTCATCGGTCAAGACAGCTAGGAGCAGGCGACCCGGTGAATCCGGGTGACCGATAGCCAAGGGAACGCGCATGCCGCCGGGGATTCCGACATTCGCGACGACCTCGAGTCCGCGCGAGTACAGGTGATCGGCGAGGTCGACCAGGAGCCGATCCGGTTCGCCAGGAAGGACCGGCCAAGCATCCATGCCCTCACCCGCATGCCCCTCAGCGATCTCAAGGAGGTCGACGAGCATGCGCGCCCCATTGTGGTGGAGGCGATCGCGGTCGATGTCCTCGCTGTGCAGGGAGGACACGAGGGTCAGATCACCGCGCACGACGCGCAGCGCCTCAGCGAGCGCGTCAGCGCCTTCCTCGGTCGAGAGCACACCAAAGTCGTGGATGACACGCCCGTGCGGGGTCTTGGCGAAGCCCACGGACAAGATCAGAGATTCGCGCGACAGCCCCACCGCTTCGTCGGGGTTGACAACGACGAAGGGCTCGGGCGTGGCCGGATCGAAGAAGGTAGCGAGGCCCGGCTCCCGCGCGCGCAAGGAAGCGACGGCTTCCTTGATGCGTCGCGCGTGTCGATCCGACAGGGCGACGACGGCCAGGGAGCGTTCCGGAGACTCGACCGCGTGTTCGATGACGGCGTCGATGACCGCGTGCACTTCGGTGCCGGTGGATTCGATCGCGTGGGCGCCGGGCGCGGGCATCCCTGTGGCCTCGACCCAGCGGGCACTCACGGGCGCGTTCGCGGCAGTCCAGGGCACGGGGATACCAGCGTGCTCATAGCCGTAGCGGGCGAGCAGCAGTGCGACTTGGTCGTTGAGACGCCTGGGGCCGGGTTCAACGCGCAGGGTGGGCAGGACGCCCGCGAGCGCGCGCGTCGCGCCGTCCTGGGAGGCGGCTGTCAGGTCGTCGATGACGACCAGCTGGTGGCCGCGCGCGATGATGGGGGCCAGCTCCGCCAGAGGGAGGCCGTCTGCGCCGTCGAGCACGACCATGTCGACCGTTCGGCCCGTTGGCGCAAGCATGGGCACCATGGCGGGGACGGTCATGAGGACAGGAAGCAGGTGTCGGACGAGCGGGTAGGCGATCAGCAGTTCCAGGTCCGTGGGCGCGGAACCGCCCTCGAGGAGTTCGCGCAGCTCTTCATACTGGCTGGGGCGTGCAGCTAGGGCGTTCGTGCGGATGCGGCGCACACCGGTGATGGCCTGCGGGATGAGCGAGGCCACCTGCTCCTCGTCGAGTTCGCGTCCTTCTCGGGCAAGTTCTTCGAGCGAGCCGGGGGTGGCACCGCCAAGCGCTGGCTGGGAGGCGAGCATGGCACGCAGCAGGGACGCCCACCAGGCCAGGTCGAGTTCGGTGTCGATGTGCGCGTCATCGACGCCTCGATCCGCGAGGTCTTGAGCCAGGGCGTCGAGGCCGTGGTCAGCTAGGCGCGCGCGCATCGCCAGGCGGGCGGGGATGTCGCGGGCGGCGGACGTGTCGGTCGACCATCGCTCGATGAGCGTTGAGAGGCGCTGCATGTGGGTGCCGACGAGGTTGGGTTCGTCTGCGACGAAAACTGGGGCAATCGCGTCGAGGTCGTCACGTACCGCGTCGGTCAGGGCTGCGATTTCGCCGATTTTAGCGGGTAGGATCGGCCAGGAGTCCTCGCCGCATACGGCGCACCAGGCATCGCGGCGCTCCTGGACGCGGATGAGGGCCCGGTGCAGGTCGGGCACGTGCACGCCGGGGCGTACGAGGTCTTGGGCTTGTTTAACTAGGCGGGTGCGTTCGGAGCGTCCCATCGTGATGCCGTGATCTTTGCGCCACTGTTTGGGGGCGGTGGCAATGACCATGTCGGCGGCGCTTCGCTCGAAAACGCGAGGTTGGAAGACGTCGAGGACATCTGCGATGCCGTCGAACATAGCGAGCTGGCGGTCCCACTGAGCGAGGGTGCCGGCGGGTTTGATGCCTGCCTCGCCGGCGACCGAGGCGATGTGGACGCGCAGCTCGGGCAGGGTGCGCGAGAGGCGGTCGACGCGCAGGAGCACGTCGGAGGCTTGTTCGTCGGAGGTCAGCACTGCCGATGACCATGACGAGGAGGAGTCTGTGATGAGTCGCCCGGATGCGAGGGCCTCTCGCAACAGGGACCTGGCACTGTCGCCCTGGTCGAGTGCGATGTCGTAGAGGGTTTGCTCGGACAGGCGCACGCGCGTCGTGGGGGCATCCTCGCCGCTCGTCAGGTCGGTGAGGGCACGTAGGGCATCTGCTGGGCATACTCCGAAGCGCCCGTACGGTTCGTGCAGTGCGGTGGCGTAGGCCGCCAGAGCGGAGCGCACGTGGCGCAGGCGAGAGCGCATCACGTCGAGGTTCTCCTGATCGACGACCGGTGACATGTCCTCCATGGCGTCCTTGACACGCGCCGCCAGGGCGCGTCGCGCGTCCGAATAGCCGTCGATGTTAGCGACGATGTCGGCCAGACCCAGGTCGGCCAGCCGCGTGTAGGCGGCAATAGAGCGCGACGGGGAGGTTGAGACGTGCAGGACGGAACGCCCGGTAGCAGCGGCGTCCGCGAGGATCGCGGCCACGATGGAGGAGTCATCGCTGTGCGTGGGCACGTCGATGAAGAGGCTGCGTCCGTCGGAGGCGGCCTCGACTGCGTCCTGCTGGGCGGGGATGAGGTCACCGACGCCCTTTTCGGCCCAGGGGTCGCGGTCGTTCGGGTTGGTGGGGATCGGGTCGGCTGTTAGTGCGCGGCGCGCATCCTCTTCACCTGCGAGCGCGCAGATAACGGTGGAGTCGGCCAGGGCGTCGACGTCGGCTTCCAGGCTGGCAGCGAGGGGGCCGGCTGGGTGGCAGAACAGTCCGACAACCAGCTCGTCGCGCAGTTCGAAGCGGTCGAGGACGGCGCAGGCCTGGCGCAGGGCGTTCATTGCCTGCGAGGAGGAGAAGCCGTGGGGGCCGCTGGCCTGGGCGAGGATGTCGCGCCCGTCGATGTCGTGGCCTGCGGCGCGCAGGGCGTCGGCTAGTTCGGGAGCTAGGAGGGCGCCGTGTCCCAGGGCGATCAGCACGTCGTCGTCGCGGCGGACGAGACGCACGGGACGCACTAGGGCCGGCGCGGTGAGGATTTCGGTGCCGTGGCGCCACGAGGCGGTTCCGATGCCCAGGTGAATGGGGCCTGTGCCGTGTGTGGCGGCACGTTGTTCGGAGCGGTCGATGATCGCTCGGGCGCGGTCGAGGGCGCGGCCCAGCGCGATGGGTTCGCGGATGAGGAGGCTCAGGCGTACGGGGTGCTCGGTGAAAAGCTGCGCGAGGCCGCCCGGGTGTGCTTCGGTCAGTGACAGCGTCGGCAGGGACCCGCTCTCGGTGGCGATGGTCTCCTCGAGTCGTGTGCGCCACGCGGCGCGCGCCTGACCGACAAGGGTGGTCGGGTGCGTCGGCGTGGACGAGGCCTGGGGGGCCTCGGGCTCTGGAGCGGAACGGCGCGAAAAGATACTAGGAACCACGGTTCCACCCTACGGCAGGGGCGCTTATTGGCGGACGCGGCGCGCCCGAACAAGGTCGACCGCGCATATGCTCACAACGGCACCGATGATGAGGGACATGCCCGCGATGTCTGCGCCCGTGTACGCGCTGCCCATGACGAGGGCGGAAAAGACTGTCGCTGCGATGGGTTCGATGCAGCCGACGAGGGAGGCGCGTACTGGTCCGATGCGGTTGACGCCCCACAGGTAGGCGGTGAAAGCGACGGCGGTTCCGAGTATGACGGTGATTGTCATTGCGAGGATGACGTCGGGAGTCCACGTGATCGAGTAGCGCCAGACTCGGCCGACGAGGCCGACCCCGACCCCGGCGATAACCAGGCCGTAACCGACGACCAGTTCGGCACCGTATGCGGCGATCAGGCGGGCGGGTAGCAGCGTGTAGGTCGCCAGGGTGAGCGCGGCGACGCTACCCCACGCGAGGGTCGTGGGGGTCAAGGCGAGGGTGCCTGGGGCACCGTGCGTGGACAGCAGGAACGTGCCAGCCAGCGCCAGGATCATGGCAATCAGCTCGGAGGCGCGCGGCCAGCGCCGGTGGCTGAGGCACACCCACACCACGATGAGGATGAGGCCCAGGTATTCCAGGACGGTACCAGTGCCGGCGTTGGAGGCGCGGATAACGCCCATGTAGCTGAGCTGGCAGGCGGCCAGGCCGAAGATGGAGTATGAGACGAGCGGGAGCCAGTTACGCCTCGTTGTCACCAGCTCGCGGTGTTGGGTGGTGATCCTGCGAGAGCGCGCGAGCGCAAAGCCGAGGGTGAGGATGCCGGCTGTGAACATGCGGAAGAAACTGACGAGAGTCAGTTCGATCCCGTGGGAGGTCATCAGGTAGTCAGCGGAGACGCCGGACGCACCCCAGCACAGGGCAGCGATGACGGTGACGGCGTATCCGAGCGCGTTGCGCATGCAATCCCCTGATCTGTGCCCCCGAGACGATTCGAACGTCCGACACCCGCTTTAGGAGAGCGGTGCT
>ERZ772779.427-NODE-427-length-20088-cov-9.694704_pt1 | contig 20088 bp, 17 predicted proteins | sample MGYA00511360_ERZ772779 | MGnify/ENA primary metagenome ERZ772779 (study PRJEB29015, sample SAMEA2738112) | human oral metagenome | biome: human oral; feature: human-associated habitat; material: saliva | place: China | collected 2231 ...
AGGCGGGGATGTCCAGGATCGTCCAGTGCCACCAGCCCGAGGGGATGGGGGCGTCTGGGTCGAAGCAGGTCAACATGAAGCTGGCTGTCCGCTCGGGGAAGCCTTCCCATGTCAGGTCGGGGGAGAGTGAGCCTGCGCGCGCGGTCGCTGACTCCGGCATGGGTGCGTCGTCGGTGAGTGTGGACGAGGTCAGGGTGAAGCTGGGCAGATCGATGCCCTCGAAGGGAGTGGGGGCCAGGGGGCGAGTATCGATGGTCATGAGTGCTCCTTTTCTCTCCTCTCTATTGTTGCGTATTGTTGCGTATGAGGCAGGCAACGTGCGCTCGGAACGCAGATGTGCGACCGTGCTTCTAGACTTCCCCTATCGAACAGATGTTCTATCTATGTGGCAGGGGGAGAGATGTCCGATGCTCGCGTGCGTTTGCTGAAAGCACGAGAGGCCCTGAGTCGCGCCGAAGATTCTGTTGGTCTGCGTGGTCGGGTCGACATCGAGGTGCCTCGTGCATCGGGTGTGTCCGCACCGGTACTCCTGGGCCCACAGGAAAGGGGACGGCTGATACGGATCCTCATCGACGCGTGCCCGCCAGACGGGTGGATCGGATTGTGTGGTGTGCGTCATGTCGGGTGGGAATGGGCCGCGCGTCAGGGGATGGACTTGGAGCGGGTGCTCGTTCTAAATCCCGACCAGGGAGCGAACATGGGCGAGCTGTGTGCACTCCTGCTCGACGCGTGCGACGTCGTGTGTCTCGACGTCGCAGGATTGACCCGCTTCGAGCAACGTGGCCTGACGGCACGCGCCCGGTCCCTGGGGCGTACCCTCGTGACGCTGCGCGCATGGCCGGGTCTCTCGCGCAGCATGAGAGACGCAGAGCGTATGCGCCTGGTGGTTTAGATGCGCTACATAGTGGTGTGGGTGCCCGATTGGCCCGTGAACTGTTTGGTGGTTGACCTGCCACCGGGCGGGAGTGGGGCTGTCGTTCACGCTGATCGTGTCGATGTTGCCAGCGCTGCCGCACGGCGCTGCGGGGTGCGTGCGGGAATGAGTGTGCGTGAGGCAACCTACCTGTGCCCGGAACTGGTGTGTCTGCCGCGTGACCCCGACCGGGAGGCTCGTGCCTTCAGTGCGGTTATTGATGCTTTCGACTCGGTCGCTGCGGGGGTCGAGTGCCTGCGCCCGGGATTGGCCCGGTGCCGGGCGCGTGGTCCAGCACGCTGGGCGGGGGGTGAGGAGCAGGCGGCCTCCCTACTCGTCGAGGCGATTGAAGAGAAAGTGGGCGTTGAGTGCTTCGTTGGGGTCGCTGACGGGCCCCTGGCGTCCGTCGAGGCTGCCAGAGCAGGGCGCATTGTGCTCAGCGACGACACGCGTTCCTTCCTGTCGAGCATCGGTGTGACGCGTGCGTTGGCCTGTGTGCCGCCGTCGATGCGGGAACGCGCATCCGGTGCTGTGGAACTCATGGCTGGGTTGGGCATCGTGAGTTGTGCGGATCTGATCGCGCTTGGCCGGGGTCCCGTGTGTGAGCGCTTCGGCGACATCGGCGAGCGCCTGTGGGTACTTGCTTCGGGAGAGGACGTGTCTGTCGCGTCCGCAAAGCGAGTCCTGTCTGACATATCGGTTGGCCGCGACATTGAGAGCGGGGGTGAAAGCATCGATATGATGATGGTCCCCGTGACTCAGGCAGCCGCGGAGCTTGCGCATCATCTCTTTCAGGAGGGACTCGTCTCGTACACGCTGCGTATCGACGTGCAGGACGAGGGAGGAGATGGACGCAGTCGGACATGGAGCGGGTGCGACCTATCGAATCCCGCCGACATCGCGTTGCGTGTCCGATGGACCCTGGCTGGGTGGCTGGCAGGCGGCCAGGAACCCTCCGGTCGGGTGTGCTCGTTCTGTCTGACGGCCTGCGACCCACGTTTCGGGGACTCTTCATCGTCCCTGTGGGGGCGTGGACATCGAGAGGGGGATGTATTACGTAGCGCCGTGCGTATTCAGGGGCTGGCGGGGCCGGACTCGCTTCTGGTTCCTCGAGTGCAGGGCGGCTACGATCCGCGCAGCCGCATCGTCATGGCGCGCTGGGGTGATCAGGAGTCGTGTCGCTCTCAAGAGGGGGAGTGGGAGGGGGCCGTGTCTGGTTCGCCGGCCACCCTTTTCGATGAGCCTGTGCCAGTTTCTCTTGCTCCAGAGCGCGGAGCGGGTGGCGACGTGCGCGTCGATCATCGAGGGACGCTGACGGCGTGTCCTGCGTATCTACTGGTGTCCTGTACTCAGGACCGCCTCTTCGATCATTCTCAACGTGATGGGCTACCGGGAATCGGCCAGCGCGCGAAGATTCGTACCGTTGCTGGTCCGTGGCCCGTGAGCGGACGCTGGTGGGCGGGGGAGCATGCCCGTGCCTACATGCGTGTCACACTCGAAGACGGTCAGGTTGTCTTGCTGGTGTGGAGCAAGGGGCAGTGGATGGTAGAGGGAATGGATAGCTGACGGCGACGCGCGCGAGAGTGTGCCGTAGACTGAAAGGATGGTAACTCTCTCCTTGAGCGAGACCCTTGCGTCGATGTCCGATGATGACATCATGGCTCTTGTCGGTCCTGCGACCTGGGCAAACGGGTTGCGCCTCGAGCACGCGGGCGCGGTGCGCGAGTTGTTCTGGAACCAGGACGGCAACCTCCTTGAGGCACGTGTGAAGGAGGCAGGGCTGACCTATCGTGCGTGGATTTCCCAGGGAGCTATCCGCCCCTCACTGAAGTGCGCGTGCGCTCTGCGCACGGATTGTCCGCATGCCGCGGCTGCGTTGATTGCCGGGCGCGCTGAGGCTCTCAAGCGCCAGGAGTCTGTGCCTGAGTGGAGTCGTGTCCTGAAACAGGTGTTGGGCGGTATCCGCGAGCGCAGCGGGGAACCACTTGCCCTTGTCATCGATGCACATGATCCGGCGGTGGAGGCCGCGTTGATTCCGTTGCGCCGGGGATCGTCGTTCGCGTGGACGACGAAGCGCGCATCGTGGCTTGATCTGACGGCGACGCAGTGGGCGTCAGTGACGGATGGGCTTGATCCGACTCATGTGTCGTTGTTGCGTGAGGGTTATCGGCTTTCGCGTGAGTCTCGGTCGTGGCATTCGCGGACGGAGGTGACGCTTAGTTCGTTGGAGGAGCATGCGTATGCGTGGCTGGAGCGCCTTGTGCGCGCAGGGGTGGAACTTTTTGTTTCGGAGGATGGGCGTGAGTCCTTCGTGCTGTCGCATGCGACGTGGGATGCCGATATTGATGTGGTGGCTTCGGAGGCGGGTTTGGAGGTTCGCGTCGTGGCGCGCAACGGGGATCAGGTATTGGCATCCCCGCGTATTGATCGTGAGGCTGGGTTGCTTCTCCTGGATGGGGGGACGCGTGCGGCGCGCATTGAGGGGGTGGATGCGCTGGAGGGTTTTCCACTGGATAGGCCTCTCGTTGTGCCTGCGTCGGATGTGGCGGAGTTTCGTGCGTCGTGGCTACCATCGTTGCGTAGGCGTTTCGTCATGAGTTCATCGGATGGGAGTTTCGATCCTGACGCGAGGCCACAGATGAGGGTCGTGGGCACGGTGCGGCGTGACGGCGGCGGCGTCGTCGTGCGGTGGTGGGTGGAGTACGACGAGGGGGAGTCTCGCTCGCGCGCTCCTCTTGCGCAGGCCTTGGGAGACGAGGCGGTGGCTGGTCTCGTGGGTCGTATCAACGGATGGGGCGCCGCGCTGGGAAGCGACCTGTGGCCGACGTTGCCGACTGTGGGGCGCCTTGATCCGTGGCGTGTGCCAGAGTTCCTCTCGGCCTGTGTGGAGGGTGAGACCGTGGATGGACTCGTTTGGGATGTTGCGCCGGACGTGCGGGCGATCGAAGTCTCGCAGGATGGGATGGGCGTGGAGCTGGCTGTGGACGGTGCCACGTCGGATTGGTTTGACTTGAATGTACGCCTGCGCGTTGGGGATCACTATCTGAGTGTGCGCGAAGCGTTGGAGGCCATTGGGCGTGGGAATGAGTATGTCGAGGTGGAGGGCGTGTGGGTGCGCCTGGATGGTCCTCGTATCCGCGCCTTGCATGCACTGTTGGACGAGGCTCGGGCGTTGACTGGCTGGGAGGGGGAGGGGCTACGCCTGTCGGTTGCGGCGGCTGGCATTGTTGACCTATTCGAGAATCAGGTGGATTCTGTTTCTCTCTCGAAGGCGTGGAGGGAGCGTGTTGCGTCGTTGCGGGGGGAGGGACGTCAAGGGAGTCTCGCACCCGTGTCGGCTTTGGCCAAGGTGTTGCGTCCCTATCAGCGCCAGGGGCACGCCTGGCTAACGTCCCGCTTGTCTGCGGGATTGGGTGGTGTTCTTGCCGATGATATGGGTCTGGGTAAGACCGTGCAGATCTTGTCGGCGATCGCTTCGCTGCGCGCTGCGGGTGGTCAGAAGGGTCCGGTGTTGGTGGTTGCCCCGACCTCGGTTGTAGGCGTGTGGGCGGAGCAGGCCACGAAGTTTACGCCCGGCCTGCGTGTGCGTTGTGTTGGTGAGACAGCCGCGCGCAGGGGGACGACGATCGTGCAGGAGGCTCAGGCCTCGGACATTGTCGTCACTTCCTATACGCTGGCGCGCCTGGAGGCCGATCAGTGGCGCGAGGTGCGTCTCTGTGGCGTCGTCATCGATGAAGCCCAGGCGGTCAAGAACCCGCGAACGGCCACCTATCGCGCGCTGCGCAGCATGGATACACCCTGGTGCCTGGCGGTCAGTGGCACGCCGATCGAAAATTCTCTGGGTGATCTGTGGTCGATTCTGTCTCTGACCTGTCCTGGACTCTTGCCTGCGTGGGATACCTTCACCCAGAAGGTGCGCCGCCCGATCGAGAGCGGCGATGTCGATATGCTCGAGCGCTTGACTTCCTACGTCGCTCCCTTTATTTTACGCCGAACGAAGGAGCAGGTAGCCACTGATTTACCTGACAAAATCGTCGATGTTGTGCGCGTTGAACTGGGGAAGGAACACCGCCGCATCTATGACCAGTACCTGGCTCGTGAGCGGGCTCGTATCCTTGACCTATTGGCTGAACCGGACGCGAATCGCATGAGCGTGTTGGCCTCGATCACGCGGCTGCGTCAGCTGGCACTCGACCCGGCTTTGGTTGAGGATTCCTACGCACACGTGGGATCAGCGAAGGTCGAGTACGTGGCCGATCGTCTTGATGAGATTGTGCCGCTGGGGCATCGAGCTCTGATCTTCAGCCAGTTCACGTCGTTCTTGGCGCGCATCCGACACGTCTTGGAGCGGCGCGGTGTGTCCGTCGTGCAGTTGGACGGATCGACGCGCAACCGTGAGGAGGTTGTTGAGCGTTTCCGCTCTGGTGTGTCCCAGGTCTTCCTCATTTCATTGAAGGCGGGGGGTTCCGGTCTGACACTGACGGAAGCTGACTACGTGTACATCATGGACCCGTGGTGGAATCCTGCGGCTGAAGAACAGGCAATTGACCGTGCCCACCGTATCGGACAGACGAAGAAGGTCAACGTCTATCGACTGGTTGCCGCTGATACGATCGAGGCGAAAGTGGTGGAGCTGCAGGATCGCAAACGCCGCCTCATTTCCTCTGTCATGAACGGAACGGGAAGCGCTCCTCTGAGCGTTGCTGATGTGCGTGGTCTCCTTGGCTAACGCCAGGAGGGCCGAATTGATGTCGCGTTCGGTGGGGTGATGCGCGGCAGGGCGTGTTCGGGTACTCGGATCATGTTGGTACCCTCCACCACCTTCGAACATATGTTCGATATAATGTGTGGGTGAGTTATGAACCTCGATACGCGGAGCTGCATGCACACAGTGCTTTCACTTTCCTGGAGGGCACCGACGAACCCGCCGACATGGTGGACGAAGCATCGCGCCTGGGTCTTGATGCCCTCGCCGTCCTCGATGTTGATGGCGTATATTCGAGTGTTCAGACGACGATGGCGGCGCGGCGTTGCGGGCTGCCAATCGTCTATGGGGCCGAGGTCACTCTCGATCCTTACGCGCTGCGATCTGTTGTCCCCGGCGCTCATGTCCCTGGATGGGGACTCGCGTCAGGCGCAGAAGAACCGGGGGTCAGAGTCCCGATCGTGGCTGCGAGTCCGCTTGGATATGAGAACCTCGTCGGCATGATGAGCGAGCGGGCCCTCGCGCAGGAGGGGGAGCGCGCGCCGCGCATCACCCTCGAGGATGTGAGTGAGGCCGGGGGTGACCTGATTATTTTGACTGGTGGAAGGCGAGGCCCCCTCATGCGAGCCCTGCGAGCAGGCGGGCCTGCGTGGGCGCGACGGGTCACAAGCGCTCTCGCGGAAGCTGCTGGTGGGATGGAGCACGTCCTCGTGGAGTGGCAGGCGGCCACGGGAGACGCGCCGGAAAAAGGGGACACGCTGGCTGAACTCGCACGATGTATCGGGGCTAGACTCCTCGCCACCACGGGGGCGCGCATGTCCTCGCCCTCCAAGCAAGCGCTTGGTGACATCCTGACAGCGACCCGTTTGCGTTCCTGCCTAGACGAGGTTGTGGCGCACCTGGGTGCGCATCGTTCTTTCCTGCGATCGCCGCGTGAGATGGCTCGCCTGCACGCCGACCACCCCGAGGCTCTTCTCCATTCGTGCGAGGTCGCCGCGCAGGTGTCCTTCGACCTGAGGATGGTTGCTCCCAGACTGCCGCGGACGAGCGTGCCGCAGGGGTACACGCCTCAGACGTGGCTGGCACACCTAGCCTGGCGAGGTGCCCGCGAGCGTTACGGCACGCGCGACCAATATCCGCGGGCGTGGGAGACGATTGAACGCGAGCTGGGAATCATTGAGCGTCTCGAATTTGCGGGTTATTTCCTGATCGTTAAAGAGATCGTTGACTTTTGCTCCCAGCGCGGCATCCTGTGTCAGGGACGAGGTAGCGCTGCGAATTCGGCCGTGTGCTTTTGCTTGGGGATCACGGCTGTAGACGCGGTGCGTCACAACTTGCTCTTCGACCGTTTTCTCTCGGAGGCGCGCTCAGGGCCACCCGATATTGATGTCGATATTGAGGCGGGCCGACGCGAGGAGGTTATCCAGCATGTCTACGACCGCTACGGGCGTGATCGTGCGGCCCAGGTGGCCAACGTCATCACGTATCGGCCGCGATCAGCCATGCGCGATGCGGCGCGGGCTCTGGGTTATCCGGCGGGCAGCGCGCAGGCCTGGGCGCGGGGTAAGGGTGAGGTTCCGCCTCTGGTTGCCGAAGCAGCACGGGCACTGTCGCGCCTTCCTCGACACATGGGCATCCATTCGGGTGGCATGGTGCTCACCGACCAGCCGGTCTCGCGTATCTGTCCGGTGGGTTGGGCAGCCATGCAGGGACGTACCGTGTTGCAGTGGGATAAGGAAGACTGCGCGGACGCGGGCCTGGTGAAGTTCGACCTGCTCTCTCTTGGGATGCTCACGGCATTGCGCATCGCTTTCGATGAGCTCAGGGGCGGGGAGCGCAGCGCGGAACTCCCGCCCTTGCGTGGATGGGCCTCGCGCATGTTGGTAGGGGACGCAGATCGACCGCTTGGCTTGCACACGCTTCCTCCAGACGATCCGCGCGTCTACGATTTGCTATGTGCGGCAGATACCGTGGGTGTATTTCAGGTGGAGTCGCGCGCACAGATGAACACTCTGCCGCGTTTGAAACCTCGCTGCTTCTACGACATCGTCATCGAGGTTGCTCTCGTGCGCCCGGGCCCCATCCAGGGCCGTGCAGTCAACCCCTTTCTGCGTCGGCGTGCGAGCCGCGAGCCGGTCACTTACCTGCATCCACTGCTCGAACCTGCTCTGCGTCAGACTCTAGGTGTGCCTCTTTTTCAGGAACAACTCATGCGCATTGCCACGGATGCTGCGGGCTTGTCGGGCTCCCGTGCCGATCAGCTGCGGCGTGCGATGGGAGCCAAACGCAGCCCTGAACGTATGGAGGCCCTCAAGGGGGATCTGATGGCTGGGATGGAGGAACGCGGGATCGACGCTTCCACACGTGAACGTATTTTTGAGCAGCTCAAAGGATTCGCGGATTTTGGGTTCCCAGAGTCGCACTCCTTCTCCTTCGCGCACATCGTGTACGCGTCCGCGTGGCTGAAAGTCCACGCGCCCGAACACTTTTACGCCGCGATCCTGGCCGCACAGCCGATGGGCTTCTATACGCCGGCGACGCTGGTACAGGACGCGCGCAGACACGGGGTTGCGGTCTTGGGTCCCTCGGTCAACGAGTCGTTCGTGGACGCGGGCGTGCAACGCACGCCGGTCGGTACGGAGGAGTACCGGGAGGGGCATTCCGATCCGCTTCCATCCCGGCAGAACATACCCTTGGATGTTGACCGGGAGCTGGCGGTGCGCATCGGCCTGTCGTCGGTACGAGGCCTGGGCCGGGCTGCCGAGCGCGTCGTGGCAGCCAGGGGAGCGGGGCCTTTTACGAGTCAGGCAGACCTGGCCGAGCGCGCTCACTTGTCTGCCTTGGACATGGAGCGCCTGGCCATGGCAGGTGCTCTCGAGTGCCTGGGGGTGAGCAGGCGTGGGGGAGCCTGGTCTGCCGGCGCTCTGGCCGCGCCATCGACGCGAGAGGGGCAGTGGCAGCCTTTCTTGCCTGGCACCGAGGTCGGTACCCGCGTCCCCGCACTGGCACCCCTGACCCACGTCGAGCAGATGCGCGCCGACATTGCGGCCACGGGGCTGACCCCCGGGCATCACCCCTTCTCCTATCTGAGGGCGGGTCTGCCGCAGGGCGTCCTGCGTGCTACCGACCTGGGATCCCACCTCGACGGGAGAATCGTCGACGTTGCCGGTCTGCTCACGCACCGCCAGCGACCTCACACGGGAAGGGGTACCGTCTTCTTGTCCCTCGAAGACGATAGCGGGTATGTCAATGTTTCAGTGAGTAAAGGCACCTGGAATAAGTTTCGGCGCGTTGGCCTGGAGTCTGACGCCCTGCTCGTGCGGGGCACTCTTGAGTGGGGTGATGGCGCGATCAATGTGCGAGCGTTTCGCCTCACACCCATTCATCTGCCCATCAAGGTGCGATCGCGTGACTTCCGCTAGTACCTCAGCGAGCAGCTGGCACGAGCAGCGCACGCAGGTCATTGACAGAGTCACACACAGCGTCGGCATCGTCCAGTCCGTCTTCCGTCGCGTAACCCCACCCGACCCCGACCACCGGAATCCCTGCCTCATGACCGCCGCGCACATCCCATATCGAGTCGCCGACGATGACGGGATACGACACGTCGGCACCCTTGGCGCCCAGCCGAGCCACGGCCTCGTGAATGACCGTCGTCTTCGTGGACCCCGGGTCCGGCGTTGCCCCCGCAATGACGTCAAAGGCCTCCGATAGACCCAAGTGCTCCATCTGCGCGATCGCCATGGGCGCCTGTTTCGACGTGGCCGTCGCCATCGGGATTCCAGCGCGATGGAGGTCCCACAGCAGCTCGGATACCCCGTCAAATGGCTCCGGATCTAAGTAGTGATCCATGTAGCGTTCACGGTACCGTGTCACCAGCTGCGCACGCAGCTTCCCCGAGTATCCCAGGTCACCAAATGCGTACCACAGGGGAGGACCCACATACGTACGAAGCCGCTGATCCTCAGGGATCGGCAGTCCGAAATCTGCCAGCGTCCTTCGAAACGCGCACAGTACGACGGGAGCAGAATCGACAATTGTCCCGTCAACATCGAAAAGAACAGCTGAAATATGTAAAGACACTGAATCCCCCGCGTTGTTGGTGCTTTCTTAGTCACTATGCCCTATTATCCCGAGAGAAGCATCCGACACAACTATGAGAGAGACAGACGTGGAATCACGAGCACGGCTCACGCCGATCGTTCAAGCCAATAGTGCGCGTGCTGCCGCGTGGCGAGTTTTCTTCGAAGCGTCCGGTCGTCTTCAGGGGATCCTTGAAACGCGCTTAAAGCGCACCTACGGCGTTTCCATGCCCGACTACAATATTCTCCTTGCCCTATGGGAAGCACCCGCCCACCGCCTGCGCATGGGTGAACTGGCCGACCGCGTCGTCTATTCCCCGTCGCGCGTCACCTACCTGGTCTCCAACCTTTCTCGCGATGGCTGGGTCGAACGCATTGCGTCCAAGGTTGATCGACGTGGCTATGATGCATGCCTGACCACGCAAGGAATCCAAACTGTGCTTGCTGCCACAGAGTTGCATCAACAGACGGTCAGCGAGTACCTACTGGACGGGATGACGGACAGCGACATTGACGCAATTGCAAGGGTTTTCTCAACCTTGGACTCCCGTCTGAAGGGTGAAAAAGTCGAGTCCTAGTTTCGATTGGCGCACGCCGCCCGCGGTGTGTTAAGCTTCTACTCGCTTGCGGATCGCAGCGGTTCGCATCGCTCACCTGCGCGGGTGGCGGAATAGGCAGACGCGCTAGCTTGAGGTGCTAGTCCTCATTTTACGAGGGTGGGGGTTCAAGTCCCCCTCCGCGCACGACATACCCCGGGGCCGAAAGGCTCCGGGGTTTTCCATATCGCCGAACAGGAGAAACCGTGCGTATTGATATGTGGCTCGACACGTGCGACCCGTGGAGTTACCTGGGACTGCGACACCTGCGCGCGGCCATAGCCAGTTGTGATCACGGCGATAACATCGAGGTCTATCTGCACGCCTACCTGCTCGACCCTGACCTGGAGGTCGCCGCTGAAACGCCGCGCATCGTTGCCCTCGTCGAATCCGGCGCAGCAAGCCTGGACGAGATCCGCGAGGCTGACGAGTGCATGTGCGCGCTCGGTGCCCGCGAAGGCATTCGTTTCAACTTCGACTCCTTGATAATCGCGCCCACGTCGCGTGCGCACCGCGTGATCGCCGCCGCCCACGACGGCGATATTGACGCGTACACGGTCGCCGGGCCGAACTCGCTCCATCTCAAAGTTGCCGAGGCCATCATGCGCGCTCACTTCGAGATGGGTCTGGACGTGTCCAACCCCGAGGTGCTCATCGGCTGCGCTCAGGACATCGGCATGTCCGCTCACTTGGCGGCCCTGGCGCTGGGTGAAGAGGAATGGGCTTCGAAGGTCTATTCCGACTATCAGATGGCGCTGCACATGGGGGTAACAGCCGTCCCCACCTACGTGCTGAACTCTCAGTTCCTCGTTGATGGCCACCAGACCGTCACAGCATTTTCCAACATCCTGGCCACTGCCTGGGATAACGCGAGAAAGGACCGCTCATGAGCGATAAAGACACCCAAGCCTCGGCCCCTACGGCTGCACCCAGCCCAATGGAACTAGTCATGCAGTTCCACCACACCTACTCCGTGCCCATCCGTCCTGTTACAGACCCAACACTGGACTATGAACGCATGACGATGCGTATGAGCCTGATTGCAGAGGAGTTCGCCGAACTCATGGGGGCTGTTTACGGCCCGCGCGCCCGCAAAATCATCGAAACTGCAACGAGGCAGGCGCTGGCGGCTGATGACGGCGAACGTGATCTCATCGAGTCGGCGGACGCCCTTGCTGACTTGGTCTACGTTATCTACGGCATGGCCATCGAGTCTGGCATAGACCTGGACTCAGTCTTGGCTGAGGTGCAGGCATCGAACCTGTCCAAGCTCATGCCTGACGGATCTGTCAAGCTGCGCGAGGATGGCAAGGTTCTCAAGGGGCCCAACTTTTTCCAGCCCAACATTGCGCGCGGACTAGGCCTGACGACAGACAAGAAGCCACTCGAAGCGGACTAAAGTCCCTATCGCGCGCATTTGTAGGCGTGAGGTGACACAATAGACGCCGTCCGTTCAAAAGGAGGAATGTCATGGCACGCGTCGCAGTCATCGGCGGAGGATATGGGGGTGTCACGGTCGCCAAGGGACTCGACCCCCTCGCAGACGTTGTCCTCATTGAACAAAAGGACCAGTTCGTCCATCACGCGGCTGCCCTGCGCGCCGCTGTGGACACCGTGTGGGAACATGCGATCTTCATGCCCTACACGAACCTCCTGAACCGCGGCGAGGTCGTGCGCGGAACCGTTTCCGCCGTGAATGGAACCACGGTCCATGTCTTTGGTCACGATCCCATCGAAGCAGACTATGTTGTCTTCGCCACGGGGTCGACTTACCCCTTCCCGGCCAAGTACTCCTCTTACCGTTCCTCCGTGGCCAAGGCTCGTCTCGAGCAGCTACACGAGAATCTTTCGTGCGCCAGGTCCGTCATGATCGTCGGCGGCGGCACCGTCGGCATCGAGCTAACCGGCGAGTTAGCCAACGCCTTTCCGGGTCTGGACATCACGATCGTCGAGGCCACCAATCAGATCCTGGGTACGCCCGGCTACACCGACGCGCTGCGCAGTGAAATCAGCGAGCAGCTAGCCACCCTCGGCGTCCGCGTCGTGACCGGCTCGGAGCTGGCATACCTGCCGCCGCAGAACGTTGGCGATCTCGCACACTTCATGGTTGAGACCAAGAACGGCGATGTCATCGAGGCTGACCTCTGGTTCCAGTGCTACGGAGCGCGCGCCAACACCGGGTTCCTGATCGGCAGCGAGTACGAGTCCGTCATGCACCCCGACGGCACGCTCCGCGTCGAGCCGACCATGCAGGTGGCGGGCCATTCCACCGTCTACGCCGTCGGCGACCTGACCGACGTGCGCGAGTCCAAGCGCGCCGACGCCGCCCGCCAGCAGGCCCGCGTCGTCATCGCGAACATCACCGCGCAGATTGAGGGGGAGGCCCCCGACGCCCACTACGTTCCCACCAAGGAATGGGTCATTCTGCCGCTGGGTCCGAACATGGGCGCCTCGCAGCTGCTGGATTCCGATGGGCAGACGCGCATCCTGGGCGCCGAGCAGACGGCAGAGATCAAGGGAACGGACCTCATGGTGTCTGTTATCCGTTCGCAGCTCAACCTGCCCTGAAAAAGTGCGCGTTCTCACGGTAGACTAAGTGCCATGACCCGAGATGCCCGCCGCGCGCTGACGCGCCTGCTCAACGCATTCGAGAACCACTTCGACATCGCACGCGATGGAGACGAGGCTGACGACGCCGCGCTCGAAGCCGCCGAGCTGGCGCTGCGCGACGCCTTCTTCACCTACGACGACATTCTCTTCACCCAGCTGGGTGTCGAGCTCCCCTTCGACATCCTCGACGATAGCGACGACGAGGACGACTACGACGATGAGGAAGAGGACGAGGAGGAGGACGACGGGGACGACGACTTCATTGAAGTCGACGACTGACGCGACTTCTTCTTGCGTGGGAGCCAACGTGGTTAACCTAGAGGTTGATACAGATCTCTTACGATGGCAGGCGAAATCTTGCGATAACGGTGAGCAGGCCTTAAGTGACGTGTGCCACACTCATAGCGCCAGACGTGGGCAGTGCGTCGTCGTCATGCCTGAGTGTCGCTGAGATGTTTAATGACGGCTCAACGTTTCTCAGTCAGCAGGCGCACGATCTTGCTGGTCGTATCCGTGCAGTCGCCGACGAGTTCGACTCGAACGAGGATCACTCCGCGGTAAGCATCGCCGCGGCAGGCTCAGGAAGAACATAATGGCGTCATTGCAGGGACTTGAGTGCGTGTGTCCTGTCGATGCTGCTCCCGTTTTTCAATTTGCGGAGTCTTTGAAGGATCAGAACAAATCCTTTGAAGATGCGCGTGGGGATCTGCATAAGGCTCGCACGGCCATCACCTCAAATATGACGAGTCAGGCCACTGATAGTCTCATTGAGGAGATTGATCAACAAATTGCTCGGATCGATGAGACTGTCACGCACCGTCAAACACTTATCGATGCAACGATGACGTTTCACGATGAGATTGTGACATGCCACGCCCGTTTCTCGAATATCATCTACCAAGCCGTCTGTAACGGACTCACAGTTGACGATAATACGATCATTGACCCTGCACTATCCGGTGTTCCACAATCGGGTAGTGTCGATCTGGATGCAAGCTACGACGTTGCTCGCCAAGCCGCGTATTACGCATATAGTGATTTTGCGAACGCAGAGGAAGCATACCGGCAGACCTGCGCATCACTGATTGGCATTTTGCCGTGGCTCGACGAGTACTTCGGGGTTCACCCCGATCTTCAGGCAATTCCGACTAGCACCGGTTACGCTAGCACTACCGCTGACTCCGCTGTCTGGGGGACCATTGCTTACCGCCACTCCGTCTTTCGCCCCCGAGATCCTGCCACCGGACGCTTCATCAGTAAGCAGGAAATGGGAGTTGTGCGTCAGGCCTGGGAACGCACAAAGCCCAGCAATTGGTCCGCTGCTCCGGGGCGCGGTCAAGATGCGCTTCGATTTAAAGGTTGGGCGGCCAGAGGGAGCAGGCTCCTCGGTCGCGCAGCGGTCGTTGGCGCAGTCGTTGATGGCGGGATCGCAGCCTGGAATCAGTGGGAAGCCGATTCGGCTAACCCCGCAATGGGGCAGGGTGAGAGAATTGCACGAGCTGCCACATCAGGTACGTTCTCGGGTGGTGGAGCGCTTGGAGGTGCCTTAGCAGGAGCAAAATTTGGCGCATTTCTCGGCAGTTTCACTGCGAATCCTATTGGTATCGCTGTCGGCAGTGCTGTCGGCGGAATTGTCGGAGGCTTGATTGGGTCTGGCCTTGGGCAGTGGGCGGCAAACGGAGTCAATTCATTTTTGTCGGATCAGATTCATGAATGAACTATTCTCTTTTCTCTTTGCTTGTGCGCTCATTGCAATATGGGGTCTTGAGATGTTCTGCGACTCACCGTTCCTCGAGTTCTCTCGGGCCATTCGACCAACAAAGAACACAACAGCACTAACCATTCCGACTTTCGGCTCTCTTATGCTGGTCATTGCTGCAGCGAAGACTCTCGAGAGATGCTGGGGAAAACTTCCCAATGCCTTATCTATTTTCGTTCTTGCATACTGTACAATTGGAATATTCGTTTTCATTGTCTCGTTATTCCCGATTAATCTTCCACGCGTCATGTATCCCGAGTATCAGGCCGAGCAGCGTCGCCTCAAACGGCTACGGCGTGAGTACGAACGTGACCCCCTGTTTGTGTGCCGCGGCCCCTCGCTTTCTCAATCGCGTGACGATGACTGTCCCCAGGCTCCGTGCGAAGAGGAGAACACGTGGCTCGGATAGACATAGAATCCGGATGCACCGTGGTGACGGTTACGCACGGTGAATACGCGATTATCGCGCAGACAGCCGCAGCCCTGAGGCGGGGAAGCGAGGATGGTCTACGCACGCTCTTGTCCGCTCAGACCATCGACGCACGGATGCTCGTCTACGGCGGCGTCGCCACACCTGACCACCGACTCAGCGCAGCGATCACGCGCGCTCACCCCGGTCTCGTCCACGGAAACAAGCGGATCGAACTGTATCGCTTCGACGTCAACGGACCCTCGCGCGCTGCCATCTTCCCGCATGAAAATGATTGGAGTGCAGCCACCTCATACAAGACAGTTCGACGGATCACGAGCGTCGAACCCGCTGAAGGTATATCGATGATCATCTCAATGCTGGGCTTGGGCACACGCACGGGCGAGACCACTCCACCCCACACTTTGCCTCTCGGCGTCCTTCATCTTCTCCACGAGTCAGCGGAATCTCCCGGAGGATACCCCGCGCGGTCGCCCACCATGGCACGTGTAGAAAAGCCGCTGCTTGCCATGCGCCAGAAGTACCGCAGCGCCATGCGCGCGACCAGCGGTCGATACCCTCCCCACACATCGCTGTTCACCGCCATCACCGAGCGTAGCTGGAGCCTGTCCTACGCGGCACTGTGGGACAACGACACGGGGGACTACGAGGACATTATTCACTTGTTCGCCACACCCACATGTCTCTACGAATACGGGACACCGACCGACCTTTGCGACAGTAGCGAGCTGCTTGAGCTCGCGCCCGTGTCGAGCACCGCGGCCTTGACACGTGTGATCTCATGGCTGCCTCACAGCCCCATGCTCGATGCGATCTACAACGCCATACCAGAGGAATTGACATGATGGACACACTGCCTGACGGGTGGGCACTCATTGACCCGGTCGACATCGAAGCGGACAGCCCCCTCGCCCAGGTGTGTGCAACTCCCGGTATCCAACGCGTCGGCGTCGCCCTGCAAGGCGCAGACGGTTGGAACGACACTGTTGTTCTCACCCGCACCGATGTCCCTGATGACATGAGCGACCTGCAATGGCTCACCACTGCAGTGGACGAGAGCACCCGCACGTTCCCAGGGGCGTTCGTCGTCGATGTTACCCCCTGGTCCATGAGCGCCGGGACAGCCCTCGTGTCGACGCTCGTCTCAATTGTCGACGGGCGAAGCCTCACAACCTTCCAGTGGTGCTGGATGACAGGTGAGCGTCGCCGCGCGTCCTACTGCCTGACGGGCACATGCCGCACCCAAGACAGTGGGACGGCGCTCAGCGCATTCGTCGGCATGCTTCATATGATCGCAGAGAGCCGATGATCCACATCGTTTCGGGCAGCAACGCGCCCTACGCGCTCATGACACAGGCCGATCTGAATGCGCTGGCGGTCGCAGGACAATCACAGCACACCTCAGAGTCGATTCCGACAGATCAGCCTGTCACTGCCGAAAAACGCTTCACAGCGCACATGAGGGACGCCCTAGCGAGCACGCGCACGGTCGTCACTTCTTGGACTGCCACCGCGACCGCCATGAGGCGCTTTCAGTTTTTCATCGGTCCAACGTACTGCGTCGTCGTCCGGTGTGAGGGGGGACACCAATACTCGCGCACAGACGATGAGATCTCTGTTTGGAGGTTGGAGGCCTGCGAGGTCCCCAGCGTTTTCCTGGCGTGCAGCGAACTGCGGCGGCGAGGAGCAGACCTGCCCTTCCCGGTGACCGTTCCCTCGCCGCTGATGGCGGCCCTCGACAGCGCAGATCTGCCGACGATCCGCGCCGAAATGAGATCCTTTGCGCAGGCAATGGGCGAGTGCACGACAGAACTAGGAGACGAGGCATCTCACCAGTTTGCAAACGACATCCTCGCGGATGAATGGGCAATACAGTCGATCGTGTTCGACGCCAGTGCGCGAGACGGCGCCGCAGGCGTGAGTAGTCTCTTCCTCCTGTCAACCACACATGCGCTGTGCGCGCTCATCTCCGACAACGAGTTCGATGCCATGTATCCAGACATGGCTCCACTAGACCTGCCACGGCGCCCCTTCGACAAACACTCACACGTCGTGGCCTGCGCGATGAGGCCCATGCTCGTCTGGACAAGCATCGCGAAGAAGCTTGTCGTCTGATCCATGTTGCTACTGGGCGACCTCAGCCAGGACCTGGCGGATCGGATCGGGCAGCGGCTCCGTGTACTCCAAGAGCGTGTCAAGCTGGCGCACGGTGCGTGGGCCAACGAGGGCGGAGCTGACACCCGGGTAGTCACGCACCCACGCCAGCGCCACGTCCGCAGTCGAGCGGTCCAAGCCGGAGGCTGCCCGGTGCGCCGCCTCGATGACCCCGCGGGCAAAGCCCGACAGGTACGGCTCCACCATGTGGCGCAGATGCGGGGACGCGGCGCGCGAGTCGGCGGGAGTGGAATGACGGTACTTCCCCGTCAACGCGCCCCCCGCCAGCGCGGAGGCCGCCACCACACCTACCCCGCGGCTGGCGAGCTCGGCCACCGTGCCCGCGTTCGAGGCGTCCGCCAGCGAGAAAGGAAGCTCGACGAGCGTGATCGGAGCACTGGCACCCACGGCGCCGCGCGTCACGGCCTCGGCGAGCTGCCAGTGCGTCGAACGCGACAAGCCCACGTAGCGCGCACGCCCGCTGCGATAGGCGAGGGTCGCCGCCTCCAGCGTTTCCTCCAGGGGAACCTCAGGGCGCGGTTCAACCAGCCAGACGTCGACGTAATCCGTGTCCAGTCGCGCCAGCGCATCGTCCAGGCTCCGCAGCAAATCTCCACGACCCGCCGCGCCCACCCAGGCACCCTCCGAAGCACGACGCATCCCGCCGCGCCACGCAAGAACCACGCGGTGCCTGCCCACCGACGCCACGGCCTCGGACACGACATCCACAGCCATCCCGTCGCCGTGAGCGGGAGAGCACTCGAGGAGGGAACCACCCGCGTCGACGAAATGCGTGAGCATCTCGAGAGCCTCGGGTGCGTCAGTGTCGCGCCCCCACGTGAGGGTCCCCAAACCGATCGGGGACAGGAAGAGACCGGTGCGTCCGCATTGCTTCGAGTTCATGAACACTAGCCTAGCCGAGTCCGAGCCAACCACCGCGCATGCTCCGTCGGCATCGGGGGCGTGGTGCCCCCAAAGACCGGGCACAGGGAACGCACGCCGCACCAATTGCACAGCGGATTCTTGCGCGCAGCGAAAGAATCGTTCTCGATATCGGACTCGATGCGCGCCCACAGCTGGTCGATATGTCGCTCGAAGGCACGAATATCGTCGGCCACCGGATCGAACGTGATCACCTGCCCGGCGCGCAGATACACCAGCTGCATGCGCGCCGGCAGCCTCCTCGTTCGCGCCAGGAGCAGCGCGTAGAAACGCATCTGGTACAGGGCCTCGTCCACGTAGCGCGGACCGGGGGCCTTGCCCGTCTTATAGTCGACGACGCGCAGGCGCCCGTCCGGGGCCGCATCGATGCGGTCGATGAAGCCGAGCAGGCGCACGCCGCCCGCAGTCGTCGTCGTCACGCGCTCCTCGCGCGCGGCCGGCGCGATCCAGCGCGGCTGCTCGATCGCGAAGTACCCGTCGATCACCCCGCGCGCCTCCTCAAGCCAGGCGTCGCGATCCGCCTCGTCGGCAAACAGCGAAGCGATAGCAGGCGTCTTGTCAACCGCCGCCTCGTAGGCGGGGCCCACCTGCGCGCGGGCGGCCTCGGGCGTGCGCTGATCGGGCGGGAGCGCGAACAGATCCTCAAGGACCGCGTGGACGATGGTGCCCAGCGCCTTCGCCCGGGTCTCGGGCTCGCGGTACCCGTCTAGGACGTGGAGCCGATACTGCAGGGGGCAGCGCTCGTATTCCTTCGCGCGCGAGGCCGACAGGGCGGGGTCCCACGTGCGCGGGCCCGGGGAGGGGGCAATGAGGTCTGTCATGAATACCACGCTAACCCCCGCCACCCCCATCTGCGTCCTGGCAGGGGCCAGACAGGCCCGAAGCGCTATTCTTTACGTAATGACTATTCAACGTAATAATTCCGAAACGGCCACTGACTTTGGCCAACCCACCCGCCGAGGCCCCCTGACCGAGGGCGACCGCGTCCAGGTCCGCGACCCGAAGGGGCGCTTCCACCAGGTCATCCTGGTCCGTGGCGGACGCTTCCAGTCCAACCGTGGCGGATTCAACCACGACGACGTCATCGGCCGCCCCGACGGCCAGGTCATCATCACCGACGAGGGCCGTCAGTTCCAGATCCTGCGCCCCCTCCAGGTCGACTACGTCATGTCGATGCCGCGCGGAGCCGCCGTCGTCTACCCTAAGGATGCCGGCGTCATCACCCACATGGGCGACATCTTCCCGGGCGCCACGGTCGTCGAGGCCGGGGCCGGGTCGGGCGCCCTGTCAATGGCGCTCCTGGACGCCGTCGGCCCGCAGGGGCGCCTGATCTCCGTGGAGCGTCGCCAAGACTTTGCCGACATCGCCGCGGCGAACGTGGACCTGTGGTTCGGACGCCGTCACCCCGCGTGGGACCTGCGCGTCGGCGACGTCGACGCGGTGCTGTGGTCCGCCGAGCAGGGCAGCGTGGACCGCGTGGTTCTCGACATGCTGGCCCCCTGGGAGAACATTGAGGCGATCACGCACGCGCTCATTCCCGGCGGCGTGCTGGTCTGCTACGTGGCGACGGTGACCCAGATGTCGCGCCTCGTCGAGGACCTGCGCTCCTCGCAGCGCTTCACCGACCCCATCGCGTGGGAGGACATGCGACGCGAGTGGCACCTTGACGGCCTGGCCGTGCGCCCCGAGCACCGCATGGTCGCGCACACCGGATTCCTCGTCATCACCCGACTGCTTGCCCCCGGCGTCACGCCGCAGGAGCGGGCGACCCGCCCCGCTAAGGCCGCGGAGGGCCAAGGCGGCGCCTGGGACGACGAGGCGGACTGGTCCCTGGAGAAAGTCGGCCAGCGCGTGAACTCTGAGAAGAAGGTCCGTAAGGTGCGCCGCGACGTCGTCG
>ERZ772779.432-NODE-432-length-19931-cov-10.102586_pt1 | contig 19931 bp, 16 predicted proteins | sample MGYA00511360_ERZ772779 | MGnify/ENA primary metagenome ERZ772779 (study PRJEB29015, sample SAMEA2738112) | human oral metagenome | biome: human oral; feature: human-associated habitat; material: saliva | place: China | collected 2231 ...
CTTGCCCTCCTCAGCCTTGAACTGCTGACCGTTAATTTCTACAATTGCGTACATTTTTTTATTGTAAACGGGTTTGTACCGCTGGGCGGCTGAGCATCTATCCAGCACTTATTCTGAGCCCAAAACGGCATAATCGGTTGCAAAGTTACTAAAAATTAATGTTATGTAACATAATAATAGATGATAATTCTTGCCTAATTAACAATAATTAGAGCATTTATAGCACATAAAGTTACTTTGAAGTAGAATCAGTCAATTAAATTAGATCTATTATGTATGAAAATTAAACTTGATGATTTCTTGTCAATATACCCAAGTATACGCACATAAAAGAAACTACTTTCAAGTTTAATTGAAAGTTTTGTAGAATATGATTAATGCCAAAAGCTTATAACATTACTACGTATACCAAGCGCTGTTCAAGGAAACTCCATAGATGTCACAAGCCTTAGTAATTGTCATTTATATCTCAAATCAAAGGAACTATCGTCTAAATTATCAAGTTGACGCTCATCCTCTTGATAAACATTATCAAGATTAAACTCTTGTTCGTTGTGCATCTTTGGTTTACGTTTCATAGTAATATTCCTCCATAGAGTAGCTCTGCCGTAAAGCATACCCCTGATTATAATTGATTTAGGATACGGCAATCCCTTGTTATCTTGTTTACAAATGTATAAAATTTAATTGATAGTTTCGTCAACAAAAATGATTTTCTTTGTTGTTTTTTCTATTTGTAAAGGTTTAAGGTAGGGTAAAAAGGAGAAAACTCTTTCATAATTAACTAAAAGCTAAACGTAATAAAGGTAAATGACAAGCATTATATTTGCACATTAAATTGAAATATAATAACTTTGTATCTACTGAATCACAATTTATGATGTTATGGATAAGAAAAAGCAACGTAACGATGAAGATATGAAATGGAGTATACTTGCATCCGAGCAACTTATTAATCGACCTTGGATGAAGGCTCGTCGTGATACCGTTCAGTTACCAAATGGAAAGATTTATGATGAGTATTATGTACTTTCATATCCAAAGTGGATTAATGTAATTGCTGAGACAGAAGATGGGAAACTTATCCTGGAGCGTCAATATAGACACGGACTTGGCGTTGTGTCAACAGAGATTTGTGCAGGAGTGGTAGAACAAGGAGAGGCTCCGCTACATGCAGCACAACGAGAATTAGAAGAAGAAACTGGGTACACTGGTGGTAATTGGGAAGAGATTATGACCATAGCTCCTAACCCAGGAGTTATGGATAACCTATGTCATTGCTTCTATGCTCGTGGCGTGAAAAAGACGAGCAATCAGCATCTTGATGAGACAGAAGACATAGATGTTTTTCTTTGTCCTAAGGAGGAAGTAAAGCAAATGTTATTACGTGGTGAGTTTATTCAAGCATTAATGGTAGCTCCATTATGGAAATACTTTAGCATCAAAGATTGATTTAGCTTCAAACATTCTAATAAATAAGAACATGATTACAAAAGATAGCATTGAGGCAGCCTATTGCTTTTTTCATCAGAAGTATCAAGTTTACGCATTCTCAAACAGCGAACGACAGAAAGATGACATCGAATATGCCATCAGTTCATATGTAGATGGGATGAGTCCAGAACTATACAAACTGTTAGCTAATGGTCGAGAGGAGTTTCTTTTGACACATAATAGATTTGCTGAAGATATGCAAGAGGCTATTAAAAAACTATCCAATTTGTCTCTTTAGTCTTCTAATCAACCAAATATAGGCTGGAACAAGGAATATATCTGCCATTATCCATGCTACTGGGTCAGCATAACAGACACCTATCCATGCCAAAGCAGGTACTAACCAAATACTCACACCACAGCGTGCTATCATTTCCATAACTCCACTCATCATACTCAAGTTACTATATCCAAGACCTTGAATACTGTATCGAAGAATGACGAGAACTCCCAATGAAGGATAGAACCAGTTTGAAATACGCATCAATTGTGCTGCATTTGCAATTACTTCCTGCTCTTTTCCATTAACAAAAATCATCATCATTTCGTCTGCAAAAGGATAGATAATAATAACTGTAAGAACGAAATAAGCCATCATTATCCACATTGCATCATTCACACCAGTTTTTATTCGCTGAAGTCTCTTTGCACCAAGGTTTTGTCCACAGTATGTTGCCATGGCTACACCTATATTTTCAAGTACACAGGTGAATAGGTATTTAATACGAATAGCTGCAGTAAATGAAGCGACATAAATTGTTCCTAAAGCGTTATTTGCACTTTGCAGCATAATAATACCAATAGAGGTAATTGAGAATTGTAGCCCCATAGGTATACCATTGTTCAGCAAAATACTTATTCTTTTGTTATCAAACTGACGTTCATCACCGATAGGTACGAGGATTGTCATGTGTCGTTTGATAAACCACCAACGTAATGATGATGCAAAAACCTGGCTGAGAAAAGTTGCTATACCAGCTCCTTCAACTCCCATTCCAAGTAATAGAATAAAAACAATATCAAGAAAAATGTTTAAGAAAGAGGATGCAAGAAGAAAGTAAAAAGGCTGCTTGGAATTACCTAATGCTCGTATCTGACCAGATAAGAGATTATAGGCAATAGTAAAAGGGATAGTGCAAAACTGCAGAAAAAGAAAGACATAAGCGTCATGAAAAATATCTTCTGGCGTGTTAACCATTTATAGAATCTTATCACATAGAAAACAGGAAAGTAACGTAATGACGATGGCTAATACTAAAGCAATACGCATAGCGTTGCTAACATAACAACGCATCTTATGGTAGTCCTTTGCTCCAAACGCTTGAGCTACAGGTATAGCAAAACCAGCGCATGCGCCATTACAAAAGCCCATGATAAGAAACATGATACTACTTGACGCACCTACAGCAGCCAAAGCCTCTACACCTATCCATCTTCCTACTATTGCAGCATCAATAATTAGATACATTTGCTGCAATATATAACCAAGAATGAGAGGTATTGCAAATTTCAAGATAGCACGTGAAGGAGCACCTTCTGTCATGCTTTTTATATGTTGTGTTGTTTCTTCTGATGCCATTATACTCTTATAATCCTCTCAATTATAAAGCTGAAAAGTTCCTAATAACTGTGTTTGTTATTGTTTCTTTGAGACAAACTCAACCTTAATATTTTTATAGCCCATAGAACGGAGGAACTGAGTAAACTGCTGCTTAGCATTTTTCTCAGCTATCCTAATATTCTCAGCTGTCATACAACGAGCTAACATCTTTTTATAGGCACGATTATAGAGTTGTTCACGATCAGCCGAAGTCCAGTCTCCTTTCTCAAAAAATGAGCGTGACTTAGCCTCGTCGATAAAGTTAGTGTCAAGTAATCCAATAGGTGGCAATTTTGCAACGATAACACTGTCATTCTCAACACGAAGCCAATGAGGTTCTGTCCGATGCAAGTCAACACCTAAACGAACCGTACCATAATAGATACGCACAAGTTCTGAATCAGAGAAGAAGCCACGGCTCACTGTATCTATGAGTTCTTCATCATTGATTGCAAGAAATTCCCATTGACCTATATCTTGTATTTGTTGTATCTGTGTTGGCGTTATATCAATACGCTGATCAGCAGATATACTTATCTTATTGGATGAATTAAACCAATAAAATAGGCCAAAACAAATACTAATGATGATTAAAAAGGTCAGCAGACAGCCTTTATTAAATGATAAGAAACGACTAAGAAAATCTTTCTTATTCGGCTTAATATCATTCTTCTTTTGCTCTGTCATTATATTTTCAGGTGTTCTTGTTTCCATTTTCAATCCTTTTTATTTACTTCAATCACCTGTCCTAAATCCTTCAGAGTAAACTTTTTGCGGAATGAGACAGTTATATCAGATTCTTTATAACCCATAGCAGTAAAGATCGGAACAAGCTGTCGTGCAGCACTTTCTTGTGCCTGTTCGATGATACCCATCTGTGGTATAGAAGCTATAATCTGTTTTCTTCCTTGTGCCTCATAACTTGTAAGTTCAGCATCCGTAAAGTTATGACGTGTCAGTGCCACATATTCCTTCACCTCCTTATGATTAATCTTTGTTGAAGTAAGAACAATCTTTGGGTCGGGTAGGGTAATGAGAAGTTCCTTTCCTTGGCGTTGAATATTCTTATCACTAAAACCGGATAAGTCTATGTAGGCTTTCAATGTAGCGTCCATTGGAATTGCAATTCGACGGTCTCCTAATGGTAAAGTCACGCTGAAGTCTTGCTTCATGAACGAGCCAGACAGTTTCATCTTATCATCATGAGTGATAATCTTATGAATACGATATTCTGTCGTGTAAAGTCGTGAACATTGCTGTACCTGTGTTACCAACATTGGAATCGTATCAATAACCTTTGCAACTGGCTCTTCTGTACTTTTTTTATCAGTACAAGCCACTGTCAGCAATGAAAAAATCGACAGTATGAGGGCGAAATGTTTCATTCTAAATCTTTATAATTATCTGCGCAAAGATACAAAAAACACATGATAAAACACTTTTTTGACTAATAAAAAGAAACAAAAAGGTAGAGTAGGGGGGTAAAATATCGAACTTAATAGAATTATTTAGGCATATCCGTTTAAACAAAACCTCTAAGATTGCAATATGAATTGCAATAAATATATTACCAAGGCTGTTAAACCTAAAATCGGTCATTTGTTAATAGCGCTATGAAAAATCATGACATAATTTCGAATAACATATCAATAAATAAAGGTAAAAACACGTGTAAAGAGAGAATTTGTAACCAACAGAAAATCAGCTTGTTATAAACTTGTACAAAAAAGGTGCTTAATTAGACTTCAAAAGGGCGTTAATAAGACCTCAAAAGGGCACCTATTGCAAGTCAATTAGGCGTCTTTTAGAAGCGAAAAGAGCATGTTTTAGATTCGATTTGCATGAAAATTATTTACAAATAACAATTAATAGGAGGGTAACCTGCAGAATACGAGAATCATGGTAATGGATAGACATGGTATTTCTATTTCAACAAATAAATATTTGATAGCACCCTCTCCTTAGAATAATCGATTAAAAGGAAAATTAGAAATATAACCTATAGGAATAGGTTTTAGATAATAAAAAATCATATCCGACAATTTATAAGATGCATTTCTGCTTAATTGACGTTTTTTTTCGTACATTTGCAGCAGAATAGTAAATAAGAAGTATTTGGGACAACCATATATGGAATCATTAAGAGAGATATTTAGAATCGGTAAGGGTCCATCAAGTAGTCATACGATGGGACCACAGCGTGCAGCAATAATCTTTGCAGAACGTCATCTAGAAGCAGCAAGATTTGAAGTTACATTGTATGGAAGCTTGGCAGCCACAGGTAAGGGGCACATGACAGATAAGGCCATTATTGACGTACTAAAGCAAATAGCACCAGTAGAAATAGTATGGGAACCTTCGGTTTTCCTTCCTTATCATCCTAATGGCATGTTGTTTCGTGCTTATAATAACAGTCAAGATCTCTTAGACGACTGGACTGTATACAGTGTTGGAGGTGGTGCTTTGTCAGAAGGAAAGGCCACAGACGACTACTTCCATAAGGAGTCTGTCTATGATTTGCATACACTTAAAGATATCCAAACATGGTGTGAACATCATGGACGTGGTTATTGGGAGTATGTAAAACATTGTGAGGGAGATGATTTATGGGACTATCTGCGTGAAGTCTGGAAAACAATGCAGGCTGCTGTTGAGCGTGGTCTTGACAGTGAAGGAGCCTTACCAGGTCCATTGAACCTTGCTCGTAAAGCACCTAATTATTATATAAAGGCACGTGGATATAAGCCTTCTTTGCAGAGTCGAGGAATGGTTTATTCATACGCTTTGGCAGTTAGTGAGGAGAATGCCTCTGGTGGTACGATTGTGACCGCACCTACTTGTGGTGCCTGTGGCGTAGTCCCTGCAGTCCTGTATCACCTATCAAAGGGACATGATTTTTCAGAAACTAAGACATTGCATGCACTTGCAACAGCAGGTCTTTTTGGTAATATAGTAAAATATAATGCTTCTATTTCAGGTGCAGAAGTAGGTTGTCAGGGTGAAGTTGGAGTAGCTTGTGCAATGGCATCAGCAGCTTCTTGTCAGTTGTTTGGTGGTAGTCCATCTCAGATCGAGTATGCTGCAGAAATGGGTTTGGAGCACCATTTAGGTATGACATGTGATCCCGTGTGTGGTTTAGTACAGATTCCTTGTATTGAACGTAATGCTTTTGCAGCTTGTCGTGCATTAGATGCTCAGCTTTATGCATCCTTCAGTGATGGTAGTCATCGCGTTTCATTTGACCGTGTTGTAGAGGTTATGAAGCAGACTGGACATGATATTCCGTCTCTTTATAAGGAAACAAGTGCTGGAGGTTTGGCAAAGGATTATCAGATGTAAAGTTTATTTATCAGTAGTACATCTGTCTGATACCTATTAAAGAAGATATATAGATGTTCTTAATGCTCAGTAAACGTTTTACCAGATATTGGTAAAAGCGATTACTGAGCATTGTTTCTTGTAATAAGAAAATTAATCAAGGGTTCTTTCATCCTATTCATATTAGAATCTTTTGAACCTATGGACATATTGAAATAAGATAAAGACTATGCCATTTTATTAGACTTATTCATTTGCAAATAATCTAATTTTAGATTCTATTAAACAATAATCAACATTCCTTTATAGGGTCATTTCTGTTGGTAATAATAGTGAATCCAATAATTTAACAAGCTATTTATTATTTTTCTTGCTTAATCATTCAGAATGAGCAATTAATTTTGTATATTCGCATTCGGCTTGTTTATTTTATAGCTAACATAAATATCGATGCAGATTGAATGACGAAGAACAATAGAAATATTTATGGTCAGAATTCTGTGAGTAGACTTTTCAAATATCTAAAGATATCAGATTTATGAAAGAATTAATATGCCCTAACTGCCATAAGGCATTTACTGTTGATGAAGCAGACTATGCTTCCATCGTTAATCAAGTAAAGAATACAGAGTTTAACGAGGAGGTTAACCGTCGTATAGCTGAGCTTCATGAACAGCACAAGGCAGAACAAGCCTTAGCAACTGCAAAGACAGAACAAACCTTTCAGCACCAACTCTCTAAGAAAGAACTTGAACTTGGTGCCAAAGATGCTGAGATAGAACGTCTGAAAAGTGAGAAAGAAAGCGAACTTACGAGGCTAAAAAGTTCATTCTCAGCTGAGATAGAGGTGCTTAAAACACAGTTAGAAAACATTGCAACTCAGAAGAAAAATGAGATGATGATTGCTTTGGCAGAGAAGGAACAGCAAATATCTAAGCTTAACTCTGTCATAGAACAGAATGATAATAAGTTGCAACTTGTGCTCATGGAGGAACGTAGTAAAGCTCAAAAGGAGGTTCAAGCAAAGGACACAGAAATCTCTCAGCTTCGTTCTGCAGTAGAATTAGAGAAGCGTGAAGCACAACTTCATGAGGCATCACTCATCAAACATCATGAGAATGAACTTCGAATGAAGCAGGATTTAGTGGACTACTATAAAGATTTGAAAACCAAGATGTCTACCAAAATGGTTGGTGAGACGCTTGAACAGCATTGTAGTATTGAGTTTGACCAGTATATTCGACCAATGATGCCTACTGCATACTTTGAGAAAGACAATGATGCAAGCGATGGTACAAAGGGAGACTTCATCTTTCGTGCAGAAGAAGATGGTACGGAGTATATCTCTATCATGTTTGAAATGAAGAATGAAATGGATACTACTGCCACTAAACATAAAAACGATGACTTCTTAAAAAAGCTTGATGATGACCGTAAAAAGAAAGGTTGTGAGTTTGCTGTTTTAGTCAGTCTTCTTGAAGCTGATAATGAACTTTATAATACTGGTATTGTAAACAAGAGTCATCTGTACCCAAAGATGTATGTTATTCGACCACAGTTCTTCGTTCCATTTATTAATCTTCTTGTACAAACGTCAAAGAAGAGTTTAGAATATAAGAAGCAACTGATTCTTTCACAAAGCAAAGAGGTGGATGTCACCAACTTTGAAAATAAGATAGAAGACTTCAAAACTAAGTTTGGACGACATTATGAAATGGCATCTAAGAAGTTTAATGATGCTATTAAGGATATTGATGCTACAATTATAAAACTTCAAAAAGTACGTGAGGAACTTTTAAGTAGTGAGAACAACCTTCGTCTTGCTAATAAAGACACAGACGATCTTACTATACGTAGGCTAACGTACATGAATCCTACAATGAAAGCCAAGTTTGACGAAGCACGTAAGAATAACCAGAATATAAAAGAATAATTACAAAAATACATATCAAAATGAAATTAGCAGAAGCATTAGCTATTCGTAAAGATACACAAAAAAGAATAGAACAGCTTAAAAGTAGAATACTGAATAATGTTCGAGTACAGGAAGGAGATTCTCCTTCTGAAGAACCTAAGGAGTTGATGAAAGAGATGGATGCTTGTCTGAATACTCTTTTTGCTTTAATCTTCAAGATTAACAAGACTAACATGAATACTATTAGTGAAGGGCGTACAATTACAGAAATGATGGCAGAACGTGATATTCTTTCTATGCGTATTACGTCACTCCGAGAAATATTCAATAAAGCATCAGAATCTCAGGAGCGTTACAGCCGTTCTGAAATTAAAATGGTAACGACCATAGATATCAAGCCTTTAAGTAAGAAGATTGATGACTTGTCTAAGCAATTACGCGAACTTGATATGAAGATACAGACATTAAACTTCACAACAGAACTAATGGAGTAATCTTTATTCAAGAATGTAAGAAAATAAAAGGGACATTTTAAGGTGTAGTCTTATTATGTTGTAGGTGTGAGCTAAAAACAACATTACATCAGAGTACGGGGTTTCTGAGGATTTATTTGCAGGTTGCATTTCCCAGCATATAATGTCTAAAAAGACTGGTACGGTGTACTTTGCATTTTGCATATAGCATTACCATTAGCTGACTATAACATATTTGACGAGGGTGGGATAGGGAATTTTTCTTAAGCGTTATTGCCGAATTTAAATACTAAGATTAAACATAAAGCAATAGATTCCTAATTTTTGAGAAAACAAAAATTCTCATGATAATATTAGACAAACGAATGCTACAATAATTTTAGTTGACCTATAAGAGAAAGTTACACTCTTTTCTAAGAATCAGTTTTGGTAACTTTCATTCAAATTTCATGATATATTGAAAGTTAGTAACATAAATCATTGAAAGTTAGAATCAGATGATAAAGTAGGGATTTATATGATTTTATAATTTGACTGTGAGTTATAAATTATCTATTTATCATAATGCTTATTATGTATTAAGTATATAAAGAGATCTTAAAAACCATTAGGCGTAAGTTATATTCTTACTTATAAAATTAGTTATCAAAGAGAAGATAAGTCTGTTTGCACAACAGAAACTATACAAATAATCTAAAAAGAGAAAATAAGAAACAGAAAAACAGCTTCAAATTAAAATGAATAACTTTAAAACTTAAGAAAGAAATCGTTTCTGAATATCAAGTCATACTAACCTAATTAAAAATATCTTTGTAAATAATTTTCGTCTACTACATTTTTATTGAGGCTAAATTAGATATCAATTAAGGCTTAATTGACTTGTTAAAGACGCCCTTTAGCAACCTTATTAACGCCCTTTTGGAGTCCAACTAAGCACCTTTTCTTTTATAGTTTTGTAAATTATTGAAGTATAAGCACTTACAACAATCGTCCAGAATAGTATTTTTGAGCATTATAAATCGATATTTTCAAGAATTAGTGTAAAGTTTTTTACACGACGAAAGTACTAAAATTCTAATTATTTTATTGTTATAAGACATTGGCTTATACATTAATAATTTATTGTATAACGAAGAAATCTATTTATGTTATGGAAATCCCAATGACATTCATCATAACTACAAACAATAAAAATAGGAGATAATTACTATTATAAGCAATTATCCCCTACTCTATAAAAATTCATTTAATCACACAAGGTGATAAAATGGATTACTTCAACTTTGTGTAACCATACTTAGCACAAGCACCAAGTTCCTCCTCAATACGGATGAGCTGGTTGTACTTAGCCATACGGTCTGTACGAGACATAGAACCAGTCTTAATCTGACCAGAGTTTGTTGCAACAGCGATGTCAGCGATAGTTGTGTCCTCAGTCTCACCAGAACGGTGTGAAGTTACAGTTGTATAACCATGACGATGAGCCATCTCAATAGCCTCAAGAGTCTCTGTCAAAGAACCAATCTGGTTAACCTTGATAAGGATAGAGTTAGCTGCACCCATCTTGATACCCTTCTCGAGGAACTTAACGTTAGTTACGAACAAGTCATCACCAACGAGCTGGCAACGATCACCGATAGCAGATGTCAACTTAACCCAGTTCTCCCAGTCGTTCTCATCGAGACCATCCTCGATAGAGTCGATAGGATACTTTGTGATAAGGTGCTCGAGATAAGCAATCTGCTCATCAGCGCTAAGCTTCTTACCATTAGGATCCTTTGGCATACCATTTTTCAACTGGCGATAGTCATAGAACCACTTACCATCCTCGCATACAGCGAACTCAGAAGCAGCACAGTCCATAGCAATCTTAACATCCTTGCCTGGCTCATAACCTGCGTCCTTGATAGCCTGAATGATTGAATCGAGTGCATCCTCGATACCATCGAACTTAGGAGCGAAACCACCCTCATCACCTACTGCAGTAGAGAGACCACGCTTCTTCAAAAGCTTAGCAAGTGCGTGGAAAACCTCAGCACCCATACGGATACCTTCCTTCTCAGAAGGAGCACCTACAGGGCGAATCATAAACTCCTGGAATGCGATAGGAGCATCAGAGTGAGCACCACCGTTGATAATATTCATCATAGGTACTGGCAATACATAAGTATTTGCACCACCGATATAACGATACAATGGAATGTTCAATGCCTTAGCAGCAGTCTGAGCTACAGCCAAAGAAACACCGAGAATAGCGTTAGCACCGAGCTTACTCTTAGTAGGAGTACCATCGAGTTCAAGCATCTTGTAGTCAATAGCACGCTGATTCAGCACGCAGTCACCCTTCAAAGCTGGAGCGATAAGGTTGTTTACATTCTCAACAGCCTTGAGAACACCCTTACCCAAGAAACGGTTCTTGTCGCCATCACGAAGCTCCAGAGCCTCGTTCTCACCGGTAGAAGCACCAGATGGAACGCTTGCACGACCCATTACACCATTTTCGAGAGTTACCTCTACTTCAACTGTAGGATTGCCACGTGAGTCCATAATCTCGCGAGCATGTACTTTTTCAATCTTCATAACTTATATGTTTATTAAAAATCAGTTATATTTTTAACTTTCTTTTTCTCCTTGCAAAGTTAATAAAAAAAGTCGTAAACCTCTCCTAACAATACGTTATATTTATGTTTTTGACAAAATTAACGTTTATCCCTTTATGATAACTGTGACCCCACGTGCTGCTTGTGCTCCCATAACAAGTGCTTGTTCTATATCGGCTGTTTTGCTTGGACCGGATATAAAACAGCCGTAACCATAGTCTGTCATGTTAATCTTTTTATATGCTTCATGCATATTATTGACGATATTGTTACGTTGAACGAGGATTACAAGGTTCTCTGAGATGAAACAAACAACTCTTTCTTTCATTGTTTGTGGTACCCATACACATCCGTTCTCTGCTACAGCAATTTCTCCCTGAATGATTCCTACATCTGTTCCATTGAGGTCTTGTGCCTTTGAAACAGTGTCAGGATTAAGGTCTGCCTTTATTCCTTTTATACTTGAAGCCAATATCTTAGCATCAGGATAAGCCTTTTGTATCAGTGCATTGATATCATCTTCTGCCTTAGCTTCAATGACTTCACAGCCTACAATATGACTCATCTCGATAAATTGCTGTACTACATCTTGATATTTAATACCCTCAATAGGCTTCTCGGGCATATCAAACTGTTCTTTTGTATTACGTCGTAATTTGCTAAATAAATCTTCTTTATTCATGCTTCAATTCCTCCATTGCGTGCTTAAATATGACATGGAAAGGCTTTTTCGCAAACTTTGGCATTGTATGACCAATGCTCCATGGATTAAGCTTTATATCCATTAGCGATTCTGGTATGTGATTGGCTACTGAAGAATTACGAAGTAATGCATCATAAATATGATAGTTTTCGTAAACAACTTTCATTCCTTCTGCCATCACTTTCTTCTCTTTGTTCTCTGTTCCATACGTTTCAAGGCTCTGACGCCAGCGATAAATCTGACTACCAGGAGTTACCTTTGCAGGGCAAACACAATCACAACTCAAACATAATGAGCATGCAGAAACATTACCACTGTGCTGTTTTGGATTCTTTAGCATACCAAGATTAACTCCAATAGGGCCTGGAATAAAGTAACTATATGAATAACCTCCAGAACGACGATAGACAGGACAAGTATTCATACATGCACCACACCGAATGCACTTCAGTGTCATCCAATGTTCTTTATTAGCAATCATGTCGCTACGACCATTATCTACCAATATTACATGCATCTCACCTCCTGGTCGTGCCTTACGAAATTGAGAGGTAAAGGCAGTTGATGGTTGCCCCGTTCCACTGCGTGCTAATAAGCGTTGGAACACTGCCAACGAATCATAATCAGGAATAACTTTCTCAATACCCATGGCAACAATATGTAATTTAGGTACTGAAGTTGACATATCAGCATTACCTTCATTAGTGCAGACAACACAATCTCCTGTCGCAGCAACACCAAAGTTACAACCTGTCAGTCCTGCATCAGCATCCATAAAATCACCACGCAAATCTTCACGTGCACAACGTGTAAGATAAGTTGGGTCATGATTTCCTTTCTCTTTAGAGATTCCTTTCTCTTCAAACATCTCTCCAATCTCATCACGAGTCAAGTGAATAGCAGGCATAACAATATGCGCTGGCTTCAAATGCATGAGTTGAAGAATTCGCTCACCAAGGTCGGATTCAACGACATTGATTCCTCTCTTTATCAGATAAGGATTCATTTCGCATTCCTCGGTCAGCATTGATTTAGATTTAACGAGTTTCTTTACTTTATGAGATTCAAGTATCCCATAAACCATTTCATTAAACTCTTGTGCATCTTTTGCGAAATGAACAATAACACCATTACGTTCCAAACTATTAGAGAATTGCTCTAAATAGTCAGCTAAATGGGTTGCTGTATGCTCTTTTATTCGACTTGCATGTTCACGTAAATCCTCCCATTCTGGTAGCTCTGCCGCTGCAGCATCTCTTTTCTGACGTAATGACCAAAATGTACGGTCATGTCGCTCAACCTTCTTAGGGTCTTTCAGAAACTCTTTTGCTTTTTTAGAATGATATGTTGACATAACTCTTTTGTCTTTTATAACCTTTATATAAATATCATAAACCTGCAGCTAAGATCTCAGCTACATGCATGAACTTGATAGGATAGTGGTTCTTTCCTGCTACACCCTGCATGTGCATTAAGCATGAACTATCCGAACCAGTGATAAACTCAGCTCCCGTATCCATATGACGTTTCACTTTATCATTACCCATAGCAGTGCTGATATAAGGTTCTTCAACAGCAAACATACCACCAAAACCGCAACATTCATCCTTGCGATCAGGTTCTTTAACCGTGATACCTTCCTTGAGTTTCAATAATTCAACTATCTTATTTACAGGTTTCTCTTGCAATTCAGAAGGTGTACTAAGCGTTAATTCACGTACACCATGACAAGAGTTATGAACAGACACGACATGAGGAAAACTTCCAGGAAGTTCCTTTACCTTCAGAACATCATGTAAGAATTCTACCAACTCCATTGTTTTCTTAGGTGTCTGACACTCATGATCGAGTATTTGTGGGTAATTAACCCGCACAAAAGCAGCACAAGATACACTCGGTGTTACGATATAATCGAAGTCTTTAAACTTATCCTCAAAACGTCCAGCAAGGTGATTTGACATACGCTGAAAGCCACCATTTGCCATTGGTTGACCACAACAAGTCTGATGTTCGGGATAGACAACATCTATTTTTAGCTTTTTCAAAAGCTTATAAGTTGCTACGCCTACTTGTGGATAAAGTGCATCGACGTAACATGGAATAAAGAGACCAACTCTCATAATTTTATCTTTTCTTGTTCGTTTCTATGCTACAAATTTAGATAAAATTACTTAGATAGCATAGGAAAATCACAAAAAAGACAGGGAATAAAATAAGTTTAATCCTTAACAAAGAATATTTTTCTTACCTTTGCAAAGGTAAAATGGCTTAAAACTAAGAAGAAATTGTATGATAGTTTGCATTGCAGAGAAACCCAGTGTTGCTAAAGATATAGCTCGAATCCTTGGTGCCAACAAGGCTTGTAACGGCTATATGGAGGGCAATAATTACCAAGTAACATGGACCTTCGGCCACCTTTGTGAGTTGAAGGAACCTAATGATTATTTTACGAACTGGAAATATTGGAGTCTCGCTGCATTGCCAATGATACCTCCACGCTTTGGTATTAAGCTCATTGAGGACGAAGGTATCAAGAAGCAGTTTGCTGTTATTGAGCAGCTTTACCAGTCGGCAGAGATGATTATCAACTGTGGTGACGCTGGTCAGGAAGGTGAATTAATTCAGCGGTGGGTAATGCAAAAAGCAGGTGTAAAGTGTCCTGTGAAACGTCTTTGGATATCTTCGATGACGGATGAAGCTATTCGCGAGGGGTTTGCCAACTTAAAGGAACAAGAGCAGTATCAGCCACTTTACCTCGCAGGATTGTCTCGCGCGATTGGTGACTGGCTATTAGGAATGAATGCTACACGCCTTTATACATTAAAGTACGGTAACAATAGTTATGGCAGAGGTCAGGTTCTGTCAATTGGTCGAGTACAGACACCAACCTTGGCACTCATCGTACAGCGACAAAAAGAGATAGATAACTTTAAACCAGAGCCTTATTGGGTATTAGCTACAGTTTATCGTGAAACGCAGTTTACGGCAACAAAGGGTAAATTCACCTCTAAAGAAGAAGGCGAAAAAGCCTTCTCAACGATTGAAGGAAAGCCTTTTACAATTACAAGTGTAGCAAAAAAGAAAGGGGCAGAACAGCCAAAACAGCTTTATGATCTCACCTCTCTGCAGGTAGATTGTAACCGTAAGTTTGGATTCTCTGCTGAGATGACACTCAATACGATTCAAACTCTCTACGAGCGTAAACTTACAACTTATCCACGTGTTGACACACAGTTCCTCTCTGATGATATCTATCCGAAGTGTCCACAGATAATGAACGGACTCTTTCAGACTACATTTGCGGGTAAAAAACCTTATGCCGATATCGTGAAGACGTTGGGTGGCAAGCCATTGCCTAAGACAAAACGTGTCTTTGATTCCTCAAAGGTGACAGATCACCATGCCATTATTCCAACTGGTGTACTACCACAAGGACTGACAGATGCTGAACAAAAGGTGTACGACCTCATTGCGCGTCGTTTTATCGCTGCTTTCTATCCCGATTGCAAGTTCTCTACGACAACAGTATTAGGTAATGTTGACGAGATAGAGTTTAAGGTTTCTGGCAAAGAAATATTGGATTTGGGTTGGAGAGTTTGCACTGATACCTCTGCAGGCTCCTCCTCTACTCCATCAGATGATAGCCAAGAAGGAACCAATACAACCTCTCCTCTACTTCCTACCTTTAAGAAAGGGGAATCAGGACCGCACACCCCTACTCTTACCGAAAAACAAACAACCCCTCCAAAACATTACACTGAGGCTTCTTTGCTTCGTGCAATGGAAACTGCTGGTAAGTTTGTTGAGGACGAAACCCTGCGTGCTGCTATGAAGGAGAATGGTATCGGACGCCCTTCATCACGTGCAGGAATTATTGAAACGCTCTTTAAACGCCATTATATTCGTCGTAAAAGAAAGAATATAGAAGCAACTGAGACAGGTATTGCACTGATTGATACTATTCACGAGAAACTTCTTACATCAGCCGAATTGACGGGTATCTGGGAGAAGAAACTTCGTGATATTGAAGCTAAAAAGTATGATGCTTCTCAATTTATTAACGAATTGAAAGAGCAACTTACGAACATAGTCAACGACGTGTTAGCTGATAATTCTACACGAAAAATTGGTGAAGTAGAAGGTAACAAAGAGAAGTAGAAAGAATATTCTTTTACTTTTCTATAATTAAAGGTATTTAAATAAAAGAGAATAGGTAAAGAGCTGGCAGACTTGTGACCATACCTTCAATTAGACTTACCCACCATTTGTCTTCAAAGATGACTGCAAAGGAGGCAGATGAAAGTATAATCATTGGTACGTATATCACCAAATTTAGATATGGGAAATAGCCTTGTGTTATGGCAGTTATGAAAAGAATCAAAATTGATATGCATAGGAAAATGGCAATCCATACCGTATAAAATAATAATCTCTGTTTCATTTTTCTTTTGTCTATGGTATTTACATCTTCTTTACATACCAATCATTGCCTATATATTCATAATCTTGCTTATGCGAGTCGAAAAAGTATCTTTTGTCATTATAGTCTTTATTTATTTTTATATAGTCAATACCATTAGAAATCACTCTTATTATCTTCCCATTATCTATGCAACAATACGATAGGTTTAATTTCTTATAAGCCTTGAGAAACTTAATTATCTCATTATCCTGTAAGGGATAGTTCTTTGGCTTTTTAGTTATTCTCAACTGGTTATCTACAAACACAAGACCACTCCCCTTTACCCTAAATAGCTCAAAAATGGTCACGTCAATATCTCTATTATAGATTAAGACACCATCTAATTGATTAAAATCGTAGTTTATTATTTGACTACTATAGTTTACTTCTGAAGAACAACCACCAAAGAGAAATAGAGTAATCAATAAAACTAATATCTTTATCTTCAAATTCATACAACTATTTTCTGTAAAAATAACGCAAACGAGAGCAAAGGAAGCTTGCTTCCACTTTGCCGAGTGCAGCATATTTTCTGCAAAGATATAAAACATATTCTATAAATCGGAATTTGAACTTTACTTTTTGAATTCCATTTTGATTAATACGATATAAAACCGTTATTTTGTAAAAATAATTCTAAACACGCAAAATAAAAGACGCCCTATAAGGGTTCAATTGAGGCTTAATTGACCTCTAACAAAGGCTTAATTGAACCCTTAAAGGGCGTTAGTTAGAAGCTAATTAAGCACCTTTTGTTTTCTGACTTTGTAATCTATTGATTAACTGATAGTTGCAACTATGGTTTTTGATGGTCATTTATTGAGTTCAAAAGTGCTTTTTATAGAGATATTTGTAAATATATTTCAATCACAAAAATATCTTTTTTTTATGAATAAGTGAGTGTTGTTGTCTAATAAACAAACTGATTTAAAACCAAGTTTAGTACTTCTTTCTATAAGAAGAAAGGGGTGAGAGAAGCTCATAAATAGAAACTTCTCTCACCCCCATAGGCTTTTATCTGTATAGAAAAGGAAGACTAAAACTTAGTAAGCGTGGTCGTCCTCAGCAATTTCCTTACGATCAATAGCCTTCTTGTCAATTGCACGCCAAGCATAAACAATGTATGCCAAAACGAATGGAACAAGGAAGCTAACATAGAACATGGCCTTCAATGTAAACTCGCTTGAAGAGCTATTCTGAAGTGTCAATGAACTCTGTAGATCGGCTGTTGATGGATAGTAAGCTGTGTTGTTCCATCCTGCAATGAGGAAGAGGACCAAAACAACCAATACAACACCAATACCTGCAGGCCAAATACCACGTACATACTCTGGCTTAAGAACAGTCTTGACGATTCCGAAAAGCAAGAGAACAACACCTACAAGCAGAATGATAGCTAATGGCCACATTGCTAATAAGTTGTTCAAATACTTCATTGGCTCCATAACGATTACGCCAGCTTCATTTACTGCATAGCCCTCGCCTACCAATGTTACAATAAGGAAAGGCAAGAAGAACAGTAAGAAAAGAACTGTGTTAACGAGCAACTGCTTACGAACACGTCCACGGATAATGTCATCGTTCACATTATTATTAATATAGAGTGTACCGAGGATACGTGCAAGGAATACTACAGAAATACCAAAGATAACTACCCAAGGATTGAGCAGTACGTCAAGTCCACGTGAACCATTTGCCCAATGAGAGATAACAGGCTGCATGAAGTCAGTAATGCTACCTTTCTCTACGATGAAGTTAGAACCTGTAAAGAAGGTTGCAACAGCTCCACCTAAGAGCAATGGACCAAGAATACCATTAATAATCAATCCAGTCTGGAAGGTACGAACACCAAAGAGGTTACCTGCCTTATTCTGGAATTCATAGCTAATAGCCTGAATGATAAATGTGAAGAGAATCAATACCCACACCCAATAAGCACCACCAAAACTGGTACTATAGAACAATGGGAAAGAAGCAAAGAATGCTCCACCGAATGTTACGAGTGTTGTAAAGGTGAACTCCCACTTACGACCTGTTGAATTAATGAGCATACGGCGCTCTTCTTCTGTCTTACCCAATTGGAAAATCATTGAGTTTGCACCCTGCACGAACAGCAGGAAGACAAGTAGCGCACCTAAAAGTGAGATGATGAACCACCAGTAGTGTTGCAGAAAATCGTATGTCATAGTTCTGGTCCTTTCTTAATTTGCTTACACATAATACTAACTTCAACTGTCAACATTGCAGTAAAGAGAACAAGGAAGAGGAAGAAGGTGAATGCGATACCACCACTTGAGAGGTCGCTCACAGCTGCCCATGTTGGGAGCATATCCTGGATTGTCCATGGCTGGCGGCCAAATTCAGCAACAAGCCATCCACACTCACTTGCAATAAAAGCTAATGGGATGAGTGCAATACCTACTCTCTGTAACCAGCGTGGACGAGTTATATCTTTCTTATAAACAATAAATAATATTACTGCAAAGATAAGGATGAAGAAACAGCCAAGGCCTACCATAATGCGGAATGACCAGAAGTTAACAGGAATGAATGGTACAACCTGCTTAGCATCCTTAATATATCCATAGCCAAAGTACTTCATATCCTTTTCAAGAACTTTGAGATTAGACTCTTTGTTCTTTCCAGCACGGTAGTCTTTAAGTGCTTGGATGGCATAACGGCCGCGTTCCTGTTTCTCCTTCAACGATGGTTCCATTGTACCGTCAGCCTTCTTATAACCACGGATAATATCCTTTACACCAGGAACATAACCATGAGCATCCTTTGTTGCAAGGATAGAAAGCATGTTAGGTACAGCTATTCGCATAGGAGGTTCAGACTGGTTCATGTAATCAGGCTGCTCAAATGGGTTCACCCAAGCAACTGCTGTCAAACTCTGATCAGTACCTCCTTCATAGAGAGCTTCCATGGCTGCAAGCTTCATTGGCTGTGATTGCGCTACCATGTAAGCAGAGCTGTGACCTGTAGAACCTGCTAAAAGAGAAGCTACAAGACCAACAGCAGCACCTACCTTAATACTCTCCTTTGCAAGTTCTACGTGACGCTTACGAAGCAGATACCAGCAGCTTACACCAACTGTGAATGCTGCACCCAATATCCAAGAAGAAGTAATGGTATGTGTGAACTTGTCAATTGCAAATGGACTCAGCGCAACATCGAGGAATGAGGTCATCTCATTACGCATTGTATCTGGGTTGAAGGTACAACCGATAGGATACTGCATCCACGCGTTAGCTACGAGAATCCACCATGCTGAGAGCGTTGCTCCCAATCCAGTGAGCCATGTTGATGCGAGGTGGAAGCCAGCTGAAACCTTGTTCCAACCGAAGAACATCACTGCAACAA
>ERZ772779.437-NODE-437-length-19825-cov-11.879868_pt1 | contig 19825 bp, 17 predicted proteins | sample MGYA00511360_ERZ772779 | MGnify/ENA primary metagenome ERZ772779 (study PRJEB29015, sample SAMEA2738112) | human oral metagenome | biome: human oral; feature: human-associated habitat; material: saliva | place: China | collected 2231 ...
ATGGTCATCCATTCTGCCCGGCCACAAGCAGCCAGGACTACTCAGAACAACCCTCTCAAAACAAACGGTCCGAAAAACCCAGACCCCTCCACGGGCGCGCTTCGAGACACGGGCCTAGCTACGGCACCCGCGGGCGGAGACCCGACAACCTCCAGACAAATGTCGCACGTAATTTCCCTCGGTCACTTTTTGAGACCACCCGAAAACGTTGCAATTCCAACGGTGTGGATTCAATATTTGAACTAATCGCATGGGAATTACGTGCGACATTGATGGGCGGGGGGAAGGGCCTGGCCGAGCTTTGAGACGACACGCCGGCGACACGCCGAAGGGAGGCTCCACATGGTGCAAAATCCCCACCATTACCCCTGGTGTCATGCTCCCTCGCTGGCGTCACGCTCCCTCACGCCCGGCGGGCTCCCGATAAACGCCGGTCGGTGTCGCCGACGGGCTCTGCTGCACGGGCGCGGGTAGGGCGGGGCGCCGATAAACGCCGGTCGGGCGACGCCGACGCAACGAGGGCAGGGGCAGGGGCGACCAGATCCGTGACGGGGCTTGTTGCCGATGAGGCGTTACCCCCGATCGGGAAAAGTCAACCCCAACTGATCGGGCGTCATGCTCCCTCACGGGTCCAATGCTCCTCAACGGGTTGAACGCTCCCGATCAGATGCAATCCTCCTGATGGTGTCCATCCTGTCTGAGGAGCGGCGGCGCGAGCGTGCTAGCCCGATGCCCCTCCATCGACGGCGCCTGGGACCGAGCCGCGGCCAACACGTTGCGCCCTATAACGTGCGTCTTCAGTCAGGTACACCGCGTCAGGGCCCGTATGACGGGCGATCGCACGGAGCGCCACCGAGGGGCTACTCCCCATCAAGCGGGGGATACGCCGGGTCCAGGACGGGTCCGGGTATGGGTAGGAAGGCTACTCCCCATCAAGCGGCGGATACGCCTCTGGGACAAGCCCGCATCCACCCCCGCCATGATCGCCGCGCGAGCCTGGGCCCAAGCATCCGACGACACCCCACAATCAGCCTCCAAACAGCATCACAGCTACACGACATGGCGGGCAGCTCATGAGACCGTCGGCTTCAGGCAGCGGTGCCCATTTTCCGGATGCCGCGTCCAGTCCAGCCCAACAACGTCCAGTTCGGCCGACATGCACCCGGTTGTCACCCACGCCGCACCCTCACCGTTCTGGTGTATTCGATGGGAGAGAGAAGTATCCGCCGAGCCCCTCCTCGCGGCACTCCTCACCGCGGCGCGGACGCCGCCCGCGCGGCCCGCCCCGGCCTCGTCGTCCCTTTCCGTTCTCAGCGCCCCAGCGACCAGTCGACGCCCGACGCCCCCTGTTCCTCGAGCAACCGGTTCGCGCGCGAGAACGGTCGCGACCCAAAGAATCCTCGATATGCGGACAGCGGCGAGGGGTGCGGCGACGCGATAATCGGCGTGTCCCCGAGGCGCGGGGCCAGCGACTGCGCGTCCTTGCCCCACAGGATCGCGACGAGGGGCGCGCGCGACCCGTCCGCGCGCCGACGAGCCACCAGCGCGTCGATCGCGCACTGCGTGACCTCCTCCCAGCCGCGCCCCCGGTGCGAGGCGGGGGCTCCCGGGCGCACGGTCAACACGCGGTTGAGCAGGCACACGCCCTGCTCGCTCCATGGCGTCAAATCGCCCGACGACGGGGGCGGGCATCCCACGTCCTCGCTGAGCTCCCGGAAGATGTTGACCAAGGACTTAGGGATCTCGACCCCCGGACGAACCGAAAACGACAGGCCCATCGCGTGACCCGGCGTCGGGTACGGGTCCTGTCCCACGATCAGTACCTTCACCGAATCGAAGGGGTACGTGAACGCGCGCAGCACGTCCGTCCCCGCGGGCAGGTAGCCGCGCCCCTCGTCCACCTCGGCGGCCAGCATCGCGCCCAACTCGTGGACGCGGCCCTCGACCGGCGCCAGAGCCGCGGCCCATCCCGGATCGATCAGCTCGGACAGCGGACGCGGATTGTAATCGCTCATGACACCAGCCTAATGCCGCGCATGCCACCCCACACATCCCGCGTGCCACACGAGCCCCGGCCGGTCTTTTCCGATAGTCTGAACGCGTGAGCTCTCAGTACCCCAGGGATGAATTTGACCGCGCCGGTGAAGACATGCCCGTCGGCATGCACCGCCCTAAGCCGTCCAAGTGGAAGAACGTGTGGCCCTTCCTGGCCATCCTCGTGATCGTTCCCGCGCTCGGCTGGGCAGCAGCCACCGCCCTGTCGCGCCAGCAGACCACCACCGTCAACCCCACCCCCGCGCCCATTACGACGACCAGCGGCGCGACCCCCGCCCCCAGCGCCGCGCCCTCCAGTGCCGCGCCCGCCCAGAGCGGCACCGAAGCCACCCCCTCGCCGAGCCCCTCCTCGTCCGCGGCATCCTCCGCACCCGATCACGGCGCCGTCATCCAGGTCCTCAACGGCACCGGCACCCAGGGCTACGCCGGCCAGCAGGCCACGATCCTCAACCAGGCGGGCTACGCCGGAACCTCCGCGGCCAACGCTGACGGCTGGGCGACGCAGACCTCGACCGTGTACTACGAGGACCCCAGTATGGAAGGGACCGCGAAGGATATCGCGTCCAAGCTCGGCATCGACAACGTCCGTCAGGAAAGCGGCCTGGGAAACCCCGACATCGTCGTCGTCCTCCGCTAAGCGCGCGAGTTCTGCGAGCCGCCCGGCCCCGCGTGGGTTCGGGCGGCTTCGCATATCCGGGTCGCGCGCGTTACGCCCTGAGCGCATCGGGCTCACGTCCCCTACCTCGCCTTGCACTCGATGCTGGTGAGTGCCAGAATCGTACTTGGCACTCCGACATGGAGAGTGACAAGACCACAGGTCCGGTGAGGCCGCCCACCAAGCGCGGTCGTCCGTCGCGGGCACCGGACCCGATCCGCATCGCGGAAGGATATATTCCCAATGAGCAAGATCATCAAGTTTGATGAGGATGCCCGTCGCGGCATGGAGAACGGCCTGAACCTGCTGGCCGACACCGTCAAGGTGACGCTCGGCCCCAAGGGTCGCAACGTCGTGCTCGACAAGAAGTGGGGCGCCCCCACGATCACCAAGGACGGCGTGTCCGTCGCCAAGGAAATCGACCTCGACGATCCCTTCGAGCGCATCGGCGCCGAGCTCGTCAAGGAGGTCGCCAAGAAGACCGACGACGTCGCGGGTGACGGCACCACCACCGCGACCGTCCTGGCCCAGGCCCTGGTCCACGAGGGCCTGCGCAACGTCGCCGCCGGCTCCAACCCGATCGCCCTCAAGCGCGGCATCGACCAGGCCGTCGAGGCCATCGTCGCCCAGCTGCACGTCGACGCCAAGCCCGTCGAGACCACCGAGCAGATCGCCGCCACGGCCTCCATCTCCGCCAACGACCCCGCCATCGGCAAGCTCATCGCCGAGGCCTTCGACAAGGTCGGCGCCGAGGGCGTCGTCACCGTTGAGGAGACCAACTCCTTCGACACCACCCTGGAGACCACCGAGGGTATGCGCTTCGACAAGGGCTACCTGTCGGCCTACTTCGTGACCGACCAGGAGCGCCAGGAAGCCGTCCTCGAGGACGCCTACGTCCTCCTCATGGACTCCAAGATCTCCAACGTCAAGGACATCGTCCCCGTCCTGGAGAAGGTCATGCAGACCGGCAAGCCCCTGGCGATCATCGCCGAGGACGTCGAGGGCGAAGCCCTCGCCACGCTGGTCGTCAACAAGATCCGCGGCACCTTCAAGTCCGTGGCCGTCAAGGCCCCCGGCTTCGGCGAGCGCCGCAAGGCGATGCTGCAGGACATGGCCATCCTGACGGGCGGCCAGGTCATCTCCGAGACCGTCGGCCTCTCCCTCGAGAACGCTGACCTCGAGCTGCTGGGCCGCGCCCGCAAGATCGTCGTCTCCAAGGACGAGACCACCATCGTCGAGGGCGCTGGCGACAAGGACATGCTGGATGCCCGCGTGCGCCAGATCCGCCAGGAGATCGAGAACACCGACTCCGACTACGACCGCGAGAAGCTGCAGGAGCGCCTCGCCAAGCTGGCTGGCGGCGTCGCCGTCATCAAGTCCGGCGCGGCCACCGAGGTCGAGCTCAAGGAGCGCAAGCACCGCATCGAGGACGCCGTTCGTAACGCTCGCGCGGCTTCCGAAGAGGGCCTGGTCGCCGGCGGCGGCGTCGCCCTGATCCAGGCCGCCACCGTGGCGCTGCCGAAGCTCGACACCCTCACCGGCGACGAGGCGACCGGCGTCAACATCGTGCGCCTGGCCATCTCCGCCCCGCTCAAGCAGATCGCTGAGAACGCGGGCGTCGAGGGCGGCGTGGTTGCTGACCGCGTTGCGCACATGGAGCCCGGCCACGGCCTGAACGCCGCGACCGGCGAGTACACCGACCTCATGGCCGCCGGCATCTCCGACCCGGTCAAGGTCACCCGTTCCGCGCTGCAGAACGCTGCGTCGATCGCAGGCATGTTCCTGACGACCGAGGCCGTTGTCGCCGACAAGCCCGAGGCTCCGGCCGCCGGTGGCGACGACGCTGGCGCTGGCATGGGCGGCATGTACTGATCCGCTCGGCGTTAAGCTGATCCGCCTGGGGGCGGGACTCGTGAGGGTCCCGCCCCCAGGCGTCTGTCTGCGCAGGCCTCATACGAGGCCGGTGCTCTCCTCACGGGAACAGGGGCGTCTGGCGCGGTTGTCAGACCCCCGCGAACAGGGACGCGGAATGAGTCTCTGCGTCGGCGTAGGTCGAGGCCGCGACCTGCATCTGCGAGGAGATCGCGTCCAGGGCGTCGTGTGTCTGGGCCTGGATGCCCTGCCACTGGGTGATGGTCGCCTGGAAGTTCACCTGCGCCCCGCCGGTCCACGTGTCCTGAAGGGCTAGCAGCTGGGCCATCATCGTGTCCACCTCGGTGCGGATGGTGGATGCGGTCGTGCAGGCCTGCGCGGATGCGGCAGCAATTTGTTCGGCGTCGACGGCGTATGCGGTCATGATGTCACTCCTTTGTGGGACCCCGGGCGGGTCCGTCGACATCGACGTTACGCGCGACACGACGCGTGATCGAGGCAGAATTGGCACCCTGTGGATAACTGGCCGCACCGAGAAGTGCCTGTGGATAGCCCCGAGGTATACCCGTGCGACTGACTGGTGAGGTGCCGCCGCTCACCGACAGGCACAGCGGCCAGGCTTCACAGGTTTGGAGGGCGCCGGAGGGACCGGAGGGCACGGGCGGGCTTCGAGACGCGGCACCGAGCGAAGCGAGGTCGCCTAGTCTCGCGGCCGGCCGGGGCCTCCGGCGCCTGGAAAACCCGTGGAGCCAAGAGCAACATGCGAAATCATGCCGGGCCGCCGCCCACGAGCACGCAAAGCAGCTGCGGCCTCGTCAGTCGGATGTGGGCAGGTCCAGGGATTCGACGGCGGACTCGAGGGAGGAGGTCGCCTCCTCGTCCTCGTCGGAGCCGCTGTCTTCCTCGATCTTGCGAGGCAGGATGCCGGTGGACGTGGCCTCGTCGTCCGGTGAGGCGACGGGGATGCGTTTTTTGATCGAGCGGCGCTTGATGATCAGCGTGCCGGTCGTCGTCGTGGAGTCCTCCACGACCTCGTCGGTGTCGTCCGTGTCCTCGGTGTCGTCCGTGTCCTCGGCCTGGGCTGCCTGGCACAGCTGCGCCTTCTCGCGCTCGAGGCGGGTGAGCTCGACCTCGAGGTTTGCGCGGGCGGTGTCCTCCCACGCGGAGCCGAGGGGGGACTGGTAGATCGTCTCGTAGCTCAGGAGCTTCTTGACGAGTGCCATCCGGGCCTTGGTGAACTGCAGGTCGTCGAGCTCGCTGAGTTCGGCGCGCAGCGACGTGCGAAGCTTCTTGTAGTCCTGCGGGCTGCAGGCCAGGCACGCCAGGTCCGCGTCGACGAGCACCTGCGCGTCGAAGTCGGTGCGAGGCGCGCGGTGGCGCGTGAGGAACGCGATCAGCTCGTCGACGCGGGCAACGACCTCCTCGGGCACGCCAAGCTTGGTGAGGCGGTTGTGCGCGTGATCGATGCATCGGGTGGAGGCGAAGTTCGCCTGGAATCCACCGAGCTTGATCTCGAGCGCCTTGTTGAGGAAGGCACCGTGGTACCACGCGGCGACGCGCAGGATGTCGGGATCGTGCGCGGACGACGAGATTTCATCAATGTGGGTGAGCGTGTTCATGAGCCGACGCACGTTGTGCATCTGGCGTTCGGGCGCGCTCCAGCGCTCCGCGAGGTCGACGCTCTCATTTTCGAGGTCGGACTGGCTCGCGGTTGCGCCGATTTGCTGCATGGCGTCGACGAAGGACGTCAGCAGCCACTGAGGTGCTTGAGCACCCATGGGCCACTCTCCTTGCTGAGGAATACTCGAGCCATGCTAGTGCGCTTTTGAGCGAAGGGCACGTTAGTTGGTAAATAATCGGGGAAAATCCCGATGGATTTCGTGAAACTGTCAGGCGAGAAATGGCGAAAACTGAGCGAAAAAGCCGTGTGTGCTGATCGGTGCGTTATGTCTTTCACGCTGCGGGGAGTTCGATGCGGACGGTGAGGCCGCCGCCTTTTGTCTTGGTGAGCGAGGCGTTGCCCTTGTGAGCTGTGAGGATGCCGGAGACGATCGCGAGGCCGAGGCCGGATCCGCCGGACTTGCGGTTGCGCGATGTGTCCGCGCGGTAGAAGCGTTCGAAGACGCGTCCACGGTCAGTTTCGTCGATGCCGGGCCCATGGTCGCGCAGTTCGACGATGGCGGTGTCCCCGCTGCGTCCGAGCGCGATTTCGACGGGGGAGCCTTCAGGGGTGTAGCGCACGATGTTGCCGATGAGGTTGGTGAACACCTGCGAGATGCGGTCGCGGTCCGCGGGGACGATGAGCGTCATCGGGGGAGTGCGGCTGTTGATGCCGGTGAGTCCGACCGTGCGCGTGGGGTCGAGGGCTTGGAGGTCGAAGACGGCGTTGTCTGCGAGCTTGACGAGGTCGATCTCGGTGATCTCGAGGGGCCGTCCTTCGTCGAGGCGGGCGAGGGTGAGGAGGTCCTCGACGAGCGTGGCCATGCGTGAGGATTCGGAAGCGATGCGCCCTATGACTTCTTCGATGCGCTCGGCGGGCACGCCGCCCATGGCGTAGAGCTCGCAGTATCCGGAGATCGCCGCGAGAGGGGTGCGCAGCTCGTGGGAGGCGTCGGAGACGAATCGCTTGATTTTTTGTTCCGAGGCCTGGCGGGCTTCGAAGGATTGCTCGACCTGGGTGAGCATGGCGTTGAGGGAGAGTGAGAGTGAGCCGACCTCGGTCGTGGGCGGGTGCGGGGTGACGCGCTTGGTCAGGTCGCCGGCGGCGATCTTTCCGGCGGTGGATTCGATGGAACGCAGGGGGAGGAGCGCGCGGCGCACGAGGACGCGCCCGGTCCAGCCCCCGATGAGGACGATGATTGAGCCGGCGACCGCGAAGTACGAGGCAGTGGTGCGCAGGGTGTGCTGCATGTCCGACAGGGGCAGGGCGATTGTCATGTATCCGGAGAACAGTCCGGAGTCCTGCTCGTACACGGGGACGACGAGGGCACGCCAGCCGAGGCCCACTTTCGATGAGGAGACGGTGATTGGGAGCGTTTGGAACGAGGAGATGGGGGCCGAGGAGGTGTCGACGAGGTCGGGAAGGTTGGGCTTGCCCGACACTTTGAGGGTGTCCTCGGAGTAGAAGTAGCGGTCGGTCCCGTCGGTGTTGCGGATGTGAATGTAGTAGAGGGTGGGGATGCCGCCTTGGCCGTCGGCGGAGAAGGTGGCTGTGGAGGCGGAGACCTGCAGTGTGTGGGCGGTTGCGATGAGCTGGTCGTCGATTTGGGAGGTGAGGTGGCGCTGGAGGAGGCCGATCATGACTGTTCCGGACAGTGAGAGTCCGACGGCGAGCAGGGAGGTGATGAGCGTGACGAGCTGGGAGGAGAGGGGTTTGGAATCCCACCATGCTTCGATGCGTTGAGCGAGGCCGGGGTGCACGTCAGTCCTCAGCGCGAAGGATGTAGCCGACTCCGCGCTTGGTGTGGATCAGTTCGCCGGAGGCTCCTTCGACGGCGAGCTTGCGTCGCAGGTAGGAGATGTAGGACTCGACGATGGCGACTTCGCCGTCCCAGTCGTATTCCCAGACGTGGTCGAGGATCTGCATTTTGGAGACGACGCGTCCGGCGTTGATGACGAGGTATCGCAGGAGCTTGAATTCGGTGGGGGATAGGTCGATGGGCACGCCGGCGCGCGTGACTTCGTGGGCGTCCTCGTCGATGACGAGGTCTCCGACGCGCAGGAGTGCGTCGTCTTCTTCGGAGCCCATGGTGCGGCGCAGGATGGCGCGGATGCGAGCGACGACCTCTTCGAGGCCGAAGGGCTTGGTGACGTAGTCGTCGCCGCCGACGGTCAGGCCCTGGATCTTGTCGCGCATGTCGTCGCGCGCGGTGAGGAAGAGGACGGGGGTGGTGATGCCGGCGTCGCGCAGGCGGCGCGTGACGGTGAAGCCGTCCATGTCGGGGAGCATGACGTCGAGGACGATCAGGTCGGGGCGCGAGGCCTGGGCTTCGTGAAATGCGCCGCTTCCGTCCTCGGCGGTGACGACGTCGAAGCCGGCGAAGCGCAGGGAGGAGGCGAGGAGGTCGCGGATGTTGGGTTCGTCGTCGACGACGAGGAGTTTCGCTTCAGTTCCCGGGGTGCTCATGGAACTAGTGTCGCCCATCTGTCTGAATGTTTCCTGTGAGGTAGGTGGGAGTAATGTCGCTGCTTCCGTTTGCTTCGCCACCTCAGCCGGTCATGCGGGGGTAGAGGACAAGAAAAGGCGTGGAAAAGATATGCAAGAATTGAAGCATGTCATCCCAGAACTCAGCGGACGTCATGTCTCCCGACGGCGTCGAATTCCAGCACGTGTCCCCTAAGCTTGCGACCCTGCGCCTCGGTAACGCCCTCGCGGCCTGCGGGGCCCTGTGCGGTGCGATCTCCGGCCTCGTCCTCGTCGTCGATATCCCGGCGCTGTGGTGGCTCATGCTGGTGCCCGCAGCCATCGCGCTGTTGTGCCTGTGGCTCGTGCCCGCCCAGGTACGCGCCCTGCGTTACGCCCTGGCCGACACGGACTTTGTCATCCGCCGAGGCGTCTTCAATCGTTCGCTGACCCTCGTGCCCTACGGCCGTATTCAGTACGTCGACATCTACCAGGGTCCCGTGCTGCGCCTGCTCGGCATCTCCACGATCAAGCTGTCGACCGCGAGCGCGAAGACCGACGCGACGCTGAGCGGTGTGCCCGTCGCGGACGCGGCCCGCCTGCGCGACGTCTTGGCGGAGCGTGGCTCGGCGGAGCTGATGGGCCTATGAGCGCGGACCTCTCCTCTGACGGTATCGCCCCCGAGGACTGGAAGCCGCTTCACCCGCTCACCTACCTTCCGCGCGTGGTGGGAAGCGTCATGGGTGTCGTCGGCGTGGTGTCCCTGAGGAATGCGTCTGCGATCGAGCGCATGCTGGGCGGTGAGACGCCTGCGTGGCTCGCAACCACCGGCGTCTTCCTCGGTCTGCTGATTATTGCGGGCATCGTCCTTGCCATCGCGGGTGTGTACTGCTACCTGTCGTGGACGAAGACTCGCTACGCGGTGAGTAATACGGCGATCTGGTACCGCGCCGGCATCCTCAAGCGCACGCAGCGTCACGCGCGCCTCACGCGCATCCAGACGATCAACGTGTCCTACTCGCTCGTCGGTCGCCTCCTGCGCCTGGGTTATCTGGACATTGAGGTCGCGGGCGGCGGAGATTCGAGCATCAAGCTGGGCCTGCTGCCCGCGCATCGCCTTGAGGAGCTGCGCGCCCTCCTCCTCGCGCTCGCTTCGGGCGCGATCGACGAGGTCGTGGATCCCGCCGACTTCACCGGAGCCTCGGCCCGAGCGGCGACGGCGAAAACCCCGCTCGAGGCCCCCGAACGCCCCGTGTTTAATGTCGGGTTCGTCAAGCTCCTGGTGTCGATGCTGGCGACCATCGACAATGCGATTGTCCTGTTCTTCGGCGTCTTCCTCCTGGGCCTCAACGGCTTCCTCGTGGGGGTCGTCGGGGTGACGTCGATCATGAGTTTCCTGGGCATCCTGGCGGGCGCGTTCAGCCTCCTGGCGGGCGTCTGGGCGCGTTTCGATCGAGAGTTCGGCTTTAGCGCGGCGATCGCTGCCGACGGCGTGCGCATCGACCGTGGCCTGACTGCTCGCCGTCACGTGACGATCCCTCCGGGACGCATCCACGCCATCGAGGTGAGCCAGCCGCTGATCTGGCGACTGTTTGGCTGGTATCGTGTGGAGATCACGCAGGCCGGCAACGCGGCGCACACGTCGGACGAAAAGAATAAGGGCATGCAGGTGGATGTGGCCTCCGACGTGCTGCTTCCCGTCGGCAGCCGCACGGAGGTCATCCAGGCGATCGCGATGGCGATCCCGGACCTGGGGGTGGAGGATCCCGACGGCTTCCTCGAGTCCCTTCGCGTCGGCACGGGCGAGGACCGCTGGATGACCCCTATCCCGCACAGCGCGAGGATCCTGGATCCTCTGGTGCGCAAGCGCCGCGCCTTCGGCCTGACCGACGCCGTGTTCGCGATCCGCGACGGCTTCTTCAACCTGCGCTTCTCGATCATCCCTGTAACGCGCATCCAGTCTGTGTCCCTGCATCAGGGACCCATTCAGCGCTGGCGTCGCGTCGCCTCCGTGCGCGCCGCGCTGGTCCCCGGACCGGTGGCATCCATGGCCGAGCACGTCGAGGCGGGCCGCTCGCTGGAGCTGTGGGCGCAGCTTTCGCAGGCATCGAAGGTCCGCCGCGAGGCCGAGGCTCCCGAGCGCTGGCTCTCGCGCGTCACCGAGATCGCCGAGGCGACCTCGCAGCGTGCGGAGGGCGACAAGTAGCCGGGTGATCGGCGACAATGGAGCCATGAGTACCCCCGGACGCCTCGGAATCGGCATCATCGGCATGGGCCACGTCGGGCCCGTCATCGGCTCTGCGCTGCGCGCGGTCGGCCACCAGATCGTTGCCGTCTCCGCGTCGTCGGACGCCTCCCGAGAGCGCGCCGACGCGATGCTCCCCGGCGTGCCGATCGCCACGCCCGAGGAGGTCGTGCGACGCTCCGAGGTGGTCATCGTGGCCGTGCCCGACGACCAGATTGGCCCCCTCGTGAGCGGCCTGGCCGACCTGGGCACCTGGCAGAGCGGGCACATCGTCATTCACCTGTCGGGCGCCTCCGGTATCGGGCTGCTCGGTGCCGCCGCGGGTGCGGGGGCAATCCCGCTCGCCATCCATCCGGCGATGACGTTCACCGGCACCAGCGTCGACGTGGCGCGCCTCGTGGGCACGCCCTTTGCGGTAACGGCTGCGGCCCCCTTCCTGCCGATCGCCCAGGCCCTCGTCGTCGAAATGGGCGGCGAACCCGTTGCCGTCGCCGAGGAGGATCGCCCCCTCTACCACGCGGGTCTCGCTCACGGCGCCAACTTCATCGCCGGCATCACCGTGCAGACGACGCGTATCCTCGCGCAGGCAGGGATCGAGAACCCCGCCCTGTACGTGCGCCCGCTCCTCGAGGCCGCGCTCGACCGCGCCCTCACCGAGGGAGTTGCGGGCATCTCCGGGCCCGCCGCCCGCGGGGACGCGGGAACGATCGCCGCACACGCGCGCTGCCTCGGGGCCCGGGAGGGCCTCGCGGGCGAACGCGACACATACGCGGACATGACCCGCGCCCTGACTCGTCTGCTGCGTGACGCTCGTCTTCTCGACGAACGGGCCGCCACCAGCGTCGAGGCTGCCCTTCTCGACCCGGGTGCTTAACCGCCGCAAACCTGTCGATCCCGAAACGTGTGAATGAGCGCGCACGTCACCCCCGCCTCGTCGCGAAAACGCGGGGCGTGAGGAAAGCGACTCGATTGCGCACCGGCGGGCCGAAGTTGCAAGAATAGAACTATGACTCACCGTCCTGTCCTGACCCACACGCGCGCCGAGTTGGCCGACGCCCTGTCGCGCCTGCCCGGCACGAAAGCCCTCGTGATGACTATGGGTGCCCTTCACTCCGGGCACCTGCAGCTCGTGCGCGAAGCCCGCGAACTGGCCGATCACGTGATCGTCACGATCTTCGTCAACCCGACGCAGTTCGCGCCCGGCGAAGACTTCGATGCCTACCCGCGCACCCTGGACGCGGACATGGACGCGCTCGAGACGGTGGGGGCGGACCTCGTGTGGGCGCCCGCCCCCCAGGACGTGTACCCCACGCCCGCGACCGTGATGATCGACCCGGGTCCGATTGCGCGCGTCCTTGAGGGCAAGACGCGCCCCACGCACTTCGCGGGCGTCGCACTCGTGTGTACCAAGGTCGTCAACCTCGTGCGCCCCGACGTGGCCCTGTACGGCCAGAAGGACGCCCAGCAGCTGGCCGTCCTGCGCACCGTTTTCTCGCAGCTGGACATCCCCGTGCGCGTTCACCCCGTGCCGATCGTGCGCGCCGAGGACGGCGTCGCCCTATCCAGCCGCAACCAGTACCTGAGCGACGACGAGCGCATCCGCGCTCGTGCCCTCTCGCGCGCGCTTCGTCGCGGCGCCGAGGCCGCCGAGGCCGGGGCCAAGCCCGCGCAGATCGTCGCCGAGTGCCGCTCGGTGATCGACGCCGAGGGCGGCATTGACCTGGACTACATCGCGCTCGTGGACGCGGGGACCTTCGAGATCCTCGCTGGCACCGAGTCCGTGCCCGTCGGCGAGGGCGATGGCGCGCCCACGATCCTGTCCGACGGCTCGCGCGAGGGACGTATCCTCATCGCCGCCAAGGTGGGCACGACCCGCCTCATCGACAACATGGAGGTGCCGCTGCGCGACGCCTCCGGTCCCGCCGGCCGTCTCGCAGAGCGCGCGGGGGAGCTCGCATGATGGAAATGACGCGCGAGATGGCGATCGGCAAGATCCACCGCGCCGTCGTCACCGGCGCCGACCTGCACTACGTCGGCTCGATCACCGTGGACGAGGACCTGCTGGACGCCGCGAACATCGTGCCCGGACAGAAGGTCGACATCGTCGACGTCAACAACGGCGAGCGCCTCTCGACCTACACGATCGCGGGCGAGCGAGGCAGCGGTACGATTCAGCTCAACGGGGCAGCCGCCCACAAGGTGACCGTCGGTGACCTCGTCATCATCATGGCCTACGCCCAGGTGCCCGAATCCCTCGTGCGACAGGTGAAGCCGTCCGTCGTCTTCGTCGACGGCTCCAACAAAATCGTGAGCGCTGGCGACCACGCGGGTTCCGTGCCAGAGGACTCCGCGCGTGCCCGCGAGTTGGGGCTCAAGAGCTCCGGCGTCTGATTGACGTGCCGACGGGAGCGTCCACTCACTCGAGTGGGCGCTCCCTCGTTTTCGCTTCGTTTCGTGCACCTTTGCTCGTTTGATGACAAGCGCCGTTCACAATTGTCCATACCTTGTCCTCGCCCGGCGCTGATGCGCCCGTCACACCTATCCTCGAAGAACCGTACGAAAGGATGGTGGGGCATGAGCAAGCGAGCGTCTCGGACGCGCCACGCACTCGTCGGATACGCGTTCCTGTCGCCCGCCCTAATCGGCGTCCTCATCTTCATGGTTGTGCCCATCGGCGTCATCATGTGGGTGAGCCTGTACCGGTGGGACCTGATCGGGGATACGCGATACGTGGGCCTGGCCAACGTCACGAATGTGCTGAGCGACCCGGCCTTCCTGTCATCCCTGCGCACGACGATTCTCTTCGTCCTCCTCGTGGTCCCCATTCAAATCATCCTGGGCCTCCTCCTCGCGAACCTGCTGACGAAGGGCGTGCGAGGAACCGTCGTGTATCGCACGCTCATCGTCATCCCGTGGATCGCGCCTCCGCTGGCCCTCGGCGTCGTGTGGTCGTGGATCTTCGCCCCCACCGGCGGCCTCCTCTCAGCTCTTGCGGGCACTCGACTAGAGATTCTCGTGTCGCCCACCTGGGCGCTGCCCGCGGCGGCCTTCGTCGTCGTCTGGTCGAACGTGGGGTACACGGCGCTCTTCTTCATCGCCGGATTGCTTGCGATCCCGCGTGAGCTCACCGAGGCCGCGACCGTCGACGGCGCCTCCTCCTCGCAGGTGTTCTGGCACATCAAGATGCCCCTCCTGCGCCCGACCTTCTTCTTTGTCTCGGTCACCTCGGTGATCTCGGTCTTCAACGTCTTCGATCAGATCTACGCCCTGACCAAGGGCGGGCCGTCCGGCTCCACCGAGGTCCTCGCCTACCTGATCTACAAGGAGGCCTTCGAGACCGGAAACGTCGGCCGCGCCGCAGTCATGGCGTGCGTGATGATGCTGCTCCTCATGGGATTGACGCTGGCCCAGAACCTGTACTTCCGGAAGAGGACCACGTATGAGCTCGTCTAAGTCGCACTCGCGTCGGCCGTGGTGGTCGACCCTGGGGATCTACGCGGGGCTCTCGCTGGCCGCGTTCATCATGGTCGTCCCGCTGCTCTTCAGCTTCGTCACGGCCTTCAAGTCGCCGCAGGACTTCGCCTCGCACTCACCTTTCGCGCTGCCCTCGCCGCCCTCCCTGGCCTCGTTCCAGGCGATCCTCACGGGACGAGTCAACTTCGGCGACGCGATCATCACGACGCTCCTCATGGTCGTGGTGATGGTCGTCGGGCAGCTGGTGTCCTCCGTGCTGGCCGCCTACGCGTTCGCGCGCATCGAGTTCCCGGGACGCGAAGTCATCTTCTGGCTCTTCCTGGGCACCATGATGATTCCGGCGTCGGTCCTCGTCATCCCGCTGTATCTCATGATGGCGAAGATGGGGCTCAACAACACCTTCTGGGGCATCGTCCTGCCCTTCGTGTTCGCCTCGCCCTACGCGGTGTTCCTGCTGCGTCAGTCGTTCCGTCAGATCCCCCAGGAAATCATCGACGCGGCGACCATGGACGGTGCTGGGCAGATACGCATCCTCTTCTCAATCGTCGTTCCCGTGTCGAAGCCGATCATTTCGACGCTCGTGCTCATCACGGTTGTGAGCCAGTGGAACTCATTCATGTGGCCGCGGATCATCGCCGCGACCAGGCCGCGCGTCCTCACGGTTGCGACGGCCGCGCTACAGAGCCAGTACAACGCGAATTGGACGTACGTCATGGCGGCGACGACCATCGCGCTCGTGCCCCTGATCGCTCTGTTCATCGTCTTTCAACGACACATCGTTGAATCGATTGCCCTGACGGGCATCAAGTAACAACACAACCCATCACAACTGGAGGTCTTCATGAAAAGGCGTTTTATTTCCGCTACCGCTCTGATTGGTGCCGCGTCGATGCTGATGGCCGCCTGCTCGCAGGGTGGCAGCGCGTCGAGCGAGGCGGGCACGTCCCTGACCCTGCGTCTGTGGGATGATCAGGCTGCCCAGGCGTACGAGGCGGCGCTCCCCGCGTTCACCGAGGAAACGGGGATCACGGTCAACGTCGAGGTCGTCCCGTGGTCGGACTACTTCACGGGCCTGCGTTCCGAGCTCGCCGCGGGCACCGGACCGGACGTCTTCTGGTCCAACACGAACAACTACACCGAGTACGCCCGGGGCGGCAAGATCGTCAACATTGACGAGGAGTTCCCCGCCTCCGAGCGCGACGGCTGGCTTCAGGGCGCCATCGATCAGTACACGGTTGACGGGACGCTCTACGGCGTCCCGGTCCTCACCGATCCGTCGATCGCGGTGTACTACAACAAGTCCCTCCTGGATGCGGCCGGCGTGAGCATCGAGGACCTGCAGAACCTGTCGTGGGACCCGAGCGCCTCCACCGACTCTCTGCGAGAGATCACCCGAAAGCTGACGCTGGACTCGTCGGGCCGCAACGCGGCTGACCCCGCCTTCGACGCGGACCACATCGTCCAGTACGGATACAACGCTGCACTCGATGGCCAGGCCATGTTCATCCCGTACCTGGGTTCGGCCGGTGCCACGCTGCAGGACGCCAGCGGGCACTTCACGTTCGCGAGCCCCGAGGGTGATGCCGCGGTCGGCTACCTGGTGGACCTCATCAATAAGGAGCACGTGGCTCCCTCGGCGGCCGATACGAACGACAACGGCGACTTCAGCCGTGATCAGTTCCTGCAGGGCAAGATCGCTCTGTTCCAGTCCGGTGCCTACAACCTGGCAAACGTGGCCGAGGGCGCGTCCTTCGAGTGGGGCCTGGCTCCCCAGCCGAAGGGTCCCGCCGGTGCCGTGACGGTCGGTAACTCCGTCGTCGCCGCCGGTTCGACGGCGAGCGTGAACCCCGAGGCTCAGCACAAGCTGCTGGCGTGGCTGGCTGGCAAGGACGGCGGTGCCGCACTGGGTAAGACCGGTGCCGGCTTCCCCGCGAATGAGAAGGCACAGGCGACGTGGACCTCGTACTGGTCAGACAAGGGCGTCGACACCTCGGTCATGGCGAAGACCCCCTCGGGCACGATCATGGCTCCCTTCGGCGCGAAGCTGGGCGCGGCAATGGACGCGTACAACGGGGTGCTCAAGGAGGTCTTCCTGGGACGCACCGGCGTGCATGAGGGCGTTCAGGCCGCCCAGGACGCGGCCAACGCGGCGGTTGATCAGTAGTCGTCACAGACGTGGGACAGGCGCCGGCGAGACATGTTCTCGCCGGCGCCTCAATAAGGAGTACACGAATGGATACCGTGCTCGGAATTTACGCCCACCCCGATGATGCAGACGTGGACGCGGGCGGGACTCTCGCTCGCTTTGCGCGCGAAGGGGCGAGGGTTGTCGTCGCAGTCGTCACGGACGGTGATGCGGGGGGATCCGACCAGGATCTGCATCAGCGGATGGGGGAGTTGCGTCGCGATGAACAGCGCTGCGCGTGCGAGCAGCTGGGCGTCACGGAGCTCGTCTTCTTCGACGGCTACCCCGACGGTATGGTGACACCCTCCCACGGCCTCGTCCGCGATATCGTGGCCCTCATTCGGCGCGTGACACCGAACCTGATCCTCACCCTTTCGCCCGAATACAACTGGTCGTCCATCTACGCCAATCACCCGGACCACCGGGCCGTGGGCGCCGCAGTCACGGACGCCGTCTACCCGGCCGCGCGCAACCCCTTCGCCTTCCCCGAGCTGCTCGACGAGGGCCTGGAACCCCACGTCGTCGAAGAGGTGTGGTTCCAAGGTGGCCCGTCGACGAACCACGTCGTCGAGCTGGACCGCTCGGACATCGATGCCAAGGTCAGGGCGGTGCGCGAGCACGTCACCCAATTCGATGACCTCGATCGGATGGAGTCCTGGATCCGGCAGAGCACCCGCGACGCGGGGCACCCCCACGGCTACGCGGGGGGCGAAGAGTTCTTCCGCTGGGACACGCGCGGGTGAGAGCCCTCAGTCGAAGGCGGCGGCGACGAGCGGGTTTGTGCGGATCGCCTGATCGAGCACGTCGCGCGCGACGTTGACCGAGTCGACGAGAGGGTGCAACGCCAGCGCCTGCCACGCGAGAGTGCGATTGCGCTCGCGGGCGGCGTCGATGACGAGATTCTCGCAGGCCTTCACGGATTGGACGAGGCCGAGGGCCGCGCCGCTCAACGGCGCAACCGGAATTGGATGGACGCCGGAGGCGTCGACGTCGCAGGGAACCTCGACGACGTCCGTGTCACGCAGCGTCGGAATCGAGGAGAAGCCGCCGTCGCCGTTACCGACGTTGAGGATCATGCGCGCCGGAGTGTTCGTAGCGAGCGCGTTCATGAGGTCGAGAGCCACCTTCTGGTAGCCGCCGCCCGCGATGTCTTCGGCGCGCCTGCCGGAACGCTCGTCGACGTCGCGGGCCTCGGCCATGTAGGTCGCCTCCCGGTCGGCGAGCGCATCGATCCACGTCCGCCCGGCCTGCTCGGGGTGGGACAGGACGGCGTTGTAGAAGGCTTCCTGCTGATCGCGCAGGTACTCGCCGCGGGTTTGGTCCTGGTGGATGCGGGCCATGGCTTCGCGATGACAGTAGTAGTAGAAGAGGTATTCGTTGGGGAGGGCACCCAGCGCGCGAATCCAGTCCGTGCCGATGGCGCGGGATTCTTCCATGGACCCCAGGGCCGCCTCGTCGGCGAAGAGGCGCGGGAGGATGTTGTGGCCGCCGACCGACAGCGAACGCAGCCAGCCGAGGTGGTTGAGGCCCACGTAGTCGAAGGACACGTCGGCGCGCTCCTCCTCGGGAACGCTCAGGGCGTTCAGCGTGCGGTTGACGAGCCCGATGGGGGTGTCGCAGATGCCGATGACGCGCTCACCGAGCACGGAACGCATCGCCTGGGTGATGATCCCGGCCGGGTTCGTGAAGTTGATGAGCCAGGCGTTTGGGCACAGGCGCTTGGCGGCGCGTGCCAGCTCGAGTGCCGGTCCGAGCGAGCGGAACGCGTAGCAGTAGCCGCCCACGCCAACGGTCTCCTGACCGAGCAGCCCATGGTCGAGGCCGCAGTGTTCGTCGAGGACACGTCCGCAGGTCCCGCCCACGCGCATCGCGGAGAACACGAAGTCGGCTCCGGCAAGCGCCTCGTCGATGTCCGTCGTTGCGCGCACCGTCGGGGAGTGCGGGAAGTCCAACGAGGACAGCACGGCCATCATCGCGTCGAGCCTGCGCACGTCGGTGTCGTACAGGATGACGCGGTCGACGTCGAGGGACGCATAGTCGCCGCGACCTGAGCGCGAACGGGCCAAGACGTCGATCATCGCGGGGACCCGGAAGCCCCCTCCTCCGACGATGGTGAGCTGCATGGCGGGCATCCTCTCTGACTACGTATAGTGGTGGCTCACTGACATATTGTAGTCGCGCTCACGTCTAGGAGGACCTGTGGCATCTCGAGTACCCGTCGCATCTCAGTTTGCGGTGTACGGTCCGACCTTCCTTGACGTTGTCATGGGGCCCCTCGATGGTCCTCCGGTTCCCGGCCGCGAGGCCTGGGTGGAGGGAGCGCTTATGTGCGCGGGCGGCGCGGCCAATCAGGCGATTGCGCTGGCTCGCCTGGGCGTCCCCGTGCGCCTGCACGCTCGCGTGGGCGTCGATCAGATGGGTCAGTTCGTGGACGAGATGCTCGCGCGCGAGGGTGTGGATACCTCCTCGTGTGAGCGCGTAGGCGATCAAAACGTCACCGTCTCCCTGTCCTTCGATGGCGATCGCGCGATGACCACGCGCGGGACGACCGCGTTGCCCCGCCTGGGAGGCGACGCGCCGGCGTGCCTGCTCGCAGATGTGCGGGGAATCAGCGCGAACAGTGAGGTTGTGTCCTCCTGGCGCGAGCGCGGGACGTGGGTGCTCGCGGACACGGCATGGGACGAGGCCGGGGCCTGGGACCCGGCCGACCTGGAGGCATTGCGCGTGGCTGACGTGTGCACGCCCAACGAGGAGGAGGCGCTCGCTTACGCGCGCACCGAGAGCGTGGAGGACGCTGCGCGTTGGTTCGCGTCGTTTGGGTGCGACTGCGTGGTCACCTGCGGTAAGAACGGCGCGGTTGCGTGCGTTGATGGGCAGATTCTGCACGTGCCGGCACACGCGGTGAACGCGGTGGATACGACGGGCGCGGGGGATGTTTTCTCGGCGGCCCTGGCCTGGGCGCGCCGAGGGCGGCACCTGCCGTGGCCCGAGGCCCTCGCTCTCGCCTGTGCGGCCGCCGCCCACTCCACGCAGGGGATCGGCGGGTCTGCATCCGCTCCCTACGCGGCCGACCTCCCTGGTGCGTGAGGAGCCCAACCGGGCCCCTGCCTCGTTGCGCGGCTAAATCCCGGTACGATAGGCGCATGACCGATTCTTCTTCCACGCCCACGCAAGCACCCGCAGACGACACCCCCGAGCAGGTCAAGGTTCGCGCGG
>ERZ772779.444-NODE-444-length-19558-cov-5.341845_pt1 | contig 19558 bp, 19 predicted proteins | sample MGYA00511360_ERZ772779 | MGnify/ENA primary metagenome ERZ772779 (study PRJEB29015, sample SAMEA2738112) | human oral metagenome | biome: human oral; feature: human-associated habitat; material: saliva | place: China | collected 2231 ...
GAAATTAAGAAGTATAAACTCTCATAATTTTTTCTTCTTTTATTGAGCGTGCTTCTTGTGGTTAAAAATATAGCAACTAATACTGAAAATATGATGTATGCAATCCTTAGTTTAGGATGCACAAATATTCTTAGCGAGTATATAAGAGCAATGTAAAACATGAGAAAAAAGAGATCCCATACATCATATCCAAATGCTACGCTAGTTCTACTCTCTATCGAATCCGTAGTTACTGTTCTTGCCATTACTTCTTATCTCCCTTATCCATGAACTTACTCTTTGATCTGGTTATTGTTCTAGGCTTAGAACTTGTCACAACCGTATTCTTTCTAGTCTGCTGTCTATCTAGGTTATTTACTCTACTATTAAAGCTTTCAGAACCAGCTTTTGAATGGTGGTTTGGCTTCTGTAGTTCAGATCCTAAATTTCTATTTTCGTGCTTATCACTTAATGCACTATCCATTCTATCTGCAAGGCTGCTTGATGCAGCTCCTTCTGTAGATAGACTAGAAGATACATCTTTATCAAAAGAGCTTCCTGAAGAACCAGTTTCTGTATTACTTCCTTTACTAATTCCTGATGTTTCCGAAGTACCGCCAGCGTTGCCTTTTCCAAAGCTAGTATTTTTCTCTTTATCGTCTGCTGCTCCAAGAGCCGCACCAGTAGCACCAGCTTTTGCCATTTCCGCAGCCTTTTTATCGCTTGCGTTCTTCAGTGTGCCACCAATCTTTCTTCCTACTCCTTTACCTAGATTGGTTGCTGCTCTAGTACCAGCAACAGCCATACCGCCAACAGCCATCATTCTCGCTGTAGATGATTTTAATCCAGCATCCATACCTAGTACCCTTTCAACTAGATTCGGTCCATCTATGACCGTAAAAGCTAGAAAAAGAGAAAAAATAGCAGCTGTAAAACCAGTTCCAGCAGTCTTTGTTATAAAGGTTGTAAAGATTACATACACCTTTATACACACGATTGAAACAGCTAGTAATATATAGCTATCTCTTATAAAGGCTAATATCTTCTTTATCTTCTCCCCACCAGATAATTCAGCTGAATATAGGTAAGCCAGTAGCCTTGCTACTACAAGTTCAAAGGCTACTCTAACAACCTTATATGACATTGCAAGATATACAACTATGAGTGCTATTAGCTGGATATATGCAACAAGGAATTGAAACGAGTAACGATAGTAAAACTCGTTACCAAAATCCGCATCATCATTTTCATTGATTCCCCATCCATTGGAATTTTCTACCGTACCAGCTTTGCCATCCATTATGTAGCCTATCCTATACTTAAATGGATTTTCTTCTGAAGCTAGAAGTTTGCTTTTGTAATTAATAACTTCGTTGATATTAAAATATCCAAAGTTTTCTTTATTTATTCCAGCTTTGCCATTAGCATATTTGCCTTTATTAAGACCAGTGCCATATTTGTTATAAAGCTTCAGGACATCGAAGCTGTTATTATTGACAATCGTATAGACCTCTTGTTCACTTTTGATTGATGTATTGTTTACACCATCTTTAAATGACACTAAAAGTGAATTAAAAGAGCTAAAAATAAAGGTACTGCATGATACACAAAGAGCTGCAATAACAATATTTGTAACAACATTAGGCTTTTTATCATGGTGTAATATCAGGATAATTCCTAGATATACAAGAGCAATCGCTGTTAGAGCTATAAATACAGGCTTGAATTGATTAACAAATGCGGTTACATCACTATTTGTAGTTAAGTCTATGAATCCAAACGCTGTATCATAAAGCTTCTGTACTTCTTGCCCTAGCTTAACTAATGCAATTACTCCATACCATAAGATAGCTCTAAGTGCATCTAAAAATAATGTGTTTGTTTTTAGTATATCTGCGTTGTTTTTATAGAATGATAGGTACTTATCCCCTTCATCCGCAAAAATAGGACTAGCAAGTATTAGCCCTATAAAAAGAAAAATGGATAAACGCCTAAATCGCCTTACCCACTTCTTTCTTGTATTAATTTGTAGTTTATTTTCCAATGCATTCTCCCTCCTACTTTTACCACTAATTGTAATGATAAAAATTCACAAGATACAAAATAGAATACACAAATCTAATAGTGATTAATGATAGAAGTATGTATCCGATAATATTTAGCCCTATAAACACCATAAATAAATACATCCAAGCGTAAAATGCTATTCTTATGCCAAAAGATATATATTTACTCTCTGGTTTTTCAATCATGTTATACATATAGATTTTATCGTCCAAATACGCTTGCAGCTTTGCGTTATTCTTTGATTTCAATTCCAAAAGGAAGGAAAATACAAGTAAATAAAACATAAAGTAAACAACTATCATCTATTCACCATCCTATAAATATTTGAGCTTCATATTTGCGATTTAAGCGACTTTTTTAACGCAAGGCATACTGTTTATCCTCTCATTAAGATGCTTTTCATCTGTGCCGCCATTTTCTCTTTAATACCCTCTCTGTCACAAGCTGCGGATATGATTGTCATAGCTTGTTCTACATTTGTATTTGCGTTAAGCCCAAGCTCATCTTCATAGTTATCTCCGAAGCAAGCATAAAGTACAGTTTCCAAACTGTAATAATCTGAAAGCTCACTAAGAACCTTTTTCTTAGCCCCTGAATGAGCGTTTTCCTTTTTCCCTAAAGCAATATTGGGATCATAGACATATTCTGTGTAATTTACACGCTCTCTACTTTCGATGCAAATCTGATCCAGATATATTTCGTTTGGATTAGGAAAATCATCTGTAGCATATTGATACCTAAATAGAAATGCAGTTCCTGACCTTCTAGCAGCTTCAGAAAGCTCATAGTTAAGCTCTTGCCTGTAAGATAATGGTTCGCCTGTGTCTCTATTCCTCATAGCTCCATCAGCTTTCCTTCTTTTCTTTACCATGCTGCGTATTTGCAGCTTCTTTACAAAACTAATGTTATCCATATACTCACCAAGTATTGGATAGTGCTTTATCCCAGCTCCAGCTAAGTCTGTTCTCTTTGCACCTCTAATCATTGCATACTCCCCTTGCCTAAACTCTTTAAGCTCTTTTGGGAATAACAACGGTCTTTCTTTAGAGCTTTCCATAAAGGTTTTGTTTCTGCCGAATCTCGTTCCTGTACGCTGAAGCTCTATTACCGTCTTGTTTCCAAGCTGCTCTGAAAATTCATTTGCAGTCTCATTTCCAAGTGCCATGATGTAGAACTGGTTAGCAAAGTTATCTTTAATCGTATCCATTTCCATTTCATAATTAGTATGCAGCTGATTATATGACTGTATGAATATATCGAAGCTGAATCCAACACCAAGGCAATTTGTAACCATACCGCCAAAGTTATCAAGAACTGGCATATTTCCAAACTCGTCTAATATGAATCTCACATTACGCTCTAATTTGCCATTTCCAGCCTTTGCAACCTTGAATAGATACTGGAATACCTGTGTTACAAAATTAAGGGCTAAGAAGTGATTAGACTTGTCCTCAGTAGGCAGTCCTAAGAAGATAGCTACTGGTTTTTTACCAAACCCAATCTCTTTAAAGTTTATATTGCTTTCAGCAGTCATTCTTGCAATTGAATCCATACTGAAAATCGTTAGTGCTGACTGCATATTTACATAGATAGAGCCTTTGGTTCTATCTCCAGCAGACTTTATAGAAGCATAAAGTCCAGCCGCAAAATCTAGCGGTGGTCTATTATTGAAATAGTCATCTAAAGCTGTTTCCGCTTTCTTTGCTCCAGCTTCAGGATCCTGACCAATGCTTTCAGAATTTACATCACATAATTCTCTAAAGAAATTAATTACTGAAAAGCAATTAATATTCTTTCTGTTTGGATATATAGGTTCAAATTCATATTCTGGCGGTATAGCAAAATCTATTTCGTCACCGCTTAATATATCCTCACATTCAGGAAGGTTCTTTAAGGCATTGTAAAATACCTTCCTAGCTTCTTCTTTATCGTCTATATCCTCAAAGATTTCTTTTCCGACCTTCAATCTCTTTCTGCGTTCTGAATTAAGCTTGTCATCATCCCTAATGCAGTCACTAACTACAGCTATAATAAGTGCTGTAAATAAATCAGTAGATGTATTTCTCCAAATAGCTTCTTGATTTCTGTCTGAATTGAAAATAGAAAAAGCAAAAGATTTAGCAAGCTGCTGAGCTTCATCCCTCTTTCCATCTGCATAAAACTCCGCAATTATGGATAGCGGATTATATCCGGCAGATTTTTTAGGATTATCAAGATTAAGCAGTCTTGTTATATATCCTCTTGCTTCAAGAGTGTGCTTTGAACCCTTATACAGCTCTAGCTTAGGGTCAAAAATTATCATAGAAGGTCTATTTGCCATAGCATATGCTCTTGATAATAGATCTATCAAAGGAAAAACGAACATTTCACCTTTACCAGATCTTGTTGTACCAAGAAATAAGTTGTTTGTTAGCTGAGAATCTATATATAACTTATCTCGCCATCTTATTACTGGTACTCCACCAGCTCCAAGATACCAGTTAGGTGTTTTCACCTTTTTCTTTACAGTTTCCTGATCTAGCACAATCTTGTCTATATAAGAACCCCCTTCCTCTGGAAGCTCTTTATTGATTGGTATAAAATCACCGTTTCTATTTACTTCATAATCTATACCCTCTTTAGCATCTTCAAGAGTATATGTAGAAGGATTCATTTCAATCTCTTTATATTCATCTATAGCTTCATTAATGGTAGTCCATCTTGATGTACCAGCTGTACCCTTATTTATATCTTCACCGCTGTATGAAACTCTAAGGGTATAAGCCTGTTTTATATCAATGACAATCAATAAAAAAAGAAAGAAAGCATAACACATCTTTGTTAAATACGATCTTCCTGTGATTGATGGGAATATTAAAGTCCAATTGATATAGCTTTTCATATTAACTGGATCTTTTATCATATCTCCAAAATGAGATAGTGCATTGATTACGAAGCTAAAGACAAATATAGCAAGTATATCCATTACTATAATGAATAGCAGCACATTTAACGGATTAGCTAAAAACCTATTCAGTTTCATGGTATCGTTTATATTATCTGACTTTAAAGTTCCTCTATAATTAAGGCTAATATATCTTTTTAATCTATCCATTTAAAGTTCCTCGCCTAAATCCTTTTGTCTCCTTTTTTGCTTTAAAGCTTCATTAGGTTTCTTTTCTTTATCGCCACTCTCTTTTTCAGTTTTCTGCTCAAGATATTTTTTATTGGCATTATCTACAGCCTTGCAAACATCTTCAGCCTTAACTGTTTCAGGCTTTCTATCTTTAAAGTAAAGTTTAATATCTTGGCCAGACTTAAACTGAACAGTGGTTAAGTTCTCGTTAAATTTATTAGGATAAATATACTTATCCAGCGGATAAAAAGAAGCACCGCTATAGTCTTTATCTCCTATAACGCTGCCTTCAGGAAGTCTAACCACATTGTATGTTTTACCTTGTTCATATTTGCTTTCCACATTCAGTTTTGCGAAAGAGTTATGAACATTAAGATAAACCTTTTGAGATTTTTCTATCTCGGTTGTCTTATCTACTAATTCATCAAGCTCTTTGCTCAGAAGTGGTATATTATCTTGCTTCATATACTCTTGATATATCTGATTAAGTGTATCTTCATCTTTAATTCCTTTTTCAAGGCTTATTAGATCTTTTATGAATCCTTCGTAATTTTCATTTGCATACTGTTCTAACTGATTTTTCATTGTGTTCTCCTTTACTTGATATTGGAAAACTTCTTCCTTTACAGAAGGTGTTTTTAATGTACTGAAGTAACTATCATCAACAAGGTCATTATTAATTATTGAGTAAACATCTGCATTGTACGCACCAATTATTAAACCATCATAAACCTCTATCCCCAATTCCTTTCCACCAGCAACAAGCTTTTGCAAAGTCATACGGTCATACGGACTGGGTGTCGTATCTCCTGATGGATGATTATGAATAAAATATAGCCCTTTAGCATCTGAGAGTATCGGTACTCTAAATAGGATTTCATTATTCGCATATGTTTCATTACGCCCACCAATAGATGCTATGCTTACATTTATTGGATTGTTTTTTTCATCTACAGATAGCACATATACGTGTTCCTTATCTCTTGTAGACATATCTTCTGCTATAGCTAAAATCGCACCCTTTAAATCCCCATCTTCCCCAATATCATACTCTCCAATATCCTTTAGCTCTAATCTACTACTAAAAAATCTCGATTTAGAAAATATAACATCATTTGTCACAAGTGGCGAAATATCAAAATTTCTTAAATTTTTTATCATATTTTCATCAGCAAACGAATATGACTGAATATTACCATTTTCATCTTTCCACGTTTGAAGATGCTCTAAAATATTAAACCCATTATTGAAAAAAGCTTGCTGCCAATTATCCATGAATTCTCTAGCTTTTAGGTTAACAGAATCATATTTTATATTAGTTGTAACCAGTACAGCAGCTGCATTATGAGAGATTGCTAATGCAATTACTTCCGCTTTATGTTTTTCTAAAGTTTTAATAGATGCCACTTGCATATTAGCAATTTTGCCTTTTGTATCTAAATAAACAACAGCAGCACTATCTGTTTTTCTGGATAAAACATGTGCTGCTGTTGCGTTTAATAAATCCCCTGAAAAGTCGATTTGTTCTATTGGTATATTTAAGTTCTTATTTAATCTTGTTTCGACAAGCTTAATTTTCTTCCCCATTATTTATTTCCTCATGATCTGAATTTTCAATAAATTCTATCGAAATTAATTCATCTTCTCCAAGATTTTCTAGCTCATTACCAAGTGTTTCAAAATCAATATCTTTACTTGAAAACACTTTAATTTTACTGAGCGTTTTTTCCATCACATATCTCCTTTTCCAACTTCTTTTCTATTTTCCTTAATGTAAAAATAACAGCTAACAATCAAGCCATCAATAACCTCTATACCAAGTTCTTCGCCACTAGCGATAAGTCTGCTTAAAACTATAACATCCTCATAACTTGGTGTAGCATCTCCTGATGGATGATTATGAATAAAATATATTCCTTACCTCGCTTTTACTTTCCTAGCCTCGATAAGAGCATTACTTAAATCAAGCTCACTTACATTTTTAAGATTGAACGTTTTCTCCGCTTTTATAGTTCTCAAATCAAGCTTAATTACATCGAAAAGATTATAATTAATCTCATCACCATCTTCATCGAATGTAACCGTATTAAGTTCTGAACTTTCACTAAACTCTATAGAAATTAATTCATCTTCCCCAAGATTTTCTAACTCTTTAGTGCTACACTTTCTTAAAATATCTTCTTTAAATTTTCCCATTATATAACTCCCCAAAAGATTCTAAATAGTAATACATATGATGTGGCAGTTGCCACATCATATGTATTAAGTTAATTAAAATCCGCTTGTAATAGATCCTGCAATTGCTACTGCACCAAGAGCTATAGCCGAACCAGCCACTACCCAAGGAAGTGCATCCTTGGCTCTTTCCTTTCCTCTTTCAGATGGATAAATTAATGCTCCACCATTAATAAGAAGTGCGGCTGCCACAAGGGCTATAATTACTGGTCTAGCTCCTACTACAAAAGCTGTTATCTTTGCTGCTAATGCTCCCATATTTTACCTCTTTTCTTTCTTAAATTAATCAATAAAAAAGAAAGACTATTTATTCAGTCTTTCCTTAAAAGCTTTTCCAGCTTTAAAACCAATACCTACGCTCGCTGGAATTTCGATAGTTTCTCCAGTCCTAGGATTTCTCCCTGTTCTGCTAGTTCTCTTTCTAGCTTCAAAAGTTCCAAATCCTGAAATGCTGCACTTACCTTCCTTTGCAACCTCATCTTCAATGGTACTAAATATATCCTCAAAAATTCGTCCAGCAGCTGCTTTAGATAGTGAATGTTCTTCGGCAATCTTAGCAATAAAATCTGTTTTTGTTATCATGTAATACTCCTTTACATATTCTCATTTAAAATTTAAATTTCTGATCCAAGGTCTTTGTTTAGATTAGAAGTTTTTGTGTGAGATTTATTTTCTCCCATTTCTGCTAATTTAAGCGTTTCACCTTGTTTGTTATATAAGTTATGTAGTTCTCCTTTCTCAATATTATTATCCTTGTAAAACGGATTATTCGGATAAAATCCCTTCATAGAACAATCATCTGATATTAATTCAATAACAAGCTCACTGTTTTCTGTTCTGAATAAATTTGCACCAATAGGATTATCTGATAAATCAGAATTGAATAATTCATATTTATCTAATGTACAAGAAGCAGAATCTTCATAGCACGTTGAACCAATAAACTCTAATCCTTTAGTGCTTTCTAAAGAAGTATCATCCGCAACATAAATAGGTGTATTTTTGCCTACTTCTATATCAAATTCATTATCCCCATATCCTATATGAACATTACTAGCATTAATAGTATTAAAGCTCTCGTAAGTTCTTTCTGGAACAGAAACAAAGCCCTTTTCCTCTATACACTTTAGATATATATCACCTATGCTATTAAGGTAATCCTTGTTATCTGGTTCTGAATTAAACCCTATCTTATTTAGTTCTTCTGGACTACTAGATATTTCAATACCAGAGACTTCTTTTGCAAGTGCAATATAGTCATCATCAGATAGGTTATACATTGTTTTAAACTCGTTGTAAGTAGGGATTCTTGTAAATGCTCCAACTTCTTCAGAGATCTTATATGTATCTTCCGTTTCATCCCATTTCATCTTATAAACGCAAGGTGAGTAAATATCTTCTACTTTGCCATCTTTTTTTTCTTGATAACCATCTGCTTCAATGAAGCCTTTACACTCATAAGTGTCTTTAAGCCAAGGATTAGTTTCAGATGGAAGATTTAACTTCCATAAGCCCTTAGCTATATCTGTTTGATTATATGCCATAGCAAGAGCTTTATTAATACTTAATGAAGTTTCAGGAAATGTATCTGATAGCGGAGAAAATTGTCTAGGCATTGTGCCAAAGGTGTAAATATCTGGATGTTTTTCTTCTGAGATCATCTTTTCTATCTCCTTTTCTGAAACAAACTGCTGCATATAATCCGCAGCATCATGAGCTTGCGATATTGCTTTCATAAGATATTCTGGATCATCCTCAATGCTTGCAATCCACCCATTAACATATGCTTTGTGATTCTCCATATTCATATCTTCTAGACTAATCCCTGTAGTTTCAGCCATGAAAGCAGAGGTAATTTCGGCTACTAATTCTTCTTTTGCATAGGCTGACGTTCCAAAAACTCCGCTCTGATCTCTGTTAAGTCTAGATTCATGACCTGTTGCATGACCTAATTCATGAAATGCCACAGCATTGTATTCATTATCACTACTGAAAACTTCAGGAAGCGGAAGATGAATATCATCTGTACTAGGTCTGTAAAAAGCCCTTTCTTCACCATCATTATAGATTTCTACATTCATCCCTTTAGAGATCTGCTCCAGAACCCTGTTAGGCTCTATTTCATTTTTAGGTAGTTCAATTTCTGGAAGTCCAGAAATATTATCACCGTTAAAAACGGTGTAATATTTAGCAACTAAAGAAAAATCCTCGTTTTTCCTCTCGCCTTCATTGATTAGCCTTTCCTTTTCTTCAAAAGAAACACCTTTTTTCTTTATTGTGTCGAAAGGAAACCAGTATTCAACTTTTGCACCTTTTGAACCTTTTTCAAGGTGATAACCTTCATCCCTAATCTGATTAAAAGTCATCCACCTAGGATCTTTATATCCATGTACCATTGAAACCAGCTTCAGATAAAATTCATTTAATCCTCTGTAATGGCGATTACTTACCGCATTTCTTAATTCTCCAGTAGTAGCCCACCCTTGCTTCCAATTTAATCCTTCTTCAGAAAGTCCTTTAACAAACATATCCGCTACTGACTTTCTAAATTCCTTAGTCTGATTACTTGCCATTATCTTCACCTTCTAGATCTTCTGGAGATAAGTTTTCATCATCAACAAAAACTGTGATGCCTTCTTCAGCTTCATACTCTTTTATAAATTGTCTTGTGTCATCTGAAAGTGTCATTTCTACGCTCCTTCCTTGTCCTCTCTTTTCTTTCTTTTGAGGAAATATAGGATTAAAGCAATAACTATTGCAAGTATCAAAATGCCAGCTCCAATAAGAACTTTCTGCATTGTTGTTAATCCAGCTTGCTCATATGTTGCAATTGCTTTTACCTTGTAAGGGCTTAGATAAACTGCATTTGCTGTATATCCATCCACATCTGAACCATCTACATATTTTGCAGTATAGTCACAAACATTAGATGTCCCTGTAAATCTCGCTGTTCTTATTAGCGTGTTGCCGCTAACTCTAGAGCTAGTCCAGCTACCGCCAGTAATTCTATATGCACTTGCATCAAGATTGAGATAAGTAAGTATATCTGATTGATAACCATTCCATACTGGTGCGTTCGCATTATAAGGCCAAAGCGTACCAGTATTTGCAAAATAGAAATACTGTGTTCCAACAGAACCCCTAAATTCTCCATCTATGGTTATAGGCTTTCTATAGATAGCACCCTTTGTTACTGATTCTAGCTTTCCTGTAAATGTATTGCCATTTTGATCCTTAACAGTTCTAGTCTGATCTGCTTTAAAGCTCTTTGGATCTCTAGCAGTATATACATATGTGCCTTCCTTTTTATTCTTTTCAAACTTTGTAGCATCTGTATCTAGAGTAAAAGTAACCTTTTTACCATCAACCTCAAAGCTCTTTGTAGCTGGAGCTTTTTCTTCAGTTAAATTCTCTAGTTTAACGTTTTTTGTTTCTGCTCCTTTATCTGCTACAAGCTTATACTTAATGTCTTTAAGCTTGTATGTTTTACCATCTTGCTGTATTTCCTTCTGTGCAGCATATTCATATTTCTTGGTTTTGCTGTAAAAAATGTTTGTTCTAGTAATATCTTTACTAGCTCCATAGCTTATAGCTGCACTAGAGAAAATCATGATAGCTGCAAAAGAAAAAGAAATAATCTTATTCGCTTTTGATTTCATATCTTTATTTATCCTTTCTATAAGATAAAAGGGATGCTAATAAGCACCCCTTAAAAACCTATTCAGCTTCGTTTGCTCTCTTTTTAGCTCTAATCACAACTACAAGAAGCATAGACGAAATTCCTAGTATCATTAGTGTTAAACCTAGTGCAAGTGGATCGCCGGTTTTAACTGAACCTAGACCATGTCCACCATAAGGGAAGTTAACATCTAATCTACCAATTGCAATAGTCTGATTGATGTCTGTTATATCGCTGTGTGTAGCAATCTTAACACCGTCATTATACATATCTTCAAAGACAACAGTTGTTTTACCCTGAAGAACCTTTGCTGGAAGTGTAAACTCTACTTCAATGCTGCCAGTATTACGTGCAGCAGTAAATGTTTTTTCAGCAGTAACTTCTCTACCATTGACAAGAAGTGGCTGTCCTGTAGCCTTATCCATCAGCTTACCCTTAACTGTGTAAACCTTGCCAATAGTTAGGTTTTTGTAGAACACTTTATCCACTATAGTGATATTACCGTCTTTAAGCTTTCCAATCTGCTTTACGTCGGCTTTCGTATGAATATTTGGATATTCAATACTCTGTCCTTCGTCGTTAATATCGCTATGAGTAGCAACTAATTTGTCATTGTGATACATATCTTCAAAGACAACAGTTGTTTTACCCTGTCTATTAAGTGAGTTATATGTGTATTCAAGATCCACGCTTCCAGTCTTTGATGTAGCAGTAAATGTTTTAGATGCTGTGATTTCGTTTCCGTGTTCATCTTTTATTGGCTGCTTTGTAGCCTTATCCATTAGCTTACCCTTAACTGTATATACCTTGCCAATAACAAGATTCTCATATTTAACGGTATCTACAATAGTTTCATTTGCTCGTGGCATACCTAGATTGCTATTTGTTTCCCTCGATCTAGCAGTTGTTCCAACCTTTGGGAAATGTACAGACTGCCCTTCATCATCTATATCTGCATGTGTAGCAATTTCCTTGCCATCATAATATAGATACTCAAAGACAACAGTTGTCTTACCAACGAGAACTGTGCTATCTACTTCATATTCAAGATCTACACTTCCGCTTGCACCATCACCAGTAATTGTTGAATTTGCATTTGTTACAGTAAATGTTTTTTCAGCAGTAACTTCTCTACCATTAACAAGAAGTGGCTGTCCTGTAGCCTTATCCATTAGCTTACCTTTTACTGTGTATGTTTCGCCTTCAGAAAGCTGCTTATATGCAACCTTATCTACAAGCTTAACCTTTTTACCATGCGAACCAACATTATCTGTTGTGGCAGCATCTAACGCAGTTGTACCAATCTTAGGCACAAGCGGTTTATTTGGCTGCTCTGGTGTGTTCCCAAAGTTAAGCTTCATAGTTAAATCGTTAGTGTCTTTATCTATTCTGTAAGTGTATGTTTTAGAATCAACCCTATAACCTCTAGGTGCTTTTGTCTCCTGAACCACGATAGAACCACGAGGAATTACAATGATTCCATTTTCATCTTTATAAAATTCATCGCTACCATCAACTTTATTGACTTCTCTCATCTGTGCCCAAAATCTTCCGTCTCTTGGATGTTTAATGGTTTTTAGTTTCCAGATACGTTTAGGTGTAAGCCCTGATAAATCTTCATCTAAAGAATCATAGTATTTAATTGTAAACTCAGCACCTGACATATCAGCATTAGGATTTAAATAACCAGTGCCATCAGATGTTTTTTCAAGCAAAATACTAATAGGGTCAAATAAAGGTTCGTCTTTAGATGTTACCCAAGAGGTATTTCCAGATGATACATCAACTGTGTAAATCTCCGTATCAAGTGCATATCCCTTAGGGGCTTTAACCTCTTTTACATAGTATCTTCCAGCATCTAGCTCTATTGGATCTGTAGAACCATCTTCTTTAGTAGTAAACATTCCAACATAACCAGATCCGTCACGGTTCTTTGAAACATAATATTCAGCTCCAGCAAGACTGTACATATTCTTGCACTGTTCAGTTAGTGTCTTATTACTCTTAACTTCCTTCACAAGCTGCAATTTGCCTTTTGGATTATATACACCCCACATCATATCCTGTCCAGAAGCAGTAGCCTTATATGCAGTATATGTGGATGCTGGATCAGGTTGTGAATTTACATAAGACATAAATGCACTTAATCCAGCTGGATTAGTAGCGGTTCCTCGTCCACCTAAAGAATTAAATCTATTAGATAGTGCCTGTGAGGTTATAACAGTACCGGCTATTTCGGTTCTATTTGTGTTACTCCCCCAAACTTTATATGAACCATTGTATGACGAACTAGAAAAACCACTCCACTGAGCTGGACCTTTATAACCGTAATAAAGTATCTTACGAATCGTACTATCATTCATTACATATCCAGTCATACTTCCCATTGTAGGGGTTCTATCATGTTCTGAGCAGAACACTGCACCGCCATATACTCCAGATGTACCAGATGTAAATAGTCCATATTTATTAGGATAGTACCTACTCCCACCTGATTTATATCCATATTGATATTTAGACAGATTAACATATACGCTCATACTGGATGCTGGTGCTCTGAAAAAGCCCACTCCACGAGCCATAGCCATCTTTGCTGGCTTGGAACTTCCTAATGATTCACCACCAGCAAAGTTAATATCTACGCTAGGATTATTACCTGTAATCTTAACGTACACAAGCTTGCAGTTATTTCCATATAAAATTTCTTTTGTGATTTCTGCATCCTTTACATCTATATTGGTCTTATTGCCATCTAAAGCATATGTAGAAATTTCAATTTCATTACCAATATGGGCTGCAAGTATAGATGTTTTTCCAGCGTACACCTCTTTGCTTGTTTCTTCAGCAGCGGTACTTAATCTATAATTGAAAGATCCGTTTCCTCTATCTGAGAACCTTACATTAACAGAGTTGCTATCATCCTTTTTACTTGAAACATTTGTAGTCTTTGGTGTAGATAGTTCATTTGAAGCACCTTCATCTGATTTATTATCTTGTTTTTGTACATTTGCTGTGCCGCTACTATCTCCATTATCTGTAGCTCCAGTTTCCGCAAATGTACTAGGAATCGTCATTGTTATTGTCATCAAGATTCCTAAAACAGCTGACAGTTTTTTAAACTTTCTCAACTTCTCGTCCTTTCTTTAAAACCTTTTGTTATAACCTATTTAGTGCAATAAAAAAGAGTGCATATATGCACTCTTAAATATCTCAACCTATAAATTCATTGTTATTCAATCAATATCATATTTCTTTCTCCCCCTTTCCCCTTTTATTTCATACATCTATTTATAAATAGCATTCTTGCTACTTATATCAGTAATTAAAAAAGGAGCATAACGCCCCTTTAATTGCTATCTATATTCCCAGTGTCCTTGTTCTGGGTGACTTACAGTATATGGAACTTGTCTTGTTCCTGTTTTTGTTACTGCTCCAAAGTTACAAGGATTATCTTCATAATACGCATAAGCCTGTGCATATGTAGCAAATTCCTTGCCATCTGATGTTCTATACACAGTATATTGATATGTTTCAGTCCTGTACTTAGTTTCAGTCCAAGCAGCTTTATCCACTACCCAAACACGCTGTTTAGCTTTGCTTGTTGATGCTGAACTGCTAGAACTTGACTTTGCAGTCTTACTATTACTACTTGATGAAGCCACTGTTTGTTGTTTAATAACTTGCTTCGCTGCTGGTGTTGAAGTTTCTACTTGTGAAGCAGTAACCTCAACAGTTGTTCCAGATATTTCAGTTATCTTTCCATTAATTTCTGTTGTTAAAGCATCAAAGTCTTTATTGCTATCAAGCTTATTAAGCTTATCTTTGTAGTTATCTAAGACTTTATTAGCTTCTTTCTGCTTATCTTCTGAAAGAGACTTGATTTGTTCCTTTACTAACTTCATATAAGTATTTACCTTTTCTTTCTTTGTTGCAAAGGTTTTGAGGTCTTTTTTAAACTGCTTCATAATCTTTTCCGCAGCCTTATCATCTTTTGCTTTCTTTAAATCCTTTTCATATGCTGATTTAAACTCTTTAACAGCATCCCTATCCTCTTGCATATATGCCTTTAAATCTACAGCCTTTACTTTCTCTAGAGCTTCGTCTTTAACTGATTTACTGCATCCAGTAAAAGCAACCGCTAGAACTAGCAATAATGTGATTAGAACTCCTATTCTCAAATCTCTTTTTTTCATGTTCTTTTCCTCGCTTACTCACATCAATTAATTGTATGCAATTAATTATACCTTCTTCGATACTATCATAATATCACATGTAAAATTCCGCAAAGTCTTAATTTTCTGTTTTATAAAAAAAGATGCGAAACTGCCTCAGTGGATAGCAGAAAACAGTTCGCATCTTTGCTTGAAAGTAATATCGCTTAACTTTAAGCATTTTCATTGTATCAGAAAAACTTTTGCTATACTACCTCTATTCCATGTTCTTTTATATATGTTAGGGCTTTAATAAGATAATCCTCTCTCATGCCTTTCTTTAAATCCTGTGGGAATAAATCTTCATCTATCTTATATTTTTTAGGTCTAGCTTCTTTCTTCTGCATTTCATATTCTGGCTTTCCGTTTCCAGAAGCATCCATAATAGCAATGTCATCAAGAGCCTTTTCAGAAGATTCGCTTGCTTTTCGGATTGCCTTTAACTGATCTACAGTGAACTCCATCTTCGCCATAGTAATTAATCCGTCAAGTAAAGCTTGCTCAGAACTTCTTAAATATGAAATCTGTTCAGCCATTTCCTGAGTTAATTTCCTTTGTTCATATAGTCCATATATAGGTGGCAGAAGGTAGGTGAGCCTTATTTTTCTTCTTACAGTTTTTTCACCAACACCATATTTTTCAGCAATTATTTCAGAAGAATACTTACTATTTTGCTTTTGGTCACTCTGACCAGAAGCACCTTCTTCTGAACTATTTTGCTTTTGGTCATTCTGACCAGAAGCACTTGTGTACTGGTTTTTGCCTTTCCTATTAATTGCTTCAAAGATATTTCTATAAGCCCAACCTTTTTCAAGGTCGCTTACTATATCTCTCTGAAGGTTAGTATCTGCAATGATGATACTTGCTTCAACATCATCAACATCCTTGATGTTAGCTGGGATGGTTTCAAGTCCAGCTTCTTTAGCAGCTCTAACACGGTTATGACCAGCTAAAATTTCATATTTATCTCTAGCGATAGGTCTAACGGTAATAGGGTTAAGGATTCCATGAGCCTTAATACTAGCTAAAAATTCTTCCCAGTTTTCACCATCTAGTTTTCTAAAATGGTTCATAGGGGATGCTGTGAGATTATCTAGTTTTATCTCAACGTACATTTTACCGTCATCAAGAGCCTTGCGTTTTTCCTCGTATTCTTTCTCTGCTTCTCCATAAAGAGAAAAATTGAGGGCGGCTTCTTTAGCAGCATCTTCATTTATAAGCTTAGCAGTAAAATCATCTTTTACAGTTTTAGGCTCTGTGCCTTCAGCTGCTAGTATATCCTTTTCTAATGTCTCTCTGTCTTTAATCTTAAATGCCATTTTGCACCTCTTTACATAACACTCTTTACAAATTCCTCTGTGAAGCTTTCTAAAGCTTTCGTTACAGGATTCTTGCTGTCATATTCTGCAATACTCTTTTCCATCATCTTACTTTCACCAATCTTTACACTCTGAGGAATAACAGAGTTATAAACGTTGATATGAACATCACCGAATATCTTTGAAATCTGATTAGTCATAGCTTTAGCAAGTTTAGTTCTCATATTTGCTTTATTAATTACTATTCCAGCAATCTGTAAATTAGGATTATAGAACTTCTTTATCTTTCCAAGCTGCGTAATGAGCCTGATAATTCCATCTACTGAGTAGTCATCAGCTTCAGTAACAATTAGTGCGTAATCACTCGCTACTAAAGAGTTCTGAAAATCTACATCTATAGATGGAGCATTGTCTATAAGTATGAAGTCATAATCTCTTTCTTCCTTAATCTGGTTAATCAGGATATTAAGCACAAAGCATCTTTCAGTAGCTGCATTAAGCCTAAGCTTTGTTTCAGCAAAACTTAGATCACAAGGGATAATATCCAGATCACTATACTTGCTAGATGTGTGGATGTATTTATCTAGTTCAAGCTTTGTTTCTAAGTCTCTCATTATTTCTTCAAGAGCAGTACCAATCTTATATGATTTATTTTCAATATCATATTTCTGCTCAATGCCTACAGTCTTGCTTAGGTTACCTTGGCTATCAAAATCGATAACCAGAACTTTATATCCTAACTTAGTTAGATTAACAGCAAGATTAAATGTGATTGTAGTTTTACCAACTCCGCCTTTGTGATTCACTAGCGATATTACTTTCATAGCACTATCTCCTTTTCTCTTAATAAAATCATTAGTGTAAATAATCTAGCCCTAAATTTATATGCAGACCATACAGATATTTCTTCCAAATTAGTTTAGCTGTTGACGGATCTACATGATGCTTATAGGCTAAGTAATTCCATGTGCAATTTGTCTCAATGTTTTCCCAGATCATTGCTCTGTGTTCTTCAGCAACCCATTCTATTAAAGTATCTTTTAATGTCTTTATGTTGCGTTCACAAACAACTTTATCAGCAATATCTTTTTCAGTAATATCCAACTCATTCTTATTTTCTATTAAAGTTATAGTCCGTACTTCTTCAGGGTATCTTTCTATGATTGAAACAACCTCTTTATAGATAGTTGGACTTAACGTGTAGTAGCCTCTTGGCTGTTTATAGCATTTTCTGTAATATGCCTTTTCTCTCTTGCTATCCACTGAAGTCACCTCACTTTTATATCTTTATACTAAATACGCACCACTATCTTCTCTGTTTACAGCTAGATAATGCTTACAAGCTTCAAAATCCGAATTGAATTTATCGTTAAAAGCATTAATATCTAAATGTTTCTTTAAACCAGCACGGTCGATTGCAACATCCCACTTTTCATACTGTTTAATATACTCATATTCCTCTGTAGATAATGAAATGTTCTTGTAATAACCATATTGCTTGGCTTCAGATGGTTTGCTTTCTAAAAGTCCAGCAGCTTCAGCTCTAGCCTTTAACCTTCTTTCCTGTTTCTTTATTGAATCTTCTTTAATAGACCTAGTATTTTCCTTTGCATAAGGAACATGAACCTCTACCCAGGAATCTCCGTAAATAATTTCAAGGAACTCACTATCCTTAAAATAATTTAGAGCATCGGACATATTCTTATCATCTTCTCCAAGTATTCTTCCTAATCTAGTTGGAACACTATATGGCTCGCAGTCATCCAGTCTAATCACTCCACCAGTTATCCCAGCTTTAGCAATAAGCTCTAGAAGAATAACAACCCTAACATATCCATGTTCGCCAGATGAACTATCTCTAATCCCTTTAATTTTCACATCATCAAAGAAATTGCATATAAGCTTTACATACCAATTAACGATATTAGATCTACTCATTACCGTCACCCTCTTTAAGTGTCTCTATAAGTCCAATAACTTCATCAGGACTTTCAAGCAATGCTTTAATTCCATCTTCACCAATTGCTTTAATTGCTGAATTAACTGTAGATCTAAGTGGATTATATGTATTTGCCGCACCTCTCGTAATTCTAGAGAAATTTGTCTTGTCAACCCCATTCTCAATTTCAGCACTAATAGTTGGCTTTGACACTCCAAGCTCATTAGCAATTTCCTGAATTGTTAAACCTTTCTCTTTCAATAAAAAAAGAAGATAAATCTTAGAATCCATAGTCCATACAATTTTTCTTCCTCGTTTTGTCTTATTCATCTTGCCGCACCTCTCTACTTTTATTTTCTCTTGTGATGTTTGCGGCTCTATTAATATATACAGTAACTATATATATATTTCTTTCTTTATAGTAATAGTTAATAGTAATAGTATATGGTCGGACAATGTCCGTTATACTTGTACTTTTGAATCTCAACCTATCAGCAAGCATATTTGGAAAATGCTGAACATATTGAAATTCCAATAAAAAAGAATTAAGCCGCAATTCCTTTTGCAACTTAATTCTATAACTCAGCCAGCAGGTATGAACGTGCTTCTAGTCGAACCAGGCTTCGTGAAGCTACGTGGTGCCGATACTGGGTTTATAGGAGGTGCAAGTGGCCGTATGGATGACGAAATAGTATTTAACGGCAATCTCTCAGCGCATCCAAACTTTAGGGAAATTACCGCTTTCATCGAGGCCCAAGGCCTTGGTTGCAAGTGGTTTAAATCATACGAGCTCGAGGATATCGGCTCAATAATTACGGTTACAAAATCTGATGCTGACTAAGGATATATATGAAAAAACACGCTATTATTCCAATATTCATACCGCATCGAGGCTGCCCCAATGACTGTGTTTTCTGCAATCAGCGGAAAATCACTGCTCGTACGACTGCCCCGACTGTGGATGAGGTAAAAAATACGATCGACACATGGCTCACGACACTCGGAGAAGTTCCG
>ERZ772779.455-NODE-455-length-19255-cov-6.519115_pt1 | contig 19255 bp, 14 predicted proteins | sample MGYA00511360_ERZ772779 | MGnify/ENA primary metagenome ERZ772779 (study PRJEB29015, sample SAMEA2738112) | human oral metagenome | biome: human oral; feature: human-associated habitat; material: saliva | place: China | collected 2231 ...
CCCCCATCCGGCCCCGGTCGGAGGGGGTTTCGTGCACAATAGAGTCATGTCGTACGTTGAGATGCATCCGGTAAATCCTCAAGCACGTCTGGTAAACACGGTCGTTGACCTGCTGGAGCGCGGCGGCACGATTGCGCTGCCCACGGACTCCGGTTATGCGATCGCGACTAAGATCGGCAATAAGTCGGGCATGGATACGATTCGCGCGGTGCGCAAGCTCGACGACAAGCACAACTTTTCATTGCTGTGTCACTCGTTCGCTCAGCTCGGTGAGCTGGTAATCGTGGATAATCACGAGTTCCGCACGATGAAGGCCCTGACGCCCGGACCTTACACGTTCATTCTCCGTGGCACCAAGGAGGTACCGCGCGTGATGCTCAACAAGAAGAAGCACACGGTCGGCGTGCGCATTCCGGATCACGTCATCACGCAGACGATCGTCGAGGCGCTCGGCGAGCCCCTCGCGTGTTCGACTCTCATCATGCCCGGTGAGACTGAGCCTCTGACGGATGGATTCGACGTGGATGAGCGCATCGGTCACCAGGTTGATCTCGTCGTCGTTGGGCCGGTCGGCGTGGCAGAGCCGACGACGGTCATCGACTTTGCAGGCGGCGACGCGGTTGTTGCCCGCGTGGGCGCGGGCGACATTTCGCTCTTTGACTGATCGTTCGATTATCGACGCGCTTTCGTTTTCTGAGACGGGTTTTCTCCGTCTCGCTCCGGAGTGGTCCGAGTTGCGGTGCGCTGGCGCCGCCGCGGGTCCGCTTGTCGGTGCGCGGACGGTCATCGATGGCCGTGACGCTGTTCGGGTGACCTTCCGGTGCGCCGGGGATGGCGCCTCGGGGGTCTATCTGGTTCTTAATACGGTGACGGATCGGGCGCGCGATCACCTGGAGTTCTTTCGTATGGAGCGGGTGCGCGGAGTGGATCCGTGGGTGCTCTCGTGCGCGTTGCCCGCCGATGTCATCGTGAGCTACCAGTTCCTGCCGGTTGGGCCAGGAGGGCTTGATCCGCGCGTGGTGGATGATCGGCGTGCGTGGGCGCGCGTCGTTGCCTCGGCGGTGCGCGATCGCTCTCATCCGCGTGTGCTCGTCAATGGGCGAGGGCATGTCGCTTCCCTGTTCGCGGGTCCGGATGCGTGTCTTGCCTGGCCCGCGGTCGAATGGGCTTCGTCGGACATGAGCGCCGCGTGCGAGGTGGAGTGCGCGGTGCCGCTCGCGCCCGACGGGGCGTCGCCGCGGCAGCGCGCAGTGGTCGTGCATGACGGCGAGGGTGCGCCGGTGCGTACTCTCATGTTGTTCGATGGGCAGATCTGGAGAGCTAACGGGGTGGGGTGGTTGACCCGGCGCTATCGCGGCCTGCGCGTTATAACGATTGATGTTGGGGCTGCGAGGGAGCGCGAGGCAGTGCTGACTGATGTGGCTCTCTTTGAGGCGCTGATCCGCTCGATTTGTGACGAGGTAGGGGTGGGTCCAGTGACAATCGCCGGTCAGTCGTACGGTGGACTCGCCGTCCTCGAGGCTGCGTTGCGAACGGATATAGACGTCGATGCGGTCATTGCTCAGTCGCCGTCCCTGTGGTGGGGTGGGGAACATCGAGGTGTGGGTGAGGGAACGCTGATGGGTGACCTGCGCGCTGGATGGGTGAGGCCACGCGCCGGGGTGACGCTGCGTCTGCAGGTGGGAACGCTGGAGCAGACGATGCGCCCGGTCGTCGATGAGTGCGCGGAACTTCTGCGGAACTTGGGGGCAGCTGTAGAGCTGGATCACTATCGCGGCGGCCACGACGTGGCCTGGTGGCGCGAAGGCCTCGTGCGTGTGCTCGACGGGTGGCGGCCGCTCACATCCTGAGCATTGATGAGATAGGTCATGTCATATTCGACCTGTAGGTTAGGCGCACCTTTGTTCCCGAATAGATCGACTGTATTGAGGCACCCGAGCACCTATGGACGCGAATCCGCGCCATCGTCGGCGTCGCCGTGACCGTTCTCGCCCTGGGTGTCCCCGATCGGCGCGGACGCGATGTGGCCCTGAGCTGATTAAGCGCGTTTTGACGTCTCCGATGTGATCATCGATGATCATAAGACGGATGCGCCGCTCGTGGTCCCGTGCCGTTAGTGTCGCAGAAGGGTTTCTCGAAATCTCAAATGCTGACCAGGAGGTCATCAGACAGCATGATTGCTCGATAATATAAGTCACAATTCCTGGTCAAATTTAATAAAATTGGCGAGAAATCAGTTTTTTTCGCACACTTCCAGGAATTTGCTTGTTGTTCGCAATTGTGTCTCGCGCCTACAATAATAAGATGAGTCGTGTGGCCGATAGTTACTCGGACACTGACATGATTACTCTGTGCTGGAATGCGCGGTTTATTCGAGAAAATCGCGACGAGAGGGAAGACGGCAGGCATGACGAAACGGTCAATCGCGCATAGCAAGAGGCTGTGCACGTCCGTTCTTGCACTGACCACTTCTGTTTCAATCATCGCGGGCATTTGTATTACCGCCACCCCCGCATACAGCATTGACGGAGTCCCGGATACCGCGGCCTCGTGCCTCGAGATCACGGAGGGAGAAGCGACCGTGCGAGTCTCATCTATCCTGCATGCGGGTGACGCCCTGCACCTCGAAGGCAGTGGCTGGACTCCTACCTCCGATGATGGCCGTGCCTTTGTGATCATGACACTCGACGGCGGGAAGGAACTACGTCCTGCCGATACTGAACTCCCGACGTGGGTTCCGTCAGTCGTCGTGCGCAACAAGAGCGCATGGGCTGTCGCCGAGGTGGGTGCTGACGGCTCCTTCGTGACGGACATAGCGATTCCCGCGAGCTGGCGCGCGGGTTCCACTCATCAGATCGCGATTGGTGATAGCGCTAATGAAACCTCTGTTGAAGCGGTGGTGAGGGTCGCCGAGGAAGACATACCGGTTCTGACCTGCACGCTCGGGGGTGCCAACGCCAAGCCTGCCCTGCCTGATAACTTCGACGATAGCGACGATGATACCTCTACAACTCCCGGCACTGATGAGCTCGGGGGCGATGAAACACCTGCCCTTCCCTTAACCGCACCCGCCAGTGGTCTGGGGGAGTCCGCTGCGACCGCCCCCGGTGCGAGTACCCCTCAGGCTCCCAACGAAGGTGCGTCGGCGGACAACATGAGCGATTCCAAGGCATCGTCGTCTCTTCCTTCCCCCGCGCCGAGCGCACCCTCCGGTCCTGCCATCGGGTCTAGGCCGGGTTCTCCTGCGACAGCGGGCATCCCAACCCCCGACCCCACCTCGTCAACGGAACCGCAGAGTGTCTCTGCCTCGCAGATCGGCCCAAAGGCCCGCTCTGAGCAGCAGGCAAACGAGGAAGCTGCCCGTGAAGAGGAGGGGCGCCTCAACGGATGGATACTCGCGGGCGGTGGGCTTCTCACCCTCCTGGGTGCCGTTGCGACGGTCAGCATTGTGCGCAGGTCACACGGGGGAGTGCATTAATTGGGTCTTGCTTTGCCCCGGCGCCAACGACATTGTGATTGACCGCGTGGTGTGCGTTGGGATTTAGCAATCAGTCGTCACACCTGTTACTCTGGTTTTAAACAGTATCTTCTGAGCATTACTTCCTTGAAGGAGAACCGCTATGCAGCACGGACGGGCAACCTCAGCCCTTGGAGGGAGAGGGTTTGCTGGCCGCAGTCGGGCGATGAGTATACTCATGGCCCTATGCTTGTTTGCGGCGGTCGCGCTCGCGATCCCCGGTTTTACCGCGCGCGCTGATTCTAATGACGAGCATTACGCTATCCCCAACACCTCTTTCCGCATTAGCCTCGAAAATGCTGCGCAATTTGAGGCCGACTACGGCACGACAGGCTACTGGGCGGTCGTTCTGGATGACGGAGGTGTCACGCCTAAGGAGAAGCCGACGTTTGAACGTCATGGCGAGATCGTGACTGCCGATGCTCACGGTCTGTGGATGGCCGCTGCGCTCAATAACAGCACTATGGTCGTCCCGGTGCCGAACGGCACCAACAACGTTCAGGGCACGACGTGGCAGCCCGGCACTCAACACAGTGTCACTGTTGTGATCTACCAGGACGAACGCACGCTCGTGTCCACGCGGAGCTACTCTGTCAAGGTGTTCGCCCCCAATAACGAGGGTCGGACTGATCCCCCCGATCCGGCAGATAAGCCGACGACAGATCCTGCCCCGCAGCCCGATCCGCAGGCATCGCCCGATCCCGTGCCGAGCACTGACCCTGCCCCGCAGCCCGATCCGCAGCCTTCGACCGATCCTGCGCCGAGCACTGATCCTGCTCCACAGCCCGATCCGCAGCCTTCGACCAAACCCGCACCTACGCCTGACGATCCCGCTCTTCCTGTCGTTCGGCCTACCCCGACGCCCTCCGAGAGTCCGTCAGCTAGCCCCTCGGCATCTACCGCCGCTCACTCGCCTCAGCCATCGGATACCCCTGTGTCCCCGGTGACGGACGAATCGCAGCTCACCGATGCCAACAAGGGTGGTGTGAGCGCCGCATTCACAGCTGGCCAGTTGACCATCAACGTTCCTGCTGACAAGGCCACTGTCGGCGAGTGGGTGAGCGCGAACATCATGCAGACAGGTGAGGCTCGGTGGCTGCAGGTGGCAGACGATAACCGGGTAACGATGGATGTCAACGGCCTGCCAATGGGCGATTACAAGGTCGTTGTGGCCAACCGTTCACACGAGCTCGTCGGCTGGGCAGAGTTTAAGGTTGCTTCGACGCTCAGTGCTGGTGCTCCCGGAAGCTCGGTTGACGCATCCGGGTCCGTCAAGCTCCACGCGGAGGTTCTGTCATCCTCGAATGCCAGTGACGAATCTGAGGGCCTCAATGGTTACCTGCTGGGTGCTGGCGCCTGCATGCTGATCCTCGGGGGCCTCGTCGTTCTTCAGGTTCTGTCCGGTCCGAAGATCGGGTCCTCCTCACATGGGGTCACCCTGACGTAGTCTAGGTGTTATGGATCTGTTTGATTCCGATTCTTTCGATGAGTTGGGCGTGCCCGCGTTTTGCGCGGGCGCGCCCCTCGCCGTTCGTATGCGTCCCACGCGTTTGGATGAGGTCGTCGGGCAATCTCATCTCCTTGGAGAAGGGGCGCCTCTACGTCGGCTCTTGTCAGGTGAATCGCGCGATGGGGTGGCCCCCTCGTCGGTCATCCTGTGGGGTCCACCTGGTACTGGCAAAACGACGCTCGCGTATCTCATCGCGCGAGCGTCCGGTCGTCGATTCGTTGAGCTGTCAGCCGTATCGTCGGGTGTGGGTGACGTTCGCCGCGTCGTCGATGATGCACGACGCGCGTTGACGAGCAATGCAGAGGAAACCATCCTGTTCATCGACGAGGTCCATCGCTTTTCGAAATCGCAACAGGACTCGCTGCTGCCGGCCGTCGAGAACAGTTGGGTTGTCTTGGTTGCGGCGACGACCGAGAATCCCTCCTTTTCGGTCATTGCCCCGCTCCTATCCCGTTCATTGTTGCTGACGCTTCGCCCACTTGAACCCGACGCGCTTGAGGGGTTAATTCGACGCGCGATCGACGACGAGCGTGGGCTTGGCGGTCGTTTCTCGATCTCAGAGGAGGCAGTAGAGGGGCTTGTCCGTCTGGCGGGCTGTGATGCACGTAAGTCTTTGACGCTTCTGGAAGCTGCAGCGGGGGTAGCCAGTGATGATGGCTCCGGCGAGATCACGGTTGCCTCCGTCGAGGCAGCAGCCAATCAAACGCTCGTGCGGTGGGGGCGCGATCAGCATTACGATGTGGCAAGCGCTTTCATTAAGTCGATGCGCGGTTCGGATGTGGATGCGTCCTTGCACTATCTTGCTCGAATGATCGAGGCGGGGGAGGATCCGCGTTTCATTGCTCGGCGTGTCATGATCGCGGCCTCGGAGGAGGTCGGCATGGCATCTCCGGAGGTGTTGTCCACATGCGTTTCCGTTGCTCAGGGGGTTGCCCTGATCGGCATGCCTGAGGCGCGCTTGCTCCTTGCACAAGCCGTTGTTGCTGTGGCAACTGCTCCGAAGTCCAATGCCACCTATCTGGCGATCGACCGCGCGCTGGCAGATGTGAGAAAAGGCCGCGGGGGAAGTGTCCCCGAACATCTGCGCGACGCGCACTATGCGGGTGCGAAGGCGTTGGGTCACGGTGATGGATACCTGTACGCTCATGACTGTCCTCACCATGTGGCGGCGCAGCAGTACCTTCCCGATGACCTGGAGGGGGCCTGTTACTACGTGCCGACGGACAATGGGCATGAGGCAATACTCACGAAGCGGCTCGGTGTGATTCGCAATCTGTTGAAGAGACGCTAGGATAGGACAGTTGTCCGCGCCAGCGGACACCTGGGGTCTTAGCCGACGGACCATCACTGGTCCTGGAGTTGGCCCCGTGTCGGGCAACCACCCCGACATGACATGAGAAACAGGAAGAAGAACCATGGCAACGAATCGTTCCCGTAAGCAGGTGCGTGAGTCCCGCGCCCTCGGCCTGGCCCTGACGCCCAAGGCTGTCCGTTACTTCGAGAAGCGTCCCTATGGCCCCGGTGAGCACGGTCGTACCCGCCGCCGTCAGGATTCCGACTACGCTGTTCGTCTGAAGGAAAAGCAGCGTCTGCGCGCCCAGTACGGTATCCGTGAGTCGCAGCTGCGCCGCACCTTCGAAGAGGCTCGCCGCACCGCCGGTCTGACCGGTGAGAATTTGGTTGAGCTGCTTGAGATGCGTCTGGATGCCCTTGTCCTGCGCGCTGGCTTTGCGCGCACCATCCAGCAGGCCCGCCAGTTCGTCGTTCACCGTCACATTCTCGTTGACGGTAAGATCGTCGACCGTCCCTCGTTCCGTGTCAAGCCCGGTCAGACCCTGCAGGTTAAGCCCAAGTCGCAGACGACGGTTCCCTTTGAGATCGCCGCTGAGGGTATTCACCGCGACGTACTGCCTGCCGTCCCCGAGTACCTGGATGTTGATCTTGCTCGCCTGAAGGCGACCCTGGTGCGTCGTCCCAAGCGTGCAGAGGTTCCCGTGACCGTCGACGTTCAGATGGTCGTCGAGCACTACTCGCGTTGACATCTGTTAAAACCGTGCCCCCGAGCGAAAGCTCGGGGGCACGGTTTTCTTCATCCCACAGTCCGCTCGTGCGTGCCGATGTGCCCTAACGGGCGGGGACCGACTAACATGAGGCACTATGCGTACGTCTGAAATCCGCACACGTTGGCTCGACTATTTCGAGAAGCAGGGCCATGAGGTGTGTCCTTCCGTTTCCTTGGTGTCTCCGGAGCCGTCAATTCTTTTTACGATCGCGGGCATGGTTCCGTTCATTCCCTACATCATGGGAGTTGAACCTGCTCCGTGGCCTCGTGCCACATCGGTGCAAAAGTGTATTCGGACGAACGACATCGACAACGTGGGTAAGACGACCCGCCATGGCACGTTCTTCCAGATGAACGGCAACTTCTCCTTCGGCGATTACTTCAAGGAAGGTGCTATTAATTTCGCGTGGGATCTGCTGACGGGTTCGCGAGACGAAGGCAAGTATGGTCTTGATGGTGATCGTTTCTGGGTGACGATCTGGGATCAGGATGAGGAAACTTTGAGTGTCCTGACCAAACAGGTTGGTATGGATCCGAAGCACATTGTGCGCCTGCCACGCGTGGAGAACTTCTGGGACACGGGTCAGCCTGGTCCTGCGGGTCCCTGCGCTGAGTGGCACTATGATCGTGGCCCAGCCTACGGTCCCGAGGCAGTGGGTGGCGCTGTGGATCCCGGCGGTGACCGTTACCTAGAGGTTTGGAACTTGGTGTTTGACCAGTTCATGCGCGGCGAGGGCACCGGTAAAGACTATCCGCTGCTCGGAGAACTCGACCAGAAGGCGATCGATACGGGTGCTGGGCTTGAGCGCCTTGCTTTCGTCATGCAGGACAAGCCGAACATGTATGAGATTGACGAGGTGTTCCCCGTTATCGAAGCCGCAATGCAGATGAGCGGCAAGCGCTATGGTCTGGGCGCTGCGGGTCCCGAAGCTGGCGAGGCCTACGACAATGATGTGCGAATGCGTGTGGTCGCCGACCACGTGCGCTCCTCCCTCATGCTGATCGGCGACGGCGTGCGTCCAGGCAACGACGGTCGAGGCTACGTGCTGCGCCGCCTGATTCGCCGCGCGGTTCGTTCGATGCGTTTGCTGGGGGTTGACGAGGCGACCATGCCGACGCTGCTGACGGTGTCGAAGGACGCGATGAAGGCGTCCTACCCGGAGCTTGAGACGAATTGGAAGACGATTTCTGAGGTCGCTTACGCGGAGGAAGAGGCGTTCCGTCGTACGCTGAGCGCCGGCACGACAATCCTGGATGCCGCCGTGGCATCGGCGAAGGAAACCAAGGGTACGCCTATGATTTCGGGTGCATCCGCCTTTTCGCTGCACGATACCTACGGCTTTCCGATCGACCTGACCCTCGAGATGGCAGCTGAGCAGGGTGTGAGCGTCGACGAGGAGGGCTTCCGCTTTCTCATGGAGGAGCAGAAAGAACGCGCCCGCGCTGATGCCCGCTCAAAGAAGACCGGACACACGGATGTGCGCATTTTCCACGACATTGAAAAGGCGATGGGAGGGGGTTCGACGTTCCTTGGTTACACCGAGCAGACATCTGAGGCAACGGTCGAGGCGCTCCTCGTTGATGGCGTGGAGGCCCCTGCTGCTACCGCTCCCGCCGAGGTCGAGGTGATCCTTGACCGTACCCCCTTCTACGCAGAGATGGGTGGCCAGCTGGCCGACCATGGCACCATCCGCTTGGCGGGCGGCGGTGTCGTGGAGGTCAACGACGTGCAGGCCCCGATCCGAGGCCTGAGTGTCCACCGTGGCACACTGACTGAGGGTGGCGTGATGGTAGGCGAGAAGGCGTATGCCGAGATTGACGGTGAGCGTCGCCTTGCCATCGCACGCGCACACACTGCGACGCACATGGTGTACGCGGGATTGCGCTCGGTCGTCTCCGAGCACGCTGATCAGGCGGGGTCGGAGAACTCGCCATCGCGTCTGCGCTTCGATTTCCGTCACTCCAGCGCGCTAGCCTCCTCTCAGCTCAGCGACATCGAGTCCCTCGTTAATGAGAAGCTCGCTGAGGATCTGCCTGTGAGGACCGAGGTCATGAGCATCGACAAGGCGAAGGAGATGGGCGCGATCGCCCTCTTCGGCGAGAAATACGGGTCTGAGGTGCGCGTCGTGACGATCGGCGATGGCTTCGATCGTGAGCTGTGCGGTGGCACGCATGTTCCCAGTACGGGCCACATCGGTCGAGTGACGGTTCTCGGCGAGGGTTCCGTGGCCTCCGGCGTGCGCCGCATCGAGGCCCTTGTTGGCTCCGGTGCCTACGAGTTCCAGGCGAAGGAACATGCGCTGGTTTCCCAGCTGTCCCAGCTCATCGGTGGCCGAGCAGACGAACTGCCGGATCGGATCGAATCTCTCCTGGTTAAGTTGCGTGAATCCGAGAAAGAGCTGGACAAGGTCCGCACTGAGCAGGCACTGCGCCGCGGAGCTGAGCTGGCCGCTGCCTCTGAGCGTGTGGGTGAGTTCAGCCTTGTCGCGTCGTGCGTCGGCGAGATGCCCTCAGCTGATGCGCTGCGCACGCTCGCTCTGGACGTGCGCGAGCGTATGGGCAACGAGCGTGGCGTCGTCGTGGCTCTGGCGGGTGTCGTGGGTGGCAAGCCTTCCCTTGTCATCGCTACGAACGAAGCTGCTCGCGAGGCTCGCGTGAAAGCGGGCGCGCTCGTGCGCGCCGTCGGCAAGTACATGGGTGGTGGCGGTGGAGGCCGCGATGACATCGCTCAGGGCGGTGGCTCTAAACCCGAGGGCATTCAGGCGGCGCTTGACGCTGTCCGCAAGGAAATCGAGTCCCTGTGAGTATGCGTCGGGGAGTACGCATCGGCGTGGACGTCGGCACTGTTCGTGTCGGCGTCAGTCGGTGCGACCCCGACGGCATTTTGACGATGCCGGTTGTCACCCTCACGCGTGCCCCAGATCAGTCAGACCTATCCGCTCTCGCTGGCATCGTCCGCGAGTACGATGCCATTGAAGTCATCGTCGGCTTGCCCAGGCATTTGCGCGGTGGGGAAGGAATTTCCGCCAAGGGCGCGCGTAAATACGCGCGCCGCCTGAAGACGCTCGTCCCCCACGTCCGTGTTGCTATGGTCGACGAGCGTCTGACCTCCAACCAGGCGCACGCGCGCCTGCGAGCATCCGGCATCCCGGAAAACGAACACCGCAGCGTTATCGACCAGGTTGCGGCGCAGATCATCCTTGAACAGGCCCTGGAACTGGAGCGTATGAGCGCTCGGGAGCCGGGGGAGGAGATCATCCCCGAGACCAGTGAAGGAGCGAAGTAATGACGACGCCCCCCAAGTATCCTTTCCGCTCACGCCGTGAGATTCACTCTGGCCAGCCCAAGGTCTATTCCGACGCTCCCAACGAGGAACAGGTCGCCACTCCATCGGATCCGACCCCCACACCGGTGCGCGGTACCGTGAAGCCAGCTCCGGCCTCGTCCGACCCCACCCCCACGCCGGTACGAGGCTTCCCTACCCGCAGGTCGACGCGTAGCCAACCAGCGGTTTTATCGACGCAACCAGATGGCGTCGGCCACGACGACGCGCGACCGGCCTGGAAGCGCGCCGAAGCCCCCACCGAAACGACTGGAATGCGCTCGCGCAGAATCGCCAGCGAGAGGCGTGCGGCCCGCAAACGTAAGCGTCGCCGCCGTATCCGTTCTTTCTTTGTGATCCTCCTCGTCCTTGGTCTCGTCGGCGGAGCTGGATACGTGGCATATTCACAGCTCAACTCCTCAGTGACGGCCTCCGACGACTATCCGGGTCCCGGAACAGTAAACGTTGAAGTTACTATCGCGGATAATTCGACGGGACGCGACATTGGTCAGGCTCTCCACGAGGCCGGGGTCGTCAAGTCCGTGGGTGCTTTCGTGCGCCAGTACGAGAAAAACAGTGCAGCCCGCCAGATCAACCCCGGTACCTATCGATTCAAGCTCCAGATGAGCGCTGCCGATGCCCTCGCTGTCCTCCTTGATCCCATGAACCGCGTCGATTCAACAGTCACCGTGCTATCGGGTGAACGACTCTCTGTGATCAAGAAACGCATCATTGAGGTCATGGATGTTTCAGCGAATGACGTTGACGCAGCCTTCGCTGACACCGTCGGCATCGGTCTGCCCGCCGAAGCCAACGGCAGCGCCGAAGGATGGCTACACTTCGGCGAGTACGAGGTGGGTGAGGACGACACGCCAACGACCGTCATCGCCCGCATGGTCAAGGCAACGGTCGATGAACTCGACAAGCTCGGCGTACCCGCCGCGGACCGCGAGACCGTGCTAACCAAGGCGTCGATCGTCGAAGGTGAAATGGGCAGCAATAAGAAGTACATGCCACAGGTCGCCCGCGTCATCGACAATCGACTGGCCGACACCGAGGGAGAGACGAAGGGAGTTCTCGGCATGGATTCCACGACGCTGTACGGTGTTGGGAAGGAAGGCGGTCTGCCCACCCAGGCCGACCTGGACGCTGACAACCCCTACAACACTCGCCTGCATGCGGGTCTGCCGCCCACTCCGATCAACCAGCCCAGTCTTGAGGCCATTAAAGCCGTCTTGAATCCCGCAGAGGGCGACTCGCTCTACTTTGTGACCGTCGACCTCACGACCGGCGAGACACTCTTTGCATCCAATTCAACTGATCACGAGAAAAACAAAGAGAAACTGGTCGAATACTGCAAGACGCACGCCGACCAGTGCAGCCCGCAGTCATGACAACGTGGGCAGGCGTCATCGGCTCACCGATCGCGCACTCACTCTCCCCGGTGATTCATCGGGCGGCGTGGAGGCAACTCGGGATCGCCGGATGGGAATATCGGCGGTGCGACGTCACCGAGGAAGCCCTACCAGGCTTCATTGACAGGCTTGACGACTCATTCCGTGGTCTGTCCGTCACCATGCCCTGCAAGCAGGCAGTGATGCCGCTGCTTGACGCAATCGACCCGCTAGCGGTTGCGGTTGGAGCCGTGAACACGGTTGTGCCCTCGGCCGGGATGCTCGCTGGATTCAACACGGACGTCTCCGGCATCGCCTCAGCGATCCGCAGGGCATGCGACGACGCGGGAGTCCCAAAGCCGTCGAGTGCACTCGTGCTCGGCGCCCGCGCGACAGCCTCGTCTGCATTGGCCGCTCTGGGAGAACTCGGTATTACCTCCCCCACCGTGGCAGCTCGACGATTCGGTGGCCCGGGTTCCGTCATTGCTGCCGCCTCGCGGCTCGGCGTGACGATCGATCAGGTCATGTGGTCGGACACAGAGGCGGTCGCCGCCGCGGCTGCTTCGCGCGACGTCCTGATCTCAACTCTGCCCGCTGGTGTCGCAGATTCGCTTGCTGAGGTGCTCAGCCCCCGCCAGGGGCAGATTCTGCTCGACGTTGTCTACGCCCCTCGTGAGACGGCACTTCGGGCCGCCTATGAGCGTGCCGGAGCTGTCGTTGCTGAAGGGACGGATATGCTGATCTACCAGGGGGCCGCACAGGTTCAGTTGATGACAGGGCACAGTCCCGACCCGGAAGTTATGCGCGCCGCCCTGGAAGACGAATTAACGCGTCGAGCATACGCGGACAGGGGAGAGGGACGACCGTGATCGTCGAGTGGCTTTCCCCTCGCATCAGTGCCGACCTTTCTCTTGTGTCGGGATTCCTCACCTGGATCATCATCCTGTGGTGGCTGTGGCACTCCGGCTGGCGAGTCCAGCGCCGATATTTCATCGAGGTGAGTCAAAAGCCGCTCTCGCGTAACGCCATCGTGTGGGTGGCGGGCATCGTCGGAGCTGTTTTCTTCGTGGGCGCACAGATGCGTCCGGGTATGCCGTCGGTCATGACGGTCGCCATGATTGGTGCATTGAGTGGTTATGTGGATGCGCGAACGCACCGTCTACCCAACATGTATACGGTCGCTATGGGGCTTGGCGTAGTCATCGGAGCAGTAGTCGGATGCCTCATCTCTCCGATGTGGCTCGATAGGCTCTTAGGCTTCGCTGTCGGTGCGCTCATTTGGTTTATTCCGGTCGCGATCTTGAATCGTCTTCCGGGCGGAATGGGTGGTGGTGATGTCAAACTCGCTCCTGTCCTTGGGGCGATGGTCGGTTCCGTCGGCCTTCACGCTGCCGTTTTTGCCTTGGCGCTCTCTTTCGTATCTGCGGGTGTGGCGGCCCTGTGGAACATCGTCGTTGGCTCTGCGGGCACGAAATCACGTGTCGCAATGGGGCCGTGGATGATCGGTTCTGCGCTGGTCGGAACAATTGCGTGGGGCGTGGTGCCCGACTGGCTGTAGGCCAGTCTCACGTGGCCTTATCGTGGACCCGCCGGGACGGAGCAAGCCCGGGATGGGACAATGACACGGTGAGTATTTCGACGCCTTCGCATCAGTCCGAGTCTGTCAGCCTCGAATGGGGCCAGACGTGGCCGCCTCGCGACGTCTTTGCCTCCCTAGCCGCGTCCAGGCGTGTGATCCCTGTTGTGCGCCGAGTTCTTGCTGACGAACTCAGCGCGGTCGGTGTTTACCGTCAGCTCGCTTATGGCGACTACGGCAGTTTTATCCTCGAGTCTGCCGAGCACGGCGGCTCCTGGGGACGATGGTCGTTCGTTGGCGCATCCAGCGCCGGGGCTATCGTTGCCCGCGATGGTCATGCCCGGTGGGTGGGTGCGCACCCGCAGGGGGCGCTACGAGAGGGATCGTTCCTGGAGGTCGTGCACTCTGCGCTGGAGCAGCTTGCCGCCCCTGCGATCGAGGGGCTTCCTCCCATGACGGGTGCACTTGTCGGTTCGCTCGGATGGGGCATCATTTCTGAATGGGAGCCGACTCTGGGGGCGACTGCGCCGAAGGAATCCGACGTTGCCGATGCAATGCTTGTCCTAGCAACTGAGGTTGCGGCAATCGATCATGCGACAGGGTCGGTGTACCTGATGGCGATCGCTTGGAACCTCAACGGTTCGGATGAAGGTGTGGATGGTGCTTACGACTGTGCGGTTGAGCGACTTGATGCCATGACGACCCAGCTGGCCTCGCCCATCGCTCCAGCTGTCCTAGGTGTAGGCGGCCAGAAACCCCCGGTCATTCGTCAGCGTACGGTACGTGCAGACTTTGAGGCTTCTGTCAACGCAGCCAAGCGCGCGATTACGGATGGGGATGCCTTCCAGATCGTGCTTTCTCAGCGCCTCGACGTCTCCACGAACGCCAGCGGTGTCGACGTTTACCGCGTCCTGCGCACGGTCAATCCCTCACCCTACATGTACTACCTTGACCTGCCCGACGATCGAGGTGGTCACGTCGAGGTCGTTGGTTCTTCCCCGGAGACGCTCGTCAAGGCGCAGGGTCGTCGCGTGTGGACGTACCCGATCGCAGGTTCGCGCCCGCGCGGTGTGAACTCAGCGGAGGATCACCGTCTTGCCGCTGAGCTTCTCGAGGATCCCAAGGAGCTCTCGGAGCATGTTATGCTCGTTGACTTGGCGCGCAATGACCTGTCGAAGGTGTGCGATCCGGCCACTGTTGAGGTCGCAACCCTCATGGAGCTTAAGCGTTTCTCCCATATTCAGCACATTTCCTCGACGGTGACCGGCCTGCTGCGTGCGGATGCGGATGCACTCGATGCCTTGGTGGCGACCTTCCCTGCGGGCACCCTCTCGGGCGCGCCCAAGCCTCGTGCAATTCAACTGATCGACGACTTCGAGCCGGCTGCGCGTGGCCTCTATGGTGGCGTTGTTGGTTACTTCGATCTGTCGGGGGACGCTGACCTGGCGATTGCCATCCGCACGGCCTCGCTCAAGGACGGTGTCGCCTCCGTTCAAGCAGGCGCAGGTGTGGTCGCAGAGTCGGTACCAGCCCTCGAGTATGAGGAGTCGCGCAACAAGGCTGCAGCCGCCGTTGACTCGGTTGTGCGCGCCTCGACGCTGTCTGCACTGTCGTGAGACGCGCGGTCGGATGCGCCGCCCGGGTGTCCGTATTATTCGCTAGCCTTGATGGAGTCCAACTGTTTTCCGGTGAAAGGGGAGCGTCGTGAGCGTTCTCGATGACATAATTGCGGGGGTCCTCGAAGACCTGTCAGAACGCGAGGAACGCGTTCCTCTGAGCCGTGTCAAGGAAATGGCTGCTGCTGCGCCAGAGGCGAAGGATACACTCGGTGCGCTACGCAATCGTGATGGCGCGGTCAAGATTATCTCGGAAGTCAAGCGTTCCTCCCCGTCGAAGGGCGCGCTCGCGCAGATACCGGATCCGGCTGCTCTGGCCTCGGTATACGAGGCCGGGGGAGCTTCCGTGGTATCTGTGCTCACCGAGCAGCGCCGTTTTAAGGGCTCACTGGCCGACCTGGATGCGGTGCGTGCGGCGGTTGAGATTCCCGTGCTGCGCAAGGACTTTATCGTGACTCCCTATCAGATCCACGAGGCGCGTGCGCACGGAGCGGACCTCGTGCTACTGATCGTGGCTGCGCTGGAGCAAAGCGTTCTTGTCTCGTTGCTGGAGCGCACGCGTTCGCTGGGAATGGAAGCGCTGGTTGAGACCCATTCGCGTCTGGAGGCACTACGAGCGCTCGAAGCGGGCGCATCCATTATCGGCGTGAACGCTCGTAATTTGAAAACCCTTGAGGTCGATCGCTCCACCGTTGAGCAGGTCATTGACGTGATCCCACAGGATGTTGTAGCAGTCGCGGAGTCGGGCGTGGCTACAGCGCACGATGTGTTCGAGTATGCCAAGTGGGGCGCGGACGCCGTGCTCGTTGGTGAGGCGCTCGTTACGTCGGGCGATCCCCGTGCGAGCATTCAGGACATGGTGAGTGCGGGGCAACACCCCGCGCTGCGCACCGATCGGAAAGCGCGCGTTGCCGCTGCGCGTCAGGAAGGACTGCGATGAGCGCTGAGAACTTTACCCCTGGACCGTACTTCGGTGATTTTGGCGGGCGCTTCGTTGCTGAATCGTTGATGGGGCCGCTCGAAGAGGTAGAGGCCGCGTGGAAGCGCCTGTGGCGTGATAGGTCTTTCCAGGTTCGCTTGCGTGACTTGTTCGTCAATTATGCGGGGCGTCCGTCTCTGCTCACCGAGGCTCCGCGCTTTGCTGCTGACCTGGGTGGCGTTCGCGTGTTCCTGAAGCGTGAGGATCTCAACCACACGGGTTCGCACAAGATTAACAACGTGCTGGGCCAGGCTCTCCTGACGAAGGAACTGGGTAAGACTCGTGTCATTGCTGAGACGGGTGCGGGCCAGCACGGCGTGGCCACCGCGACGGCAGCCGCACTCCTTGGCTTGGATTGCACGATTTACATGGGTCGCGAGGACACTGAGCGACAGGCACTCAACGTCGCGCGCATGCAGATGCTGGGTGCTGAGGTCATTGCCGTGACGGCTGGGTCAGCGACGCTTAAGGACGCCATCAATGAGGCCTTCCGTGATTGGGTGACCAACGTGGAGACGACGAACTACATCTTTGGGACGGCTGCCGGGCCGCATCCCTTCCCCGAACTCGTGCGTGACCTGCAGCGTGTCATCGGTGACGAAGCACGCGCCCAGCTGCTTGCAACCGAGGGGCGTTTGCCCGATGTCGTTGTCGCCTGCGTGGGCGGAGGCTCGAACGCGATCGGTTCTTTCACGGCCTTCATCGACGATCCGAGTGTCGAGCTGCTCGGCTGTGAGGCCGCTGGCGACGGTTTTGAGACCGGGCGCCACGCCGCATCTATCACGGCTGACCAGGTCGGAGTACTCCACGGAGCACGCACCTTCGTCCTGCAGGAACGCGATGGTCAGACGAAGGCCTCGCACTCGATTTCCGCGGGCCTCGACTACCCGGGTGTTGGCCCCGAGCACGCCTGGCTTGCCCGGAGCGGCCGAGCCTCCTACATGCCCATTTCCGACGCCGAGGCCATGGATGCTTTCCTACACTTGTCGCGCACGGAGGGCATCATCCCGGCCATCGAGTCCGCTCACGCGCTCGCAGGAGTGCGTGCGTGGGCCCGCATGAAGGTCAAGGCTGAGGGGTCCTTCGAGCAGGGAGGTGAACCCATTGCCATCGTGACCGTGTCAGGGCGCGGCGACAAGGATGTGAATACCGCATCGCGCTGGTTCGGATACGGACATGCGAAGCTGCAGGTGATTGACCCCAGTGCTGGCCCGTCCGGCGTGGCCGTCTTGGATGAGAAAGAGGAGAAGTGAGATGACGCGAGCACCCCATAGCGCTGTCGCCATCGATGCGGCACTGGAGCGTGGCGATGCCGCATTGATTGCCTACCTGCCTGTCGGGTTCCCGTCCGTCGGCGACTCAATTCGTGCTGGCAAGGTCCTCGCGGACGCTGGCGTCGACGCCATTGAGCTGGGCTTTCCCTATTCGGATCCCGGCATGGACGGTCCCACCATTCAGCGCGCGAGCGTCGCGGCCCTCGAGCATGGCACGCACCTGGAGGATCTCTTTCACGCGGTGGATGAACTGACCTCGTACGGTGTTTCAACGACCTCGATGACCTACTGGAACCCTGTTGAGTGGTGGGGAGTTGAACGTTTCGCCAAGGACTTCGCAGCAGTGGGCGGTTCGGGCCTCATCACGCCCGATCTGCCGCCCGAAGAGGGCGCCGAGTGGGAGGCGGCCTCGGACAAATATGACCTTGAGCGTATCTACCTGACTGCGCCTTCGTCACCGCAACGCCGACTGAAGCTGATCGCCGAGCATTCTCGGGGCTGGGTGTACGCGGCGTCCTCGATGGGTGTCACGGGCGCTCGCGCAACAGTTGGTGAGCATGTCAAGGATGTCGTGGCGCGCACGCGTGCAGCGGGTGCTCAGCGAGTGTGCGTGGGCCTCGGCGTCTCCACGGGCGCGCAGGCGCGTGAAATCGGCGCGTACGCGGACGGAGTTATTGTTGGGTCCGCGCTTGTGAGGACACTCTTCAATGAGGACCTCGAGCGCGGCTTGAAGGCGTTGAGTGCGCTGGCCAGCGAACTCAAAGCGGGTGTGAGTGGGGTCCGCGCGTGAGTGTATCCGTTGCCGCGGGTATCCCCTCTCCATCCCAGAGCGTGTGGTACCTCGGGTCAGTTCCGTTGCGTGCCTACGGCATTATTATCGCCGTTGGCATGGTCATCGGCGTGTGGTGGACTGCACGTCGCTACGTGGCGCGCGGAGGCAACGCCGACACGATCTACGATGTCGCGTTGTGGGCGATCCCGTTCGGTGTCGTCGGCGCGCGCCTCTATCATGTCGTGACGTCCTCCGAGGCCTATTTTGGACCCGGAGGCGATCCAGTTCTTGCGTTGCAAATTTGGCGTGGTGGCCTCGGTATTTGGGGAGGGGTCGCCTTTGGCGCTCTCGGTGCGTTCATCGCGGTTAGGCGGGCACGCGTTGCTTTCGGTCCGATCGCCGATTCGCTGGCACCAGCGCTGCTTGTCGCCCAGGCGATCGGTCGGTGGGGAAACTGGTTCAACCAGGAGCTTTTCGGCGGGCCGACGACCGTGCCGTGGGGGCTCCAAATCGACGCGGCGCACATGCCCATCGGCTACGCCGCGGGAACGCTTTTTCATCCTACATTCTTATACGAGAGCCTGTGGAATCTGGCTGGCGCCGCGCTCATCGTCTGGCTTGAGAGGCGGCGACGCTTTGCTGCCGGGCAGCTCTTTGGGATGTATCTAATGATCTACACCGCTGGTCGCAGCTGGATCGAGATGATGCGTATTGACGACGCGCACACGGTGCTTGGTCTGCGTTTGAACGTGTGGACTTCTCTGGTGGTCTTTGCCGTTGGACTGGCACTCTACTTGGTCGCTGGTCGTCTGGGTAGACCCCGCGAGGTTGTGTGCGTCGGTCAACCGGCGGAGGACGCCGGAGCGACGACGAGTGACATCGAGGAATCGGAAGACACGCAGCTTCCTGAAGAGGCTTCAATGCGTGACGGTGCTGGCGTCGAAAATCGTTGCGAGGCTGACTCGGAGGCAGAGAGGGAATGCCCATAAGCGATTCCATCGCATTCGCACTATGTCAATAGTCCCGTCAGCCCCTATTTCATGGGAATGATCACGTCGCGCGCGTCGAGTTCCTGAGGGGTCAGCGGGTGACTGGGCGGTAAACTTAGCCTCATGCGTCGAGCTAAGATTGTCTGCACTATTGGACCTGCCACTGAATCTCCTGAGCAGCTCCAAGCGCTGGTGGACGCCGGCATGGATGTCGCGCGTATCAACCGGTCGCATGGAAAGGCTG
>ERZ772779.457-NODE-457-length-19227-cov-17.386710_pt1 | contig 19227 bp, 14 predicted proteins | sample MGYA00511360_ERZ772779 | MGnify/ENA primary metagenome ERZ772779 (study PRJEB29015, sample SAMEA2738112) | human oral metagenome | biome: human oral; feature: human-associated habitat; material: saliva | place: China | collected 2231 ...
CTCCGCATTGACGAGGCCGGGGCTGGGTTCTGCGCGAACCTGGCCCCGGCCTCGTCTGTGCTTGTGCGCCCTCACATGTGGGGGACGGCGCGCATGGCGCGCGCGGTCACCCAGCGTGGGGCGATCTTCATGGCGCCCATGGCGACCTTGTAGGGAAGGGTTGGGGTGACCTGGACGCGGCCCGCGCGCACGGCGTCGAGGGCCTCCGTGACGACCTGCTCGGGGCTGGCCATGAGCCAGGGGGGCGTGGCGCGCATGTCGACGCCGGCGCGCTCGAAGAAGGGCGTGTCGACGGGGCCGGGGCACACGACGGTGGCGGTGATACCGGAGCCTGTCAGCTCGGCGGCGAGGCCTTCCGTGAAGGCGACGACCCAGGCCTTGTGGGCGGAGTAGGTGCCCGCCCCCGTGCGCGAGGCGACGGAGCCGACGTTGAGGATGGCGCCGCGCCCGCGCGATCGCATCGAGATCCCCGCGTGGTGGGCGAGGGTCATGACGGCTCGGACCATGACGTTCAGGCCGTTCATTTCGTTGTCGAGGCTGTTGTCCAGGAACGCGGTCCCCAGCCCGAATCCGGCGTTGTTGACGAGGAGGTCAACAGGTGCCAGGTCCGGCTTGTCGCGGTCAGCGGGGCCTCCCACATCGAGGCGGGCGGCGACGCGCGCGCACCCCTCGTCGGTCGACAGGTCGGCGGCGATGACCTCGGCGCGCACGCCGGCGACGTTCGCGAGCGAGTCCGCGAGCGCGCGCAGGACGTCCTCGCGGCGCGCAACGAGGACCAGGTCGTGGCCCGCGGCGGCCAGCTGCCAACAGAATTCTTCACCAATGCCGGAGGTCGCTCCGGTGACCAGCGCTGTTCCCATGGGGGAAGTGTAGCGCCGCGTGGTCCGGGCAGCACGAAGCCGGGGCGCTCTCACGCGGTGTCTCGCGAGTGCGCCCCGGCTCATCGTGTCAACGGGTTCGGATCAGGAATCCGGCTCCGCCTCCGGCGAGCGCGGCCGGGATGACGAGGAGAAGCAGCCAGTAGGGGCTCCATCCTCCCGATCGGCCGGACTCGGCCGATGTGGCGACGGGCAGCGCCGCGGCGGCCGCGTCGTTCGAGCCGTAGGTGGTGGCCTCGGGTGCAGCGCTCTGGGGGTTCTCACCGCTTTGGGCGCCGGCGCCCGCAGCCGCAGAGGGGCTGGGCGTGGCCGCCGGCGCGGCCTTAGGGGCACTCACCGGGCTGCCTCCCGACGACGCTGCCGGCGCGGAGCCGGAGCCGGACGTCGTCGCGGGCCCTCCCGCGGAGCGAACGACGCCGCCGCCAGTCGTACCCGGCGCGCCCGTGGGGGCGATCCTGCTCAGGGTCTTGCCCTGCGCACCGTTCGGCGCGGGTGAGGCACCCGGGGTCGTGCGTGCGCCGGGCGCGGGGTCGGTCGTCGACGCGGGGTCGGTCGTTGGTGCGGGCGCGGGGTCAACGCTCGACGCGGGCGCGGGGTCAACGTTCGGTGCGGGCGCCGGGTCAACGCTCGGCGCGGGGTCCGGGGAGGGCTCCGGGCTGGGCGCGGGTTCCGGCGTGGGCGCGGGCCCCGGTGAGGGCGCGGGCGCCGGTGTATCTCCGGGGGCGGGGGCGGGCTGCTCGTGGTGTCCGCCGCGCACGATCACGGTGAATGCCTGCGGCTCGGCCAAGATGCGCTGCCCGCTGCGGGCCCTGACCTCGATGCGGTAGGTGCCGGGCGCGGAGAACACCCAGTTGCCGTGCATGTGGGTGGCCTCGGTCGTGTGGACCACGCCGTCACCCTTGGTGGAGTCGAAGTGGACCTTCGCGCCTGCACCGAAGGTGCCGCCCTGGAAGAAGGCGACGCGCGCGCCGGCGGGGGCCTGCGCGAGATGCAGGGTCAGGTCGGCGCCCTCGGGCAGGGCCGCGTAGTCGATGCCCTCGGTGGACAGGCCGGGCCACACGATGTCGCTGTTCTGCGTCTCGGGCAGCACGTAGGTGGCCGCGCCCACCGGCCCGAGCACGTCGTAGCTCGCGTCCGACAGGGACGCGGGGCGCACGAAGCGCGCGTTGGGGGCGACCGCCAGGGTGGTCGATCCCAGGGTGCGCAGCACGGAGGTTCGCGCGGCCGTCAGTGAGTCGTCCTTGACGGCGAGCCCGTAGGTGGTTCCGTTCTCACCGGCCGCCTGGGTCAGGCGCACGTCCAGGTGGCCTCGCGCGATTTCGACGGGGTCGGAGAGCAGGGACGAGGCCGGGGCCGGGGCTTCCCCGCCACCGTGACCGGGCGCGGGGCTGGGGTCTGGAGTGGGCGTGGGCACCGGTTCGGGCTCCTCGGGGGCGGCGGCTCCGTCGCGCAGGTTGAGCATGGCGGTGAGGCCGACGTGCTCTCCGACGGTGACGTCGGAGGCGTCGGCAACGGTCATGATGGCGTCGGAGAGCGGGTGGGGACGCAGGATGACGCGCATGTACATGGGGTCGGACTGGCACACGCCGAGGTCCTGCGGCTTCGTATCCACGCCGCCCGCTCCGAGGGTGCCCTCCATGGAGCACCAGGGGCTGAAGTCGTACTTGGACTCGAGGAATTCGATCTTGTAGGTGGCGCGCAGGGTCGGGTCTGCCGCGCGCACGGTGGCCGTGTACTGGTCGGTCGTGCCGGGAACGAGGTCGTAGGAGACGTCGACGCGGCGCGAGGAGACGGGCAGGTGGTCGGGGTTCCACACGGGCGCGGGATCCGGGTTGGAGGGGCCAAGGATCGTGTCGCCTCCGCCAACCGTCACGGGCTCGGTGTCCTTCTGGGAGTACTGGGCGGGCTGGGAGATCCAGCGGGCCGAGGCGGAGTCTCCGGGGATGTAGATCGCCTGGACCGCGGCTGCGTCGGCGCCCAGGAGCTCGGAGACGGTCGCGCGGCCGCCTTCGACGACGGCCTCGGTCAGGAAGTAGCCGTTGACGGTGATCCATGCGCGCCCGCTATCGGTGGCGACGCCCGTGTCGATCGTGATGTCGGTGAGGTGGTTGTCGCCGGGGTGGGCGCGCTCCGCGTGGTGAGACAGGGTGAGCGTCGGGGTGGCGGCGTTGCCGTCCGCGCGCTCGGCGCGGGCGGAGTTGTAGGCGGCCTCGATGTCCTTGATGGTGCCGTCGGCGGGGTTCGCGCCGCCGACCTGCCAGACCAGCGGGGTGATCGGCGAGGAGTAGATGGCGCTCCCGTCGGCGCTGCGCGCGGTCATCTTGTAGTTAGCGACGTAGCGGCCGGGCTGCGTGAAGGTCGTGTACAGGTGCGTGTGGCGGGGGTTGTAGACGCTGCGGTAGGCGGTGTCATGGCTGGAGAGGAAGCGGTTGACGCTTTCGCCGTTGTCGATGAACATCTCCATGCGACCCGGACCATCGACGCTGATCAGGTCGAGGGTGTAGGTCTCGCCCTCGAACTTGTCGGTGTCGCCGATCTCGCCGGCGCCCAGGCCAGCCCAGATGGGCGTGTTGCCGGGGCCGGGGTTCTGGGGAGCGGCGTTCAGGACGGTGCCCTCGGCGCCGAGGAAGGACAGGTCGGGACGCTTTGCCGGGATAACGAGCTGCGACTTGGCCTCGTCCTTCTCTCCGGTGCCGGTCCAGGCCTTCGGGATCCACAGGGCGGTCTTCTCCATCGGCATGTTGATGGTGTTGAGCGAGAAGCTGTTGGTGTCGTCGTGCCAGACGGGGATGGGTGCATCGACGTGTTGTCCGGTGACGATCCATTCCTTGTCCTGGTCGGGTCCGGCCCACGCAGCGGCGGGGGTCAGGGCCAGGAAGAGAGCGAGCGCCGCTGTACTGATGCGTCGCAGGTATGACATTCGGGTGCCTTTTCTAGCTATGTTGTAGGTGAGAATCATTATCACTCTAAATAAGGCCTCACACAACTCACACCCGTCGCGCATGTTTCACGCGCGTTTCACGCAGCCACTCCCCCGCCCCGCCGATAGGCTCAACCCCATGAGATTCGCGACCTGGAACGTCAACTCCATCCGCACGCGCGTCGACCGCGTCATCGCCTTTCTTGAGCGCTCAGGCACAGACGTGCTGGCCATGCAGGAGATCAAGTGCCGCCCCGACCAGTTCCCCATCGAACCTTTCGAGGAGGCGGGCTACCACGTCGCCATCCACGGCCTCAACCAGTGGAACGGAGTCGCCGTGGCCTCGCGCCTGCCGATCCTCAACATTCAGGACCACTTCCCCACCCAGCCCGCCTTCGGCGAACCGCCGGTCGTCGAGGCGCGCGCACTCGGCGTCACCATCGACACGACCGACACCCTCCCCTCCCAGGACGGGCAGGCCTCGTCGATGACGATCTGGAGCCTGTACGTGCCCAACGGCCGCGAGCTCACCCACGCGCACTACGCCTACAAGCTCCAGTGGCTCGCCAACCTCGCCGAGCAGGGCCGCAGCTGGCTCGCCGACCCCACAGCCCGCATCGCCCTGGTCGGCGACTGGAACGTCGCTCCCCTGGACGAGGACGTGTGGGACATGAGCGTCTTCGAAGGCTCCACCCACGTCTCGGCCCCCGAGCGCGAGGCCTTCGCCACCTTCGCCGCAGACGGATGGGTCGAGGTCACGCGAGGCCGCGTCACGAACTACACCTACTGGGACTACCAGAAGCTGCGCTTCCCGAAGAACCAGGGGATGCGCATCGACTTCGCCTACTGCTCGCCCGCGCTGGCGGCGCGCGTGAGCGGCGCGCAGATCGACCGCGACGAGCGCAAGGGCAAGGGCGCCTCCGACCACGTGCCCGTCATCGTCGACGTCGACTAAGAGTCGAACGAGGCCGGGGCGCGGTCCCGGCGAGAGTCGAGGCCTGGGTGCGCGCCCAGGCCTCGTCGCGTATTGGCTTAAGCGTGCTCGCGCGCGAGGCGCAGCAGCTGGGAGTTGAGGGCCGACCAGTTGTCGTGATGCCACGCCCCGAAAGGCTCCGCGCCGACGAAGGCAGCGGCGGCCCCAAGGTCGCGGTCCGCCCACACGAAGGAACCGGACTGGCCGAAGTGCCCGATCGTGCGCGACGAGGCGTCGGGCGCGGTCCAGTGCGGCGACTTCTCGCCGCGAATCTCCACGCCGAGGCCCCACGGGCAGGGCGTGAAACGCCCGTAACCGGGCACGACGCCCGCCAGGTCGGGGAACTGAGACAGGCCGGCGAGGGCGGCCAGCGGCGCGCTCACCAGGGTCGGGCGAGCGAGCTCCGCACCGAAAAGACTCACATCTGTCGCCGACGCGACACCCGCGTGCGCAGGACTGCCCGGAATATCCGCCGTCGTCATGCCGAGCGGCTCGAAGACGCTGCGCCGCACCCACTGCGCGACACCCATGCCGGTCGCCCCGGCCAGGACCTCGCCGAGCACGTCGAAGCCCTGGTTGGAATAAATGCGGCGTTTGCCCGGCGCCGCGACGGGTCGGCGCCCCTCGAAGGGCAGGCCCGAGGCGTGGGCGAGCAGGTGACGAACCGTCGACCCCTCGGGGCCCGCCGGATCATCCAGGCCCACGAGGCCCCGGTCGACGGCGACGAGCACAGACCACGCGGCAATCGGCTTGGTCACCGAGGCGAGCGGAAAAACGCGATCGACGTCGCCGTGCGAATAGACGACGTCGCCCCCGACACGAAGGACGAGGGCGACATCGAAAGACGGCAGGGGGCCGATCACGCGGTGGCCTCCGGGGCGGGCGCAGCTTCCGCGGCCGCCGTGGTCTTTTCACTGATCTTGCGCAGCGTGCGCGCGTAGACTTCGGCAACCTCCTCGGGAACCGAGGCCCCGAGCTGGAGGACGTAGTGGGCGGGCAGATGCAGGAGCTGCACACACACGGCCAGGAAGTCCGCGACGAACTCGCGAGCATCGATGGGCTCGTCGTTGTAACGAGCCGACACGACGGAGCCGTACCAGTAACGAATCAGAATCTTCGCCAGCGTGCGAGGCGTGGTGCCAATGTCGGCGCCCTCCTCGTCGACGAAGTTCTGAATCATGACGGTCAGCGCTTCCTCCATCTGCTGCGTGCGGTACTTGTAGTGCGCGTGAGCGGGGTGCGCCTCCGAGGAGGACTCGGCCCACAGGACGCAGTCCAGGGCGATGGCCGCGTCGGCGCCGGGCTTCATGGCGAAACGCATCTCGCCGACCGCCCACTCGACGAAGGAACCGGCGGTGATGCCGCCCTCGTCGAATCCGCCCTCCGCCTCGTCGTTGATGGTGACGTCGAAGAGCGCGTTCATCTCTTCGTGGCGTTGGATCGCGCTGCGCAGGATCGCTTCCTTGGAGGGGAAGTGATAGACGACGGCGGGGTGCGAAATACCGACTCGACGGCCGAGGTCGCGCAGAGAGAAGCCGTTGTAGCCTCGCTCTGCAATGAGAACCATCGCTGCCGAGAGGATGGATTCACGCGTCGCCTGTCCTACGGAATAGGCTCCACGGGCCTTCCTCTGGGTTGTCATATCATCTCCTGCTGTTGCGGACGTCACATACCGCTAGTCCGAAATACACACTGGTATTCAGTGTAGCGCGTAATCTCAGGGTTTATCAACATTCATGACAAGCCCGTCGAACGATCCGTTAATGTCAACTGTCACATTCTGACCGTCCTGCACGTCTCCGCCGAGCAGCAGCACGGCCAGTCGATCGCCGATCTCGCGCTGAATCAAGCGGCGAAGCGGACGCGCGCCAAAAGCTGGATCGTAGCCCGTTCGGGCTAGCCAACCGCGAGCAGGTTCACTAACTGTCAAGTTTATCCTACGATCGCGCAGCCGCGCCTGGAGCGATGCAACCAGCAGGTCAACGATCTCTCCAAGATTTTCGCGGGACAAAGCGTCAAACATGACAGTCTCATCCAACCTATTGAGGAATTCAGGCCGGAAACTCGCCCTCACGACAGACATCACGGCATCCCTCTTACCCTCTGCTGTCAAATCAGGATCCGACAGGAATTGGGATCCCAGGTTCGACGTGAGGATCAGAATCGTATTCCGGAAGTCAACCGTGCGCCCCTGCCCATCGGTGAGACGCCCGTCGTCGAGAACCTGGAGCAGAATGTCGAAAATCTCAGGGTCAGCTTTCTCGACTTCGTCCAGGAGGACCACGGAATACGGCCGACGACGCACAGCCTCGGTCAGCTGTCCACCCTGCTCGTAGCCGACATACCCCGGAGGGGCACCCACCAAGCGGGCGACCGAGTGCTTCTCGGAGTACTCGGACATGTCGATACGCACCATGGCGCGCTCGTCGTCGAAGAGGAACTCCGCGAGCGACTTAGCCAGCTCGGTCTTACCCACGCCCGTGGGCCCCAGGAACAGGAAGGAACCGGTCGGACGGTTCGGATCCGACAGCCCCGCGCGGGAACGCCGAACGGCGTCCGACACGGCGCGCACGGCATCCTTCTGCCCAATCAGGCGCTTGCCCAGCTCGGCCTCCATGTGGAGGAGCTTGTCCGTCTCAGTTTGCAGGAGCTTACCCGTGGGAATTCCCGTCCACGCCTCGATGACCTCGGCGATCTCGGCGGGACCAACCTTCTCCGCGATCATGGGCTCTTCGTCGCTGCGAGCATCCTGGGCCTCCGCCTGCGTTTCCGCCTCGGCGATCTGGCGCTCGACGGCGGGAATCTCGCCGTTCTGCAGACGACCGGCTTCCTCCCAGCGCCCCTCACGCACGGCGAGTTCGAGCTGAGTGCGCAGCGTATCGAGCTGGACACGCAGGTCGCCCACGCGGTTGTGGCCGGCCTTCTCGGCCTCCCACCGTGCGGTGAGGGCGCGCAGCTGCTCCTCGCGGTCCGCCAGGTCCGCGCGCAGCTTGCTCAGGCGATCCTGGGTCGCCTCGTCGAGGCTCTCCGGGTCGGACTCGGTCAGGTAGGACTCCTCCATGCGCAGGCGGTCCACGCTGCGGCGCAGCTCGTCGATCTCCACCGGGGAGGAGTCGAGCTCCATGCGCAGGCGCGAGGCGGCCTCGTCGATCAGGTCGATCGCCTTATCCGGCAGCTGACGCCCCGTGATGTAGCGATTCGACAGGGTCGCGGCGGCCACGAGCGCACCGTCCGAAATCGTCACCTTGTGGTGGGCCTCGTACTTCGGGGCGATGCCGCGCAGGATCGCGACCGTGTCCTCGACGGAAGGCTCACCGACGAAGACCTGCTGGAAGCGGCGCTCGAGCGCCGGATCCTTCTCGATGTTCTCGCGGTACTCGTCGAGCGTGGTGGCACCCACCATGCGCAGCTCACCGCGGGCGAGCATGGGCTTGAGCATGTTGCCCGCGTCCATCGCTCCCTCGGAGCCGCCGCCCGCACCGACGACCGTGTGCAGCTCGTCGATGAAGGTGATGATCTGCCCGTCCGAGCGCGCGATTTCTGCAAGGACTGCCTTGAGGCGCTCTTCGAACTCGCCGCGGTACTTGGCTCCCGCGACCATCGAGGAGACGTCCAGCGAGATCAGGCGCTTGTCGCGCAGGGACTCGGGGACGTCACCGGCGACGATACGCTGGGCCAGTCCTTCGACGACGGCGGTCTTGCCGACGCCGGGTTCGCCGATGAGGACGGGGTTGTTCTTCGTGCGCCGGGACAGGACCTGGACGACGCGGCGAATCTCGTTGTCGCGCCCAATGACGGGGTCGAGCTTGCCTTCGCGCGCGACCTCGGTCAGGTCGCGGCCGTACTTCGACAGGGCTTCGAAGGAGCCTTCGGGGTCCGCCGAGGTGATCGGCTCGGGCCGCAGCTGGGCCAGGGCGGCGCTTAGCACGTCGGCCGTGGCACCCCCCTGGGTCAGGATGCGCCCCGCCTCGGTGTCCGAGGCGGCCAGCGCGATGAGCAGGTGCTCGGTCGAGACGTACTGGTCACCCGACTTCTCCGCGAGGCGGTCGGCCTCCTGGACGGCGGCGAGCAGCGCGCGCGAGGCCTGGGCGGAGCCGGCGGACGCGCCCTGGGTGCTCGGCAGGGCCACGAGGGCGTTGCGGGTGCGTGCGCCGATCGCGCGGGCGTCCGCGCCCACGGCCTCGAGCAGGGACAGGGCGATGCCTTCGCGCTGCTCGATGAGGGCCTGCAGCAGGTGGATGGGTTCGACCTGCGGGTTTCCAGCCGCCGAGGCGGACTGGAGCGCGGAAGCGACGGCTTCCTGCGCCTTCGTTGTCATCTCACGTGCCATGAGATCGTTCCTCCAAATGGTTCATACGTGTCGCGCCGACCGTTCTCGGCGCCTCTGGTGAACACAACGAACCCAAAGTTGAGTCTATTCCACTCAACTTAAAATTTGTGAACGAGGCCGCAGCTCAGTCCTCGGGAAGCCAGGCGGGACCGCCGAAGCCGCGCTGGTGCCCATCCGTCGGACCAGAACCATCCGAATCCTCAACCCCATAGCGCTCCGCGAGCGCACGGAACAGCTGGAGCGTCGTCGCTAGCGCGCACATGACCTGCTGCACCAGCTGCGCATCCGTCGCACCGTACTCGTAGTCGCCATTCACCTCGGCGACGACGCGATCACCCTCGAGTTGCTCCGCCACGTAGGCCTTGGGCCACAGGAACTCCCCGTGCCACGCCTGCAGGAAGTCGCGCAGGTCGTCCCCGTATTCAAGGGGAACGAGCTGCTTCATGAACGCGACGATCGAGAGCACCTCACGCGTGTCACCAAGGAAGCGGAAGCAGAACAGGTGCCCCTCCCACAGACCGCACAGGTCCCCATCGTTATCGATACGCCATGCCCAGCCCTCAGAATCAAAGAGGAGCCCCAGTCGCTCCTGCGTGATAGGCCGGACCATATCGAAACGATTGGCCTCAAACTCCGAGTTACCCGTGGCGATTCCTTCCGCCGACGTTGCGCTACTACCTTTCCATTGTCCCATATCAGAGCGGATATCGTCCGCCGATTCGGCGCGGCGCGGCGTCTCCTCGCCGTCGGTTCCGCCGTCGGCATCCGCCCGCCATAGCCAGCCCATGATGCTTCCCCTACTCATATCTGTCGTTCATGACGCGCCACTGCGTCGATACTTCGGGGGCGTGAGCGCGTCGGCCGCTCCCGTGTCTGCTGGACCTGCACACACCCATCGGCCTCCTTCCTCGCTCACCACGTCGTGTCCTCAGCGTGTGTATCACTACACCTTCACAGTAGCGCAGAATCCGCGAAATACCAATGGCCACGGGGCCTCGCAGGCCCCGTGGCCATGGCGCACACGCGCTCCGAGCAACCATCGTTGCAGCTCATCCGGGGGGAGATTGACACAACAGAAGCATCTGTCTATTGCATCACATTTACGCGCTGCTCTTGCACGACGACTAACTTTGGGCTATTTAGCTTTCCCTTGGGCGTCGCCCGAGCTCGCCTGCGGCGCCGATTCTCCCGCCGACGCATCCGTCTGAGCGGAGGCAGGCGGCATCCACTTCGCCCCGGGATCGCGGGGAGCCGCGGGCGCCCCCATGGCGTTCGGGGCGCCGGGCACAAACGGGGCGCCGGGCACAAGCGGAGCACCTGGCGCAAACGGGGCGCCGGGCGCGCTCGGCGCGGACCCAACGGTCGGAGGAAGCGGCGCACCGGGCGCACCCATAGCGTTCGGGGCGCCGGGTGCAAGCGGAGCACCGGGAGCACCCATAGCGTTCGGGGCGCCGGGTGCAAGCGGAGCACCGGGAGCACCCATGGCGTTCGGGGCGCCGGGCACAAACGGGGCACCGGGCATCCCCGAACCCACGGGAGGCATCGGCCCCCACGGGCCCATGGGCGCCACGGGCAGCGCCGGAAGCGGCAGCGCCGACGCGGTGCGCGCCACCAGCCAGCGCAGCACGCGCTCGGCGGGACCACGCGTGGCACCCATGACATCCGAGACGACGCATCCGATCCCGATGACCGCCCACACGCCGAGCGCGATCAGCCCGGCAACGGCGACGCCCACCGACCTCACCCCGACCAGGCCAAGCGTCAGGAAGACGGCCACGAAGACCAGCGTCTGCGAGAGATAGGCGGTCATGGAACGTCGGCCAATCGCACTCAGGAACGAGCGAACAGCCCCCAGTTCCTCTCTCGGGGCCTCGCCCACCTGCGCCACGGCCTCGCCCACCTGCGCCGGAGCCTCGCCCACCTGTGCCACGGCCTCGCGCGGACCTCCCCCCACGAGGGCCAGCAGCGCCAGCCATCCGCAGGCCCCCGCGACGCCCGTCGCATGGTAGAGAACGAAGGTCCCCCCGACGGACCACACCTGCGCCCAGTCCAGCTGTCCCATCGCGTAAGGCAGAGCACCGAGCGCCCCGACGAGGAGCCCCACACCGGCGATCACGCACAGGGCGCCCCGGTGCCCCCTCGGATCCTGCAGCGCCCCCCAGCGCGCGACGCCCACGCCGATCATGACGCAGGGAACAACAAGGGACGTCAGTGGCGTCAGGAGGGTGGAGACGATCCACGAGCCGAACGACGTGAGAGGGTAGGTGGCCCTCAGGACTGACGGGCCGTGATACTCGAGGTTCATCAGGCCTGCACCCGCGGCCTCCGCCATCGCGCCGAGGGACAGGAGGCTGAGCGCCGCGACGCACACGCCAACCACGACTCGTGGCCACGAGCGCCGCATGACGATCAGCTCCGCGCACATCACCGCGACCAGGCCGTAAGCACCAATAATGTCGCCCGAAAAAACGAGGCTATGGACGGCACCGATCACGATCATCCACCAGCCGCGGCGGCGGATCAGGCGCGAGGCCGCGCGGCGAGCGCGAGCGTCCACGGCCTCGTTGAAGATGTGCCACTGTATGGGAGTCCACCCGGCGCTCAGCTCGCGGGGCAGGGGATCGAGCGCGGCGCGGCGCTCACGCTCGATCGTGCGCCGGGCCATGATGACCATGCCGAAGCCGAAGAGGATCGAGAAGAGGGGGTATGCGCGGCGATCGACGAGCATGGCGCGCACGAGGAACCACCACTGGTCGGCGCTCGTCATCGCGTCGAGCGCCGCAAAACCGGCCCTGGGATGCTCCGGGAAATAGCTCACCCAGAAGGGCACGTTCGCGAGGGCGATGAGGGCGAGCATGAAGCCTCGCGCGACGTCGGGCGCCGGGAAGCGCACCTGGCGCTCTCCGGTGAAGGACAGGGTGGACACTCGGTTTCCTTTCACTGCGCACACGTGCCCTCTCGGGCACACGGAGGGGGCGAGGCCGGGGAACCTCCCAGGACTCGCCCCCTCGTCGATGCGTCGGTCAGCGGATCGCCGCCATCAGGGCCTGCTGGGTCATGAGGCGCTGCTTCTTGCCGGCAAGCACGATGAGGACGATGCCGACGATCACCGCGACGAGGCCAAGGACGCCGACGATAGTGGCCCACACGAATGACATGATGAAGGCCATCATCATGTCGTCGACTTTCATGGGGAAGGCCATCAGTTCCGCGTGCGCCGGCATGCCCTCGCACGACAGCTCATAGCGCCCCGCGGGCACCATATCCGTGGTGAACATGCTTCGGTCCGTCGCGTCGTAAGCGTTCAGCTGAAACTCGGCGCCGGTCGAGTCCTTGAAGGAACAGGACGAAGCCTCACCGCCGCTGATCATCACCGAGTACGGGCCGGATTCCTCCACCGTGACGGAACCTCCATTGTGCAGGTTTGTACCCTCGGAGAACTTCTCAAACGAGCCCCCCACCCCGTTGACCAGCGCCACAAACATAACGGTCGGGGCGACGAAAGCCATGACAATGATGCCGACGACGAGCGTGATCACGCCGGGGACTCGACTCGGCATCTTCGGGAGCTGGACGGCGACGGGGCCGCCCCCATACCCGGCGCCCTGGTAGCCCGGCGAGGCGGCACCCGGGTAGCCCGCAGGTGCGGCACCCGGGTAGTCCGTGGTGGGGTCAGCAGCGTTTTCACCGTATTGCGGCCAGGGCGTGTTCTGATCGCCCGAGGCGCCATAGGGATTCGGATTCGACATGGATGTATGCCTTCCTCGTGGAATGTTGTTCCAGCATAGCAACGCGGCACGCGTCGTGAACAGCGCGGCGGCGTCGGTGACACGCATTGATGACTCTCGCCGGTCCCCGTTTCCTCCTTCGGAGCACAGCACGGGCGGACGACAAAGGGGACGAGGCCGGGCAGACTTTCCCCGGCCTCGTCCCCTCCTCGACAGGCGGCTCAGCGCGCGGCTCTCATCATGGCTTCACGCATGATGAGGCGACGCTTGCCGTTCACCTTGACCAGGAGCACGATGCCGACGATCAGGACGATCACGCCGACAACACCGACGATGCTTCCCCACAGGAACGGCATCGTAAAGGTGTCCCTCACGGCCTCGGGAGTGGCGTTGTATGCGACGATGCTATCGGTGCTGGGGATAGCCGTGCAGTCCAGCCGGTAGGACCCCTCGGGAACGTCAGACGCCATGTACACGCCCTCTTCGCGTTCATAGGGCACGAGCTCGTAGCTCACGTTGGCACCGATGAGCGAGCAGGAAGGATTCTTGTCCGCGTCGCCCCTCACCATGAAATGGCCGTCAGCGGTCACGGTGACGACGCTGTCATTGGCGGTGGTGCCACCCTTGATCGACCCGCCTTCAATACCGGCAAGAGCGGCGAACATCGTGACAAGGGTAACGATCGGCGCAATGACGACCATCAGTACGACGCCGAGGACGAGCGTGGTGACGGCGCGGCCGCGACCAGGCAGCGTCGGTGCGGCCACCGGCGCGGGAGCACCGTAGCCCTGCGGGGCTGAACCACCCGCGCGGGGAGCGCCATTCGGGGGCATCGCATGGGGCTCGCCAGACGGACCGTAGGAGGGACTTGACATATCTATTCCTTTCCTGCGAAATACGAGACTCAGCATACTATACAGCCACAACCGAAACACCCTGCGCGCACGCAGTGCGTCGCAGAGCCCCACGGGGATCGGCGAGGGGTCAATGGGCCGACGGCGTCTCGACCGCCGGCTCGGGGAGCAGTTAGGACAGCTGGACGCCCGCCAGCCGCTCGGCGCGCAGCTCGGCGACGCCGGGCACCTCGAGGGGTTCCAGCGCGGCGCCGGTGGCGCGCTGAAGCAGCAGGTCCGCCAGCTCGGGATTGCGGGCCAGAACGGGGCCGTGCATATAGGTGGCGATGATAGAACCCTGGACCGCGCCGTCGTAGGCGACACGGTCCGGCTCACGGCCCTGCGGCGTGCCGTTGCCGACGCCCGCGACGACGCGGCCGAGGGGGGCCGCGTCGGGCCCCAGGACGGTGCCGCCGCCGTGATTTTCGAAGCCGGTGAGAGGCTGGGTGAGGCCGTCGAGAAGGGGAACGGTCACGAGCTCGCCGATGGCCCGGTGCCCCTGCGGCTCGGTCGTAATGTCGAGGACGCCCATGCCGGGAACGCGCACGCCGCGCGCGTCCTCGTACCAGTGGCCCAGGACCTGCAGGGAGGCGCAGATCGCCAGGAGGGGACGGCCCGCGTCGAGGGCCCGGGACAGGCCCGAGGTGCCGCGGAACTTGTCGGCCGCCAGCGCCTGCGCGGTGTCCTCTCCCCCACCCAGCGTGTAGATGTCGAGGCTGTCGGGGATGTCCTCGGTCAGCCCGACGTGGACCACCTCTGCCTCGATGCCGCGCCTGCGGGCTCGCTCGGCCAGGATCAGGGCGTTGCCCGTGTCGCCGTAGGTGCCGAGCACCTCGGGCATGAGGACGCCGATTCGCAGGGTGGAAGCGCTCACCGCTTGCCTTCCTTTCGGTCGAGCACGATCTTGAAGTCGCGCATTGCCGTGTAGTTGAGGAGTACCTCGACGCGGCCGGGCTCGCACAGGGCCAGGGCGTCCATGGGCAGGGCGACGAGGTCGCAGTGGACCCCCTCGTATTCGAGGCGCACGGCCAGGTCGGCGCCGCGCTCGCCGCAGGCGATGACGCGCCTGCCGGGCCGGTTGACGCCGGAGAAGTCCACGTCCCACAGCCACGAGAGGTCCTGCCCGTCGGGGACCTGTCCGTTGACACCGATGACGACCTGGTCGACGCGGGGGTCGACCATCGTCATGGCTTCCTGCCAGCCTGCGGGGTTCTTCGCGAGCATGAGGCGCGCCTTGCGCCCATTCACGTCGTGGACGGAGTAGCGGCCCGCGACTTCGGTGACGGAGCTGACGGCTGCCGCGGCTGCTGCCGGGTCGATTCCCATGGCGACCGCGGCGGCGACAGCCTGGGCGGCGTTGCCGAGGTTGGCGCGTCCGGGGAGCTTCAGGTCAAGGGGGACGGCCACGTCGCCGGGCCCGTGCAGGAGGGCGCGCGGCCCCTCGGGGGCCAGTTCGACGTCGCTCAGCCACCAGTGGGGGGCGGGGCGGCTGACGAGGTCGGGCAGCTCCTCCCCGTCGAAGGCGGGGATCAGGTGCCAGTCCTCGCCGCTACGAACGACGCGGCCGCCGCGGGGGTAGGCGGCGGAGTCGCCGCCCCATCCGGCGCCGGCGGCGACCCACACGACGCGGGGGTTGTCCGCGGCGGCGGAGACGATGAGGGGGTCGTCGCAGTTGGCGACCACGACGGCGTTCGGGTGCGCGGCGGCGCCCGCGCGCAGGCGCTTTTCGACCGTGCCGATTTCGCCGACGCGGTCGAGTTGGTCGCGCGAGAGGTTGAGGTAGACGAAGACGTCGGGGGCGACGTCCGCAGCGACCGCTGGCACGTGCATTTCGTCGACTTCGAGGGCGGCGCGCGAGGCCCCCTTGCCCTGCATGAGGGCGGTGATGACGCCGGAGGTCATGTTGTCGCCGTTGATGTTGGAGGCGACGGGTCCGGCGGTTTCGAGGGCGGCGCGGACCATGCGCGTCGTCGTGGACTTGCCGTTCGTTCCGGTGACGATGACGGAGGAGAAGGGGGCGGCCAGCTCGGCGAGGAACTTCGGGGAGATGCGCAGGGCGACCTCCCCGCCGATCATGCCTCCGGATCCGCGCCCGAGGGCCCGGGAGGCGAAGCGGGCGGCGGCGCCGGCCGCGTTGGCCACGCGCGAGCGGACCGAGAGGTGGTGCGATGATGTCGTCATGCATCCAGGTTAGCGCCTGCGGGGGCCCGCTCGCGCCGTCGAGGCCCGTGCTACACGCCCCGTGGGACGAGGCCGGGGCGCAGCTGGGCGGAGCCGGCGAGTGCGCGACACGCCGAATAGCACCTGACCTGCACGAATAGTGCCGCATTGCATACCGACGTTATCCACGCCATGTCACTGTGAGCGCATCGATATGTCCCACCGGTTAATTCACGCCCGGCCTGAGACGACTCACGGTTCGGGCAGAGTCGAAATTCTGCACGTTTCCAAGGAAAAACGCGCCCGGAGGCAAACGCGCAGGTCAGGGGCCATTTGGGGAAAAATGTTACGGATGAGACGCACGCAGTTTTCGGACCGCGTGCACATTTGTGCGAAGTGGCGGCGACGCCGATTATCGACTACCGAAACACGCCGTGACCTGGTAAAACTGTTCTCAGCAGGCGAGAGCCTGTCGCCTGTTCCAGGCTTCGATCGCGGATCCTGTGTGCCCCCGGATCCACGATCGAATTACGCTGCGGGACTCATCCTTCGGATGGGTCCCGCAGCTCCTTGTTACCTCACTGTCGAGGCGCCACCACAGCAGCCACTGCCATCCTCGTTGTCACTGCGAGATGTTGTCCTTGCCTATGGCACCACTGCCACTGCCACTGCCACTGCCACTGCCACTGCCACTGCCAGCGTATCCGGGTAGCTCCCTCCCACGTCCGTCTCCCACACAACCTCCATCTCCGCGCGTCACCCTCCCGTGCCCGCCTCCGTCTATGCTCGTCCCGCGGCCGCGCCAGCCTCCGTGCGCAGGCCCGCGAATTCGAGCCTGGGCCCTCTAATTCGCACGTGGGCCCTCTGATCCGCGCCTGGGCCCGCTAATGCGAGCGTGGGTCCGCTAATGCGCACGTTAACCCGCTAATGTGAGCGTGGGCAGCCCCGCCCAGACACGGAATAGCGGGTTGACGTGCGAAATAGCCGGTTAGCGCACGCAATAGCGGGTTCGCGTGCGAACAACACACCATGTCCGAGACAGTTTTGCCCAAAACGCAGACCACCTCGCCCACGACACCCCATTATCGGCGTTTTTCGCCGAGGTGGTCTGCACTTTGGGCGCCACACCACCCCGAACCGCGACCACGCCACCTCGAACCACAACCTTACCGCCGCCAAACGGGGGGAATTGCAGCATTAGAGGCGCGAGACGCCGTGGCAAGGCTTCTAATGGTGCAAAACCCCCATCGCCAAAGTAGCGCCACACTCCTAAAGGGCCAGAGAGCGCGGGCGAGCCCGGGCGCGACCTGCTTTCCGATGACACCGCTAGCAAACGGGGGAAAATGCACCATGAGAGGCGCGCGGTCGAGCTCGGCCCACGTCGAGGGCGCCACCAAACGGGGGGAATTGCAGCATTAGAGGCGCGACACGCCGGCGACACGCCGTGGCAAGGCTTCTAATGGTGCAAAACCCCCATCGCCACAGACGCGATTCGTGGACCCTGTATCCAACACCAGACTCGCCACATCACGACGATACTCCGGTGTCAAACGACGACGAGTTCTCATCACAGGTGCCTCACTGGCCGCAGGCACTCACACCCGCTTAACGAAGTGTCAACAACACAGGCCTAACCCCACAGCCATCAATCATTTGTCCAGAGTGCACTCCAACGTCGGTTGTGCACCGTCGTAGGCGAAGTCGATGGTGCAGGTGAAGGTGTCGGAGGGCGTAGGAAGACTGTCGGCCGCCGGGTCGGTTGGTCCCGTTGGCACACTCAGCCAAAATGAGGTGCCGTGTAGTGATCCAATGAGCAGTGTCTCGTTTGTTAGGTCCAACGCTGCCGTACTGTATGCAAGGGCTCCGCAGCGTCCTTCCCTGGCTGGATCCGGTGTGCCGGTGCGGCAAGATGCTGCGAATGCTTCGCTTTCCTTCCGTATCCAGTCGGTAAGTTTGTCGCTGGGAATGATCGTGAAAGGTGGGACTGTTGTATGGGTACGCAGTTCTCCTGTACCGTCGTTCAGGGGAATCTCGTATTGAATCGTCCAATAGTCTGGATTCCGGGGGACTGCCTCGATGCGGTAGCTGCCGGGGAAGAGGTAGTAGGAGCCCTGCGGGTCGCTGATCAAGATGTCGCCTACGCGAATGCTACGGAGATCGTCCGTATTGATATGGTCAATGGTTAACCCGGATGAAAAGAGGTCGATCTTCCACATGCCGAGCTGGCCGTTGCGTCTATCTAATTTCTCTACGCGAGTACTCGAAGGAAATTGGGTGGTGGTTCCATCGTTGAATTGAATAGCTCCTTCGATCCATATATCCGTGCTCCTATTCGTAGGGTATTGAGCGACTTCTCCTTGGAATGTGACGGAGCTGGGCGCGTGTGCGTGCGCAGCATCTGTGAGGAATGCCGACGAGGGTTGGCGTGCCGAATCGGCGAAGGAAAGCGGGGAGTAGGCTAGGGCCTCGTCGTATTTCCCGTCTTTGACGAGGTCCATGTAGCGGTTCCATGCATCCATGGCGGTCAGGTCGGACAGGTACACGTAGTTCGACCAGTATCCCACCCCGGATGCGGTGGCCACGAGGCCCGCGCACAAGGCGGCGGCAACCCAGCGCTTGCTTCGCGACACGTGCGTCTGTGAAATGCTCTTCGCGTCGGGTAATTTCCGTGAGAAATAGTGCATAGTAACTCTCCCAAACAGTGAACGTTGAACAATGCTCGTGCTACGAGGGATTGTCTCGTTGGTGAGATTAGAACAAATTTGGGGGGTGTCAATTTCCCGGCCTTGGTCCCAGGTCGGTGTGCGCATCGCTTGGTCGAGCAGGCCCTGGATGCGGCGGGTGAGCTCGCCGGACCTGGTCGGCTTTACGTCCCAGGGGCAGAGCCACGATGATCAGGTAGCGGGTGGTGCGCTCAACCAGGGTTGCGCCCACGTGATCCCCTTGTTGAGTATCTCTTCCGGGGCCATGAGTTCTCCTGTGAGCTGATGTGCCAACGCGGTACCCCTCTAGGCTAGCAGAAACCGAACACCCCCAGACGGCCTCGTGACCCTCGCGCGGTGACGCACGTGTGACACAATCGGAAGGGCAACGCCCCGACAGGTGAGGAGGCCATGATGACGACCCAAGCGAGCGGCGGCGCGCCCCGCGTGCTCGTCGTCGACGACGAGGCGATGCTAGCCGACCTGCTCTCGCAGGCCCTGCGCCACGAGGGCTGGGAGACGGATACGGCGACGGACGGGCTCGACGCGCTCGCGAAGGCATCGAGCATGCGCCCCGACGTCGTCATTCTCGACGTGCAGATGCCGCGCATGGACGGCCTCGAGACGCTGGAACGCCTGCGCG
>ERZ772779.462-NODE-462-length-19106-cov-2.240040_pt1 | contig 19106 bp, 18 predicted proteins | sample MGYA00511360_ERZ772779 | MGnify/ENA primary metagenome ERZ772779 (study PRJEB29015, sample SAMEA2738112) | human oral metagenome | biome: human oral; feature: human-associated habitat; material: saliva | place: China | collected 2231 ...
CCCTCTCTTCCCGCCCTCCGGCTTTGCGGCGCGATAAGGCGTTCGCGCAAGGTAAGTCACATAGGCGCGGCCGTAGGGGTTATAGGCCCCCTGCCGCCACGGTCTTTCATCCCCCGCATAGTGAACTATGGCCGGAGAGCGCTTGGCCGTGCGGAAACGCCGCTCCCCGATTTTTCGGTAGGCCGGCGAAAAGACCTCGAGCGCCGCATAGGAAAAGTAGTAATAATTGGTGATGAAATTATAGGCGGGGTGCAAGGTTGCAATGCGCCCCCGCAGGAGCCCGTTGATGGCGTCCTGATCCTGAAAGAGGCAGTGGGGCGCAATTTCCGCATAGTAAGCAAGCAGCTGCTTGCCGATGTTCTCCGCCCGCCAGCGCGCAAGATCCACCAGCATGACACCGGCGTTAAAATACGGCTCTTCCGGCAGGATTCCGAGATAAGCCTTGACCTCGTGGTAGATGGTCGGCTCCTCCGCCATTGCGAGCAGTGCGCCGTGAAGATTCGCTGTATACATGCGGTGCAGGCTTCGCTGCACCACGGTGTCGCAGTCCAGATAGAGGACACGCTTCACATCGGAAGGCAACAGTTCCCCGAGGAAAAAACGCCCCAGCGTGCTCAGATTGAATCTCCCGGTGTCAGGCCGCTCCGGAAAACGCTCTTCCAGATTCTCACAGGGCAGAAGAATCAGTTCCCGCCCGAAATCGGCTGCGAGTGCCTGTAACTTCTTCGCTGTCTCCGGCCGTATGCCGGTGTCCAGCAGATAGACCGTGAGATTCTCCTCGTCCGGATTGCAGTCGCAGAGCGAGGCGAACGAGACCGCAAAGTGCTGCGCATACGCCTCGTTCGTGACATAAACCACGTTCATCCGCATCCCCTCCTATGGAAACAGCCCGGAACGCGCCGGGCTGTATGAAATCAGCTTTTTAGTAGAACAGACGGTTCACCGCCGAGAAAATACCGCGGAGCGAAGCTCTCGTGATGTTGCTCGAGATGCCGACACCGTAGGTCGTGCGTCCGCTCTTCTCATCCAGCATGTGGATGTAGGAGGCCGCCTGCGCGTTGGAACCCTGGCGCAGCGCGTGCTCGGAGTAGTCGAGAATGCGAATCTGCAGGCCCAGTGCCTCCGCGAGACCGTGGCGCACCGCATCAATCGGGCCGTTGCCGACGCCCTCAAACTGCCGCTCCTCGCCGTTCAGCGTGTAGGTGCAGACAGCGCGGGTCGAGAACTCGCCCTCCTCGAGGCCGTTGTCCGAAATCACGCACTTCTTGAAGTGCAGCGGCTCCTTGCGGTCAAGGTATGAGCGCTGGAACTCGGCGTAAATTTCCTCCGGCGCAATCTCACCCTGCTTCTCGGAGAGCGCCTGGATGATATCCGCGAACTCCTTGTGCATGCCCTTCGGCAGCCGGAAACCGTAGAAGGTATCCATGATGAAGGCAACACCGCCCTTGCCGGACTGGGAGTTGATGCGGACCACCGGCTGATAGACCCTGCCGATATCACTCGGGTCGATCGGGAGATAGGGCACCTGCCAGTAGGGGTTGTTCCGCTCCCGCATCGCCTGCATGCCCTTGCTGATGGCATCCTGGTGAGAGCCGGAGAAGGCCGTGAACACGAGCTCGCCCGCGTACGGGTGGCGCGGCGGTATGCTCATCTTCGTGCAGCGCTCATAGACCTCCGCAATCTCCTTCTCGTTCGAGATGTTGAGATGCGGCTCTATGCCCTGCGAATACATGTTGTAAGCCACGGTCAGAATGTCCACGTTGCCGGTGCGCTCGCCGTTTCCGAAGAGCGTGCCCTCGACACGGTCCGCGCCCGCGAGCAGCGCGAGCTCGGTCGCCGCAACACCGGTGCCGCGGTCGTTGTGCGGGTGAATGCTGACCACAATCGAATCGCGATTCTTAAAACGGCGCACCATCCACTCAATCTGATCGGCGTACACATTCGGCGTGTTCATCTCGACCGTCAGCGGGAGGTTGATGATGACCTTCTTTTCCGGCGTCGCCATGCCCCACTCATCGAGAACCGCCTCACAGACCTCGAGCGCAAAGTCGAGCTCGGTCCCCATGAAGCTCTCCGGAGAGTACTCGAGGATGATGTCGTCGCGCCCGAACTCTTTCATGCAGGCCTTGACCGTCTTGACGCCGTCCACGGCAATCTGCTTGATCTCCTCGCGGCTCGCGTGGAAAACCACGTCTCGCTGCAGCGTATTGGTCGAATTGTAGATGTGCACGATCGGATTCGGAATGCCCTCGATTGCCTCAAAGGTTCTGCGGATCAGGTGCTCGCGGCACTGCGTGAGTACCTGGACATGCACATCCGCCGGAATCATCTTCCGCAGCGCAAGCAGACGGAGGAAGTCGAACTCAATCTGAGAGGCCGCCGGAAAACCGATCTCGATTTCCTTGAAGCCCAGCTTTAGCAGGAGGTTAAACATCTCTGTCTTCTCCTCGACTACCATGGGCTCCACGAGCGCCTGGTTGCCGTCCCGAAGATCGACCGAGCACCAGATCGGCGCCTTTTCAATCTCACGATTCGGCCACTCGCGCTCAGGGAAATGAACGACCGGGTTCCGTTGATATCTCTCGATATGATACATAACTCTCTCCTTCCGAAATTCTGTAAAACAAACTACTTTGACTCCGATGCCTATATCGCGGTCTCAGGCCTGGAGCGTGAGGCCCTCGGCCGCTATCACGCCGACAAGGCGCTCAACCGTCTCATCGCAGAGCGCCTCGCTCGACGCCTCGACCATCACGCGAATCACCGGCTCCGTGCCGCTCGCGCGGAGCAACACTCTGCCGTCGCCGGCAAGCGCCTCTTCTTCCCGCTTGACCGCCGCGAGCACGGCCGCGTTGGTCTCGGCCGCCGCCTTGTCTCTGACCGCGACATTCCGAAGCCGCTGCGGATAAATCGTGACCTCGCTCGCAAGTCTCGAGAGCGGTGCCTTGGTCTCCATCAGCACTTCCATGAGTTTTAGTGCCGTCACCATGCCGTCGCCCGTCGTCGCGTACTTCGCGAAGATGATATGGCCGGACTGTTCGCCGCCGAGGCGGTCGCCGCTCCGCTGCATCTCCTCGTAGACATACTTGTCGCCGACCTTGGTCTTCTCGTAGACAATGCCCTCGCGCTCGAGCGCTTTGTAAAGTCCGAGATTCGACATAATCGTCGTCACGATGCGGTTGTTTGCGAGTTCGCCGCGCTGCTTCATGTACTTGCCGCAGATGTAGAGAATGCGGTCGCCGTCCACGAGCTCGCCGTTCTCATCGACCGCGAGGCAGCGGTCCGCATCGCCGTCAAAGGCAAAGCCGACGTCGCAGTGCTCCCGCTTGACGGTCTCGATCAGATGCTCGATGTGCGTCGAGCCGCAACCGAGGTTAATGTTCGTGCCGTTCGGCTCCGCGTGAATCACTACCGTCGTCGCGCCGAGCGCGTCGAACACATTCTTCGCAATACTGGACGCCGAGCCGTTCGCGCAGTCGAGCGCCACTTTCACATTCTTAAACGAGCGCGTCGCGAGCGAAATTAAATGGCCGATGTAGCGGTGGCGTCCCGCCGAGAAGTCTGTCGTGCGGCCGATGTTCTCGCGGCGCGCAAGCGGCAGCTCCGCTGGGGTTCCGTCAATCCAGGCTTCGATCGCTTCGATGACGGACTCCTCCATCTTCTCGCCGTTTCCGTTTAAGAGTTTGATGCCGTTGTCGTAAAACGGATTGTGGCTCGCGCTGATCATGATGCCGGCGTCAAAGCCCTCGGTCCGCACCACATAGGCGACACTCGGGGTAGGCGTCACGTGCAGCAGATACACATCCGCGCCCGAGGCCGTGAGTCCCGCCGAGAGCGCATCCTCGAGCATATAGCTCGAGCGGCGCGTATCCTTGCCGATTGCAATCTGGCAGCGCGCGCCGTCCGTGTGCTTCTGTCCGTAGTACCAGCCGAGATAGCGCCCCACCTGATAGGCGTGCATCGGCGTGAGTTCGACATTTGCCTCGCCGCGAAATCCGTCCGTTCCGAAATACTTGCCCATTACGCTTCCTCCCGAAGCAGTTTCACATAGCGGCGCAAAGCGTCCCGCCAGTCGGGCAGCGGTGTAAAGCCCTGCTCTGTCAACTTCTTCTTCTCGAGACGGCTGTTAAACGGGCGAACTGCCTTCGACTGCCCGTATTCCGCCGTCGTGACCGGGGTGACCTTGGTGTCCATCCCCGCCTCTTTGAAAATCGCCTTTGCGAACTCATACCAGGAGATATAGCCGCCCTCATTGGTCGCGTGATAGGTGCCGTACTTCTCGGTCTCGACCATGTCCGCGAGCAGAACCGCCAAATCCAGCGTATAGGTCGGCGTGCCAATCTGGTCGTCGACCACGCGGAGCTCCGGGTGGGTCGCACCGACGCGGAGCATGGTCTTGATAAAGTTATTGCCGTTCACACCGAAGACCCAGGCGATGCGAACAATGAAATACTTGCTGAGCTGCTGCCGCACCGCTTCCTCGCCGTAGAGCTTGGTCATGCCGTAGACATTCTGCGGGTCGAACTCGCGGCTGTCCGGCTCCCAGGGCGCGGTTCCCCGTCCGGAGAAAACATAGTCGGTGCTGATGTACATCATCTTCGCGTCAAGCTCACGGCAGGCAGCCACGAGGTACTCGGTGCCGAGCCCGTTGATCTTCTGAACCAACTCCCGCTTGTCGGCATCCTCCGCGTCGTCAACGGCGGTCCAGGCCGCACAGTGAATCAACACCTCCGGCTTTACTTCGCGCATCACACGCTCTACAGCCGCGCGGTCCGTGATGTCGAGCGGTACATAGCGGCAAGTCGTGACCGCCGTGCCGTCCTGCACGCCGCTGTATGTTGCCGCAAGATCGGAGCCGATCACCTCTTCGCCGCGACGCAGCAGTTCATTCACGACATCGTGGCCCAGCTGACCCGCGACGCCGGTCACCAGGGCGCGCATCAGAGGCGCTCCCCGTACATCTTCTCAAAATACTTCTGATACTCGCCGCTCACAATATGCTCCCACCAGTCGCGGTGATTCAGGTACCAGTCGATTGTGACCGGGATTCCGGTGTCGAAGGTGTACTCCGGCTTCCAGCCGAGCTCGGTCTCAATCTTGGTCGGGTCCATCGCATAACGGAGGTCGTGACCCGGGCGGTCTTTCACAAAGTGAATCAGACTCTCCGGCTTATTCAGCGCGCGGAGTATGGTCTGCACGACCTCGAGATTGCTTCTCTCGTTGTGGCCGCCGATGTTATAGACCTCGCCGACTCTGCCCTTGCGTACCACGAGGTCGATTGCCGAGCAGTGATCCGTCACATAGAGCCAGTCGCGCACATTCTTGCCCTCGCCGTAGACCGGAACCTCCTCGTTGTTCAGCGCACGGCTGATAACAAGCGGAATCAGCTTCTCCGGGAAGTGGTAGGGGCCGTAGTTATTCGAGCAGCGGCTGATGGTCACCGGCAGCCCGTAGGTTCTGTGGTAGGCCTGCACAAAGAGATCGGCCGCCGCCTTCGCGCTCGAATAGGGCGACGAGGTGTGGAGCGGCGTCTCCTCGGTGAAGAAGAGGTCCGGGCGGTCCAGGGGCAGGTCGCCGTAGACTTCATCGGTCGAAACCTGATGATAACGCTTTATGCCGTAGGTGCGGCAGGCATCGAGCAAGGTCGTCGTGCCGACCACATTCGTGCGCACAAAAATCTCCGGGTCCGTGATGCTGCGATCCACATGGGACTCCGCCGCAAAGTTAATCACAATGTCCGGCTTCTCCTTCTCGAAAAAGTCAAAGACAAAGGCACTGTCCGCGATATCGCCGCGCACAAAGCGGTAGTTCTTCTTGTCCGCAACCGGCGCAACGCTCTCCAGATTGCCCGCATAGGTGAGGAGATCCAGGTTGATGATCTCATCCTCCGGATAGCGATTCACCTCGTACTGCACGAAGTTGCTGCCGATAAAGCCTGCGCCACCTGTCACTACTATTTTCATCTCTCTGTCCTCTCTGCGCCTTTTTTACTGTACCAAGTACTTGCCGTCCAGAACGTCTCGCAAGTACTTGCCGTACTCGTTCTTCCGCATGGACTCTGCCGCTTCCGCGAGCTGCTCGCCGGAAATCCAGCCGTTTAGATAGGCAATTTCCTCGAGACAGCCTATTTTTCTGTGCTGATGGGTCTCAATCGTATAGACAAAATTGGTCGCCTCGACGAGGGATGCGTGAGTTCCCGTGTCGAGCCAGGTGAAGCCCTGACCGAGCAGGTTCACTTCCAGCTCGCCCTTCTCCAAATAGAGACGGTTTAAGTCGGTAATCTCAAGCTCACCGCGCGCACTCGGCTTTAAGCTCTTCGCAAACTCGACCACGCGGCGGTCATAGAAGTAAAGTCCCGTCACACAGTAGTTCGACTTCGGCTTCTCCGGCTTCTCCTCGATGGAGACCGCGCGCCCTACCTTGTCGAACTCCACAATGCCGAAGCGCTCCGGGTCGTCCACGTAGTAGCCGAACACGGTTGCGCCCTGCTCCCGCCCCGCGGCGGTGAGCAGCTGCTCCTTCAGGCCGTTGCCGGCGAAAATATTGTCGCCGAGTATCATCGCGACGCGGTCGTCGCCGATAAAGTCCTCGCCGAGCAGAAAGGCCTGCGCGAGACCGTCCGGGCTCGGCTGCACCGTATAGGAGAGCGAGAGTCCGAACTGGCTGCCGTCGCCGAGGAGCTCCTCAAAGCGCGGTGTATCCTCCGGTGTCGAAATAATCAGAATGTCCCGGATGCCCGCCGTCATCAAGACGGAGAGCGGATAGTAAATCATCGGTTTGTCGTAAACCGGAAGCAACTGCTTACTGGTAACCTTGGTCAGCGGATAAAGCCGCGTGCCGGAACCTCCGGCGAGTACAATTCCCTTCATGTTGCCTCTCCCCCTGCTGGTAGTTTTGGGTGATGCCCGGTTCTTATGTTGCCTGCTGTTACGGTTGCTTTTCGATGGCAGCCGGTTTGACCGGATTGCCCGCCGCATCCACCTCGTAGCAATAGAGGATGGTGCGCGCGTCGTTAAACTCATAGGAGCAGGTGACAAACGAGAACAGTTTGTCTATGCCCTCCGCCGGCAAATCGCGGAACTCGCAGCCCTTCGTCATCTGATCCACATAGGCGTTGAACTCCCGGCGGTCCGAAAACTCGATGCGGCGCTTATCCTCGCCCGCGTCCGTGTAGAGCGCGGCGAGCGGCTTTAAAATATAGGTGTGCTCCGGCGTGTAGAGATACACTCTCTGATGCGTCTCAAAGAAACTCTTTTTCTTGAAATTGACGAGCGGTGTGAACATGGTGCCGTTTTTCATGTGATGACCGTACATCAGATTCTGGAGCTTCGAAAAATCCGGGGCATCGTCGCCGTCCAGAAAAACGCCGTCATACGAGCCCTCGCGGCCGTCGATATCGCGGCGCAGATAATATTCGTTGTCCGCCTCGCGGTACAGAATCGGGTAGTTGACATCGGTACCCGGCACATAGAGCCATGCGACCACATCCGGATTCTTGGCCTTGAGCGCCGCAAAGTCAATGACGCGCGCCGCATCCGCATCCTGCTCCGGCAGAATCGCCGCCGTGCTTTCTTCTCCTGCCGCCGCCGTTGTCTCCGCTGCCTTGGTCTCGACCGCAACCGCCGTCGGCATCTCCGCATATCGCTTGATATGCGCGCTCCGGTCGTGGAGTCGCTTCCCGTTTGCGATGCCAAGCAACAAAATCAGGACTATCAGCGCGACATGCCTGTTTCGTTTCTTCTTCTCGTCCATATTCCTCCCGTGGCGTCTTGTTTTCTCTTCGCCAAAAAAGCGCAGCAGAAGCATAACTGCGCTTTTTTACTATATCACTCTTTTGTTACCACTTCTATATATTTCTTGACCTGCCAGCCGGGCGTAATCTGCTCCGTTGCGTCCTCCGGAATGCTCTCACCGCGCCAAGCCGACAGATGCAGCCGCACAGCGGGAAGACCTGCCCGCTCCGAAAAACCGATGCCGCCCGAAAAGCGCGGGTTGCACTCGAGGAAATGGTACTTGCCGCCCGCATCCTTAATAAACTCAAAGTTCACACAGCCGATGATGCCGAGTTCCGCCGCGAGTGCCCCGCAAATCGCCTCGAGCTCGCTGTCCCGGAACACCTGCACCGAGAGACCGGCCCCGCGCGGCGTCCGGATATACTCCTCCCGCGCGAGCGCGAGCGTATGCCCCACGCTGTCCCGGATCGTATCCACACAGACCACGCGGCCCGAAATAAAAGGCTGCGCGAGATAGCCTTCCGCCCGGCCGAGCATGCGAAGTTCGAGGAGCGCGCGCGTCAGCGCCTCGCGGTTGCCGATGCGGAACACGCCCTCCGAGCTTCTGCCGTTGTCCGGCTTTAAGATAAGCGGCATGTGGCGGAGCAGCCACTGTTCTCTCTCCTCCTCCGTGCGGTGCGGCATGCGGAAGGTCGGAATCGTCACAAAGCGCTCGTTTCCCGCACGGCGAAACACCGCCTCCGCTGCCTCCTTGCTCTGCTTCTTGTGGCGCGCGCGCTGCAGCAGTTCCCCGGACGGCGCAAGCAAAAGGGCGCCTCCGAGCTGCTCCGTGTCCGCGCCGAGCACATCGAGCTCTGCATCGGTCAGCGGCAAAATGCCGTCGATCTGTTCCCGCCGAATCACTGCTCCGAGTTTCTGCAGATATTCCTCCCGCGCGTCACAGCGCGGCAGCTGATAAAACGCCTGCACTTCCGTGCTCTCCGAGAGCAGTTCCGCCGGATTGACATCCGTTCCGACGACATAGCAGCCCTCTTTCTTTAACTCCCGAATCACGGCAGGTGCCGCAAAGGAGCCGATTGCCGTCACCAATATACGTCTCACTTCTCTTGTCTTCATCGATATTCCCATCCTTCCGCGCACTGCGCTTGCATTCCGAATTTTACTGTGTTAGGCTAAAACTTTACCATATTCATATAGAATGTCAATCGATGAGCCTCCCCCGAGGCCCCTTTCAGCAAAGAGGAGAAGCAAAATGGAAAAAATCACCAGCTTTACCGTGAATCATTTGGATCTGGAACCGGGCGTCTATGTTTCCCGCAAGGATGCGGTGGGCGGCGAGACCGTCACCACCTTCGATCTCCGCCTGACCGCGCCGAACAAGGAACCGGTCATGAACACCGCAGAAATCCACACGCTCGAACACCTCGGCGCGACCTTCCTCCGGAACCATGCGGACTTCGGCGCGCGCGTCCTCTACTTCGGCCCCATGGGCTGCCGCACCGGCTTTTATCTCCTGCTCCGCGGCGACTATGAGCCTGCCGACATTCTGCCTCTGCTCCGCGAGCTCTTCCGCTTTGTCGCGGACTTCACGGGCGAGGTACCGGGGGCTGCCGCGCGCGACTGCGGCAACTATCTCGACATGAACCTGCCGATGGCAAAATGGGAGGCCCGCCGCTACCTGGAGCGCGCCCTGAACGCGCCGCGGCCGTCGCAGCTTCGCTATCCGGACTGAGAAAAGCCTAAACTGTAAGAAAACCGTCAGAATTAAACACCGTCTTTTCACTGCGGCGGTTGACGCAATATGTTAAGATACTATGAGTTCTATGTTGCGCTCTGCGCATCGCGGGCTGTTTCGCACGCTATGTCAGCTCCGCTTCTCAACTGTATTGATTGACTCTGATTTCAGGAGGTATCCCAAGGTATGAAACTTAATCTGAAACGAGGCGCGGCCCTGGTGCTCTCTGCCTCAATGACCTTACAGGCGCCTGTCCCTGCCTTCGCAAAGGTGGCCGGACACAGCGCAAACCCTGCCGCTTACAGCACTTCCGCAAGCAGCGAGGCGCAACTCACCGCGCCGGAGGGCACGGACAGCCAGAGCAGCACGGCAGCCGCGACAGCCGCCCCGGCAGCGACATCCGCCGCAACCGGCACCGGCGGCGCAGAGACTTCCGCCCCCGCCTCGACCGAGACCGCGGCGCAGACCTCGGACGGCCAGCCGCAAATCGGCGGCCAGGCGACGAGCCTCGACGAAACCCAGAACGCAGCGCAGTCGCAGAACCCGAGTCCTGCTTCCGATGCGACCAATCCGGACGCGAAGTTCCCGTCCAGCACCGCGCAGTACACCGCTGCCTACACGGCGACCGAGAAGTCGGTGAACGACGACTACAGTCTGCCGGGCAGCGCGGATTTCGCGGGCAATCCGGGGCGCGATGACCTCTCCTCGATTTTCGAGAACGCGGGTTTCGAGGCGCTCGGCACCGGCAACACCCCGGCGGACCCGGTTTTAAACCAGGTGCAGATTGCGACCTACCAGATGCGCGATGCGGCCGGTAATGTAATCGGCGACACTGCGACCAATAACCCGGGCAAGGGTCTCTTCTCCGCAAACGGCTTCTCGAAGTTCTACATGATTCACTCCGGGATTGCGCGCATGTACTACCGCGTCTACACCGACCAGCACGGCTGGAGTCCGTGGGCGGCTTCGAAGGAAATCACGCCCTACAATGAGGACGGCGCAAAGGTACAGGCCATCCAGATTCGCGTGAAGGGCATGGCACACCGCTACAACGATGTCTACTACAAGGTCATGCTGAACGACGGCACCGTCCTTGACTGGGCAAAGAACGGCCAGACGACCGGCACCATGGGCTCCGACCGCTACATTGTCGGCATCCGCGTGGGCTTCTGGCATAACACCGAGCACTTCCCCTATGCTTCGAAGAACCTGATGGTCGGCAAGTACGAAGGCGCTTACCGCGACGGCACGGGCGTTCACTACTCCTCCCACAGCGGCACTCCCTATACAGGCTGGGGCTTCCTCGACAATGTTCAGCACTACTTCATTGACGGCGAGCCGGCACGCGGCTGGCACTATGTCGACGGCTACAAGTACTACTTCAACAACGACGGCTCCGTCGTGACCGACATGGAGACCATCCTGGGACCGCAGGCTTCCTACCAGATCAACTACAACCAGGGAACCCGCACCATGTACATCATGGCGAAGGACGGCGACAAGGGCTACATCATCCCGTACAAGACCTTCAACTCGACGAGCGGCCCGGATACGCCGATGGGCAACTATAAGATTTACGCGAAGTACGATGTCAAATACATGCACGACGATGTCCCGGCGGCCATCTACTGCAAGTACTTAAACCGCTTCTACAACGGCTTCATCATCCACTCGATTCTCTACTACAGCGCAAAGCTTGAGCTGGATGCAATCACCTTCAACTACATCGACGACGCGGCGTCCGGCGGTTGCCTCCGCCTGCTGACCGGTTACTCCTACTGGGTCTACAAGAACTGCGGCAACGGCACCGTGGTCCACATCTACAATGACCCGTGGAACAAGGGACCGGTTGAGAAGGATGCGATCGAGGTTCCGATTCCGCGCGACCAGAAATGGGATCCGACCGACCCGAGCTCCGGCGAGGCAGCTGCGGCACTCCAGGCTGCGGCACAGCTTGAGCAGCAGAAGGCAGCTGCGGTTGCGGCAGGCCAGGTGAAGCTCACCGCAGAGGAGCAGCAGCTCGCGGACGAACTGAAGAAGAACTAAAGAGCGCTCTCCAAACGCTCACAGCGACGCAAAACGCGGCGCGGGACTATCTCCCGCGCCGCGTTTTCTTTTTGTAGCTTTCGTCTTTCAACTGCTCTTACTTCATCGCGTCCAGTATCGCATGAATTTCGGGCTTACTCCGTTTTAACGAGATGAGTCTGTGATTCTCATCGAGATAACAGTGTTCGCTCTCTCCGGTGCAGCGGAGCTCTCCGCTTGTTTTCTCCGTCACCCGGTAGCAAAGCCGCATGCGCGCGCCGTTGTAGTCCGCAATTTCGACCGCAATCCGGAGTATCTCCGGAAAACGGGACATCATGTGATACTTCGCCGTGACCGAAACCACAGGGCTGATCACGCCCGCGGCCTCCATCTCCTCATAGCCGAGCCCGGCCTCTTCCATGGCCGCGGTCCGCGCCTCCTCAAACCAGCGAATGTAGTTCGAGTGGTGCGCAATCTGCATCTGGTCCGTCTCGTAGTACTGAATCTTGTGATCCCAAACATAAGTCTTTCCCATCATTCCTCCGGCGCAGGCGGGAAACACATGTTCTTTCGCCCGCGCTTCTGCTATACTAGCACATAGTAGGGCGCATAGGTCTTTCAATTTTCGAAAGGAGGTCTCGCTTGTCCCGCATCGTTTTTCATATTGACGTGAACTCGGCGTTTTTGTCCTGGAGCGCGCTCGAGCGGCTCGAACAGAATCCGGACAGCGTTGACCTCCGAACCATCCCCTCTGCCGTCGCGGGCGATGTCGCCTCGCGCCACGGCGTCGTGACAGCAGCCTCGATTCCCGCCAAGCGCTTCGGTGTGCACAGCGGCCAGCCCGTGAGTTGCGCCCGCAGTGTCTGTCCGGGGCTTGTGCTGGTCTCCGCAAACTTCGCCTATTACCGGCGCCGCTCCGCAGCCTTCCTCGAAATTCTGCGCCGCCACAGTTCCGCGGTCGAACAGTTCTCGATTGATGAAGCCTTTCTCGATATGAGCGAGCGCTTCTCGGACCGCCGGCAGAACGAAGCCGCGATTCGCGCGTGTGCGGCGGCCATTCAGACAGAAATCCGGGAGACCCTCGGCTTCACGGTCAATGTCGGCATCAGCGAAAATAAGCTCCTCGCCAAGATGGCGAGCGACTTTGAAAAACCGGACAAAATCCACACACTCTGGCCCGAGGAACTGCCCGCAAAACTTTACCCGCTGCCGATTCGCTCGCTCTTTGGGGTCGGCGGCAGGAGTGCCGAAAAACTGCTCCGCTTCGGCATTCACACGATAGGCGAGGCCGCCGATACCCCCTGCGATGTCCTGCAGCGCATTCTGGGGCCGAGTGCCGGAGAGGCTGTCTACTACAGTGCGCGGGGACTTAGCCGCTCCGAAGTGCGGCGCGAGCGCCCCAGGGCAAAGAGCCACTCCGTCGAGCAGACCACCGCCGTTGATATTGACCGCGCAAACATGCGGCGCGAACTTCCGCCGCTCCTCCGGGAACTCGCGGAAGAGCTCTCCTCGCGCCTGAAAAAGGCAAATGTTCGCGCCGAGACGCTCGCGATTATCGCAAAGACAACCTCCTTTCAGCGCCACACGAGGCAGCAGCGCCTAGACTTTCCGAGCAATGAAGCCGGGGACCTCGAGCGCTGCGCTTCACAGCTCTTTCTCTCCCTGCTCGAGGGCGAGGACGGTCTGTTCTCGAAGCGGGAGGCCCTGCGCCTCGTCGGCATCGGCGCCGCCCGCCTCGAAGACCCGCAGTATCAACAGCTCTCTCTCTTCTCCCTGCCGAGCGCAGAGGAAATGAGTGAAGCCAAGCAGCGCGCCGCGGCGGATGCTGCCGAGGCGGAAAAACGTGCCGCGGCGGAGGCAGAAAAGCGCCGAAAGCTCGGCGCAATGCAGGCCGCAATCTCCGCGCGCTACGGAGACGGCGCCTTGCTACGCGGCGGGGAGTTGCTCTCTGCCGAGAGAAATGAGATAGCAAATGCGAAGGCAAAAGCAAAACAGCAGGGAGCGCAAAGCAAAGAGCCCTGATGCGAAATGCGCGAAGCAACAAAACGGAGGGTCGAGACTCCGGGCGCTATAACGGCAAACAGACAGATAAGCCGCTTCCGAATCACAAATCGCCGGGCGCTTCTCGGAATACCGAAGGCTCTTTTGAAGCGGACAGACGCAAGATATCGATACGTAACGGAAACAGGAAGGAAACACCGATGAACACACCGATTTATGACTTTGTGACCGAATACATACGCTCCGGGCGCAGCCGCCTCCACATGCCCGGCCACAAGGGACAGAGTGCCTTCGGCGCGGCGCTCTACGGCATTGAGGCGCGGGATATCACGGAGATTCACGGCGCGGATGTACTCTCGGAGGCCACGGGCATCATAGGCGAGAGCGAGGCGAATGCGGCAGCTCTCTTCGGCACGGCGTTGACTCTCTACTCGACCGAGGGCAGCAGCCTTGCGCTCCGCACCATGCTGGCCTTGGCACTCTCCCGCGCACCGCGCATCCCGGGGGAGCGCCCGCTCCTCCTCGCCGCGCGTAACGCACATAAGAGCCTCCTTTACGCGGCGGCTCTCCTCGACTTTGACATCGCCTGGATTTATCCCGAGGACACAGCGCTTGACAGCGTCTGCTCCTGCCACCCGAGCCCGAACTCGGTGCGCGCGGCATTGCGCGCCCTGCCGCGGCCGCCCTTCGCTGTCTTTTTGACGAGCCCCGACTACCTCGGCTTTCTCGCCGATATACAGGGCATTGTGACCGCGGTCGATGCCTGCTGCGGAGCGGGATCTGTCCCCGTCCTTGTTGACAACGCCCACGGCGCCTACCTTCACTTTCTCGAAGAGCCCCTGCACCCCATGGATCAGGGCGCCTATCTCTGCTGCGACTCCGCGCACAAGACCCTGCCCGTCCTGACCGGCGGCGCCTATCTCCACTTCAGTGCAGAGGCTGCCGCGGAAGTCGGCGCGTCCGCGCGACGCACCATGGAGCTCTTTGCCTCGACCAGTCCCTCGTATTTGATTTTACAGTCCCTTGACCTCTGCAATGCCTATCTCGCGGACAGCTATTCCGCACAGCTTGCCGCCTGCATCCGCCGCATCGACGGCCTCAAACAGTATCTTCGCACCCTCGGCGCCGAGGTCCGGGAGAGCGAAGCATTGAAACTTGTGCTCGGCAGCGGCGCTCTCTCGGGGGAGGAGGTCGCAGCGCTCTTTCGCCTGCACCATATGGAGCCGGAATTTGCCGATCTCTCCGCCGTGGTGCTCATGTTGACCCCGGAAAACCGGCCCGAGGATTTTCTCCGCATCGCCTCCCTCTACCGCGAGGAAGCCGCTCTCTGGACAAAAAAAGAGACGGCAAAAGAGCCGTCTCTTCGTCTTCTTCCTCTGCCGCGTGTCTTAACGATACGGGAAGCCATGCTGTCTCCGCAGGAGACCGTCCCGGTCACGGAGGCTGTTGGGCGCATCCTCGGACAGCCCACGGTTTCCTGCCCGCCCGCCATCCCGCTCGCAGTGAGCGGTGAGCGTCTCTCGGCGGAATTGCTCCCGCTTTTTCACCGCTACGGCGTCACGGAAGTCGCCGTCGTCCGGGAATAAGTCAGAGGCTCTGCAGCACCAGCATCTGGTAGGCGTGATACGCCACCTGAACCGGCGCCGGGAGTATCATATCCGCTGCCGCCTCAATGAGAATGCGGCGGTTTAAACGCCGCTTCCAGAGGGAACTCATCTTCTTGCCCTGCTTCTTTAACTTCTTTAAGTCGACAAAGTCAACCGGCGTATTCTGCTCGATTTCCTTCTTGCCGAGCTCTGCCAGGGCACGGCGGTTTTCTTCGACCGCCGCAGCGAGATCCTCTTCGGAAATCCCGCGTATGGTCGCGAGCAGCCGCTCCCGGTCGCCGCGGAAATTCAGTGCAATGCTTCCGGTCGCCCAGTAAGTGCGGATGCGCTGCACGCCCTCCGTCTTTTCGAGGAGTCCGTGCAGGGCCTCGTACTCCTTGTAAAAGAGCTGCCGTCCCAGAATCTTGACGCGCAGGCTGCCGCCGGTCTCATGTACCACCTTACATTTCATACTTTCCTCTTTCCATCCTCCTCTCATTAGAGAGGAGGCTTATTTTATTTAGCGAAAACTCACAGAGGAAAGTATAGCATAACTTAGCGGAAAATCCTATTTCCGAGACCTTCTTCCGTTCTTCGATTGCAGGACACGCTGCGAATGCAACAACGATTCCTTTTCTGCCGAAACACCCACAAGCTGTCTGAGCCGCTCCGGCACACATAGACCCGCGCTACGGCCAAGCTCATAGACGCGCATCAGTTCGCCGGGATCGCTCGCAATGCGGCTGATGCCGAGTTCCTCCCGCGGGTAAATTAAGAGCGCCCGCCCGCGCTCCGCTTCTTCCTCGACAAAGCGTATGTTCTGGTTGTAGGTGAGGTGGCGCATTTTCATCGCAAGGGAGGCGCGCGGATAGCCCCTCAGCGCAGCCCCGACGATGGTCCCGGACGCACCGCGCTCCTTTCGATAGCCCTTGGGACGCGTCAGAATGACCACATTTTTCTCATAGCCGAGACTCAGCATCTTTTTCAGCGGAATCGAATCGGTGATGCCGCCGTCCAGGAGCTTATGCCCGTCCACCTCGACAATCCGCGCCACCAGCGGCATCGAGGCCGAAGCACGCATGTACTCGACATCGTGTAAGTCACCCTTGTCGCAGCGGTAGTAAAAGGGTCTGCCGGTCTCCACATCGGTGCAGACCACATAGAACTCCATGGGGTTCTTTTGAAAGGTCTCCGTGTCAAAGGGGAACTTTTCAAACGGCACCTCGCGATAGGCAAAGTCCTTGTTATAGAAGTCACCTGTCAGCAAGAGGGATCGAAGCGAGCCGTAGCGCGGATCCGCGCCGTATTTTAAGTTATAGCGGAGCACGCGCCCCGGCTGATTGGACTTATAGTTGCAACCGAACACAGCGCCTGCGGACGTGCCGATGGCGCCCTCAAAGACAATTTTATTTTCCAGGAAGACATCCGTGACACCCGCGGTAAAGAGCCCGCGCATGCCGCCGCCTTCCATGACCAGTCCACGTTTCATCATTTATCCTTTCAGAAAAAACAACACCGTCTGCATTATAGCCAATTCCGATTGCGACTTGCAAGCTTCCGGTCTTTTCAGCCTGCCGTTTCGTGCTATAATAGCCCTGCTCCGGCACAATTCCCGCCGCACCTTCGGCAGCAGGGAACTGCGGCTCTCCGGAGCGGAACCCGCGGCCGTGTCCGCACATCTTGTTTCGTCGTATCCTCCGAGAGAACGACAGAAAGGACAACTATGTATACACCCAAAAACCGTATCGTCTACCTGAGCCAACTCGCTCTCCTCGTCGCGATTGAACTCGTGATGAAGTTAATCGGCCTCGGCTCCGTCCCCATCGGCCCGCTGTCGATGTCCTTCTTAACGGTCCCGATTGCGGTCGCAGCCATCCTGCTCGGGCCCTTCGCGGGCGCCGTGACCGGTGCTGTCTTCGGCATCACCGCGTTTTATGAGTGCGTGAGCGGAACCTCGCCGCTCGGCCTTGCGCTCCTGCAGCTGAGCCCCGTTCACACCTTCCTGCTCTGCGTCGCTACGCGTATCCTCATGGGTCTCTGCACCGCTTGGATTTTCCGCCTGGTGCTCGGCGCAAGCAAGCGGAAAAATCTCTCCTTCTTGGTCGGTGCCGTCGCAGCGCCCCTCACGAACACAATTTTCTTCATGGGCTACATGGTTCTTTTCTTCTATCAGACCGAGGCGATTCAGGCCCTTGCGAGCGCACTGCACGCGACCAATCCCCTCGCCTTCATTGTGCTGCTGGTCGGCCTGCAGGGCGTGATTGAAGTTGTGGTGAGCGGCATCGTGAGCACCCTGATTGTGAAAGTCCTGTCCCGCCTCCTCGCGGCGCAGCAGGAAATTCGCTGATTGCGCTTTATGCCGAAGCTGTTCCACGAAAGCGAAAAAGAGCTTGTCATCCGCCGGATGACAAGCTCTTTTTTCTTCTGTTTTCCCGGTTCGTGCGCTCACCCCAGGCGCTGCCGTACAAGCATAAACAACAAGGCAGCCATCAAAATTCCGAATTCCGCCTTCGAAAGCAGCTTCTCTTCAAAGCGGTGCAGACGGTATAACGCAGCATCCGCTTCCTGTAACTTCTGCGCCTGCCCGGAACGGAGCAACTGCTCGCTGTCCATGCGACGTATCAGTAAGCTACCGATGAGCCAGAGTATTCCCAGACCCGCCGCAATTTGCAAAAGCGGCAGCTCTGACAGCAGCTTTGACGCGAGTACTTCCGCCACAGCCAAGGAGATAATCAGCACGCCCAGTATCATACGGAATAAATAGACGCGTCGCAGGGGATCGTATTTTGACACAATCACTCCTCTCATGACATGTGACGCTGCGCAATGCCGAGTATCGCTGCAATCCCCAAAACAAGACGCTCTGCCGGAATTACCCTGGTCAGATAAAAGCGTTGCAAATGATACAGGTCAGTATCCGTCTCCCGCAACAGTTGCAGACGCTTATAATTCAACAGATGTTCTCGGTCCGTGCGAACCTGTATGAAATAAAAAACCAGCCAAAGCGCCCCTGCAGACAGCAAAGCAATCAGAAAATACATTCCGAACTGTGAAAAATAACGCTTTGAAAGAAAAGTTATTACAACAAACAGTGAAACCAACAGCTCAAACGCAATGCGAAGCACAAAGAGACGGTGCAAGGTCTTGTAATTTGACATAACACTTCCCTCCGTAAAAGGCCATTTAACGTATAACCTTCCACGTTACCGGTCCAACATTCCAAGCCAGGAAGCCATCATTGTTATACCCATATGTCTCCCGAACTGTAAATCTGACTCCACTTATGTTAGTATTATCTGCCACTACACTTAATACGGCGGTGACCAGTCCTGCAGCTACGCCCAACGGAATACCGTTTGATTGCAAGACATCAGAAACTGCACTGGCTCCTAATACGAGGTCACTCATATAGATTGTAAAACTTCTGCGCCGAGTCTGACCTATCCGCGGACTGCCAAAGAACGACACTCCCTGGTGTGATTTCCTAAGAAGCTCCTTTTCCTGTGCGGCAAGTGTATTAATTTCCGCATCAGAAAGCCCTGCTTTCCGCAGTTCTCCTCTGACAATCTCCTGCTGTTCCTGCGTCATCTCGAGAAAAGGACGAGTCCTCCACGCTTCTGTCTGTACAACTCCCTGCGTCTTTACGGAAAAACTCGCAGCCTGCACGGTCGAGACCGGTAAGGCCGCTATAGCAATACTTGCTGCACACAAAACCATTGCAACTCTCTTAATCGAATTCGTTTTCATTGGTTACCCTCCAGATAAAAGATGATGCTAGCAGTAAATTACCCAAAATACAGTTTCTCCAGAAGACGCATGCTATCGTACCTCTCTCCTTTCCGTTTTATTTGCAATCTTCTTTCATATTTATATTATCATACACTAATGTCTTTTTCAAGTTAATGTTGACTACATCATATCTCAATCCTATCGGGCAAACTCTTTCTCAGTCCAGTATCATCGATAACCCGATTCTCTGCTTCTTGACATCGGCCTCGACCACTTTGACCTCGACGATATCGCCGA
>ERZ772779.468-NODE-468-length-18926-cov-15.308251_pt1 | contig 18926 bp, 14 predicted proteins | sample MGYA00511360_ERZ772779 | MGnify/ENA primary metagenome ERZ772779 (study PRJEB29015, sample SAMEA2738112) | human oral metagenome | biome: human oral; feature: human-associated habitat; material: saliva | place: China | collected 2231 ...
TAGTAAGGGTCTTAAAGGGCACCTTTTGCAAGCCAATTAGGCGTCTTTAAGAAGCCAAAAGACCACCTCTCGCTCTCTATGTGCTTGAAAAAAGTTGACAAGATGGGCGAGTAGACGAGTGAACAAGTAGACGAGTGAACGAGTTGCTTGTGAGAGAAGACAAAGTAACAGATGAACAGGTGTTTAGTGGACGAGTGAACGAGTGGTCAAGTGAACAAGTTACTTGCAAGAGAAGACAAGGTAACAGGTGAACAGGTGTTTAGTTGATAAGCCACTTTATAACAAATACCTCGTTTGCAGGTTTACTTGTTTAGTCGTCAACTTTAAAAATCTTGTTCCTATGTTACTTTGTCTTTTATTTACCCTGTCTACAAGCAACTTGTTCACTCGTCTACTCGTTTACTCGTCCACTTTAAAAACCTTGTTCCTATGTTACTTTGTCTTTTATTTACCTTGTCTACAGGCAACTTGTTTACTCGTCTACTTGTTTACTTGTCTACTCGCCCACTTTTTTGCCATTTTATTTTCTTACCTTTTAATTTTTTATTTATCTTTGCACTGTCTATTGAAAAATAACATCTTACTAATTAAAAACCAGAGAATCATATTTAAAAGCAGTCTTATGAAGAAAATTATAACTCTCTTAGTTAGTGTATTGTTGGCAACATCATCATTTGCTATTCCTGCCATGCGGATGTGGCGAAGCTTTAAGCAGGCTGACGGAACAATCCTAAAGGTGATGACCGTAGGCGATGAGCATTTCAATTATGCGCTGACAGAGGACAGTATCCCCGTGTTGCCCCATAACGGCAGCTATTATTACGCGCATATCGAGAATAATCAGCTGGTGCCTTCATCGGTGTTAGCCCATAACAAGGCATTACGAAAGGGAAAGGAAGAGCTCGTTGCAGCAGCCATTCAGCAAGTAAGACAACTGCAAAAACAACATGAGATACATGTCAATTCTAAGCCTTTCGGAGAAGGATTGGGAATGACATGGGAGGGTAAGAAGAAAGGACTCGTCATCTTGGTTGAGTTCGAAGATGTGGCATTCAAAGACCCAAAGAATGTGTTGACGCTTAGACCACGTGAGAAAGACGTCAAGACGCTCTACGAGAACATGCTCAACAAGGTGGGATATACCAATGACAATGGCGCTATCGGTAGTGTTCACGACTATTTCCTCGACCAAAGTAATGGTAAGTTCGACCTCACTTTCGATGTCGTAGGACCCGTAAAGCTCAAGCATCCTCATAAGTTTTATGGTGAGCGAACAGCGAATATGAATGATGCGAATGCACCACAGATGATTATTGATGCCTGCAATGCTATCCAAGGAGTAGACTTCAGTAAGTACGACTGGGATGATGATGGCGAAGTAGAGCAGGTTTATGTCATCTATGCCGGTGAGGGTGAGGCTACTGGTGGTGAACCGAACACCATCTGGCCACACAAGTATTCCCTTACCGATGCAGGACTTGACGCACTGACTTTCAATGGACAAACGATAAATACCTATGCTTGTAGCAATGAAATCATTCGTGCGAAGGTGAATGAGAAGTCGCGTATCTACTATTCTGGTATCGGTACTATCTGTCATGAGTTCTCGCATTGTCTCGGTCTGCCCGACTTCTATGACACACGTGGCGGCAGTAACATTGGTTCTGGACGATATGATTTGATGTGTGCGGGTAGTTATAACGGTGGACCAGAGAGTCTGATTAACGTCTATGGTGGTACTGGCATCGGTACTGTGCCTGCTGGTTACGATGCTTATGAGAAGGCATATATGGGTTGGCTAAAGCCTATTACCCTTGGCGATGAGGCTGTTGACGTAAAGAATATGAAGGGACTTGCTGAGGGTGGCGATGCCTATTTCCTCTATAATCCAGACACGAAGAATGAATATTATATCTTTGAAAATCGTACGCCTTACCGCTGGGATGCTGAGTTGCCGGGACACGGATTGATGGTTTTCCACGTAGATTTCGATGCCAACTCATGGCGAATGAACAACCTCAATGCTGCTTCGGCACAGCGTCATCCACGCTTCACGATTGTGCCTGCCGATGCTCGACTCGATCATGACACGCAAAATAGCGATCCATTCCCAACGGATTTGAACAATAGCTTAACGAAGTCTACTGACCCTCGTCTAAGTTTCTATACAAACTATAACGTCAGCAGTCAGGCTGGAGTCAAGCAGATTGTTCGGAATAATGACAATACAATCTCCTTCCACTTTACTCCGCTAAAGGCTGCAACAGGCATTAACAACCTCTCTGCCGAGCGCGAACAGCCAGCTGAAACCTACACACTCTCTGGCATGAAGGTTGCAGACATTCAGAATCTCCACAATCAGATTGTGATTGTTAAGGGCAAGAAGGTGAGGAAGTAGACGAGTGAACGAGTTGCTTGTAGACAGAATAATAGAAAGACATAGTAACATAAGAACACGAGTTTGTTGTGAGGACAGGGTAATAGTGAAGACATAGTAACAGATGAACAAAGTTCTTTTGAGTAACAAAAGGACGGGTTTTTGTGGACGTGTTAACGATTTGTTTGCGGAGAAAGACAGAGAAACAGAAGAGTGAGTTTTAGTTGACGAGTTAAGGAGAGAGCAAGTTTATAAGTTATATGTTGTGATAGATATTTGAGAGTGATGGCTGAAAAGCGCAACTTCGTGTTGTCCTCTTCTCTCGCCCTCTGCTCTGTAAATATAATTAATAGTGGTATAAATAAAGGGCATGAATTGGCTTTCCATTCATGCCCTTTTGCTTTGGAAGAAGTGCTCTTTATGTATATACCTAATTCTCTTGTCCACTTGTAAACTCGTTTACTTTGATATTTGACATTTTTTTTCATACCCTTCAAAACCAATATATGGTCTTTTGGCTTCTAAAAGACGCCTAATTGACTTGTAAAAGGTGCCCTTTTGCGTTCTTACTAACGCCCTTTTGAAATCCAAGTAAGCATGTTTTGCAAGGTAATAGTACAAGTTGTTGATTACAAGATGATTACAGAGGGACGAGAAATGCTTGTTTTTAGCCATTCTCTTAGAGATATTCTTTGCCGAATTGTAATAACTTTTCTTAGTGTTTTGGTTATAATATCCTCTCGCAGAAGGCAAAGCCATGCAAGAAAGCGCAGCTCTACAGGCTCTTTTTAGATAATCGAAAATGCTCAGAGACCTAAAGGTCATGGAACGCACAGAACTTTTAGTTTTTGGTTGGTAAGTCTTGCTGGTTGACAAGTTTCTGGTTGACGAGTAAACCAGTTATATCCTTTGTAGCACATAACTCGTCTACTTATCGACTTGTTAACTCGTCCACTAAAAAAGTTTATCTGTTACTCTGTCTCTCATTCACAAGCAACGGTTCTCTTGTCTACGCTGTTAATCTATCAGAAACAAAAAAACCTTGGCGGGAAGCCAAGGTTTCAGCGGTGCGTACGAGACTCGAACTCGTGACCTCCTGCGTGACAGGCAGGCATTCTAACCAACTGAACTAACGCACCAAAATGGATGTTTAAAACCCTTTTTCTGTTTTGCGTGTGCAAAGGTAATAATAAAAATCTATTCCACCAAAATTAATTTATGCTTTTTATATAAAAAGTTGCATTACCCTTGCATCCTTGTATTGTCCGTCACAATAAAGCCACTCTTTCAGTATACAGCCATTTGTAAAACCAATGGACGAAAGACAGCGGATTGACACCTCGTTGTCAACGTCTACTACAGCGTAGATTTGTTTGAGGTGTAGCCCATTGCGCGTATAGTCGATTAGGGCGGAAATAGCGGCTTGTGCATAGCCTTTTTGGCGAAATGGTTTCATGATGATAATACCCATTTCCGCCCGCTGATGCTTTGGGTCGAAGTTGACAAGGTCTATCACACCGACAATTTCCTGCTCACGATTCTCAATCATCATACGCAGTTGTCCGTCGATATAGATATCGTTTTTTGCGTCAGCAATGTAGTTATGCAGGGCATAACGGCTGTAGGGAACATTCGTTGCACTGATGTTCCATAGGCTACGATCGTTCTCAATGTGATAGAGCATATCGAGGTCTTCCGGCTCCATAGCTCTCAGTCTGACTTCCACGTGCTGTTTCTTTTCCATGTTTTAATCTCCTATAACTTCCATCATGGTGATGATTCTGTTCTCCTTTCTATGGTAGAAACCGATGTGAATATTCTGCTTTGGCTGTTCGGCAAAGACATTCAGAATGTCTTGATAGCTGTATAAGTCGGTGTCATAGACGATGCAGTAAGGTCTGTTCTTGCCTCCAAACTCCTTGAGTAGGTTGGCGTGCGTGTGCTGCAAGCTATTCTTATCCGCTACTCGATACTCTGCTACAAGGGCATTGTCAGTAGCCAAGCGTTGGCATTTTTCCATGACATCCTTCCCTGCAACAAATATATAATGTGGGAATGATTTAGCTTTCGAAGTACGAAATCCCAACTTCTTTCTCGTTGCCCGAATGGTAGTACCTATCAGTGAACCAAAGGCTTTCACGTAGATAGCCGTCTTAATCGGTAGTCGCCATAGTGCGTTCATACCGCCATAATGCTTGCGGAAAAAGATGAGCATGGCATCATAGAAGACGTGAACATATCGGAAGCTCGACTTCTGCGTACTTTCGCCCTTGTAATGCAGGATGCGCACGGGGAGATACCAGTTCTCAAAGCCACCTTTCAACAGTCGATAGCTGAGGTCGACATCCTCACCATACATAAAGAAGTCTTCGTCTAAGAGTCCTACCTTGTCTAAGGCAGCCCTGCGAAGGAAGCAGTAAGCACCGCTGATTACCTCAATCTTGCCCGGAACATCCCACGACAGACTACCCATATAATAATGTGCAAAGCGGTCACTTTGTGGGAAATGCTTGCAAAGTCCTACCATCTTATAGAACGAAACAATGGGAGACGGCAAGCCACGACGGCTTTCTAAGGCTCGTTCACCACAGTGAGTAAGCATCTGTACGCCATGTCCTCCAGCCGTTAGGTGGCTGTCCATGAAGTCGATAGAAGCATGGATAACCTCCTCGCCGACAACCGTGTCGGGATTGAGTAGTAAGACATATTCGCCCTTACTTTGGCGAATCGCAATATTATTACCACCCGCAAAGCCTAAGTTATGCGCACTGGCAATGAAGTGAACATCAGGGAAACGGCTGCGGAGATAGGCTACGGAGCCGTCATGAGAATGGTTGTCAACCACAAATACCTCTGCTTCAACGCCTTTCAAAGCGCGCTGAAGACTCTCAAGACACTGTTGGAGATAGTATTTTACGTTATAATTAACGATGACAACGCTCAGCTTCATTTATGCTTGTTCTGAATTATCCATAGAACATTCATGCTCGCAACGCTTCTTGTTGGGGAAGACGAAGAATAAGCTCAACGCTAAGATGACGGCAAGATAGAAGAAACTTACACTATCCCCGAAGGCATAGTAGAAGAAGGTATTGAGTATCATCGGAACGCAAAGCATCATTATTCGCACGCTACCCCAGAAGAGCAGCTTACGACTGACGTGACTCTCGTCGGTATGTAAGTCAGAGTGTACGTAGCCAATCTTGAAAAGGAAGAGTGCAAGTGGGATAGTAGCGAGGGTCAACAGCTGCATAAGAAACTGCACAGTAACCATATTGCTGCTTTCAACATCAGCCCATGCACCGGGCAAGATCAGTTCAAGTTCATACACCGCGATGATGAGCAGTGTGATAAGGCATGAGCCAAAGAACTCAATAAGAAGTATTTTTCTTGTTTTATCCATGGTTGTTTTAAGATTCAAAAGGTGTGCGGTTCAGAATACTTCTGCCCAACGTCACCTCATCTGTATATTCAAGTTCGTCGCCAACAGAGATACCTCGTGCGATAACCGACAGTTTCACGCCTGTGTCTTTCAGCTTGCGTGAGATATAAAAGTTGGTTGTGTCGCCCTCCATCGTACTGGCAAGGGCAAGAATGATTTCCTTCACCGTACCCTCTTCCACGCGCTCTACGAGCGATTCTATCTCTAAGTCGTGCGGTCCGATACCGTCCATCGGAGAGATGATACCCCCCAAAACGTGGTATAATCCATGGAACTGCTGGGTGTTCTCAATCGCCATGACGTCCTGAATGTTCTCTACCACACAGACCACTGACGTATCACGGCGTGGGTCAGAACAGATAGAACAAACCTCATTATCGGAAATGTTATGGCAAACCTTACAATACTTCACATCGTGTTTCACACGTATAACAGCATCCGCAAAGCTATCCACGTCCTCAGTCGACTGACGTAGCAGATGCAAAACAAGGCGCAGAGCGGTCTTACGCCCCACACCTGGCAACTGTGAGAAAGCCTCTACGGCACGTTCTAAGAGTTGAGAAGGGTATTGTTGCATTTAAAATTAATTCTCGTAGGCTGGAGATAATCGAAAGGAGGGTTACACTTGTAATCCTCTTTTTTATTCTATATAGTCGATTAGGACAATGGCTTTGATTTTGAGAGATATAGGGACACACCCAGAAAGTGCATCCCTATACAGACAGCCAGTCCTTAAAATAATATCTGTTGCTTCCTCTTGATTAATCATCAAAGAGGTAGATGCCGAGACCAACCTTCAAGCCCACTGTCGAATAGTTATGTGTCTTGAATGACTGATCATAGTAAATAGCAGGCTCAATCGTCACCGAACGGTTGATGAAGAAGGCATAACCCACCTCAACACCCGGCATCAGGTCGTTATAACTATGGTTGGCATGGAGGAGTTTCACACCCGCACCCAAGTAGAGTCCGTTCTGTGTGATATAATAACGTCCACCAACACCTACGCTGATATGGTCGGCAACAGCCTCAGAACCATTGTGTGCCGCATCGAATGTAGCAAGTACCATGAGGTTATCCCAAGGGAAGTAACCCGCCTTAGCCTGCACACCAATATTCATGCCGTCATGACCATTATAGTGCAAGTCGAGTCCTGTCAGGGAAGCACCTAAGTAGCCCTTACCCTCCTGAAACTGCGCAAATGCACCGATGCTCACTACCATTGCTGCAACGAGCAGCATAAATCTTTTTATCATAGCAATATTACGATATAAATAATAATTTAGGATTGACAAATAATACCATAGGTTTTATGTCAATAAACTTAAGACAAAGGTAAGGATAATATTTTGGAATGAGGAAAAATTTGACATTCTTTATAAAATAGAGGTGCTGTCATATCCTGTCCCTAATGAAATCTTTTCCGCTCTTTCGTCAGGTAGAGTGATAAGGTTTATTATATATGTATAGCGAGTTTTGTTGGTTTTCGTATGTGAAGGAAGGTTGCTAATAGCTTGTTGGCACACAGAGAAACGGAGAGGACGGAGGCTTAGTTGGCTATTAAAACACATTAGCCACAGAGGCACCGTCGTGCGTGGAGCAACAGGGGTTGTTTGCAAACTTTATTTGAAACTTTATGCCCAAGGTATTTATGCTAAAGTTATTAGAAATCAGTTTGCTTCATCTCCATCGCTCTTTGTGCCGTCGGCACCTCCGTGTATAACTTACAACTCCGTTCACTCCGTATCTCAGTGTGCCTTACTATGCAATAGGTTAGGGTTAGGACTCCATATTACGGAAGGACTTTTTTATTAGCTTATAGGTTCTTTTATGGCAAGCAACTTATTTCTTTAACTACTGAAGATGTAAACTATTTTCACTCATCTCAAAACCAATACATGCTCTTTAGGGATCTTAAAGACGCTCTTTCGGCTTGCAAAAGGTGCCCTTTTGAGGTCTTATTAACGCCCTTTTGAAGTCCAATTAAGCACCTCTTACTTTACTCCTTTATAACTAATTGATTTCCTTATGGTTATAAACCTGCTTTTTGTATGTGTTTTTGCCGTTGTTTATTGATGTTTTCTTTGAACTTATGTAATGATTTTTCAAATCCTTATCTGCAGAGATTTTCGAAGTCTTAAAATGAACCTTATAAATAGCTTTAGCCGCAGAGTCAGGTATCCTACAGCCTGCACACAGCGGATTACCTTCATGAAAAGAAAGGTTTTCTTTGAGGGAGATAAACATTTCTTTCCATGAAAGTAAAGCCTTATTCTCACGAAAACTACTCCGAGAGTGTTGTTATAGGCAGGCAACAGTGAGGCCCGCCATGACGATGCTGACCATGCTCATGAGTTTGATAAGGATGTTGAGCGATGGACCAGAAGTGTCTTTGAATGGGTCACCAACGGTGTCACCGACGATAGTTGCCTTGTGAGCGTCAGAGCCTTTACCACCGAAGTTGCCCTCTTCGACATACTTCTTCGCATTGTCCCACGCACCACCTGCATTCGACATAAAGACGGCAAGGGTGAAGCCGGCTGCCAAACCGCCTACTAACAAGCCTAAAACACCTGCCACTCCAAGTAAAAGACCGACGACAACGGGGATGATGATGGCTAAAAGCGATGGGATAATCATCTCGTGTTGCGCACTCTGAGTACTGATTTCTACGCATCGTCCGTAGTCTGGTGTGCCTGTTCCTTCTAATATCCCCTTAATCTCACGGAACTGGCGACGCACCTCTTCCACCATCTTTCCAGCTGCTCTACCAACGGCACCCATCGTCAATCCGCAGAAAAGGAAGGCTGCCATAGCACCGATAAACGCACCGACAAGTACCTTTGGATTCATCAGGTTCACTTGGAAGAAGTTCATGAAGTCTGGGATAGTAGCCTTTGTAGCATCAATGGTTTCGCCTGCAACGTTGGTCATTTGTGTACCGACACGAGCCATGGCAATCTTGATTTCTTCGATATAAGAAGCCAACAACGCCAATGCTGTCAGTGCAGCCGAACCAATAGCAAAGCCCTTACCCGTAGCCGCAGTGGTGTTACCCAAGGCGTCAAGGGCATCAGTACGCTGGCGCACCTCCGCTCCTAACTCGCTCATCTCCGCGTTTCCGCCAGCATTGTCGGCAATCGGTCCGTAGGCGTCTGTTGCCAAGGTGATACCCAAGGTTGAGAGCATACCGACCGCAGCGATACCGATACCATAGAGTCCGTGCTGAATAGAGAGTGCTGACATTGACATGTCAAAGCCGTTGGCACAGAGAAAACTCAGCATGATAGCCACTGAAATAGAAAGGACAGGGACGCAAGTAGAAATCATACCCGTACCAATACCTTTTATAATAACTGTTGCCGAGCCTGTATGACTTGCCTCAGAAATAGCCTTTGTTGGCGTATAACTCTGTGAAGTGTAGTACTCTGTTGCCTGACCAATGATGACACCTGCTGCCAAACCAGCAATCACTGAGAAGCTAACACCGAGCCAATTCTCCAACCCTAAGAGGTAGAGAATTAGGAAGCTGGCAGCAGCGATGAGCACGGCAGCCGTGTTCGTGCCGAGTCCTAAGGCGTGGAGGAGATTCTTCATCGTCGCACCTTCTTTCGTTCTTACCAAGAAGATGCCAAACAAACTCAAGAAAACACCTACGGCAGCGATGAGCATTGGTGCAATGACAGCACGCAACTGCATCTCGCCTGATGAGGCTGCAAAGGCGGTTGCACCCAAGGCAGCGGTAGAAAGAATCGAACCACAGTAGCTCTCGTATAGGTCGGCACCCATACCCGCCACGTCACCCACGTTGTCGCCCACGTTGTCGGCAATCGTTGCTGGGTTGCGTGGGTCGTCTTCAGGGATATTGGCTTCCACCTTACCCACAAGGTCAGCACCCACGTCGGCAGCCTTTGTATAGATACCGCCACCCACACGAGCAAACAAAGCCTGTGTCGATGCACCCATTCCGAAGGTCAACATCGTTGTTGTGATAGTGATAAGCATTTCGCTCGTTGTCATCTTATCGGAATAGAACCAAGTAAGGACAATGAACCAAATAGCAATGTCTAATAATCCTAAACCTACGACAACCAAACCCATGACAGCACCCGAACGGAAGGCAATCTTGAGTCCGTTGTTGAGGCCTTTACGTGCTGCATTGGCTGTTCTCGCACTGGCATAGGTAGCTGTTTTCATACCGAAGAAACCAGCAAGACCAGAGAAGAAACCACCAGTCAGGAAAGCAAAGGGTACCCATTCATTCTGCGCATTGAAGCCATAAGCCATGATGGCGAAGACGATCGCAAGAACAACAAAAACAATCAATACGACTTTGTATTGCTGTTTCAGATACGCCATAGCACCACGGCGCACGTATTCAGCAATCTCAACCATGCGGGGAGTACCTTCCTCCGCTTTCATCATAGACTTAAAGAAATACCATGCCATACCCAGTGCGCATACTGATGCAATGGGAATGAGCCAAAAAACTTGTGGGATGTGTTCCATAATTTAAAATGTTTAGGTTGTGTAATAGATAGATTATAATATGGTGCAAATATATAAAAAAATATTGATAAGCAAGGGGATTTGGGAAAAAAGAAGAATACAACAACCAACAAGAACTGGCCCCTCCCCCTTACCCCTCCCCCAAAGGGAGGGGAGTGAAATGCGAGGTACCCCTTGTGGTTTCCATGTTGTTTGCTATTTCAGGATAGAGAAGGGATATATAAAAGGTGTGTTTTATATAAAATATAGTAAGGATTAAGGCTAATTCTCATATAGTCTTAGCCTTTTGATAGACAATGCTGAAGACCTAATAATGCTGGTATTTGTGTGTAAAGAGATATGTGTGGGGGCTTAACACACAGCGTGCGGAGGCTTTGCACATGATGTGCGGGGCGTTAATAGGATGAAAAAAAGCCTCACCCCCAGCCCCTCTCCTGCAGAGAGGGGAGTGCTGGATATAGTTTGCCAATCATAATGAGTGGAAACACTTGCAAACCACAAGGGGTATCACGCATTTCACTCCCCTCCCTTTGGGGGAGGGGTAAGGGGGAGGGGCTGTTTGTTGTTGTGGTGTGTTTGGTAGTTTCGCTTCTTTTTTACCACTGCTCCTTCAGCGTTTCTAACAACGCCTTTGATATTGCTTCGTTCGCCTCTTTTGTATATCTGAGGTCGGTGAAGACCTGTGCGAGGGTTTCTTTGTTGTTTATTTCCACAAAATGTTTGTTTTCCTCTAACTGCTCCTTTGGCGTATAGAAAGCATCGATACGGTCGGGGGTATAGTCTTCGTAAGTCTCGTGGTGGATGATGCTGTCGATAGGAAGGCGGTCGGTGAGGGCAGGATCTTCAGCAGGCCAACCGAGTGTGATAGTGGCAACAGGCATCACTAAGCGTGGCAGTTGTAGGACTTCAATGATAGCTTTGGGGTTGTAAATGGTCGTACCTAAGAAGCAAGTACCTAAGCCCTCTTCCTCAGCAAGATTGCAGAAAGTCTGACAATAGAGCAGCGCATCAGTAGCAGCATTGAGGAAAGAAAGGAAGTTGTCGTAACCTGGTGTTGCCTTACGGTTCTCCGCCCAGAGCGTAGTACGACGGAAGTCAGCGCAGAAGGTGAGGACCACAGGTGCCCCCATGACCATCGGTTGGTTGAAATGAGCAGGTGCCAATTGCGCCTTCTTTTCCTCGTTGCGAGTGATGACAACCGAGTAAAGCTGCAGGTTTCCCATTGTTGGTGTACGCTCAGCCTTCTCTAATAGAGTTTTTAGTAAATCCTCCGATACATCCTTGTTGGTGTATTTTCTTATCGTCTTTCTTGTATGAATAGTTTTCATTTTAGATAATTTTGATGTTACAAAGTTAAGTAAATGTTTTCTATTTTGGAAAACAATTCGTAACTTCGCAGTCGAAATATTTTCTAAAACGACAATAATGGAAACCAAACAAACTTACTCATTCGATGAAGCTTTTCAAGCATCTTTAGCTTATTTCGGTGGAGACGAACTTGCTGCTCGTGTGTGGGTCAACAAGTATGCGATGAAGGATAGCTTCGGAAATATCTATGAGAAGTCGCCAGAACAGATGCATTGGCGCATTGCTAACGAGATAGCTCGTATTGAAAACAAATATAAGAACCCTTTGACGGCACAGGAGGTCTTCGACCTCTTGGACCATTTCAGATATATTATCCCTGCTGGTAGTCCGATGACGGGTATTGGTAATAACTATCAGGTAGCATCCCTTTCCAACTGTTTCGTAATTGGTTTGGATGGTAATGCCGATTCTTATGGTGCCATTATGCGTATTGACGAAGAGCAGGTGCAGCTGATGAAGCGTCGTGGTGGAGTAGGACATGACTTGACTCATATCCGTCCGAAAGGTTCACCAGTTAACAACTCAGCCCTGACTTCAACGGGTCTTGTTCCTTTCATGGAGCGTTATTCAAATAGTACTCGTGAGGTAGCGCAGGATGGTCGTCGTGGTGCCTTGATGCTTTCAGTAAGTATTAAGCATCCAGATTCAGAGGCGTTTATCGATGCCAAGATGGAAGAAGGTAAGGTGACTGGTGCTAACGTGTCGGTGAAGATTACCGATGAGTTCATGCAGGCAGTCATTGAAGATAAGACATACGTACAGCAGTTCCCTACCAATAGCAGCAAGCCAAGCGTAACGAAGGAGATTTCTGCTAAGGCATTGTGGGAAAAGATTGTACATAACGCATGGAAGAGTGCCGAGCCGGGCGTACTGTTTTGGGATACAATTATCCGAGAGAGTATTCCTGATTGTTATGCAGACCTTGGTTTCCAGACCGTTTCAACGAACCCATGTGGTGAGATTCCACTCTGTCCATACGATAGTTGTCGACTCCTTTCGTTGAATCTCTATTCATACGTTATCGACCCATTTACAGACCATGCACGCTTCGATATGGAATTGTTTAAGCGTCATGCACAGCTCGCACAGCGATTGATGGACGACATCATCGACCTTGAGATGGAGAAAATCGACCTCATCATGTCGAAGATAAAGACTGATCCTCAGGTTGACGAGGTGAAGAGTGCAGAGTATCATCTTTGGGAGAAGATCAAGAAAAAGAGCTGTCAGGGTCGTCGTACTGGTGTGGGAATCACCGCTGAGGGCGATATGATAGCAGCTATGGGCTTGCGTTATGGAACACAGGAAGCAACCGACTTCTCTGTTGATATTCATCGCACATTGGCTCTGAATGCTTATCGTTCATCAGTGACAATGGCACAGGAGCGTGGTGCGTTTGAGATATATGATGCTAAGCGTGAGGAGAAGAATCCGTTTATTCTTCGTTTGAAGGAGGCTGACGGACAGCTCTACGAGGATATGAAGAAGTATGGTCGTAGAAATATTGCTTGTCTGACGATTGCTCCTACGGGTACAACCTCGCTCATGACACAGACGACTTCGGGTATTGAACCTGTTTTTATGCCTGTATATAAGCGTCGCCGTAAGGTGAATCCAAATGATACGGATGTACATGTAGATTTCGTTGATGAGGTAGGTGATTCTTTTGAGGAGTACATTGTTTACCACCGTAAGTTCCTGACATGGATGGAGGTGAACGGAATTGATACGCAGAAGAAGTACAGTCAGGAAGAGATTGACGAACTTGTGAAGCGTTCTCCTTATTATAAAGCTACCGCAAACGACGTTGACTGGTTGATGAAGGTACGTATGCAGGGTGAGATTCAGAAGTGGGTAGACCACTCTATCTCTGTGACAGTGAACCTTCCAAACCAAGTTGACGAGGAGTTAGTGAATAAACTCTATGTTGAAGCATGGCGTAGTGGTTGCAAGGGTTGTACTATCTATCGTGATGGTAGTCGCTCGGGTGTGATGATTTCGGTATCGAAGAAGGACAAGACAAAGGACGAAAAGCCTGTCGATGAGGAGAAGGCAAAAGACCTTAACTCTGCTGAGGAGCATCATGAGCATATCTGTAATCATCCAAATGTAATTGAAGTTCGTCCAAAAGAATTGGAGTGTGATGTCGTACGCTTCCAAAACAACAAAGAGAAATGGGTGGCTTTCGTTGGTTTGTTAGATGGTTATCCTTACGAAATCTTTACTGGTTTGCAGGACGATGAGGAGGGTATTGCCCTTCCAAAGAGCGTAACTAAGGGTAAGATTATCAAGCAGACAGCCGAAGACGGCAGTCATCGTTACGACTTCCAGTTTGAGAATAAGCGTGGTTATAAAACTACCGTTGAGGGTTTGTCAGAGAAGTTCAACCCAGAGTATTGGAACTATGCGAAGCTGATTTCAGGCGTATTGCGTTATCGTATGCCAATCGACCATGTCATCAAGCTCGTTGGTTCGCTGCAGTTGAAGAACGAAAGCATCAACACATGGAAGATTGGTGTTGAGCGAGCATTGAAGAAGTATGTTGTTGATGGTACGAGTGCGTCAGGCTTGAAATGTCCAGTCTGTGCCCAAGAAACCCTTGTTTATCAAGAAGGTTGTCTGATTTGTACCAACTGTGGTGCCTCACGTTGTGGCTAAGCAGTTAACAGTAAAGTTCAGTTAAATCCTAATTCGGTCATTAGAAATACCTATTGTAGACTAATGACAGTCTTGGATTAAAACAGAGGGCAGGCAGCTCGTCTTGCCCTCACTTCTCTTAAAGAATGATGAAATTAATGACAAGTTATATACTTCTGCAAGGTCTTCACTTCCATGCTCGTATTGGAGTAGGGGAGCAGGAGCGAATGGTCGGTAATGAGTACGTTCTCGACCTACGGTTAGGCTATCCGTTTGCAACGGCAATGAAGAGTGATGATGTTGCTGACACGTTGAACTATGCAGAAGTGTTTAACGTCATAAGAGAAGTCATGAAACAACCTGCTCGCCTGTTAGAATCCGTCGCTGGTTCCATTGTTGAAGCATTGTGTGTGGCTTTCCCAATGCTAAGTAGTATCGACTTAAAACTCGTGAAACTTAATCCTCCAATGGGTGCTGACAGTGATGGGGCAGGCGTGGAATTACACTTAATAAATGATAAAACCGAGGTTTAGAGCCTTGGTTTCCCAACGAAAAGCCGTATCTTTGCCCTTTAAATAGTTAAGTATGTTTAAGAAAATATCGCTTCTCCTTGTTTTCTTGGTCTTGTCGGTAAGCCTGTCATGGGCTGCAGACGGACGGTTCACACTTGTTATTGACCCTGGTCATGGTGGTCATGACGCTGGTGCGTTAGGTGCAATATCAAAGGAGAAGGACATCAACTTGAATATAGCTTTGGCTTTTGGTCGTTATGTTGAGAGGAATCTGCCAGATGTCAATGTGATTTATACCCGTAAGACCGACGTGTTTATCCCTTTGCATCAACGTGCAGACATCGCCAATAAGGCTAAGGCCGACCTTTTTATATCCGTACATACGAACTCTGTGGCATCAGGGCGTTATGTAAAAGGATTTCAGGTGTACACCTTAGGTATGCACCGTGCGAAGGCTAACCTCGATGTGGCTATGCGAGAGAATGGCGTAATCTCAATGGAGAAAGGCTATCAGCAGACCTATCAGGGTTTTGACCCAAACTCCTCAGAGAGTTATATCATGTTTGAATTCATGCAGAATGCGAACATGGAGCGGAGTGTTGAGTTAGCTCGAATGATACAGAACTCTGTTTGTTCGTCTGCAGGACGTATCGATAAAGGTGTTCATCAGGCTGGTTTCCTCGTGTTGCGAGAGAGTTATATGCCAAGTTGCTTGATAGAGTTAGGCTTCATTACGGCAGCTGATGAGGAGGAATATCTGAACTCTCCAGCGGGTATAGATGCTATGGCAAAGGGTATTTACAATGCTTTTGTACAATACAAGAATGCCTATGATACACGTATCGTGGTGCCTTACCGCCCTATTGAGAACAAACGAATAGTGATAGATCGCGTTGTCCCAACTGCCCCAACAACTAAACCGCATCCTGTTACGCCAATAGAGCGTTCCCGTTCTGTGGCTCCAGTGCAGCGTTCTCGTTCTACAGTACCCGTAGAGCAGCCACGTTCTTCCACCCCAACACCCCCAGTTCGCCCTATGAATAAGGTACAAGAGGCGAAGAAGAGGATCTCAGATGCGATTCGAGAGTTGCTCCCTTGTAATGATTCAGAGGCTGAAACGGCAAAGAGCGTACCTGTCTTTAAGGTGCAGGTGTTGGCTTCTAACCGTCAGTTGCGGTCGGGTAGTGAACTCTTCCGTGGGCATACAGACATTGATTGTGTTCAAGAAGGCAACTTTTATAAGTATTGTATAGGCTCCAGTACGAATTATAACGACATCTCACGCTTGCGTGGAAAGCTATTGAAAGACTTCCCACAAGCTTTTATTATTGCCTACAAAAACGGTGTACGTATGGATGTCAATCAAGCAATAGCAGAGTTTCTCAAGAATAAAAAGAATAAGTAAACAAAACGGATATGAAGAAATTTTTCACACCACAAGTAAGGATTGCCATCGTTGCTATACTTGCTATCGTTGTGTTATTCTTTGGAATACAGTTCCTAAGAGGTATTTCCCTCTTCTCGAATGACGCACATTACAAGATTAAGTTCAACGATATTACGGGCTTGTCTACATCAACTCCTGTCTATGCTCGCGGTTTTAAGGTGGGTATCGTTAGGAACATTGATTACGACTATGATAAATTAGGCGAGTCTATCACTGTCGATATCGATGTTGAAAAGACATTGAGAATCCCAGAGGGTACTACCGCTGAGATTGTTAGTGACATCATGGGTAACGTGAAGGTTGTACTACAGTTTGGCAAAAGCACGAAGTTCTTGCAGCCTAACGGATGGATTGACGGTGTTATTAATGATGGTACTTTAGGCGATTTGAAGAGTATGGTGCCTTCTATCCAGAAGATGTTGCCAAAGTTGGATAGCATCCTTGGAAGTGTGAATACGCTTCTTGCCGACCCAGCTCTTCAGAAGTCGGTACACAATATTGACAACATCACAACCAATCTTACGACTTCTACCCGTGAGCTTAACACCTTACTCGCACAAGTTAATGGTTCTTTGCCTGTTATGATGACAAAGGCTGGCAAGGTGCTGGACAATGCCAACGGCATGATGGTGAACGCAAACAAAGGCGTTACAGAGGCTCGTGGGGCGATTCGTGGCGCAAACACAATGATGAGTAACCTTAATAATAAGGTGAACGGAATCGATGTTGAGGGTACGATGGCGAAGGTTAATTCAACTTTAGACAATATGAACTCGCTCACAGCTAAGTTGAATAGCAACGAGGGTACAATGGGCTTGATGCTTAACGACGCCTCTTTGTATAATAATCTTAATAGCACGATGCGCTCAGCAGATAGTCTTCTGACAAATCTTAAAGCACATCCAAAGCGTTATGTTCACTTCTCTCTCTTTGGAAGAAAAGACAAGTAATTTAAATATAGTCTAAATAATATCATCAATGTTTCACACGCAGGGAAAGTGTTTTGAAGCCGTTTGAATATCAGCTTCTTTGCGCTTTCCCTGCGTTTGTTTCACTCTTTGAGTCAAAAAGGGCATAAGGCGTACAAAACTTATTGTTTTTCAAACACTTACAATTACGCAACTACGCAAAATGAGTGGTTCGTAAGAAAGATAACGCAACCTCCACAGATATAACGATTTACAAACTTTCACGTCTTTAGGACATTATCTTACAAATAATTCTCTTTATAAATAAATTGCTATCTTTGCACTATCAAAATTAATCAGAGATAGTCGGCAAGCCACTATTTCGAGAAAGACATAGATATTTATAGATAACCAATTATGAACGTCAATCCTAAAAATCTTTGGGATAGTTGCCTCCAGCTCATAAAGGAGAATGTGACCGAGCAGCAATTTGACACTTGGTTTCGTCCGATTGTTTTACAGTCGTACAAGCCAGCATCAAAGACATTGTTAGTTCAGGTCCCAAGCCAATTCGTATATGAGTATTTGGAAGGTCATTACGTAGACTTGCTACGTAAGGTGTTGACGCGTGTCTTCGGACAAGGCGTACAACTGACGTATCGTGTAATGGTTGACCAAGAGAATCACTTGTCACAAGACTTAGAGCAGGATACCGTGGAAGATATCTCTTCACAGCGTCCTACTGCTCGCGCCAATCAGAGCCCAACTGTACTGGATACAGTGCCACAGGACCTCGATTCGCAGCTCGACCCTCATAAGTCATTCAGCAACTATGTTGAAGGCGACAGCAACAAACTCCCTCGTTCTATCGGTCTTTCTATCGCAGAACACCCAAACACAACACAGTTTAACCCAATGTTCATCTATGGACCATCGGGCTGTGGAAAGACTCACCTTGTGAATGCTATCGGATTAAAAGCAAAGCAGCTTTATCCACAAAAGCGTGTGTTATACGTGTCTGCACGTCTGTTCCAAGTACAGTACACCGATTCTGTACGACAGAATACTACCAACGATTTTATCAACTTCTATCAGACAATTGACATTCTGATTGTCGATGATATCCAAGAATGGGTTACTGCAACAAAGACGCAGGACACCTTCTTCCACATCTTCAACCATCTTTTCCGTAACGGAAAGCGTATCATCTTAGCGAGCGACCGCCCACCAGTAGATCTAAAGGGTATGAACGACCGCCTGCTGACTCGTTTCTCTTGCGGACTGATTGCAGAGTTAGAAAAGCCAAACGTACAGCTTTGTGTAGATATCCTCCACAGCAAGATTAAGCGTGATGGTCTTAACATTCCAGAGGATGTAGTGCGCTTCATCGCCGAGACAGCTAATGGTAGCGTACGTGATCTTCAAGGTGTTATCAACTCACTCCTCGCTTACAGCGTCGTTTACAATAGTAATATTGATATGCGTTTGGCTGAGCGTGTTATCAAACGTGCAGTGAAGATTGACGACGAACCGCTGACAATTGACGATATCATGGACAAGGTTTGCTCACATTATAATGTTACAATGTCGGCAGTCAACTCTCGTTCTCGCAAGAAAGACATTGTGATGGCACGCCAAGTGAGCATGTATATGGCACAGAAATATACGAAAATGCCTGCAAGTCGTATCGGAAAGTTGGTGGGTAATCGTGACCACAGCACCGTAA
>ERZ772779.470-NODE-470-length-18871-cov-10.335672_pt1 | contig 18871 bp, 17 predicted proteins | sample MGYA00511360_ERZ772779 | MGnify/ENA primary metagenome ERZ772779 (study PRJEB29015, sample SAMEA2738112) | human oral metagenome | biome: human oral; feature: human-associated habitat; material: saliva | place: China | collected 2231 ...
CGCACCTCGATGCGCAGGAGCTTGCGTCCTTCGGGATCGGGCAGGGTACTCATAGCGTTGACCTCGTCGTGTAGGAAACGGAAGTGGGAGCGGTCGCCAGGCAGGGGGAGATGTGCTCCACCATGCGCGGAAGAAGCTCGGATGCGGCGTCGGAGACGGTCGTGTGGATGCCTTCCCACGACAGGGAGGTCACGTCGGCGTCCGTGAGGCCGCAGGGGATGATGCCCTCGAAGGCGTGGGCCGGGTCGATGTCGACGTTCAGAGCGATCCCGTGCAGGGTTGCTCCGCGCGCCACCTTCAGGCCGATCGCGCAGATCTTGCGGTCGCGGCGTCCCTCCTCGGTCAGCCACACGCCCGCGCGGCCCTCGACGCGGTGAACGGGAAGCTCCCAGACCTCGCGCACGGTGTCGATGACTGAGGCCTCGACCGCGCGGATCCACTGCACGAGGTCGACGGGCTCGCGCAGTCGAACGACGGGGTAGACGACGACCTGTCCGGGACCGTGCCACGTGGCGGAGCCCGCTCGATCGGTGCGGATCACGGGAACCGTCGTGGAGGGGATATCCTCGGGCTTCGTGTGGCGACCCGCCGTCCACGTGGGCGTAAATTGAGAAACGATGAGCGTATCCTCGCCGCCGGCGAGGACCTCCTCGTGCAGGGAGCGCTGGAGCGCGTCAACCTGCGTGTAATCGACCAACCCCTGGTCGAGTAGGCTCAAAATCTGCACGTTGTGATCATAGTCGCGGGCAGGGTCCCTTGCTAGATGGGGGTCCGGTATGCTTGCCGTATGCAGTCTTCGTCTCAACTCAATGGCCCTTCAATCACGGCCGATACGTCCGCATCGACGTGGACTGTCGGCGACGCCATGGCCCTCATGGAGTCCTGGTATCCGGCGGCCACGGCGCAGTCCTGGGATCGCGTTGGACTCATCGTCGGCGACCCGGCCGCGCCCGTGCGGTCGATGCTCCTCGCGCTTGATCCCACCGCGGCTATTGCTCAGCAGGCCGTTGCCGGCCCGTCCGGTGACGGGCAGCCCTACGACATGGTGATCACGCACCATCCGCTGCTCCTGCGCGGCGCGTCCTTCCTGCCCGTGACCGACCCGAAGGGCGGTGTCGTCACGACTCTCATCCGCTCAGGTGTCGCCCTGTTCAACGCGCACACCAACGCTGACGTGGCCTGCGACGGCGTCGCGACGGCGCTCGCCGACCTGATCGGTCTGCGCGATACCTCGCCGCTGGAGCCGTGTGGAACCGACGCCGAGGGACACGAGATCGGCCTGGGGCGCGTCGGCACCGTCGACGAGACAACGCTCGGAGCCTTCGCAGACCACGTGGCATCCGTGCTGCCGGCGGGCCCCTCCGGTCTCTTCGTCGGCGGGGACGAGAGTGCCCCGGTGACCCGCGTAGCCGTACTGGGCGGCGCAGGGGATAGCGCGCTTGAGGCGGCTCGCACCGCGGGAGTTGACGTGTACCTCACGGCGGACTTGCGCCACCACCCCGCCTCCGAGCACCTCGAGGGCGGAGCTCCCGCGCTTCTGTGCGGATCCCACTGGGCGACGGAGTCCCCGTGGCTCCCCGTCCTCGCACGTAAGATTCGCCAGGCCGCTCGTAGCGCCGATGTGGAACTTCGCGTGGAAGTCTCTACGATTGTCACCGAGCCATGGACCGGCCACCGAGTCACTCAGGGAGAACTAGCGTGAAAGCATCGCACACCGACCAGCTCGAGCTTCTCGAGCTCCAGAAGCTCGACCAGAAGGAGTCGGCGCTGCGCCACAAGCGCGATTCTCACCCCGCGCATGCGACGGTCCGCGAGTTCGCCGGCCGCGTTGCTGACCTCCAGCGTGCCGCGATTAGCCAGAGCGCTGTCATCGCGGACACGATGCGTGAGGTGACCCGCATCGAAGACGAGATCGCGAAGGTCTTAGAGCGCCGGAAGCGCCAGCAGAGCCGTATCGACAACAACCAGGTGCCCCTGCGCGATATCTCGGCTATGGAGCACGAGATCGCCCAGATGGACCGCCGCCTCGCCAAGCTCGAGGACGATCAGGTGGAGGCCGAGGAGCGTGTCGAGGCCGCCCGCGCGGCCCAGGAGCAGATGAAGGCCGAGGCGCAGGCTATCGCCGCCGACATCGAGGCGCTCAAGGCCCAGTTCGAGGCCGACGTCGCCGACGCGGATGACGAACTGCGCCGCGTCATCGCCACTCGCCGCGAGCTCGCCGATCGCCTGCCCGCGGACCTGCTTGAGGAGTACGAGGATGCGCGTCGCCGCAACGGCGCTCTCGCCGTCATCGAGGTCCGCGACGGCAACGGAATCGGCGTCGCCGCCGACCTGAGCCCGATGGAACTCGAGCGCATTCGCCTCACGCCCGCCGACGAGCTGTACCTGACCGAAGACACGGCACAGATCGTCGTGCGAACGGCGGCGAACACGCCGCGCTGAGCCTCAGGCCTCGATCACGTAGGCGTCCGCCAGGTAGAATCCCTGCCTGCTCTTCGTGACCGTCACCCGCACCTGGGTGGCGGTCACGGTCTTTTCAAGGTTGACGATGCGCCGGTAGCCCACGCAGTGCACGCGAGCGATCTCGCGCTCACCGTCGCCGTTGACGCATGCGCTCACCACTGCCTCGTCGATGCGCTGCCCCTGGGCGATGTCCTCCTCGAGAACGACCGCAGCAACCGCGCGCGGCGCGTCAAAGCACAGGGTGACGACATCACCCTCGTCCTCGCGGGATGCCTCGATGCGACGCGAGCGGAAGTCAGCGATCTTCTCGCCGAGGCGCGCCAGGACCTCGACGTCGGCGTCCGCGAGGAGGCCGTCGCGGTTCGGGGGAACGTTCAGGAGGAAGGTGGCATTACCGCCGACCGAGCCCTTCCAGATCGAGAACAGCTCGTCGACGCTGCGCACCTGGGAGTCCTCGACGTCGTGGTGGAACCATCCCTTACGCGTGGATGTGTTGACCTCGGCGGGGTACCAGGTGAGGGGACCGGAATAGTCGGCCAACGCCTCGCGCGAGCCGAGATCCTCGTCGCCCGAGGCCACCTGACGGGAGAACTCGCCGTCGTCGGCCTTCTGGGACTTCTCTGCGGTGCGCTCGGCCTCACGCAGGGAGGCGGGAACGACCGACCATTCGTTGGGTCGAACGGAGCCGGCCTCGTTGCCGCACCAGCGCACGTCCGGGCCACACACGGAGATGACGGCCTCGGGCGCCAGCGCGCGGACCGTGTCGTAGATGCGCTGCCAGTCGTAGACCTGCACCTTGCCGTTGGGGCCTTCGCCGCACGCGCCGTCCAGCCACACGGAGAAGACAGGGCCGTAGTGGGTGAGCAGCTCAATGAGCTGGTTGATGTAGAAGTCGTTGTAGGCGTCGCCCTGGCCGTAGGTCGGCTCGGTCATGTCCCAGGGGGACAGGTACACGCCGAACTTGAGGCCGTGATGCGCAGCCGCGTCGGACACCTCGCGCACGAGGTCTCCGCGCCCGTCCTTCCACGGTGAGGAGGCCACCGAGTGCTTCGTGTAGGCCGACGGCCACAGGCAGAACCCGTCGTGGTGCTTGCACGTGAGGATCACGCCGCTCATGCCGGCGCGCACCAGGGCGTGCATCCACTGATCGACGTCGACGCTGCTTGGGTTGAACAGGGCCGGATCCTCGTGGCCCTCGCCCCACTCACGGTCCGTCATCGTGTTCATGCCGAAGTGGATGAACGCGTACATCTCCATTTTTTGCCACTGGAGCTGACGGTGGGTCGGCCGAATATTGGCAAGGTAGTCCTCGTTGATCATGCCTATGGTTTCCGCTTGATGGCCGATGCGTTGGCCGGTCCTGCACCCTGCAGGTTCCGGAAAAAGGATAGCCTACCTCTCAGTGCGTGACCAACGTTACTGTGCGTGTCGATCCGCCCATTTTCGACTGCTTTTCCGGGCCGAATTCCACGTCAGTCACGCGGTGTTCATTGCCCTTCGTGTCCCCCAGTGACAGCGAGTACGCGGCCTCCTCCAGGGCCTTCTCTGCCGCCGCCGTTTCCTCCGCCTCGTAGCCGCTGGAGGCGAGCAGCAGGCCCGTGATGGCGCCGCGCCAACGCTTCGCGTCGTGGGAGATCACCGAGCGTTTACCGTCCGCCTCACGCACGACGCGCAGCTCCCACACCCGTGCCCACGGGGCCTTGCACGCGGCGCGATACGGGCCGGATCGGCCATCGATGATGATGCGCTCCGATGCCTCGGCGAACAGCGCCTCGTCGAGGCGCGGCGCCCACCAGGTCGACAGGACACCGAGGCCGGGCAGCGACACGCCCATTGCAAGACGGTGGTCGGGAATGATGTCGCTAGGGGAGAGGACGCCGAAGAGGCCCGAGAAAATCGACACGTGCGCCGCGCCTGCGCTTGACCACGCGCCCGGCGCGCACTCCTCGATCGCCTCGTAAAGCACTCCGGTAAACACCGACGAGGCCGGGGCGCAGGGGGCAGAATCGAGCGCGGTGTTGACGGACAGGTCGATCCTCGCGCCGACCTTGAGAACGGCTGGGGCTTCGGGGCCGTCCCCGAGAGCAGCGAGCGTATCGCACACGGTGCGACGGCTCGTCGCAAGGCCGGCGCGCGAGAGCGCGTTGACGTCCAAAGACGGGCCCTGCGCGGGCGCGTTCTTCCCCTCCGACGGGGGCAACCAGATCAGCATGGTGACCACCCTATCGCGGGGGCGCGGCCACGCGCGCTATGATCGATACGGATCTGCCGGCCGGGCGGCCGCGCGCGGAAACGCTCGAGGAACGTCCGGGCTCCACAGGGCAGGGTGATGGCTAACAGCCACCCGGGGTAACCCGCGGGACAGTGCCACAGAAAACAAACCACCTCCACGATTCGTGGCGGTAAGGGTGAAAAGGTGAGGTAAGAGCTCACCAGCGGCGCGGGCGACCGCGTCGGCTAGGTAAACCCCACCCGGAGCAAGACCGAGCAGCAGGCAGGGCGGCCCGTCCAATGCCTGCGGGTAGGTTGCTGGAGGCCGTCGGTAACGGCGGTCCTAGATAGATGGTCGCCACCGCACGACCGGTAACGGCGTGCGTGACAGAACCCGGCGTATAGGCCGACAGATGCCGGAAGGACCCCGACTCGCGTCGGGGTCCTTCTGCGTGCTTGGTGCGTCTGCGTGCTTGGTGCGCCCGCGATCAGGCGCTGTGGCGCGCCGCGTAGTAGGCGGCGCCCACGATGCCGGCGGTGTTGAGCAGTTTCGCCGGTATCATCGGGGTCTTCAGATGCAGGAGCGGCATGAACTTCTCGTGGTTTTCAGACACGCCTCCGCCGACGACGAAGAGGTCGGGGTTGAGCAGGAACTCAACGTGGCTGTAGTAGCGCTGGAGGCGCTGCGCCCACTGCTCCCAATCCAGGCCCTGGAGGGTCTTCTGGCCCGAGGATGCGTTCTTCTCCGCGTCAGTGCCGTCGATCTCGAGGTGGCCGAGCTCGGTGTTGGTGAGGAGCGTGCCGTTGACGATGATTGCCGAGCCGATGCCGGTGCCCTGGGTGGTGAACACGATGACGCCGTCGCGGCCCTTGGCTGCGCCGTAGGCAACCTCGGCGATGCCCGCCGCGTCCGCGTCGTTGAGCGCGACGACGGCGCGGCCCAGGTAGCGTTCCATGAGCTCGTCGACGTTGACGTTGACCCACGACTGGTCCAGGTTCGCCATGTAGGGAATGACGCCATCAAAGACGGGGGCGGGGAACGTTACACCGATCGGAACACCGACCTTCACGCCGAGCTGGTCGATGACCTCGCGGCACACTGCAGCGACGGCGTCAGGCGTCGCGGGGGTGGGTGTGGGGATTCGAACCTGATCGCCGATGTACTCTCCGGTTTCCAGATCAACGAGCGCGCCTTTGACGCCCGATCCGCCGATATCGATGCCGCATGCGACCTGAGCCATGACCCCTCCTCGGGTGATGAAATCTTGTTGTCCGCGGGCCCCTGAAGCCCGTCGTAATCGAATTGTATGGGATGTCACGACTAATAGCGAGGCCCGCCTCAGACTGTGAGAGTTGGAGGCGGGCCCCGAAGAATTCGTGTCACGGAAGGGTGAGGACTTCGGCCCCATCCTCGGTGACGACGATCGTGTGCTCGAACTGGGCCGTGCGCGAACGATCGGCGGTGACGATCGTCCAGTCGTCGTCCCACTGCTCCCACTCGACCGTGCCGAGGGTCAGCATCGGCTCGATCGTGAAGACCATGCCGGGTTCCATGACTGTGTTGTAGGCGGGTGCTGCGTCGTAGTGGGGGATGATCAGGCCCGAGTGGAACGCCTCGCCGACGCCGTGTCCGGTGTAGTCGCGCACCACACCGTAGTCGAAGCGCTTCGCGTAGGCCTCGATGACGCGACCGATGACGTTGATCTCGCGGCCCGGGCCAACGGCCTTGATGCCGCGCATCATGGCGTTCTTCGTGCGCTCGACGAGCAGGTGGGATTCTTCGTCGACGGTGCCGACCTCGAACATCGCGCAGGTGTCGCCGTGGACGCCGTCCTTGTAGGCGGTGATGTCGATATTGATGATGTCGCCGTCTTCGAGCGGACGGTCGTCCGGGATGCCGTGGCAGATGACCTCGTTGATGGAGGTGCAGATGGACTTGGGGAAGCCCATGTAGCCCAGGCACGAAGGGTAGGCGTCGTGCGCGATGAGGAACTCGTGGCCGATGCGGTCAAGCTCCTCGGTGGTGACGCCGGGTGCGATGGCCGCGCCGACGGCCTCGATGGCACCCGCCGCGATACGTCCGGCCTCACGGATCTTCGCGATGTTTTCGGGGCTCTTGATCTCCGAGGCGGTGACGCGCTCGGGGCCGTCGTGGAACATGTATTCGGGGCGCTCGATGTGCTCGGGAACCGCGCGCATCGGCGAGACACGGCCGGGCTTGAGCGTACCGAGGGGCGCGCGACGGGCGAGTGCGGATGCTTCCATGGGTTGTCCTCTTTTCAGCGGGTGGCGTCAGTCGTTCTTGTAGTTGTCGGGGCCAGGGAAGGAGCGCTCGCGTACAGCCTCCACGTAGTTGGACGCCGCGTCGCGCAGGGCCTGCCCGAGCTGGCCAAAGGTGCGAACGAACGACGGCGTCCACTCGGAGTAGCCGGCCATATCGGACCAGACCAGCACCTGGCCGTCCGTGTTTGGGCCCGCGCCGATACCGATGGTCGGGATGGTCAAGCTCTGGGTCAGTTCAGTGGCGATCGACGCAGGCACCATCTCGAAGACGACAGCGAAGGCACCGGCCTTTTCGACGGCTTCGGCGTCTCGGCGAAGCGCATCGGCACCGGCTCCTCGGCCCTGCATGCGGGGCCCGCCGAGGGTGTTTTCCGACTGCGGCGTGTAGCCAAGGTGCGCGCACACGGGGATACCGGCAGAGACGAGGCCCGCGATGATATGGGCGCGGCTGCGCCCGCCCTCAAGCTTGACCGCGTGCGCGCCAGCCTTCATCAGGCGAGTTGCGGAGGCAAACGCGTGCTCGACCGTGTCCTCGTACGTGCCGAAGGGCAGATCGGCCACAATCATGGCGCGGGAGGTCGAGCGAGCGACGGCTGCGGTGGCGCGCTCCATGTCCTCCAAGGTGACGGGCAGCGTCGAGCTATGGCCAAGAATCACGTTGCCGAGTGAGTCACCGACGAGCAGCATGTCCACGCCCGCGGCCTCGAGGATGGGCGCGGTGAGAGCATCGTAGGCGGTGAGCATCGTGAGGGGAATGCCCTCGGCCTTGGTGCGCGCGATGTGCTGGATGCGCACGCGCTTAGCGGAAAACAGGGCTGGCGTCTGCGACGAGGCCGGGGCGCCGCCCTCCGGTTGCGTAATGTGGGACACGGAAATCCTTTGGTGAGCGAATGGAGCGCGAGAGCGCATTCACGTCTTACAGGGTAGCGCGCCCGTGGATCTGGTGAGCTGTGAGGATATGCGAACGGGTAGGATGGTGGGCGGTGCGCGTGATGCGCGCAGGAATGACCCCAGATGGAAAGAAGAAGGAAGCAGGACATGGCTGGCAATGCCCCTGACCTTGATCCTCTTGACGAGGCAGCCGTCAACGCAGTTCGCGAGGCCGGCCTCGCCGATATCGAAGCCGCGGACTCGCTTGACGCCCTGAAAACCGTTCGAGCTGCGATCCTTGGTGACCAGGCGCCGCTCGTGACCGCGAATCGTACGATTGGCTCGCTTGAGCCCGCGCAGCGTGGTCTCGCCGGTAAGAACCTCGGGCAGGCGCGCAAGGCGCTGACCGAGGCGCTCGAGGAACGCAAGGCTGTCCTCGCGGCTGAGCACGAGGCTCGCATGCTCGTCGAGGAATCCGTCGACGTGACGCTGCCGACCACGCGTCGCCCGGCGGGTGCTCGCCACCCGCTCGAGACCCTGATGGAAGAGGTCGCCGACTTCTTCGTGGCGATGGGCTGGGATATCGCCGAGGGTCCGGAGATCGAGCACGAGTGGTTCAACTTCGACTCCCTGAACTTTGATATCGATCACCCCGCGCGCCAGATGCAGGACACGCTTTACATCGACGGCCGCAGCGTCGGTGCCGAGACCGAGGACGGCGCTCACCTCGTGATGCGCACGCACACCTCTCCGGTTCAGTCGCACGCGATGCTCTCCCGCGGCGTTCCGCTCTATGTGGCCTGTCCCGGCAAGGTCTTCCGCTCCGACGCGCTCGACGCGACCCACACGCCGGTGTTCCATCAGGTGGAGGGCCTCGCCGTCGATAAGGGGCTGACGATGGCTCATCTCAAGGGCGTTCTTGACCACTTCGCCAAGGCGATGTTTGGCCCCGAGGCGAAGACTCGCCTGCGTCCCTCGTACTTCCCGTTCACCGAACCCAGCGCCGAGATGGACCTGTGGTTCCCCCAGAAGAAGGGCGGGCCCGGCTGGATCGAGTGGGGCGGCTGCGGCATGGTCAACCCGAACGTGCTGCGCGCCAACGGCATCGATCCCGAGGTCTACTCGGGCTTCGCGTTCGGCATGGGTATCGAGCGCACGCTGATGCTGCGTCACGGCATCGCCGACATGCATGACATCGTTGAGGGAGACGTTCGTTTCTCCCAGCAGTTCGGAGTGAATGGAAGGGGTAACTGACATGCCTATGGTTCCGCTGAGCTGGCTGTCTGACCACGTTGACGTCCCCGAGGGTACGGACGCGCAGGCGCTCGCAGCCGCCCTCGTGAAGGTCGGCCTGGAAGAAGAAGAGATTCACCCGGCGCGCGTCACCGGCCCGCTCGTTGTGGGTCGCGTTCTGACCCGCGTGGAGGAGACTGCCTCGAACGGCAAGATCGTGAACTACTGCCGCGTGGACGTCGGCGAACATAACGACGCCCCCGGCACCGGTAAGGAGCCCTCGGATCTGCCGAGCCGCGGCATCATCTGCGGTGCCCACAACTTCGACGTCGACGACCTGGTCGTCGTGTCGCTGCCCGGTGCGATTCTGCCCGGCGACTTCCAGATTGCCGCGCGCAAGACCTATGGTCACGTCTCCGACGGCATGATCTGCTCCGCGCGCGAACTCGGACTGGGGGAGGACCACGACGGCATCATCGTGCTGCCGAAGTACTTCCCGAACCGTGAGATTCCCGCCGTCGGCACGGACATTGTATCCTGGCTTGGCCTGGGCGAGGAGGTTCTCGAGATCAACGTGACCCCGGACCGCGGCTACTGCTTCTCCATGCGTGGTATCGCTCGCGAGTACTCGCACTCGACGGGCGCTTCCTTCCGCGACCCGGGCCTGCCGGGCGTGATCGCAGCTGAGCCGCCGGCCGCGAATGCCGACGGTTTCCCCGTCGTCTTTTCCGATGATGCACCCATTCGTGGGCGCGTCGGCGTGGACCGTTTCGTTGCGCGCATCGTGCGTGGCACCAACCCCAATGCTCCGACTCCGCGCTGGATGGTCGAGCGTCTCGAGGCAGCCGGCATGCGCTCGGTGTCTCTCGCCGTCGACATTACGAACTACGTCATGCTCGACCTCGGCCAGCCGATGCACGCCTACGACTTGGGCGACCTGGCTGCTCCGATCGTCGTGCGCCGCGCCCGCGCTGGCGAGACGCTGGTGACCCTGGATGAGGAAAAGCGCGAGCTCGACCCGCAGGATCTGCTCATCACCGATTCTCCCGAGGGAGAAGGTTCGCGCATTATCGGTATCGCCGGTGTCATGGGCGGTGCCTACTCCGAGGTCGGGGAGGGCACGACCGACATTCTTTTCGAGGCCGCGCACTTCGATTCGGTGTCCATCGCTCGTAGCTCGCGCCGCCACAAGCTGCACTCGGAGGCCGCGAAGCGCTTCGAGCGCGGCACGGACCCGCAGCTTCCTGCAGTGGCCGCCCAGCGCGCTGTCGAGCTTCTCCTCGAATACGGCGGAGGCACGGTCGACGGAGGCGTCACCGACGTGGATCAGTGCGGCGATGACGTCGTTATCTCGCTGCCCGTCGGCGAGGTGGAGCGCCTGACGGGCGTGGCGCACAGCCCCGAACGCATCGCCGATCTTTTGCGCACGGTCGGTTGCGTCGTCGAAGGCCCGGACAACGGAGTGTTCACGGTGACGGCTCCCTCGTGGCGTCCCGACCTCACGCTCCCGGCCGATCTGGTTGAGGAAGTTGCTCGCCTTGACGGCTATGACAACATTCCCGTGATCATGCCGACCGCCCCGGCGGGCCATGGCCTGACGACCGCGCAAAAGGCTCGCCGTCTGGCCGCCGCTGCGCTGGCTGATGGGGGACTGGTCGAGGTCGAGTCCTACCCCTTCGTGTCCGACACCTGGGATCGTCAGGGCATTCCCGCCGATGATCCGCGCCGCGAGGCCCTGCGTCTGCGCAATCCCATGGCAGATGATGCGCCTTGGTTGCGCACGACGGTGCTCGATACGCTTCTCGATGTCGCTGGCCGTAACGTGTCGCGCTCCAACGCGGATGTCGCGATCTTCGAGGTCGCCAAGGTCGCCCGTCCTGCAGGAACCGTTCCTGCGGACCTGCCCAGCGCAGAGCAGCGCCCCTCCGATGAGGTGCTCGCAGCCCTCGAGGCCGGTATTCCGGCGCAGCCCTGGCATATCGGTGGTGTCCTCACCGGTCAGGCCGTTCCGGCCGGCGTCCTTTCGAACGCCCGCGCTTACGACTGGGCTGATGCCCTCGAGTACGTGCGTCGTGTGGCCTCGGGGCTCGGCGTTCGTGTCGAGGTGACCCGCGCCTGGATGGACGAGGTGCCCGCGCACAAGGGGGCTCCGATGCCCGCTCCGGCGACGGATCCCGCTGCGGTCGCGCCGTTCCACCCCGGCCGCGTCGCGCGCGTCTTCGTGCGCGCTGGACGCGACCTCGTCGATGTTGCTCTCGCTGGTGAGCTGTCGCCCGCCGCGTGCCGCGCATTCGGCCTGCCGGCCCGTTCGTGCGCGTTCGAGATCGACATCGATGCACTGATCTCGCAGATGAGCGAGCAGCCCATTCAGGTCAAGGCTGTTTCGACGTTCCCGCTGGCGAAGGAAGACATCGCTCTCGTCGTGCCCTCCGATATCCCGGCCTCGCGTGTCGAGCAGATCGTGCGCCAGGGTGCGGGGCAGCTCGCCGAGTCCGTGACGCTCTTCGACATCTACGAGGGCGACCAGGTGCCCGAGGGCTACCGCTCTCTCGCCTTTGCGCTGCGTCTGCGCGCGGCCGACCACACGCTGACCGCGAAGGAATCCTCACAGGTCCGCGAGCATGTCGTTGCGAAGGCGTCCAAGGTCCTGGGGGCGTCGTTGCGCGCCTAAGGTCCATCAAGCGATTGACCGGTCGAATCGGCGGTGTGGCACCCCACTCATTTGGGGCGTTGTGCCCATCGGTTCGACCGGTCTTCGCTTTACGATGGGTACATGCACATCCTTGTTACTGCAGCATCAAAGCACGGGGCGACGGACGAGGTCGCCGACGCCATCGCGAAGCGCCTCGAGGCGGCGGGCTTTACCGTCGATCGCGTCGCGCCCGCTGACGTTGTCACGGTTGAGGCCTACGATGCCGTGATCGTCGGCTCTGCCGTTTACATTCTCCAGTGGATGCCCGAGGCGCACGACTTTATGGAGCGCTTCAAGGATGATCTGCGCGACAAGCCGGTCTGGGCCTTTTCCGTCGGTATGAATGGCGTTCCGAAGCACTCCGAGCAGGATGACAATCGTGTCGGCCCGCTGCTCACCCACGTGAACTGTTGTGAGCTGCGTACGTTCCCGGGACGCTACAAGCCGGCGCTCCTGTCGCTGCGCGAGCGCTCGGTTGCGCGCCTCGCCGGTGTTGTTGAGGGCGACTTCCGCGACTGGGACGCGATCGACGCATGGGCTGACGATATCGCGGCTCAGCTGCGCGCCTGAGCACATTGATAGCAGGCTGGTGAGGGACATCCCTCGCCCGCTTGCTTATTTATATGCATTTATATGTATAATCATGCATATGAGTGCAACACCCGCATTTCCGAGCACGAAGAGTGCGCGGCACGAGATGATCCGTGATCTCCTGGCGTCGGAGTCGATCGGTAGCCAGGAGGGGCTGCGCGCTCGCCTGGCCGAGCGGGGGATTGACGTCACTCAGACGACCCTCTCGCGTGATCTGATGGACCTGCGCGCGACGAAGATCCGCGATGCGTCCGGCGCACTCATTTACACGGTGCCCGACCATGACGGCGGGCTCACCCACGACGCTGAAGCCGCCAACGTCCGTCTGGCGCGCTGGTGCCAGCTTCTCCTCGTTACCTCCGTAAAGGTGGGAAACCAGCTCGTTTTGCGCACCCAGGTAGGTGCAGCCAACCTCCTCGCCTCGTCGATCGACGCTGTGAGGCGCGACGAGATCGCCGGAACAATCGCCGGCGACGACACAATCCTCGTTATCTGCCGCAGCGAAGAAGGTGCGGCCGAGGTCGAACGCTCATTGCTGGCCCTCGCCGAACCCGGCTCATTCCCCGAAAACTAGCCCCGGCCTCGTTCTGACAGACGCCCCGGGCACCACGGACCCAACAATTGGAAGGAACCCACATGTCGAGCAAAGATCGCGTCGTCCTGGCGTATTCAGGCGGCCTGGACACCTCTGTCGCCATCGGATGGATCGGCGAGCAGACCGGCCGCGAGGTCGTCGCCGTCGCCGTCGATGTCGGCCAGGGAGGCGAAGACCTCGAGGTCATTCGCCAGCGCGCTCTCGACTGTGGCGCCGTCGAAGCCTACGTCGCCGACGCCCGCGACGAATTCGCAAACGAGTACTGCATGCCCGCCCTGAAGGCTAATGCCCTCTACGAAGGCAAGTACCCCCTCGTCTCCGCCCTCTCCCGCCCCGTCATCACCAAGCACCTGGTCAAGGCAGCGCGCGAGTTCGGCGCCACGACCGTCGCCCACGGCTGCACCGGCAAGGGCAACGACCAGGTCCGCTTCGAAGTGTCCATCACCTCGATGGCCCCCGACATGGACTGCATCTCCCCCGTGCGCGACCTCGCCCTGACCCGCGACGTCGCCATCGAATACGCGGAGAAGCACAACCTGCCGATTGAAACGACGAAGCACAACCCCTTCTCGATCGACCAGAACGTGTGGGGCCGCGCCATCGAGACCGGCTTCCTCGAAGATCTGTGGAACGCTCCGACCAAGGACGTCTACAACTACACCGACGACCCGACCTACCCGCCACTGCCGGACGAGGTCGTCATCACCTTCGAAAAGGGTATCCCGGTCGCCATCGACGGGCGCCGCGTGACGCCGCTCGAGGCCATTCAAGAAATGAACCGTCGCGCGGGTGCTCAGGGCATCGGCCGTATCGACATGGTCGAGGACCGCCTCGTCGGCATTAAGTCTCGCGAAATCTACGAGGCACCCGGCGCGGTCGCGCTCATCGAGGCGCACCAGGCCCTCGAGTCCGTGACGCTTGAGCGCATGCAGCGCCGCTACAAGCGCCAGCTGGAGCAGACCTGGGGCGAACTGGTCTACGAGGCCCAGTGGTATTCGCCGCTGAAGAAGTCGATGGATGCCTTTATCGAGCACACGCAGGAATACGTATCCGGCGATATTCGCATGGTGCTGCACGGCGGTCGCGCAACCGTCAACGGGCGCCGCTCCGAGTCCTCGCTGTACGACTTCAACCTCGCGACCTACGAGACCGGCGATACCTTCGATCAGTCCTCGTCGCGCGGATTCATCGACATCTACGGGCTGCAGTCGAAGCTTGCAGCTGCCCGTGATGTGCGTTTCGGCGTGAACATGGGTTACTGAACGATAAGTTGAGGGCGTTCTCACAGAGAATGTCTCAGTTGGGTTTCAAGAGGCGGGAGCGGCGAGAAGGCCGCTCCCGCCTCGCTTACTGTTTCGTGTATGACGTATGAGGCGAGCGCTGTGAGCGATGCCGTGGGGAGTGATCGTGATGATGCCCTGCGCACGCGCATGATGCGCTACACGGTTGCTGCGATGTTCTTTGTCGGCTTCGCCGGCAAGGGCGTTCGGGGTATCTTCGGGGACATCGGTTCGCTTGTACCAACGCTGATCCTGCTTGTGGCGTTCGTGGTGCTCTTTCGTAGCTCCGGGCGCTCGCTGTTGCTGCGTCGCTTTCCAACCACCACGTGTCTCTTCGTCGTCTGGTGTGCCCTGTCGTGCGCGTGGTCCGTTTCTCCCGTTGTGAGCGCAAAGTACGTTGTCCTGTCGGTAGCCCTGACGTTGGTGTCGATAGCCGTGGCAGTAGCGCTCCCACTGACCGAACTCGTGGACGCCCTCATCCTCGCGTTTCAGTGGATCATCGGCTCATCGTTCGTTCTTGAGGCTTTGGTTGCTTTCTTCGGGCATGGACCGCTCGCACCTCCCATCATGTGGGGCAGAGGGCCGCTTCCCGCCTCCTACTACTGGGTGGACGGACTTCTCCTTCAGGGAGGACCGATTCAGGGCTTCCCCGGCAACAGAAACCCCCTTGCTTTTGTGGCACTTTTGCTGGCGGTCTGCCTGATTTTGCGGCACATGCAGACACGTTCGGCGCGCCTGTCGACGGTGTTATGGCTGGCGGCATGTGGCGTCGTCATGTTGTTGACACAGTCGGCGACGGTCGCTCTGTCGACGGTCGGGTGCCTGGTCGTCATCGGCGGCTTGGTCGTGCAGCGCCGCGTTCCGGTGCACCTGCGTCTACGCGTCGTCGGCATGTTCGCGGGCGTCGGCGTTCTGACCGCGATTGGAGCGTTCTTCTGTCGCCACATGATCGCCGACGCTTTCGGGCGGAGCCCCGACATGAGCGGGCGTTCCGTCATCTGGCATGTGGTTGCGCCGCTTATCGCGCAGCGTCCAATCGGTGGCTGGGGATGGTTCATTGGTTGGCCCACGGACATGGAGCCTTTTGCCTCTCTCGTCATCCGACCTGACGGGACGCCGACCAATCAGGCACACAACGCGTACGTCGAGGCGGCGTTGACGACCGGCTTCGTGGGCGCGGCCATGATCACCGTTGCTATCGTCTGGACGCTCTACCGCGTCGTCAAAGTCGCGGTCGCTCATATCGACGACAACCTGTGGGACGTCATTCCGGCGGTTATCATCATCGCGATGTTCATTCAGTCGTTTACCGAGTCGCGTCTGCTTTTCGAGGGTAACTGGATGCTCTTCGTCATCATTGCGACGTGGGTGAAGGTCCGAGGCGAGGTTCCTGTGGTCTGGCCGTCGGCGGCCCGCCAACATCTCGAATACTCTTAAAACATACGCAGCTCGTCGTCGTCCCCGACCCAGGAGGAAACTCATGTCGCAGTCCGAAACGCATGTCTCCCTGTGGGGTGGCCGTTTTTCTGGAGGGCCTTCGCAGGCGCTCGCTGCCCTGAGCGTGTCGACGCACTTCGACTTCCGCCTGGCGCACGTGGATATCGCGGGCTCGCATGCGCACGCTGATGAGCTGCACCGTGTCGGTCTGCTGACCGACCAGGAGTGCGCCGCCATGCACGATGCGTTGGCCCGCCTGGACGCAGACGTCGCCTCCGGTGCGTTTGTGCCCGCCGCCGACGATGAAGACGTCCACACTGCGCTTGAGCGTGGCCTCATCGAGCGAGCGGGTGCGACGCTGGGTGGCAAGCTCCGCGCTGGCCGTTCCCGTAACGATCAGATCGCCACGCTCATCCGTGTGTACCTGCGTGAGGAGGCACGTCACCTGGCCGGTCGCGTTCTTGATATTGCTCAGGCTCTCGTCGGGCAGGCCGTGCGTGCCGGCGACGCCGTGATGCCGGGCCGTACGCACATGCAGCACGCGCAGCCCGTCCTCGTTGCACATCACCTGCTGGCACACGTGTGGCCGCTGCTGCGCGACGTTGCGCGTCTGCGTGACTGGGACAAGCGCGCTGCTATCTCCCCGTACGGCTCCGGCGCTCTCGCCGGTAATACGCTTGGTATGGATCCGCGTCGCATCGCGGCCGCGCTCGGCTTTACGGACTCCGTCGAAAACTCGATTGATGGCACGGCCGCTCGCGATGTGGTCGCCGAGTTTTCATTCGTGTGCGCCCAGATCGGCATCGACATTTCGCGCCTCTCGGAGGAGATCGTCATCTGGAATACGAAGGAGTTCGGCTACGTGACGCTGGATGACTCGTACTCCACGGGTTCGTCGATCATGCCGCAGAAGAAGAACCCCGACGTCGCGGAGCTCGCCCGCGGCAAGGCCGGCCGCCTCATCGGTGATCTGACTGGTTTGCTCGCGGTCCTCAAGGGAATTCCGCTCGCCTACGACCGCGATCTCCAGGAAGACAAGGAGCCGGTGTTCGACCAGATCGACACCCTCGACGTCCTGTGCCCGGCCGTCGCTGGCATGATCGATACGATGACGATTCATCTCGATCGCCTCGAAGAACTTGCCCCCCAGGGCTTCTCGCTCGCTACCGACATCGCCGAGTGGCTCGTCAAGCAGGGGGTTCCGTTTCGCGAGGCGCACGAGATCTCGGGCGCGTGCGTGCGCCTCGCCGAGGCTAGGGGAGTGGAGCTCGCTGACCTGACCGACGAGGAGCTCGCCCATGCCTCGTCGATCCTGACCCCCGAGGTTCGCTCGGTGCTCACCGTCCAAGGGTCGGTGGGCGCGCGACGCGGGCGTGGCGGCACCGCCCCGGAGCGCGTCCGTGAGCAGATCGCCGAGGCCGAGGCGGGCCTGAGCGAAGCACGCGAGTGGGCGGCAACGGCGCTGCGCTAACGCCCGCAGACGCAAGCCGATACACTATGACGGTATTCATCCGTCGAATCCGCAAGGAAGGACAACTTTCGTGACAGACATTCTGGACGAACTGCAGTGGCGTGGGCTGCTCGCGCAGCACACCGACCTCGAGGCGCTCCGCGCGCACCTGGCCGCCGGACCTGTCACCTTCTATTGCGGCTACGACCCGACCGCGCCCTCCCTGCATCACGGTCACCTCGTCCAGCTCATCGTCATGCGCCACCTCCAGCTCGCCGGCCACCGCCCCCTCGCGCTCGTTGGCGGCGCCACCGGGCAGATTGGCGACCCGCGACAGAGCGGCGAGCGTCAGCTCCAGTCGACCGAGGTCGTCAAGGGATGGGCGGATCGCCTTCGCGCTCAGATCTCGAGGTTCCTCGACTTCGAGGGGCCGGCGGCCGCGCGCATGGTGAACAACCTGGACTGGACCCAGGAGATGAGCGCCATCGACCTGCTGCGCACCATCGGCAAGTACTTCCGCGTGGGCACGATGCTCAACAAGGACATCGTCGCGCGCCGCATCGCCTCCGACGAGGGCATCTCGTACACGGAGTTCTCCTACCAGGTCCTCCAGGCCAACGACTTCCTCGAGCTGTACCGTCGCCATGGCTGCACCCTCGAGACCGGCGGCAACGACCAGTGGGGCAACATGGTGGGCGGCGTCGACCTGATCCGCAAGGTCGAGGGCGTCGACACGCACGTGATGACCACGCCGATCATCACCAAGGCCGACGGCACGAAGTTCGGCAAGTCCGAGGGCGGTGCCATCTGGCTCGACCCGGAGATGATGACTCCCTACGCCTTCTACCAGTTCTGGCTGCAGGTCGCGGACGAGGACGTCGTGCGCTTCCTGAAGATCTTTACCTTCAAGTCTCGCGAAGAGATCGAAGCGCTGGCCGTCGAGGTCGCCGAACGTCCCCACCAGCGCGCCGCGCAGAAGGCGCTGGCCGCCTCCGTGACCGAGCTCGTGCACGGCAGGGAACAGCTTGAGCGCGTTCTGGCGGCAACCGATGCCCTCTGGGGTGGCGGTGACATCCGCGATCTCGACGAGGCCACCCTGGCCGCCGCGACAGCCGACCTTCCGCGCGCGTCTGCGACCATTGGAGAGTCGACCGTGGCGGACGCTCTCGTCGCCCTCGGTTTCGAGAAGGGCAAGACAGCCGCCCGTCGCACGATCTCCTCCGGCGGCGCGTCCATCAACAACGTGAAGGTCGCCGATCCCGAAGCGGTCCTGGGCCAGGAAGACGTTCTCGCAGGTGGACTGGCTCTCATTCGAAAGGGTCGCAAGAACCTCGCCGTACTTGAGCTGAGCTGATCTGCGCCGAGAAAGAGGGTGTTCGATGGTCATCGGACGCCCTCTTTTCGTTGTGTTTGGTGGGTTTGTGGGGTGTGTGGTGGGGGTCACGTTGTTTTGGGTTGACTTTTGTGTGGGGGGTGAGTAGATTATTCACCTGTCGCCGCGAGCTTGTGAGTGGGTTTGTGGTGGTGGTTCACTGCTTTGGTGGCTGGGTTTTGGCTTGGTTTTCTGGGGTGTGTGGGTGTTGTTTGTGAACTCGATAGTGTGTTTGTTTGTTTTTTTATGCCTGTTTTTTGTTTTTGAGTGTTTTTGGTTGGGATTGCTGGCCGGACTGGTTTTTGTTTGGTTGGTTTTTCTGGGCTTTAACGTTTTTGTTTTTGTTCGGAGAGTTTGATCCTGGCTCAGGACGAACGCTGGCGGCGTGCTTAAC
>ERZ772779.483-NODE-483-length-18589-cov-6.279918_pt1 | contig 18589 bp, 15 predicted proteins | sample MGYA00511360_ERZ772779 | MGnify/ENA primary metagenome ERZ772779 (study PRJEB29015, sample SAMEA2738112) | human oral metagenome | biome: human oral; feature: human-associated habitat; material: saliva | place: China | collected 2231 ...
AGAAGGACGCCGCACAGCTCTTTCCCAGAAGCTTACTACACCCACACCAAATAAAGATAGAATTTGTGTAAAGAAATTAAACTCACAGGTGTAGTGCTGCCATATTCAATCAGTACTTTCTGTCACGCACGGAACGTGCGTAAGTATTCGAATCTACTATTCTTTATGAGGGTTGTTATTGAGCTGACAAATTCCACTAGGAAGATTTGTTTCTTGCAAAATTCCGTTTGCATCATATCTGCGCGGGAGACAACTATGTTTCGAAGTATTTCTCCTCATGTATTGCGGATGCGTGATTGGAGTTCTACGGAGCCCCTAGCAAAATTTCTGAGCGAACCGCACGAGGCATTGCGAGAACTATCGAGTGCCGATGAAGCCAGCTTAAAAGCGCGCTCTGCTGATTTATCGGAGAATCGAGCAAGTATTTCGCGGGCCTGATTAAGTAGTTCCTCCGCCTTATTCAAATGGCTAATAATCCCATTAGCACCATCGACGCGCTCTCTCAGCCTCGTCAAGTCACTATCAATATCAGAAAAACTATTAGCTGCCATTATGAACCCCCATAGTAGTAGTCCTCATCATCGTCAGGCACGTATCGTTCAATACAGATAGCTTGTGCTGCGACACGTGCACTATCGCACCTGGCTTTTGACTGACCGACAAACGACACGGAGGCTCTCATATCTGTTGCAAGTCTGTCACCCAAACTAGTTCCAGATACAAGCTCCGATGTTAAGTTCGAAAGGTCTTCGCATGCAGACTCCATGAATGACAATTCGGATCGAGCAAGGGCAAGTAAATCGAGCGCCTCGCGTCGCCATTGTTCGAGATCGGGATCAACAACCCAAGGCATGAAAAACTTACTTCGTCAGGTCACTAATAAAAGCTTGCACAGCTGAATCAAGTGCCTGCATCTTAACGGCCGAATCCCGTATGGATTGTGATGCAATACCAATCTGTCTAACTGCTTGCTCACCAGAGGTTGAACCTCTCACAATCGCATAAAGCCGCGATGAATGACGATTAACAGTATCTGAGCACATCAATGACATGTGGGCAAGCGTTTTAGCCTCATCGTTCAAACGATGAGCTGCGTTGGCAACATCTTGTATTGAAGTCATATTCAATCCTTTCTAGGAAAACTTGGAATCCATCTCAAATGGTTGACACACGTAACAACGCGGTGAGTGCTTGTTGAATCTCTCTCTGCGCCTTCTTCAGAGAATCTTCGGCCTGCTGAAGGGCCGTCAACATCCTCGTGTCGTGCGCATTCTGACTGCCCTGTAGGGCTTCACGGACCAGTTGCATTTGTTTCTGGTTTGCCCTTAAGTATGCGTTAATACGCGCCTCTTCATCCACCAATTGTTGACGGATAGCTACTACCTCTCGGACCGTGTCAGTAAGCATTGACATGATGAGTGCTCCTCAAAATATCTATCAATTATCAAATTCTTCGGTAGTTCCAGGGTATCTGGTATATGGAATCACGCGTACAGGTGCTGGCATGACTGCCGAATCCCATACAATCATCCGATTGGCGCGTGGACGCCAATCGAGAAGCGGCTCGTCAAGGAAACGGCGAGTCGTCTGAGTGTCAAGTCCATACGCCGCCTTGACATCGAAATAAGCGGAGCCCCCATAACCGACCTGTTCATTAAAAGCATCTGCCTTCATCCACCAGCCGAGGATATGGATACCATGACCAGGGCCATTACGACACAGGTCAGGCAAACGAAACGCGTCATGCAGCCGCTCCATGCCTAGCCCCAATACGTAGGTTGTGCGTAGTGGCGTTGAGCGTGGCTGAGAAGCCTCTGCCCTCTCAGCCAGCTCTGTGAGTGCCGTATTAGCCTCTTCAGGTTCAATGAGCCGCACTGAGATACCAGATTGAGTTAAATCAGAATACAGTCGCTCACGAGTGGCCTCCCACTGTTTGTTCACGCGCAGGAAATCAAGAACGATCACCTCTACCTCACTACCATGAGGCTGTAGGGAAAGGCTCTTTAAGGCGTTCGCCAATGTGATGGAGGCATTTGCAGGACCAACAATAGCCACGTTACGGCCAATGTCGTTGTTCATAGCAACGTCCAACACGGTGCCATCAACTTCAATACGCTGCCCAAAGAAAGCAGCTGGACTATCTGCAGGATGTCGCATCAGCTTGTCTATCGCTAGCTTACTGTCGTCAAGACATAGTGTGCGTTCACCGTTGAAGACATATGGTGCAGGAGTTGAGTTTGCTGCGGCCCACCAAGTATGCCGCATTGGTGCGAGAATGTTCTCGTCTGCAAACGTGATGGCAGTTTTCTTATTTTGAGAAACTTCTCCATAATCGAGGTTAACGATAGCCTCACGTGACCGAATGTGAGCGGCAGCATCATTTCGAGATCCCAAAGTTGCCTGCGATTCCGCAACTGAATTCTTCAATGCGATTCTGACCGGAACTTGTCCAAATAGTCCTTCTGCTGTCGCTCCAATAAGACTATTGTTTCCACCGATTGTCTGAGAGGCAAGCACGACGTGAATACCGCATGCGCGAAACAAGCGTACCCCGCGCTGGAGCAGATCAGCGATCTGATCGGAGATCTTGTCGCGCTCTGCAAACATCATCTGGAATTCGTCTACAAAGAGAACAATTCGTGGCATTCTGGCGTCAGGAAGTTTTATGCGGTATTCGCGCAAACTCTGGACACCAACCCGCTTAAACTCTTTCATTCGTGACGAGTAGATCGTAAACAAGTGTGTCAGAACTGCTAGACCAAATTCCCGATCAGCTTCCAAACCGAGAACTCTGGCGTGTGGAAGATACTCACCCTGTGGCCCATCAGTGAATCTCTGAAGTGTCACACCTTCTTTGAAATCAAGAAGATATAGTTGCAGTTCTTGAGGTGAATATCGATGACACAGGCTGTGTACGATTACGGAAATTAGATTCGACTTTCCCTGGCCGACAGCGCCAGTCACCAAAGCATTGTGCCGTTGATTAATCTCATCGCCAAGAGTAATCGATATAACGGACATGCCATAGCGGCCAACAGTGAATGTAATGCCATCTCGACTGCTATGTAGCCATTTATCACCCAGCGGCTCAATCTCTCCAAAAGGCACAATTTCAACCGTTGTAGAAATAAGGGCCTGCTGGACGCTATTAGCGATGCTAATAAGTTTTTCTGCGCAGGGTGCGTCAAAAGTGGCGATCAACTTACCTGTCTTATCGCACAGCAAATCTCCGGATACTTCTACCTGCTGAAACAAATCTAGGAAAAATTCGTTGACTCCAAGAGCGGGGGCGTGGATCAGAAAGGACACTCCGTTACGAGGGCCTGCTTTCGCTAGTGTACGAACTGAGTTCTTAATTTCATCATCGAGGAGATCAAAATCTGCAGAGAGGACGAGTAGCTTGTAGCCTTCGATTGGTTTACCTACAGCTCGCCTAAATGCCGTCAATGTTGACGAACGACCCTGCACAACGTTAGCAACTCCCTGAATGTGACGACGCAGGTAGTCGAGACAAATTAAGAGATCTTTCGGGCTATTTACGATCCGAAGGAGCTTTTCGCCCCCATTATTAACATCTTGAAATGGAGCGGCCAAGCCTGACAGAGAGTCATCGTAGACGATAATTTCTAGCTGTCCAGGAGCGGTGTTTGCGAAAGCTTCACCGATCAGATGCTGAACAAATTTAACTGACGAATCATCAATCAGAGAATCATCAACCCAGATGTTCCCTGCTCCAATGAAATCGAGCCGTTTTGAACCTAAATCAACATTCTCTGCCACACGTAGAGACATGAGACAACACTCCCAAGCTAGTTAACTAGACAGACCGGTCTCTAAATTTTTATTAGCTTAAATATTTACGTTTCTCGCCCATCTAATCGCCATGCTTGCCGGCAAGACTCGCACGACGCCCCCAATGAAGCTTAAGTTTTTGAAGCTTCGCCTGCAGCTGGTCAACAGCCCAAGTACGATCCAGCCCTAACTCAGTATAAAAATTGACAACAGCAGCGTTGCCGCCAGATACCTCTTCGGATTCCATCACTCAACTACTCTCAGGGATAAAAACTGTAACGGCTCTCCAAGCCCAACGCCCAGAGAGAAGGACGCCGCACAGCTCTTTCCCAGAAGCTTACTACACCCACACCAAATAAACAGCAAATCACACAAATCCCTAAATAATACATTTCTCCCGTGCGCCGGGCCTGTTTATTCAACCCCGGCGCACGCTTGTTTTTGAATTAGTGCACTCCTGCTTGGTATTAGCTCAAGCTCTAGTTTGGAGTTAGGAACTACCTGGTTTAGTTACAACCCTATTTAGAAGCCGTACACTTCACGGCTGTTGCGGTTAACCAGCTGGCACATTTGCTCTAGGCTCAGCTGGCGCAGCTGCGCCAAGGCGGTTAATGTCACCGGCAACAGGTAAGAGCCATTAGGCATACCCCGGTAAGGGGTAGGCGGCAGGTAGGGGGCATCGGTTTCTATCAGCAACAACTGCTGTGGCATCGCCGCAATTGCGGCGCGCAGCTCCCGGTTAGATTTGTAAGTCACCGGCCCCGACACTGAGGCATACCAGCCGTGCTCAGCGCACACCTGGGCCATAGCCTCATCCCCACTAAAGCAGTGGAAAACCGTGCGCTCAGGGGCGCCGTCGGCAAGCAAAACCTCAATGCACTCACGGTGAGCCTGGCGGTCATGGATCTGCAACGGCAAACCCAGCTCCTTAGCCAGGGCAATATGGGCGCGGAAAGACTCGCGCTGCGCCACGCCCCCGCGCGGGCCGGTCCGGAACAAATCCATGCCGGTCTCCCCCACCGCCACCACAATTTCGGGGTTTTCACGGCAGGCACGCTCCACCTGAGCCAAGGCGGCGTCGAGATCATATGCGCCATGGTGCGCCTCAAAACGCGGCTGCAAACCATCAGGGCCCACCTCGCTAACGCCCGCATGCAGCACCGCCTCATTAGGGTGAATCGCCAGCGCCACCTTCACCCCCGGCAGCTGGCGGGCCAACTCCAGCGACGGCGCAAAAGCGGGCAGCTCACAGGCGCTGGTGATCATACGGTCCACCCCCACCACCTGGGCGCGCTCCACCAGCTGCGCGGCGCTAAGCGGGCCTGAAGCAGCCGCCGCCCCCGGGCCCTCTGTGGGCGAAATCGGCAAATGGGTGTGATTATCCATGACCGCCTGCGGCAGGCGGGCAATATTTTCTAGCGCCGGCCAATCGCTCGGCTTACGTTTAGACACTTTATTCTCCCTGATAGATGCGGGCGGCCCCCGGTTAAGGGCGCAAGTTAAATGCACGTGCCCTCGGCGCTACCAGTTACGGCTAGCGACGAGGGCACAGCTAGTTTCTAGGCGGCTCAGGCGCCGGTGACGTCGTCGGCTACCTGCCCGGCGTAACGGGCCAGCTCCTGCTCAATGATGGCTTCATCCAGTTTCACAAACACCGGGGTGGGCTTGCCTACGGGCGTGCCCGGGGTGACTGCGTGACGCTCCCAGGTGGGGGCGGTGGTGTAGTCACCGGTGATGATCGGGTAGGACTTGCGCCCTGCGAAGTCTGCCGGCAGCACCTGCGGGTCCAGCTCGGTTACTTCCTCAATTACCGGCATGGGGGCTACCTGGCCGTCCCCACCCATTACGCGGTCGACGTCGTTAGCGGCGTGCGGCAGGAAGGGGCTGAGCATCAGGTTCAAGTCGGCTACAACCTGGGCCAACACGAACAAGATGGTGCGTAGGCGCTCCTGCTGGTCTTCGCTCTTGAGCTTGAAAGGCTCAGTCTCAGCGATGTAGCGGTTAGCTTCACCCACCAGGCGCATGGCTTCACTCAGAGCGGCCTTTTGGCGGTGATGCATGATCAGGTCACCCACGGTCTTAAAACCGCGCTCCACCTCAGATAGCAGCGAGCGGTCTTCAAAAGTGAACTCGCCCGGCTCAGGGATCTGCCCGAAACGCTTGTGAATCATGGAGGCGGTGCGGTTGACCAGGTTACCCCAGGCAGCCACCAGCTCAGAGTTGGTGCGGCGCACGAACTCAGCCCAGGTGAAGTCAGCGTCAGCGGTTTCCGGGCCGGCAATAGAGATGAAGTAACGCAGCGCGTCAGCCTGGTAGCGGCTGAGCACATCACGCACATAAATCACGATGCCGTGCGAGGAGGAGAACTTCTTGCCCTCCATGGTGAGGAACTCGCTGGAAACCACCTCGGTGGGCAGGTTTAGCTGACCGAAGGGGTTGTGGTCGCCGCCGCGTGAGCCCTTACCGTTTTGGGCCAGCATCTCGGCGGGCCAAATCTGGGAGTGGAAAACAATGTTGTCTTTACCCATGAAGTAGTAGGTCAGGGCGTCGGGGTTGTTCCACCACTGGCGCCAGGCCTCGGGGTCGCCGCTGCGGCGCGCCCACTCAATGGAGGCAGACAGGTAGCCGATTACGGCGTCGAACCACACATACAGGCGCTTGCCAGGCTGGTCATCCCAGCCGGGGATCGGAATACCCCAGTCAATGTCGCGGCTCATGGCGCGCGGGCGAATTTCCTTGAGGATGTTCTGGGAGAACTTGATGACGTTGGGGCGCCATGTGCCCGAGGCTTCACGCTCATCTAGCCACTCGCCTAGGGCGTCGGCTAGCGCCGGCAGGTCCAGGAACCAGTGGTTGGATTCGATGAACTTGGGGGTTTCGCCGTTGATGCGGCTGCGGGGGTTAATCAGGTCAGTGGGGTCAAGCTGGTTACCGCAGTTGTCGCACTGGTCGCCACGGGCGCCGTCGGCTCCGCAAATGGGGCAGGTGCCTTCAATGTAACGGTCGGGCAGGGTGCGGCCGGTGGAGGGTGAGATGGCCGAGCGGGTGGTGCGCTCAATCATGTAACCGTTGTCGCGCACGGCCTCGAACATTTCACGCACAACCCGGTAGTGGTTACCGGTGGTGGTGCGGGTAAATAGGTCATAGGACAGACCCAGGGCAACCAGGTCCTCAACAATGAGGCGATTGTTTTCGTCTGCTAGTTCGCGGGCGCTAACTCCAGCTTCGTCGGCGGCCACCAGGATGGGGGTGCCGTGCTCGTCAGTGCCGGAGACCATGAGCACGTCATAGCCAGCCATTCGCATGTAGCGGGAGAAAACGTCTGAGGGGACACCGAAACCGGCTACGTGGCCAATGTGGCGTGGCCCGTTCGCATAGGGCCAGGCAACAGCTGAAAGAATGTGCGTCATGGCCCCTAGTTTACTGGCTTTGGTCTGATTTGCCCGAACCGATATTTTGCTTGCGCCGCCTGGTAAGCGCTGGCCTTGCCGGCGACGGTGCCCAGTTTGGCACCCTAGTGCCGACGGCGCCCGGTTTGGTGCCCTGGCGGCGACGGCGCCCGGCGGCTTTGCGTTTTGCTTGCGCCGCGTTCTTGTCTGTCCCGCTGTTTTGGCGACGGCGCCCGGTTTGGTGCCTGGTGCCGACGGCGCCCGGCGGCTTTAAATGTGCACATGTGGCTCAGGGTTTGGGTTAGACTCTGCCCAAGCACACAGTTTTAAGGATTCACTATGGCCAGTGACGAAAAAATTGATGCAAGCGCGAGCAACGCAGCTAGCAAGGCGCCTAGAAGCGTGCCCGATAATATAGACGAACTATTCGATGCCCTAATGGACACAATCCCCGAGATTGAAGCAGAAGCTGCCGAAGCAAATGAGCCGAAAACACTTTGGAGACGCATCTCAGATTGTTTCTGGTACTGCGACAGCTCAGTATTCATGATTATTTTCGGGTTATTCCCGCTCCTGCTGGGCCTAGTAATAGCTGAGCCGTACTTTGGAAGAACAGCCATTCCTGCGTCCGCTACTTTCAAAGGGAGCATCACTAAGAGTATCTATCTTGAGGCTGGCAAAACCTATACCCTATATACTTTTTATCAATATGATTCCCCACATTGCTCTATCGTAGACTCAAAAGGAAATAACTTACCCACAGAAACCTGGGAACCTAACGAACATGATTCATTCATAGAATATTATTATGATTTTGGGCAAGTGCATCCCACAAAGTCTGGCACCTACAAGTTTTTCTGCACAGACCAAAGTGAATCAAAATATAAGTTATTTATTATAGCTGAAACCACCGCATTTCCTAGGCTTAACAATATTTCGTCAGAAATATGCTATAACCGGATTATAGTTTTTTATGCTTCGAGCATTGCATTACCCGGAGTACTGCTAATATCTGCGGGCACCATAAATCTTATTTTCAGGGGCCTTCGTAACGCAGCCCGTTCACGCGCATACAAGCGATCACTGCAAGGCACTGTTTAAGTTAGTTGTCAAGGGTACTAACCCCCTACCAGGCAGCGCTAGGCACACTGATTATTCCGCTAGGGTTGTATCAGCAACCGATTTAAGGATTAGTCATGCCCGATAGCCAGCCTCAAGCCGCCGCCAACCTAGCTGCTACAGCCGACAGCGACCCATTCGCTCGCATCTACGCCAGCCCCAAAGCTAAAAACATTCACGCCCCAGCCAGCTTCGGGTCAGCATATCTGCAACCCCAGAAAGAACTACAAACCCCAGAAAGAGCCACGCCACCGCCCCGCCCATTATGGGCTGAAATAATTATCATATTTTTAAATCTAATAATGATCGCAACTTTCGCTATCAACCTGACTTTATTTCTGCCAACCATAATCGCACCAAACCTAAACACTTTCTCTGCAGACAACCCCAAGAGTGTCTACCTAGATAACAACAAAGAATACTATTTCTACATTAAAACCAACATTCAGACTATAGCCGACAAGACCAGCTGTGTAATCTCAGGCCCTGGAGACTACCAGGCCTCCATCATGGCACAGCCAGTAGACAGCGAGCTTGACATTGATGGTTACTACAAACTTGGCAGAATCTCTGCAGGTAAAACCGGTACTTACAGTTTTTCTTGCGTTAACCCTGATTTAAACGGTTCGCACTCTTTTGCTATAGCAGACACTACAGACAACTATTACGCTAAGACTCAAACACAACTATTTCTTGGCTATTTTATGGTAGTCATTAGCGCAGCCGCGATTTTATTGGAGACAGCTTTAATAGTTGCGAGTGTTCGTAACATTTTCCGAGCCTCTAAAGAGCGTCGCCAGCTACAGGCTGAGTTTCCCGCGCCTCTGCCCGCATACATGCCCGCGTCAGCATCAGCAGGCCCCACAGCCACCGCCTCACCCGAGTATCGGCCTACGCAACTTTGACGTGCCACGCCAGCTGCGCCGTCGTCGCCCCACCCCCAGCTAGCGCAACCAGCATGGGCGCCGTCGTCACCAGCCACGTAAAACGCCGAGCCCGGCACCTATTCAGCTAGGCTTAGAACAGCAACCGATTTAAGGATTAATCATGCCGGACAACCAGTTCAATCCAGGACCGTACGGCGCCGCCAGCACCAGTTACAGCTCCGCCAGCGGCCCGAACCCGCAAAGCGCCCCCAGCGCGGCCACAACCTGGGCCTCCCCGGGGCAAAACGCCGGAATTTTGCCGCCCACGGACCAGAAAAGCCTGATCAGCAAGCCGGGTCTGGGGCTTTCAGTATTTTGGCTGGTTCTTGGGCTAATCACTTTGGCGGTGGGCTCGGGCCTGGCCTCACTGAACCTTACCGACGCCACACTGCCGTCTTTGTCATCTTTTTCTCCGGGCACATCCAAGAGCGCCCAGCTTGAGGCCAACCGGACTTACGCTTTCTATGCTGCCTCAACGAAGTTGGATTCCGCTCGCAAAACCTCCTGCGTGGTGTCTGGCCCCGATGGCTATAGCCCCACGGTAACCAACGCAAACTCCAGCGAAGAGCTTCAGCTGAACAGGAGCTACTACAAGGTGGCGACTTTCAGCCCCAATAAGTCGGGCAGCTACTCTTTTGCTTGCTCTAACCCCAACCTTGACCGTGCCGATATTTTTGCTATCGCCGACATCACCGACACCACCACGGTCACCTCTAGTAATGACTTGATTTACGCCCGCATCTTTGTGGGCGCTGGTGCTTTCCTTGGCTTGGTGGGCCTGGGGCTAGGCATTTTTGGGGTTATTGCGCTTATCCGCAAGCTTAAGGCCCGCCGCAACTTCACAGATGGCCTGCCCGCGCAGGGTGGGGATAGCGCTTCGGCTAGCTCCGGGGCTTTTAACGGTTATGTGCCGACGACGCCGGGCCAGGTGCCTTTGGACTTCCAGGCACAGGGGGTTGCGTCCCAGGGGCCGGACGCTGCTGCGGCATCCCAGTGGGCTGCTGCGGGCGCTGGCGCCGCAGGTACTGCTGCCGCCGCCGGTACTGCTGCCGCCGCGACCCAGTGGGCTGCTGCGGGCGCTGGCGCCGCAGGTACTGCTGCCGCCGCACCTCAGTGGGGTGCACCCCAGGGGCAGTGGGCGGCCCAAGCACAGTCCTCCTCTGCACAGTCCTCCCCTGTCGCTCAAAGCCAGGCTTCTGCACCTGAGGTACAGGCTTCTGCCCCTGAGGTACAGGCTTCAGCACCTGAGGCCTTCGCACCTCAGGCCTTCGCACTACAGGGGCAGGCTTCTGCACAGAGTTCTAACTCCAGTGCGCAGGCCGCGAGCGCGCACTCTGCTCCACAGGTGCCAAACCCTTACGTGACCGTGCAGCCTCAGCCCGGTCAACCCATCGAGGCTTACGGCCAGCAGGCCACCCAGCCGCTAAACCCCTACGTAACCACGCAGGCTCCTCAAGTACCGCAAGGCTACGGCCAGGCACAGCCCGGCCAGAATGTGCAGCCGGGTCAGCCCATCGAGGTCTACGGCCAGCAGGCCACCCAGCCGCTAAACCCCTACCTCACCCAGCCACAACCGCAGGCACAGGCACAGGCACAGGCACAGGCACAGGCACAGGCACAGGCACAGGCACAGGCAAGTGTCGCACAAAGTGCCGCGCAGGCTGGCACCCCGGCTGGAACCCAGGTTGGTACTCCGGCCGGCGCTCATGCTGGTTCCCCTGCCACCGCTCAGGGTAACGCCCAGGCTGGTTCCCTTGCTGGTGCGAAGGGCCAAAATGCTGCCGGCTACTGGCCGGTGCCTAACTTTGCTCCGTCCGACCAAGCCGCTCAGCCCGGTCAGCCTGATCAAGCCGGTCAGCCTACCCAGGCGTCGCAGGGCTATGGGCAGGTACCCCAGGGTTATGGCCAGCCAGTACAACCGCAGGCTAACCCCTACGTAACTGCACAGGCTCAGCAGGCTCCGGCGTCGCAAACAGCTCAGCCGCAGGGATACCCTCAGGCAGCGCAGCCCACGGCTCCTCAAGTACCGCAGGGTTACGGCCAGGTTCAGCCCGGTCAGCCGGTTCACGGGTACGGACAGCCAGTTCAGCCGGGCCAGCCCATCGAGGCTTACGGCCAGCAAGCCACCCAGCCGTTAAACCCCTACCTCACCCAGCCGCAAGCCCAGCCAAGTGTTGTGCCAAGCGCCGCCCAGGCAGCCCAGGCAGCCCAGGGATATGGGCAGCAGGTGCAGGGATACGGTCAAGTAGTGCAGGGATACGCGCAGCAGGCACAGCCGGTGCAGCAGCCCGCTCAGGTGCCTGGGGTTAGCCAGTTGGAGCACCCGAACCAGCCTGGCAGGCCTACTCAGCCTTTGCAGCCTACGAATGACACGCGGGTTATCGCCAGCCCGACTGACACCAACCAGGTGGTTTTCGAGCCGGCCAACCCGGTTTCTAAGTCACCTGCTTCTCAGTCACCGGTCTCTGAGCAGACTGGCGCAAATGAGGAGGTTGAGGAGACTGACCAGCGTCCTGTGGATGCCATGTACACGGATCCAACCCGAGTAATCAGCACCACCGAGGCCGCCAACCGCTACAACTAGTACAGATACATACAAAATCGTCCGTTCCCTATTAAAAATCCATGGGGTTTTATAGGGAACGGACGATTTTTCAGTATTTGTGAGCAGTGGCCTGGGCTAGCAGCCTTACTCGGCCCTGTTCAGCCTCGCTTGGCCCGTAACTTGAGCCTTAACCTGAGCCTTAACCTAAGCCTTACTCGACCTCGGCCAGCTCCACGCCAGCCTCAACCAGCTTGGCCTTGGCGGCCTCGCCCAGCTCGGGGCTGACCGGCTCGGTCAGGTTGGTCAGCACTCGCACCTGGTAGCCCTTGGAAGCGGCGTCCAGCGCAGTGTCGCGCACGCAGTGCGATAGCGCCAGGCCCACGATGTCTAGGCTGTCCACCCCGGCTTCCTTAAGCAACTGGTCCAAGCCCACTCCGGCGTCGTCGACCCCCTCAAAACCAGAGTAGGCCGCCGCGTACTGGCCCTTCTTAACCGAAGCGTCCGGGGCCAGGTCCGCCAGCGCCGGGTGCAGCTGCGCGTTAGCAGTGCCGGCCACGCCGTGCTTGGGCCAAGTGTCCACGAAGTCGGGCTGGTCGCTGAAGTGCGTGCCCGGGTCAATGTGCCAGTCCTGAGTGGTTGCCACCAGCGCGTATTCCTTGCGGTGTGCGGGCACGTAGGCGGCCACGCGCTCGGCGACGGCGTTGCCTCCCACGATGGGCAGCTCCCCGCCCTCGCAGAACGTGGGCTGCACATCTACCACGATTAGTGCTCGAGTCATTTTCTTCTCCCTATGGTTGCGGTTTTTCCCTTAGGTCTTTGGTAGCCGGTGGATGGCCGGCCGGGTTGGCCGGGCTAGCCGGGCGATCAGCAGCTCAACCGGGCCGTGACGCTGGCCAGGCCGGGCCGGCGAGCTACGTCCTCGCCAGAAGCGTGGCGCCGCCCTCCCCAGCCAAAGTATTTAGTTTTCGCGGGCAGCCAGGGCCGCCTGGTACAGCTCATTCTTGCGCAGGCCGTGGGTTTGGGCCACCTGCGCGGCCGCCTGTTTGAGACGTAGGCCCTGGTCAGCTAGGGTCAGCACCTGGTCTACTACCTGTTCGACGACGACGCTAGCCCCCGCAGAGCCAGCAACTACCAGCACAATTTCTCCCCGCGCCCCCTCGGCGGTGGCAACCACCAGCTCGTCTAGGCTGGCGCGCAGTACTTCTTCATGAGTTTTAGTTAGTTCCCGGCACAGTGCCGCGCGGCGCTGCCCACCGAAAGCTTTAGCCAGGTCAGCTAGGGTTTCGTGCACGCGGCGGGGGGATTCGAAGAAAATCAGGGTGTGGGCATCGCTGGCCAGGGAGCTTAATAGCCGGGTGCGCTCGCCGCTTTTGCGCGGCAGGAAACCTTCAAAGCTGAAACGGTCGCTGGCCAGGCCTGATAGTGCCAGTGCGGTGAGCACTGCGGAGGGCCCGGGGGCCACGGTAACTGGCACATCGGCGTCGATAGCGGCGTTTACCAGGCGAAATCCGGGGTCGGAAACCGAAGGCATACCGGCGTCGGAAATCATCAGCACGCTGGAACCGCCGCGCGCGGCCTGCAGCAGCTGCCCGGAGCGTTCGCGCTCGTTGTGTTCATGGAAGGCCAGCAGGCGGCCACCGATTTTTACGCCTAGGCGCTGGGCCAGGTTCAGGGCGCGGCGGGTGTCTTCAGCGGCGACGACGTCGGCCAGGGCCAGGGCTGCCATCAGGCGCGGTGAGGCGTCACCCCGGTTGCCGATAGGGGTTGCGGCCAGGGTGATTGTGCCCCGAGCGGGGGCGTATTCGGCCAGGTCAAGGCCCTGCGCTGGGCCGGGCGCAGAGTTGGCAGGCAGTGCTTGCTCTGCCTCGCTGGCATGGGCCGGTTGCTCTCCTTCGCCGGCAGGGGCCGACGACGCAGGCGCGCCCAGCGAGCCGGCGGCGGGAGCCTCCAACTCAGCAGCAGGGCTTGGCACTTCTTGATTGGGCGCCATATAACCTTCCCCTTTTAGATACAGGCAAAATCATCCTTCACCTATAAAAATATGCGTTTAAATCATAGGCGACGGACGATTTTGCCTGTATTTGTGATCATGCCTGTATTTGTAGATGCCAGCTTAAATCCAACTCCTAAACAGCATGTGCCAGAGCCAGAAGTTGTAGTCCACTACCTGCGCGGTCCATATCGGCCACCACAGGAAGGCAAACACAACCGCCGCCAGCACAATAATGCCGGTCAGTATCAGGCCCATGAACATCGAGGGCTCATAGTCCTTGCCCAGCACCTGTCCCCCGCCAAGGTAGGCACCCAGGTTGTCTTTCAAGCTACCTTGAGCGTTCGTCTCCTTGGCGGCGACGTCGTCGCTTGCGGATCCGTCAGAGGCGTCAGCCCCAGCAGCCCCGGCAGAACCAGAAGCCCCCGTACCAGCCCCCACGCCAGCCCCAACAGAGCCAGCCGTAACCACGCCGTCGCCGTCGAGCAAGCCAATTGCCCAGCCCAGCGCCACAGTCAGCGCCAAAACCACGAACGGCACGAAAGCTACCGTGTAGAAAGTGAAAATAGTGCGGTCCCAGTACATGAACCAGGGCAGGTACAGGCCAATGTAACCAGATAGCACCACCCAGCCGCGCCAGTCGCGCTTAAGCGCCACATAGGCAACCACCGCAAATACTGCCACGAAAGCCGCCCACCAGATCGGGATGTTACCGATTGAGGTGATAGCCCGCACGCAGTTACGGGTGTCGCAGTGGTAGGCGTCGGCTCCCAAGGTGTCATTGGACTGCCAGTAGAAGGAGGTGGGTCGCATCTGTAGCAGCCAGCCGCTGGGCTTAGCCATGTAGCTGTGGGGGGTGGATAGGCCCACGTGGAATTCGTAGATGGCGCGGTGGTATTCGATAAAGTCCGCGATCGAATCGGGCAGCCAGGAGCCGCGCCCAGCTGCGCGCTCAGCCGCCGCCCAGCCATGCTTGTAGGCGCTGGGGTTCATAAACCAGCCGAACCAGCTAAGCAGGTAGGTCACCCCTGCCACGGGCACAAGCCGCATAAAGTTACCCCAGCCGCGTGAAACCAGGGTTTCCAGCTTCCACACCTTGGCTTTAACAGCACGCAGTGCGGTGCCGTCCCAGATCACGGTCATGATGCCGATGGTGGCCAGCAGGTACAGGCCCGACCATTTAACCGAGCAGGCACACCCCAGCAGCACGCCGGCGCTAATCATCCAGGGACGCCAGCCGGCCTTGGGGGCCAGGGCCCCTTCAGCGGTGCCTTCCAGCAGGCGCGCGATGCGTTCGCGTTGGCTTTGGCGGTCACGCACAATGCAGTAGACAGCGGCCAGGGCGAAGAGGCCAATAAACCCATCCAACAGGCCAATACGTGACTCGGTGATACCCACGCCGTCGATAGCCAGGAACAATCCCGCCAGGCCCACCAGCAGCGGTGAGGGGAACAGTCGCCACACCAGGCGGCACAGCAGGAACACGGTGGCAATACCCGCTAGGGCCACTGCCAGGCGCCAACCCCAGCTGGAGGCCGGCCCGGTCAGCTCCATACCGGTGGCGATCAGCCATTTACCTAGCGGCGGGTGCACCACAAAGGACGCCTCGGGGCTGAGCGTGGAGAAATTACCGCGCACAAAACTGGCGTTGGCGTTTTGTGCCCAGGTGCCCTCATAGCCCAGATGCCAGATCGAGTAGGCATCTTTGACGTAGTAGGTCTCGTCAAACATGATTTCGTGGGGGCTGCCCAGGTTCCACAGGCGCGTGAAGGTGGCGATCAGGGTGGTCACCACGGTAGCGATCCAGCCGTTGCGGGTCACTACTCGCGAAGGTAGGCGCGAGGGTAGGCCCAGCACGGCCCGTAGCTGCTCGCGGGTGCGCCTCTGGGGGCTTTCTAGTGCCGGTGCTGCCGTACCTACAGGGGCCTGGGTGCCTGCCGGAGTTTCTTGCGACGACGCCGGGCCTTGCGTTGTCCCTGCAGTTGCCGGGGCTGAGGCACCTGACGGGGCTACCCAACCACTCTGCTGAGCAGCGGCGTCGGGCTTAGCACCAGGACCCGAGGGCTTAGCGCCAGAGCCTGAGGGTTTAGCAGCTGAATCCTGCCTACTGTTCGGCTCTGACAAAGTAATTGGAAAACGCGTGCCACGCACGGGGGTGACGTCGTCTTCCGGATCTAAATAGGCGTCAGCGTCCGGGCTTGGAGTAGTGGGCTGATCGTTCATTCGGCCAGTCTATTGCCTTTATGAGCCCAATACCGACTCTCAGCTCACTTTCAGCAACCACTATCACTTTATATTTAGCTATTAGTGTCGCTCACCACACTCGCAGCCCTGCCCAGGAGGCCGGCCCCGCGCGTCCCGCCCGGCTCACCCGGGGCCACCGCTCACAGCACCACCCAGCTCACCCGGGGCCGTCGCCAATCTCGCGCGCCCCACGCGTCCCACGCGTCCCGCCCGGGGCCGGCGTCGTCGTTAGCGCCCTCCGAACTAGCGTCCCCCGAAGCTGCCGCCGCCATAGCTGCTGGAGCTGCTGAAGCCGCCGGAGCTGGATGAGGAGGAGCTGTAGCTGACCGAGCTGCTGGTTTGCCACACCACCGCGCTGGTTACCGGCTGGAAGCCACGGTCTAGGTCGCGGGTCAGGTCTAGGTTGTATAGGCCCGGGCCGGAGTCGTCCCAGCTGTAAGTCACTTGCTGGCTGGCCATCATTTGGGCACCCAACGGCACTAGGGCGTCTTGCACCTTGGCGGCCATACCGACGGCGGCCGCGTTGGCTAGGTCGCTGCGGTACTGCTGTGGGGTGGTGGGGGCGTACATGGCGCTGTTGGTTAGGTAGGCGCAGTAGGCCAGCATTTGTCCGCCAACTATCAGGCCGCGCTGGGTGTAGCAGGTGCTTACGCTGTAGGAGAGCATGAAGGCGGCGATGAAACAGAACCCGGGCACGGCCCACACCCAGAGGTTGTAGTGGGCCACGCTGTAGAGGCTGAAAGCAATTATGGTCAGCCACAAAAGCATGCTGCAGGTGTTGGCTAGCCCCCCGCAGCTGGTACGTAAATTAGCTGCGCTATATTCTCTGTCGGCAGCATTAGCGAATTTACGCATGCCGCTGCTTGTGGACTCATTGTTTTTAAGTACCGCACGCATTTGGGCTAAATCGAATTGGCTGGCTCGCAATTTATTCGAAATCGTAACTAGCGCATTCAGTAATGCCAGTTGGCTGGGGTAAAGCCTGCCGGGCTGTTTGCCGGTTAGTGCAATGGTCCACTGGCCGGGTTGCAGTGGCGGGCCAGAGCGGGCCGCCTGCGCCACCTGCTGTGCGTTTGCCACGCGTAGATCCAGGTAGCGATACCTTTGGGCGTCTCCTGGACAGACGTTAACCAGTCCGGCGTTGGTCAGGGACAGCAGGGTGCTGGTTAGCTGGCGGGTGCGCCGGTTTTTTTGTTTGGTTTTGCTGGGGAAGACGTGGCCAGAAAATTCTGCGATTACTGCCGGCGACAGGTTAGGCATTTGGGTCACCAGCATGTCGGGCACAACAAACTGGGCTTGGGCGGCGCGGCGTGAGCTGAATGCGCCGTACAGCCCCACTGCGGCTATCAGCACACATACGCCCAAGCCGGCGGGGATCAGCCAGTCAAGCCACCAGGGACGCTCTTGGGGTAGGCGGGCTTTGACGGCCTCGTCGATGGCTTGCTGACGCTGGGCTGGCGTGGCCGTGGGAGTGTAGCCGGAAATGGCGCTGGCATCCCACATATAGGCCAGGGTTACGGATTTTCCGCCTTTAACAAAGTCGGCTTCGTAGTGGCGTCTGGAGCCGGCTTGGGGGTCGCCAGGAATGGCGCCGTTGGTGGTGGGGGCGCCGCCTGGGGTACCGGTAGCGACGCCGTCGTAGTGCAGCCACATCCAGGTGCGCTGGGCTGGGACTTGCTCGGGCATAGAGAAGTCGATGCTGAGGTGTTTAATGGGTACCGTGTTTTTGTCGGAGATGGGGCTCCACAGGACTTTGACGATGTCGTTGGTCAGCTCCCCGCCGCCGATAAAGCTCATGGTGATGCGGTAGCGCAGGGCGGAGGCGGAGCTGGTGCGTTTAATGTTCCAGCCGATCTCAACTTTGGTGGGGTAGTTGACGGTTTGCCCGTTGTAGTCGGTGGAGGTGTCGGCTATGCGCACATAGGTTTTGCCGGCGTACTGCTCGTCCCATTCTTTTGTGCTTGAGATGGAGGAGGGGTCTGTGAAGCTGCTTTTGGTCAGCTCCTGGTTGTTGTCTAGGTCCGTGACTGTTACGTCTTTTAGCTGCTGGCCTTGTTTTAGCTCGTAGAGCTGGAACATTTGCGAGTAGCTACGGGTGTCTTTGATGCGGATGGTGACGTCTTCGGTGACGTTTAGGTTGCGCTCAGCGGTGGCGTAAGCGCTGTACTGTAAGTTTGTGTACAGGATGGGGGCGTTGTCGAATTTGGTTTTTTCGAGTTGTTTATAAAAATTGTTGCCCCAGGCGATGGCAGTGACCACCGCGATCCCGAGTACTGCTGCCAGCGTCGCTTTAATTAGAGCTTTAAATAGCTCTCGGCTGATGCCTGCGCTTTGGTCCATGCCATAAGCGTATTAGGTAAGTGGGGTGCGGTATGGGCAAAAATGCCCAGGTGGTTTGTTCTTTGCCGACGACGACGCCGGGCCCAGGCTGGTAAAGCAAAAAATGGTGGGGGTGTCGACCCTCAAACAAGGACCAAACACCCCCACACTCAAGGAAACGGTTGGCAGTGCCCTACTCTCCCACAACCCACCAGTTGCAGTACCATCAGCGCAGAAAGGCTTAACTTCCAGGTTCGGAAAGGAT
>ERZ772779.486-NODE-486-length-18520-cov-7.672516_pt1 | contig 18520 bp, 22 predicted proteins | sample MGYA00511360_ERZ772779 | MGnify/ENA primary metagenome ERZ772779 (study PRJEB29015, sample SAMEA2738112) | human oral metagenome | biome: human oral; feature: human-associated habitat; material: saliva | place: China | collected 2231 ...
TCATGTACGCGGGAATTTTCATGTTCCAGTGGGCGGTTATTGCAAATAATATGTACAGCAAGCCACACCTTAGCTTTGATGCGAAGTACTATGCTGTTCAGCTTTGGATTTTCCTATTTGGCAGTGTTGCGAGCTATAATCTTGCACATAATGACGCGGCAGTTCTACACATAACTACGGTGACAATCGCAGCAATTACGGTTCATTCGATTGGGTTCTTTTATATGAGGAATTTGAAAGAGAGAAGGCGTTTAAAGAAGAAAACTATAAAGAGATAGAACGAGCAGGATAAAGAGAAAGTACCTGAAAAGCATAAGGCGGAGAAATCCGTATAAAAATGATATAATAAAGCTCAGATGAATGGTTGATACCAAGAGCAGAATGATTATAAGGAGTCTACTATGAGAAAGCTTGTAAAGGGTAACGTAAGTTGGGTCGGATACATGGACTGGGAACTCGAGATGTTCCATGGTGATGAGTATTCTATTTTGAATGGGTCTAGTCAAAATGCATTTTTGATTGAAGAAGAGAAAACGATTCTGGTAGATACCGTGTGGCTTCCGCACAGAGATGAGTTCATAGAGAACTTGAAGGCTGAAGGCGTGCTCGATAAGATTGATGCGATTATCGTTAATCACGGCGAACAGGATCACTCGGGTTCGCTGCCAGCGCTGCTCAAGGAGATTCCAGACACGCCGCTATACTGCACTGCGGCATGTGTAAAGAGTCTTGAGGGTCAGTACGGACAGCAGGGATGGAATTTCAATGTGGTAAAGACTGGTGACAGTCTCGATATTGGAAACGGCAAACAGCTTGTCTTCGTGGAGATGAAGATGCTTCACTGGCCAGATTCGATGGCTACATATATGACTGGTGATAACATCCTGTTCTCGATGGATGCATTCGGACAGCATTTCGCAGTTGAGGAGATGTTCAATGACCTTGCAGATCAGGCACTGCTTGATAAGGAAGCGATGAAGTATTTTGCAAATATCCTTAATCCTTTCGCTCCGTTCGTAACCAAGAAGCTTGAGGAAATCGCTAAGCTGAACTTGCCGATTGACATAATTGCTCCGTCCCACGGAGTGGTATGGCGTGACAATCCTGGTCAGATAGTTGAGAAATACGCAGCTTGGGCAGACGCATATCAGGAGAATCAGATTACTGTTGCCTATGATACTATGTGGGAGGGCACGACTAAGTTGGCACACGCAATCGCTGATGAAATTCACAAGCAGTCACCAGATACTGTTGTGAAGGTCTATAACATCGCCAAGGCTGATAAGAATGAGATTATGACCGAGGTATTCAAATCCAAGGCTATTGTCGTGGGTTCTCCGACCTGTGTGAATGATGTTTTGACAAGCGTTGCGGGATGGCTGTCCTTCCTCAAGACGCTTAAGTTCAAGAATAAGAAGGCTGCTGCATTCGGATGCTACGGCTGGAGCGGTGAGTCGGTTAAGATCCTGCAGACTAAACTCGCTGAGGCTGGTTTTGAGGTTGTGGAAGGAAATGTTCGTTCCTGCTGGAACCCAGATGAAGAGGACTTCGCAAAGATTCCGGCTATGGTTTCAGAACTCGTTAAATAGGTTTGATTAAAAGGTGTAATGTGATTGTAAAACCCGCATGGCTGAAGGTGCAGTGGTGCGGGTTTTTTGTATACGTTGTTACTTGCGGAGTTAATAAGATAGCGTATCAAAATTATAAATAAATCAGCAATAATTTAGCTAATATTACACAGCCTATTACGAAAAATATTTTATTTGCAATTTTGCTAGAATAGAAGAGGTTCAAGCAAAATCCAGCCTTCGCTGGAAATAATAACTTGATTTTTCCTTTGTTAAGAAAGTCAAGTAATAGGTGAGAGAAAAAAGCAATTGCAAAAGCCAGTGCCAAAATTTGGTCGATTAATACAAGTGACAATGTTGATAGTCCTAATGCAAGAAATGAATGTGAGAAACCTCTGTGGCTAGAAAATATACATCCAAGTATAACAAGTGCAAAACCAAACATGCCTATATAAAGCATCGGACCTTTTAAATTCATATAATAATTATAAATTCCTAATCTTTGCTTCATATCAATAAGAGCAACTACCGCTAAAATAGCCATTACCATAATTCTTCCATAAAGCGCATCAATGGAGTACGTATTAATCCTTACATCAAGGTCAGAAGCGATACTACCAACTGAAGCTGCACCTATAACAACAAGACTCTGAGCTTTGTTAGTAGGATCTATTAGTGCTAAAGAAGCACTCACTCCCAGTACAATATGTGTATGTGATAACATAACGATTGCCTTTCAAAAGTAAATTAATATAGTTTTTCAGCATTATTTATGTATTGTTCTTTTTAAATCATCATATAGATCTTTGGAAATTTCCTTATTATCTATTTTTTTCTCAATGCATAATTGTAGTTCTTCGGTTGCACGAGAGAGTTCCTCTAAAGTATCTTGAATTTTTATAAATATAGGAAGCTCGTCATCTGAAATAATACCATCGGCAGTAATATTAAGTAGTACACGATGGATATCGCTAGAACGGTATACGGAATCTAAAAGTTTAATAACTATGTTTGGTAGATTGCGTTCAGTTATTTCAGGAACATATTCCTTTCCTATTTCGCACTCATAGTGACAGTAATAGTTGCATAGCTCTGGTGCACAATAGACATCTGACATTGTTAGAACATCCAACGGATTTGGTGTCTGCTTATTATTTTCTATTCTTTCAAGTTTATCATTTGACATGATTAACTTTTCAGCAGCAAGTTCTCGGGACCAGCCGAGAGCATCTCTTTCCTTACGATAAATATTGCTGTTTTGAACGGCCATGACGAGATTCCTTTCTTTCTAAAAGCTAGTAATTCACCGTTTTAAATGTATTATACGACATACAATAATTACAATGGAAGGATTTACTGATTTTTAGATTAATATATGCGGAAAATGCGGTAAATAAGGTAAGTTTTACGCGAATGTATCCATGTTAAGCGATGTGTAAAAACCGTATCATAATCACACAAGGAGATATCTCGAGGGTGAAGGGTAATAGATGCAGCACATGAGGTTATTATATTTTTTTAATAAAAAAGGAGGGCGTTATTATGGATAAAAACTTAAGAGAAAGCGTAAATGTTACAAGTCAAAAGGATGTGATAATGCAGAAAAAACCAATAAATATACTGGTTACTGAAGATGATATAAGTGGAAATGAAATACCGAAAATGACAAATTTCATAGGGAATTTTATTAATGAAGGAAATATATTCTCTACATTAGACATAAACAATACAGAATTATCTGAACTGATATATTCTAATTCTGGTTTAATGTATGACGCAACTCGTTGCCTAACTAAAAATTTAGGAAATGGATACGGACTAGTACTAGATTTGGATAGTCTTCCTAAAGATGTGAGAAATAAATTATTTAAAAATGAATATCGTATAGCAGATTCAAAGCAAGTTTGTGGTAATATGCGCTCTGTAATCGTCAATGAAAAAGGTGTACGTGTTAAAGATATTACGTTAAAAAAAGCAAACAAAAGACTGTTATGGCAGGATGGTATAGAAAGTATATATAATCGCATTCAGTTAAAACAGATATACGTCAAGCTTAAAGAAATTGAAGATATGCAGTGGTATCAACTTCACTGTAGTAGAAACCATAGGATAGTTTCACCATTCCTTTCTGCGCGAGATTACGTTAAATATGCACAAGGAACAGAAATAGAAGAAGAAGTAAATAAAAACCTAAAAAATGCCGAAGAAATTTTAGTTCGAGTAAAAAATGAAGTTACGCAGGACTTAACTAATACTATTAGAGCCCTTGTAACGAATAAAGGTATATTGGGCAAAAATATAAATAAATATATTCAATTTATTTCTGAAGACTTGCATATTCTTGGACTTGTTTACGGAATGCTTGTTCAAGTTTATAGTCACTTGGGAAAAATAGACTATGCAGAAATAGAACTGAAAAATTATATTAATGAACTGCATAAATTCTTTTTTAAAGAAGTTGAGCATACAGGGTTAACAGCAGTTGAGCTTGTACATGATAATTTTAACTATAGCAAAAATAATTTAGATTTTTGGTTTAACCTACAAAAAGAAATGAAACCGAAGCTACATAAGCTATCACTCTTATATGTGAACGAGCCACATGTTGCTCTAAAAGGAGGTAATTATGCGCAAAACAAAACAAAGACACTGTAGATGTTGTAAATCAACCCTAGTTGGTAAAAAACAACGTTGGACAGGGATGTGTTCAAATTGTATTAGAAAATTAAAAAAAAGATTTGGAGTTGTAGGTGTTTTAGTTGCATCCATATTTTATGCAATAAAATTAATAGCAAATAGAAAAGGAGAAAGTATATGAATTACTTTATTGTATTAGACCTTGAGTTTAACCGCTCAAATAACGGATTCGTTTCAGAAAGAAATGGAGTGAAACTTTATAATGAAATAATCCAAATAGGGGCTGTTAAATTGAATGCGGCAAGAGAAGAAATAGATTCATTTTCGCGTATAGTAAAGCCATCCGCCTACTTCAAAATAAATAATGAAGTTAAGCAATTAACCGGAATTTCAAAAGAAGACATATTTAATGGAATAGAATTCAAGCGAGCATTATATGAATTCCTAGAATGGTGTGGGAATGATTCCAAACTTATAACTTGGAGTAGTACAGATGCACGTGTTCTAAAAGAGAATATAGCATATCACGAAATCGAACATGTTGAGTTGCCTTCATGTTATGACATACAAGTTATGTTCGATGATCAAGTAAGTATGGATGATAGACCAATGCCATTAAATTATGCAATCTGGAAATTAGGTATCAAATCTAAGCCTGCGCATAATGCACTAAATGATGCGATTAATACAGCAAAGGTATTTTGCAAACTTGATTTATCCGATGGATTGAATGAATATGCCGTTTAGCAAGGAGGTAATTATGAGTAATAACATGATAATGATGCTAGCATTTTTATATTGTATAGCACCGATAGATGGAATGCCAGGACCATTTGATGATTGGATAGTGATACTGATAGCATTCATCATTACTAGAAATAATAGTGCAAAAGAAGAATAATAATATAGAAAGGAGAAACAATGAGAAAGACGAGGAGCGACTGTACTGTAGGAACATTTGAAAAAACTCGCGGACTACCAGCAGGCACAATGAGAAACCAAGATGGTCGTGATACACGAAGTGATAAGCGTATTGGAACCATCCGAAAAGAATCAAAATAAGCTGTGGCAGGCATAGCCTGCCATAGCTTATTTTTTTGTTTACACTACTTTATTCTAGTGGTACACTCAAGATAGCACCTAAGTTAACACTCAAGATAATTAAGTCAAAGTGAGCACCAAGATGTACAAACCACCATATAACATAACGGAACCAATGCTCAAGTTAATAAGTGATATCTCTGAGAAAGTCGGTAAGATACAAGGCTACCACACCTTGAGCACCCACCCGAATCTACGGAAAAGCAACAGGATAAGGTCTATTCATTCGTCACTTGCAATCGAAGCAAACTCACTATCTCTTGCTGAGGTCAGAGACGTAATTGATGGCAGAACTGTCATCGGTAACAGGGACGAGATTAAGGAAGTTCAAAATGCATATCGCGCATACGAAGCCATTCAAGAAATTAATCCATTTAATATGGAAGATTTAAAGCGTATGCATGGAGTAATGACCGACGGACTTGTGCCGGAAAGTGGCAAATTTAGAAGTGGTGAAGAAGGTGTTTTTGATGGGGATAGATGTATATTCATGGCTCCGCCAGCGAAGTTCGTAACTGGACAGATTAAGGATTTATTTGACTGGATGAACCGCGAGAAGGATAATATCCATCCGCTGATTATGTCATCGATCTTTCATTATGAATTCGTATTCATTCATCCGTTTGCAGATGGCAATGGGAGAATGGCTAGACTGTGGCAGACGACTTTACTATATGGCTGGCGTGACTTCTTTCAGTATGTACCCCTCGAGAGCCAGATTAAAAATTTTCAGAGTGAGTACTATGATGTGATTGCGATATGTCACAAGAATGGCAACTCTGATGAATTCATAATGTTCATGCTCGAGTGCATAGATGATGTGCTCGGAGAGGTGCTTAGTAAGCCAGTTATTCCTTATGAAAACACTACTGCTCAGGTAGAGCGGCTAATGGAGACTATGGTATTTGACGTTCCATATACAGCAGTTCAGCTCATGGAGGCACTCGGGCTAAAGTCAAGGAAGTCATTTAGGGAAAATTATTTGCAGCCCGCAATAGAAAGCGAGGTTATCGAGATGACAATCCCTGATAAGATAACGAGCCGAAATCAGCGGTATATCATGAAGAAAAAATTATTATTATTAACATTATCGGCAAGTAGCTTATTATACGCACAACCAGCGCTCGCAAATGATGCTAAAACAGATGTGGAAGCTAAGTTAAGTAGTAATCAGTGGAAAGGTTTAAAAGCAGCTAAAAATGGAGGAGCAAATATCGCTTATGTAGATAAAGCTAGTTTATCCGCTGAAGAGAAAGCTGCAATCCGTGCGTTAGGAAAAGATGAAAGAGTAAAAGAATGTTCAGTTTACAAGTTGGTTTATGAGAAAAATGGAGCGCCAGTCAATAAACCTAAAACACTACCTAATACTGGGGATGTAGTAGGTTATGGTTACCTAGTGGGAGCAGGTGTATTGGCAGGATTAGCGTTCTATCTATTAAGAAATAAACAAGGAAGAAAAATGCTTGTTATCATGTTAGTAGGAGGAAGTTCATTAGTGTATGCAATAAATGATACTAATGCATTTTCTGGGAATCCAGTTGCTCCAACTATACTAGTAGCTAGTAATAATGTAATTAATGCACCGGAAATTGATGGTTATCGTTTTGTAGGTGTAATAGAGTTGGAAGGAGTTTGTTTAATTGACCCTAATCCATCGCCAAAACCAGAACCGAAACCAGATCCAAAACCAGAACCAGATCCAAAAGTGACACCAGAACCAAATCCAGAGGAACCACAAGTTAAGCCAGGGACACCGTCTCCGGCATGTCCACCTACTATGAACCCTAACTTGCCTTCAGAAGTTCCAACAGGTGATCCAGGAACACCGTCTCCAGCGTGTCCACCGACTGTGGTACCAAATCTACCTACACCTCCAAGTTCACCTGGTGGTGAAGTGGGAACACCAGCTCCAGCAAGTTCACCAATTATGGCACCATTTATGTTAGATTTTAGCGATGAGTTTGAAGATTTGCAAAAAGATGAATTAAAGAGGATAGCAGGTCTATTTTAAAACAAATAAATACTACCTATAGAGAATCCTAAAAAACAAAGATACTCTATAGGTATTTTTTGTTATTAACTCAAAATGAGTGTATTTTTATCGAAACGATCAAATCAAATGAAAATCAATCTTTTAATTGCGTAAAAACGTTCAAATCAATCGATAAATTTGATTGTTTTTGATTGTTTTTGCTTGAGTTTGATTGAATAGTTGTTATATATTAAGTATAATGAATTTGGGAGTTAAGGAGAATAAGAAATTGGTAAATGAAAGACAAAATAATATTTTAAAATTATTAGAGGAAACAGGTTCTATAACGTTGCATGAATTGGTAAATTTCTGTGATGTATCAGAAGCCACAATAAGACGTGATCTTACAACTTTAGAAGAAAAGAATTTGTTGTACAGAACTCACGGTGGAGCTGTGAAACGCTCATCTGCACGTGGAAGTGAAGAAAGTGTAGCGATGAAACGCTCAGAATACCTAGCGGAGAAGAAAGAAACTGCAAAGTATATTAATCAAAGTATAATTCAATCCGGTCAAACGATTTATTTAGATGCAGGCACATCTACATATGAATTAATTGATTACTTACGCGATAAGAGAATAACGGTAGTAACAAACTCTACATATCATTTACCAAAACTTATTAATAATAAAATACATACTATTATTTTAGGTGGAACTTTGAAACATTCAACACAGGCAGTAGTGGGACCTGCGGCTATTGAACAATTAAAAAATTATAGTTTCGATATGTGCTTTATTGGATGTAATGGGGTTGATGAGAATTTTGGAGTTACTACAGCTGATGAAAGTGAAGCATTTATTAAGAGTCTAGCTATTCAAAACAGTAAGAAAAAATACGTTTTAGCAGATAAAATAAAATTTGGACATAGAAAATTCCAGAAATTTGCTGAACTAGATGAAGTAACAATACTATCTTATGAAGTACCAGAAAAATATAAAAGTTACAAAAATATAATAGAGATTAAGTAGAAGGAGGAAGTGTAAGTGTATTATACTATAACTTTAAATCCAGCGGTAGACATGTTAACAACAGCAGAAAACTTTGCTCTTGGAAAATTAAATAGAACAGGGGAAGCAAAGTATGTTGTTGGTGGAAAAGGTATCAACATTTCAATGTTATTAAAAAATGTTGGGGTAGATACTTGTGCATTAGGATTTGTAGCAGGGTTCACAGGATATTTTATTAAAACAGAGTTAGACAAGCTTGAAGTTAAATATGATTTTGTTGAAACTTTAGGTGCAACTCGTATTAATATGAAGTTAACTACCGAGACTGAAACAGAAATTAACGGTCAAAGTAGTGCGGTTAGTGAAGATAATGTTAATGAATTCTTTAAAAAATTAGATAAACTAACATCAGAAGATGTAGTGTTTTTATCAGGAAATGTTATTGCAGGAATGGGTGTAGAAGACTTTAAAGCTATCGCTAAAAAAGTATCTGAATTAGGTGCGACATTAATAGTTGATAGTAATAAAGACTTAGTGTTAGATACATTACAATATAAACCATTTGTAGTAAAACCTAATGAATTTGAATTGGGTGAAATGTTTGGTGTAACATTAAATGGCTTAGATGAAATATTAGATTATGCTAAAAAACTTCAAGAACGTGGAGCAAAAAATGTACTTGTTTCACGTGGAGCAGACGGCGCAATCCTACTTACAGAAGCGAATGAAGTGTTTGAAGTGAATGTAGCAAAAGGTAAAATTGTTTCGACTGTTGCAGCTGGAGATAGTATGTTAGCTATGTTCGTTGCGAAATATAACGAAACAAAAGATTATGCTGAAGCCTTAAAATATGCTTCTGCAGCAGGTGGAGCTACATCATTCTCAGTAGGTGTAGGAAGTAAGGTTCTAATTGAAGAACTTGTGCCTCAAATCAATGTAAAAAAACTAAAATAGATTAAAGAAAAATAATTAAGGAGACTTTTTTAATGAAATTAACAGATGTTATTAATTATGATTTAACACAGTTTGGTTTTAGTGCGGCAAATAAAAATGAAGCATTAGACAAATTGACTACTATGTTAGTAGAAAAAAACGTTATTAAAAGTAAAGACAATTTTTTAAATGCTTTATTAGCACGTGAAGCTCAATCAACAACAGGTGTTGGTGAAAATGTTGCGATTCCTCACGCTAAGAGTGCTGATTTTGACAAAGCTATGATTGTTTACGCTAAAAGTAATGAAGGTGTAGAGTGGGAAAGTTTTGATGGGAAACCAGCTAAACATATCTTTATGATTTGTGCACCAGATGGCGGTGCAGACGAACACTTAAAAGCATTAGCTTCATTATCTCAAGCTTTAATGGATCCTGAAGTAAAAGCAGGTTTAGATGCTGCAACAACTAAAGAGGATGTAGAAAAAGTATTTTCTGACTTTGTAGCTAAATCAGAAGCGCCAAAAGAAGAGAAAAAAGAAGAAGCTAAACCAAGCGGGGAAAAACCTTACATTATAGCTGTTACAGCTTGTCCTACAGGTATTGCTCACACATTTATGGCAGCTGAAAAAATAAAAGAAACAGCTAAAGAAATGGGACTTGATGTTAAAGTTGAAACAAATGGTCAAATCGGTGTAGAAAACAAACTTACTAAAGAAGATATTGAAAGAGCAGCAGGTATTATCGTTGCTGCCGATAAGAAAGTAGAAGTTGCTCGTTTTAACGGACGTCCAACAATTATGACGAAAGTTGCTGATGGTATTAATAAACCAAAAGAACTTATCCAAACTATTTTAGATGGTAAAGCACCAATTTATAATCATGATGGTGCAGAAGACGAAGCAGAAGATTCTGCTGGAGATGAAAGCATTTGGCGCCAAACTTATAAACACCTAATGGAAGGTGTAAGTAATATGCTACCATTCGTAGTAGCTGGTGGTATTCTTATTGCGATATCATTTATTTGGGGTATTAACTCATTTAATCCAGAAGATCCAAGCTATAATAAATATGCTGAAGTGTTATTCTACCTAGGTAAAATTTCATTTAGTATGATGTTACCGATCCTTGCTGGATTCATTGGACGTAGTATAGCGGATAGACCAGGGTTTATTGTTGGTATGGTCGGTGGTATCTTAGCGGATCCGAGTATTCTTAGTCTGAAAAGTGATGTATTAGCATATACACCATCAGGATTTTTAGGAGCATTAGTAGCTGGGTTCTTAGCTGGAGGAATAATTTCATTCCTTAAACTAGCGTTCAAATGGATGCCTCGTTCATTAGATGGAATTAAACCAATTTTCTTATTCCCTATCTTAGGATCACTAATCATGGGTATATTAATGATTTATGTAATTAACGCTCCAATGGCGTCAGTTATGGTAGGATTACAAAGTTTCTTAGGTGGTTTAAGTGGAAGTGGAAAATTCATCCTTGGTTTCGTAGCTGCAGCAATGATGGCTATCGATATGGGTGGTCCAATTAACAAAGCAGCATATGTAACAGGTACAGCCCTTCTAACTGCTTCAGGAACAGCAGGTAGTGATGTAATGGCAGCAGTAATGATTGGTGGTATGGTACCTCCATTAGCGATTGCTGTTTCAGCAACAATTAATAAATCTATCTGGCCAAAATCTCAACGTAGTGGTGCATTAGTGAACTATGTAATGGGGCTAGCATTTATCACTGAAGGAGCTATTCCTTTTGCAGCAAGTAATCCATTACGTGTAATTCCACCATTATTCTTATCAAGTGGAGTTGCAGGAGCATTAAGTATGGTATTTGGTTCTGTATCAAAAGCACCGCACGGTGGTATCTTTGCGATAGCAGTAGGTGCGGTAAGTAATCCATTAATGTACTTCCTTGCATTAGTAGTAGGTGCGTTATTAGGTGCAGTATTATTAATTGCTTCACTAAATTTCAGAAAAAATAAATAATATTTAATAATAAAAATCCTTAAAGTTCAAAAGACTTTAAGGATTTTTTGTTATTTAACTAAAACTTCCCCAGTAGCTAGTGCGGATGTTGTTTTTACAGTTGCCTGTAGCCATATAGCGGCGTTCATTGGAATATGAAAGGTAGCTGATCCAGATAAAACCTTCATTCATAATATAACTATCGTAGTTGACTTTTTCTCCGTAGGAGTAATTAGCTACTACATGACCTTTGATACTAGGTTTATCTCGAACGTTGATAGAAGTAACATTAACTTTGAATTGTCCTATTTCATCTGTTCGTTGCCATGCATCCTCGTTGTCGTAGCACGGTCTAATAAATCCTACTAGGTGAGTATCATCTCTTGTCATCAACTTAGCTGTACCACCTCGAGAAGGAGTGCCGTCAACATTTTGTTCTACAGAGGTAATTATATTGCCTTGTACTTTGATAACAATACCGACATGACCGTATATATCCCAAGGCCCCCATTGCCAAATAGCTATATCGCCTGGTGCTATAGTAGTTTGTCCTTTTAAATATCTACGCCAACCTTTAGGAAGTGGATTTTTCAGGTAATCAATAGCATTGCCAAACATACGATAATTACCAAAGTATTGCGTATATGCCATAGTAAGGTCTACGCACTGTGCTCCATACATACCATCCATATCAATCCAACGATAAAGATTATTTTTAGCCCAATTAACCATAGCTTCTTGTGTAGCCATAAGAATCCTCCTTTATTTTAAGTTGGTAGTTTTACTATCTAATTTAATTTCGATAATTTTAATTAAATCATTAACGCTTTTTCCAATGTTTTGTAAGGTTTTATCTAGTTTTACTATAAAAAACACCGCAACAAATATTGGGAAACCTACAGTATTAATAAAATTAAGAATATCCATAATTAAAAAAGGTGCGACTTTCGCCGCACCCGCCTCCTTCCAAATTATTGAAGAACAGTTTCTTCAGTAGTTACATAAGAGGCTTTTTTAAATTCTGCTAGTGTGCGTTTTTCATTATTGAAAACTTTTGTAGCAATAATTTTTTGACCTACAGCTTCAGCCTCCGCTTTTGTTAAATTGTCTTTTGGATAATTTAATGTAATATGATAAGATTTTTTATCTGCAGTAGTAAAGTATAAATTTAATTTTTTTTGCATAGTTTAGTTCTCCTTTATTAGATAAGTTCTTTAGTTGTTACAGTTATATTATCGATAGTTTTTGATAATAATTTTCCTATATTATCTCCAACATCTTTTAAAGTAGTCTCGTCGACAGTAGTGTTAGCGTCGAAAGTATAGCTTTTTACGACTTGTTTATCACCTTTTTCTTCAGCGTAGTTTAATTTTAAAACTTTTTTTAATATTCTCATGTAAAAATCTCCTTTTATATATTATTTGTTTTTTTGTCTTAGGCCTCTGACAATATATATATCGAAGGAAAATTCAAAATTTCCCAAAAAATGTTTAAGAAAATAAAATTAGTAAAGTTAATGTGAATTTATAATGAAAATGTGGTATAATATATTCACTGAAAAAGTGTGAAATGTGATTAAACCGGATTTTAATATACACATTTAAAGGAGTTTTAATTATTATTAAGGTACAAATACTATAATATAAGGTGATAGGTTTTGAAAAGTTATGGTTTTGTATTGGAAATTTTGAAAAAATAAAGAAGAAGGACTGATAAAAGTGAAGGATAACAAATTATTAAAAGTTTTATGGGGGATTGTTCTAGCGATCTTTTTATGCAGTGCTATCTTTATAGGGATAAGTTATTTCTCTGGTGGAGATAGTTCATCAAGTAAAAAATCAAGCGAAAATTCAACGACAAATACAGACAAAGATAAAGACAAAGATAAGGACAAGGACAAGGAATCTTCATCTGACAACAAAGATGACGAGTCTTCATCTGATGATAAAACTGATGAGCAAAAATATAGAGAAGGTCAAGACTCAGACAATAGCTCTTCAGACAACTCTTCAAATAACTCATCTGATAACAATGTTTCTAATAGTAGTTCAAGAGAAAATAGAGATAATAACTCAAATAGAAGTAATAGATCATCAAATAATAGCTCAAGAAACAATAGCTCAAATAGTAATAGAAACACTAACACATCAAGACCAAGTGAAGATAATAGCAGTTCAAATGCTTCAACATCTTCAACACCAGGTACATTTAAAAACTCTCAAGATGCACACAAATATGCTGACGAAGAAATTAATCGTCTAGCTAAAGAGAATAAAAAAGGTTACGAGTACACTTTAGGACGCAATAATAAAGGTGAAGTAACTGTAAATATTAAACCAAAAAAATAAGTTTAACTAACTTAAGTTGTGTGCAAGTACAGAGCTTAAGTTAGTTTTTTAAAAAATTAATGTTCTAATTATATACTGTAAATGCTTAGTTTTAACTAACTATCGTTGGTTAAAGAGCTGGGAAAAATCTTTGAAATAACACTAAAAATAGAAAATTTATATAAATCTTAGCTAATTATTAAAATTAGTGTTATAATAAAATATGAAAATTATCTGATAGAGGAAAAACTAACTATGAAAAATAATAAACTATTTAAAATAATGATAGGACTTGTGTCTGCAATAGTAGTTGTAGGTGTAGTCTATTTTGGTGTTAGTTATTTTAACGGAGAGGATAATCAGAAAAAGACTAATAACCAAGTTACAGAAAAGAATGAAAGTAAAAATGAAGATAAATCAAATAATAAAGAAGAATCATCAAATAAAAACGAAGATAAAAAAGATGATAACAACAGTACTAATCAAGAAAGTCAAGGAAATCAGCAACAATCTGGTTCACAATCTAAGCAATCATCGAATAACAATGCTAAGAATGTAATCACAAGCCCTAGCCATGGGTCAAGTAGCTCTAATTCATCTAGTGGTGTAATAAAATCACAAGAGTATGGTGGGAAAAAGATTTCTGGGAATCAAGGATTAGGAACAACAGGAAAAGTGTTTAAATCACAAAAAGAAGCTATGGAGTTTGGGAATAGTGAGGTTGCGCGTCTTGCTAAAGAAGATCGTAAATCAAGACAATTCTCTGTAAGTAAAGTAGCTGCTGATGATGGTTCAGTATTAGGGTGGACAGTTGATATATATTTAGACAATTCAACTTCAACTAATAGTAATGATAAAAATGAGAGCAACTAGAAAAATCTAGTTGCTCTATTAAAATTAGGATAGAATTATGAATACTCTTTGTTCTTTAAATATAACACAATAGAATTGTCTAGTCAAATAATTGAAAGTGTTTTAATCAAGAGGGGAAATATGCGTATAGGAATAATAGCTGAATTTAATCCACTTCACAGTGGTCATAAATATTTAATAGATCAAGCAAAAAATATAATAGAAAAAAATGGTGGGGGAGAAATTGTCTGTGTTATGAGCGAATTTTTCACGCAAAGAGGAGAAGTAGCTATAGTAGATGGTTATATTCGAGCGGAAGAAGCTGTTCGAGCAGGCTGTGATATGGTGATTGCTCTTCCTTATTTGGCAAGTGTTGCTTATAGTGATGATTTTGCCAAAAAAAGTATAGAAATTTTATCGAATTCAGGAATTACACATCTTATCTTTGGAACGGAAGATACTTCTATAGAAACGTTTGAAGAAATTTATAATAAACAACAGAATATAACTGAAGTACAGTATAGAGAATTGTTAAAGCAAGGATATAACTTTGCGACTATTAATAGTAAAATACTAGGGTTACAAAATGATATCCCAAACTTTATTTTAGCGTATAGTTATTATAAAAATATTCGTAAATATGCGCCTCATATTAAACTTTTGCCGGTTAAAAGAGAAGGTCAAGGGCTTAATAAAGAAGAGGTAGAAGATAAACAATTCTTAAGCGCCACAGCAATTAGGAAAAATATAGATAATAGCGTGGTATCAAACTATTTATCTAAAGAAATGATTGAAAATATTCGAGCAAGCAAAATTTTATCGGAAGAGGACTTTTTTGACTTAATAAAATATAAGATATTATCTCTAGGAAAAGTGGGATTAAAAAACATATATGATGTCAATGAAGGTTTAGAAAATAGAATATATGACATGGCGAATATAGCCACTAACTATCAAGAGCTGGTAAATAGTATATCTACAAAAAGATATAGCAAAAAGAAAATCCAAAGAATATTATTACACATATTAACTAACACTACAAAGGATGATTACAGCGAATTCTTTGGAACAAAAGTATTTAGAATATTAGCGGCTAAAGAAGATAAAGCTAGTATAATACGAGAAATAAATAATCAAAGCAATATTACTTTAGTACCAGTTTTAAATAGTAAGACTAGCGGTTATTTTGTTCATGATATAAAAGTATCTCGCATATATAATTTAAAAGCACAACAAGAAGATATATTTAGAAAAAATATAATATTAATAAAATAAAAGAAGTGACTTGATATAAATTCAAGTCACTTCTTTTACATACTAGGTTCTATATAAAACTCTTTATTTTTATTTTCATGTGAACGTGTAGCTATAAAGTATACTGTTAGTAAGAATGCAGCAGTAATTACCCAGTTTACAGAGTCTGCAAGACAGATTGCTAAGAATCCAAATGTATCTGTAAGGAAGATTACTATAACAACACGGTTGATTAACTCGATGATACCCGCCATCATCGCAGTAATTGGGAAACCGTATCCTTGTAATGCACTACGATAAAGTATTATAAGGCCTAAAGGGATATAGGCAAGAGTTACGTTGTTAAAGTAGGTTACTGTAGCATGTGTTAATTCTTCGTTAGGTGCGGTAGTAAATAATGAAATAAAGTTTGGTCCAAAGAATCTAATAACAATTGTACTAAAAATAGCGCAACCTATTGTAATTAATGTCGTATATTTAACGGCTTTTGGTATGCGGTACATTCTTTTAGCTCCGATGTTTTGGCTAATAAATGTTGAAATAGCAGTACCTAAAGCAACGTAGACATAAGATACAATATTTTGAATACGTACACCTACACTGTATCCGGCGATATAGTTAGTTCCAAATCCATTAAGAAATTTTTGAACAACTATTAGTCCGATACCTGTAAAAGAAAACTGCATTCCCATAGGAGCACCTTGTAAAATAAGATTTTTCATATGAGAGATATCTAATACAGCATCTTGTTTAGTAAGTCGTATTTGAGGATATTTTCTATTTATATAAACGTAGCAGCAAAGAGCTGAAGTGGATTGTGCGATTATAGTTGCCACCGCGCTTCCTTCTACTCCCCAACCAAATATAGCAACAAAAACATAAGCTAAAATGGCATTTATTACGACTGAAAGCAGTAAGAATAAGACAGGAGTGAAACTATTACCAATACTTCTAAGAGTAGCGGCGAATAGATTGTAAATTAGAGAAGAAGCACAACCTATATATAATATAAATAAGAATTTATGTGCACCATCAAATAACTCGGCTGGAGTACTAATAAGCTCAAGAAGATAAGAGTTGACTAATGACAGAACAATAGTAAATACTATTCCGATAATAATAGATAAAATAATAGAGTTAAAGAAATATTTCCTAAACTCTTTAAAATCACCAGCTCCAAAGCTTCTGGCCATAATTACCCCGAAACCGTAGGCAGAACCAATAAGAAATCCCATAACAATGAAGTTAATAGGGTTAGCGACACCTACAATTGCTATTCCACTTTCTCCTACATAATGCCCAAGAATAATAGAGTCAATAATTAGGTATAAGTTTTGAAGTAACCCTCCAATAAAAATAAAAATAGAAAAGTGTATTATTTTTGATAATATAGGACCTTTGGTCATATCATGCATAAAAACACCTCTTTCTAATTGTTTGCAAAGTTCTAAATAAATTTTATAATATGTTATTTAAAACATCATAGTAATTTTAAACTAGAATCAATGGAAAATCAATTGAAAACAAAGAGGTGTTTCAAAAGAAAGTATAAATTACTGAATAATTTTATTTAATATACATCTCTTTTAAAACACCTTTTGAGAGGAGTGGAAACATTTATTTATTTTAATTGTGTTTTGTATTTAGCAAAGTGGTGGTACATTTATTTTTTATACTTTTTAATAATCTATAACCTTGTGATTTTGAAATCTTTCTTAATTTTATAGTTTTATCAAAATTATTAGTTTTCATAAATGTACTAAAAAACTCTTTTTCTTGATCTGTCAATTCGCTATCTATACTCGAAAAAAATTCAAACTTTATAATGTTAAAGTCAGGTTCAGAAAATAGAGTAGTTTTTTCTACCTCTTCAAAATTAATTATTTTTTGTCGATTTCTACGACGTATTTCATCAATAATCTTTCTTTTCATTGTTGAAAAAGAAAATTTATCAAAATCATCTTTTTTAATCTCCCCAGCTTCTAGAATCAAAAAACTAACAAGTAAACCATCTAACGCAAACCCGTAGAACTCCCTATAATCTTTAGGTGCAATGTTAACCTTTTTTAAGGCTAATAGTATTAATTGTTGTTTTTCTTCAACTAATTTTTGAAATTCTTCTTCCTGTTTATCAGAAAGATTATAGTCTTTCATACTTTTTTACCTCCCTAAAAAGACTCCTCTCATATATATACCTTAAAAAATCTAAGGTTTGTAACAAAAATTAATAATAATCATCAAATTTAATAAGATCTTTTCTTAATTTCTTAAGTATTTTATCCCTTTGTCTACTAATAGCCATAGCGTTTGTATGTCTGATACTAGCTAATTTTCTGAGGGAATAATTTTTAAAATATATCCCCAAAATTATTACTTTTTCACTCTTATCTAGCTTATTTATAGCCTTATATAATGCATTATAAATTTCTTTTGTTTCATAAAGTTGGCTTGGTAAAGACCTAGTATCTCTAACCTGATTAACAGCGTTAAAGCTCTCAGTATCATAACTAGAAAAATGTATTAATTTATTTTTTTGATCTAATTTTTTTGTATAGTAATATCTATTGTCTATAGTTTTTAATAAATTATATTTTTTCCTTGAGATAAACACTTTTTTCTTGTTTATTATGATGAATTTTTTCATAATTCATTCTCCTTTATATAAAATTAATAAAAAAGTATAAACACGAAGAAGAAAAAGAGATATTAAAAGGTACTAATAATTATATAATATTTCTCAAAAATAGGAAATACTACAGAAAAATGTATATTTTAATATTCTCCTATAATACAAAATAGCTATATATAATTATAATTTTATGTTATAATTGTTTTATATTTAAATAAATTTTCCCCAAACATTTTATCTTGCCGTTGTCTGTATTGAAGATGAC
>ERZ772779.489-NODE-489-length-18490-cov-41.635151_pt1 | contig 18490 bp, 24 predicted proteins | sample MGYA00511360_ERZ772779 | MGnify/ENA primary metagenome ERZ772779 (study PRJEB29015, sample SAMEA2738112) | human oral metagenome | biome: human oral; feature: human-associated habitat; material: saliva | place: China | collected 2231 ...
CAATTCCTTGTCTACGGTGGCCATACCCTCAATGAGGGCTTGGGTCTTGACGCTTCAGCACCGTTAGGTTCCACGTCCGTTTATCCTCTCCCCTCTGCCAGGGGCGAGTGTATGGTGAGTTTGATTCTACCACGGCTTGTAGTGGCTTATCTATGTACTGGGCTGGTGAGCGCAGGTGCCCCCATCCTGTAAAGACGGAGGCACCTGTGTGTTTTAGGGGTTGGTTAGTCGCTGTAGGTTTGGTTGATGGTGGTGGTGTAGGCGGCCTTCCAGGTTTCGACGGCGCGGGTGATTCTCTGTTCGAGCTCGTTGAGGGTGCCCATGTCTTCGATGGTTCGTTGTGCGAGTCCGTTGTAGAAGGGGTCTCGACGGGCTGCGAGGAGGTAGGCTGCGGGGGTGGTTGTGTGGTAGTAGCGTATCCAGGTGTCGCTTACCTCGTCTACGATACGTCCTGCGAGTCGTGCGCGTTCGTTGGTGAGGTCGCGCAGGGTTTTGCGGGCTTCGAGGTATTTGGTTACGGTGGTGGGGTTGTCGCCGTAGACGATTTCGTAGTCGTCGTGGTCTAGGGTGATTGAGTTGTCGTATTTTTTGAGGCGGACGTATAGGGCGCCGGTTTTGGGGCTGATGCTGAGATATCCTGCTTCTTCGCCGGTGTAGGGGTCGCTGAGGTATAGGCGTGAGGGGGTGTGGCGGTGTGCGTAGAAGGCGTGTTCTGTGGTGTCTTCGCCGGTGTCCCATGAGTTGAGGGTTAGTAGGTATCCGCAGTACATGGGGAGGGTAAGGGTTTTGCAGCCTTGGTTGGTGCGGGTGTGGCTAGTCCAGCTGGTCTTGAGGGTTTCTTCGATTGAGCCCCATTCTTTAGTGACTTCGGCGATGATGGTGTTCATGCGGGTGTTGTAGTCGGTGATGATTGCTTTTGCTTCTTGGAGCTTGTCGATGGCTTTAGCGGCTTCGGTGTCCGCAATGTTTGCGAGCGTGTTGAATGCTTCGAGCATGGTGGTGTGCGACTTTTCGGGGTGTGCGGGGTCGTAGAGGTCGTGTGCGGTGAGGTTGTTGAGGATGTTTTCGGCTGCCTCTGCTACGGGTTCGATGTTGAGGGCGTGGTTGTTGCGCGGGTTGCTCAGCATCTTGTGTAGGGTGGTGATGCCGTTTACGCGGCGGGGTAGGTTGTGGTTTACAGCCTCTGCGGCGGTGTAGTGGTAGGCGTGGGTGAGGGTGCGGTATTCCAGGTTGCGCACGTTCATTAGCTCGATTTCGCTGTCATCACGAAGGTTGAGGTGGATGAAGTCGCCGCGCTCATTTAGCGCGGTGGCGGTGTTGTTGCCGTTGGTGCAGAGGACGACGTACTGGCAGGCGGGGTTGGTCTTGTCTTTGGGGTTGATGTCAAGAATCATGTCGCCGGTCTTGAGGTTGGCGAAGTCGATAGCGCGCATTATGGAGACCTTTCTATAGAGCATTTGGGGTGTGATAATGGGGGTTTGGGCGGCGACACTTTCGTAGAAGATAGTGTCGCCGCCTAGGCTTAGTGTGGCTTGGTGGGTGGTTACTCGTAGATGCGGATGTATTCGACGTACTTGATGAACTCTTGTGCCTTTGGGTCGTTCTTCATGTCGAGGCGGTTGCCGTCTTTGTCGAAGCCGTAGATGTCGAGCTTGTCGGTGTTGAAGTCGTTCTCGGTGAGCTTGATGTGGAAGGTGTGTCCGGTTCGGTGGCTGATTACTTCAGTCCAGGTGTAACCTCGGGGGAAGATTTCGGATGCGCCGTTGTCGAGCGAGTTTGCGCAGGCGTTCACTTCCTCCAGCCAGTTGTACTGACGGGGAATGACAAGGTGTGCGATGGACTCTGCGCCGGTGGTGTAGGTGGTCTGCATTGTGGTGAACCTTTCGGTTAGTGGGAAACAACTTGTAGCGTTCAGGGCTTCCCCCTTGCTACATAACTACAGTAACACCTTTTCGTATGGCAATGCAAGCCGAAATGTTGTGAAGTGTGACACATAGGTTTTTGAGTGATGGCTGCTACGCCCCCTCTCTTCCTTGATAGAGCCTATGACCTCACGTTAGCCTCTGGCTTTAGGGTGACTCTCAGTCACCCCTGGACTGGTGCGCCGCGCATTACGCCTACGGCTAGAGGTGCCTGTCTGTCCCATCATGCACACTCTTGAGCAAGTTGAGCACACGATGGGCATACAGAGAGAAAACCCCCTTACCTTACATGTTTCCCGGATGTAAGGTAAGGGGGTGGCTTATGGGGGGCTAGTTGCCGTCGGCGGTCTGAATGTCGTCCCAGGCCTGCTGGAGGTCTGCGAGGGTATCCTCTGCGCCGCTTACGAGCCAGTCAATGTAGGTTCGGTTTACGCGGCTGATGGAACGCTGGTCGCCCTTCTTCGCCTTAGCGAGGGTGCTGAGGTTTGCGTAGACGGCTCCGCGATACTGGTTAGCCGCTGAAGTCAGGCGAGCACTCAGCTCCTGGAGCTTATGCGCCTTTTCGCGATTCTCCTCGGTTGCGGTGACCATCTTGGTTTCACCTGCAACGAGGCGGCAAATGTCGGCATCAAGACGAAGGTCGCGGGTCGTCTGAAGTCCTGCAACCTGGGTGCTCAGGCTGTCGACCTTACTGAGAATGTTGTTGAGCTTGGTGACGTTGTTGAGCAGGTTGTCGTACTTGATGGAATCGAGAACTGCGGACATGGCGGGCAACCTTTCGGTCGAGGAACAATAGATGGTGTAGCTCTTGGAGGCTTTCCCCTTGCTACACAACTATAGTAACACCCTTTTATGTCGCAATGCAAGCCGAAATGCTGTGAAGTGTGACACATGGTTTTTTGGGGGCTGTGGCTGCTACAGCTATGCGCCTGCGAGCGCCGTTATGGAGCCATACCGCAAACCCTTCGTTCGCCTTTTTGTGAACGTGGGTCAAAGATGATGTGGAAGCGCCCCTAGAGGCTGTTTCCCGTGGCTTCTAGGGGCGCCTTGGATTTGGGGTGTGTGGGCTTATGCTTCCTTTGCCTTGTGGTAGTCGTCCATTTCTGCGATGATTTCGAGTCCTGATGTCTTTGCTAGGATTCGTGTCATGACCTTGGTGATGGTTCGGGTGAGTAGTTCGCCGTCGGACTCGGCTGCGGGGCTTTCGGGGTTAATGAGGCACGCGATAACGCCGTTGGGAGATTGGTTCCATAGGTGGTCGTCTTCGTCGTAGTAGTCGTATCCATCAGTGCCCCAGCAGATGTGTATGGGAGTGTCTTCAATGTCGAAGCTGATTCGGTCGATTTTTTCGAGGCGCGGTAGGGTTACCTTTGGCTTGTTGGGGTCTCGTTCGGATGCCTTGTGTAGACCGATGATTTCGTCGATGATGGTGCCTGCGGGGCGCGGCTGTGATAGGTGGGTGCCGAATCCCAAGTCCTTTACGCCATTGCTGATGACTCCTAGGGTCATGGTTGCAGCCTCTTTCTTGAGAGTGTTTGGTTTCTTGTGGTTGGTATGTGTGGCGGCGCCCCTAAGCTTTTGAGCTCAGGGGCAACCTTTTGTGGGGTGGTGCTACTTGACTTCGATGGTGCTGAAGTCTACGAAGTCCACGTAATCCAAACCCTTCTTGGTTCCGGTCTCGTAACGAGTCTCTTCAAAGTTTGCAGGGCTCTTACCCTTGTAGCTGTGGCTCGGCTTCTGGAGCGACGGCAGTAGCTCCTGAAGCGCACGCGCCAGAGTCACTGGCTCAGTGCCTACGCCCTTGGGACCAGTCTGTCGAACAAGGCGGTGGTGGGTGTCGCCAATAATGACAGTGCATGAGGGAAAGTGAAGCTTAAAGCCATTGCGTACCACCGGAGTGCGCTGGTTATAGAAGACAGCAATGCGATTCTTGCCATAATCAGTCGAATCGCGTTCAGCCTTCACAACCTCAACAACCTCTTCGACGGTCGAGTAATCAATAACGTTAGCCATAATGGGAAACCTTTCGGTAGGAAACAATAGGGTTGCAGCCTTCTGGAAGTTCGCATCTCTTCCTTGCTACATAACTACAGTAACACAATTCTGAAAGGCAATGCAAGTCAAAATGTTGTGAAGTGTGACACACGCAGATGTGGATGCCCCTGACGCGCTCGCATCACATATGCAATGCAGGTGTACTAGGGATACCCCGCCACAACCAGTGCCGATAGCAGATGCTCTATCCGTATGCCTTCATAATCTTGGCTGCTGTTTCCGCTACAGTATCACCCCTAAACGGTGCGCGCTGAAGCTGGTCGCTCTCATAGGCGTAGCTGAACGCGGCACCAAAGAAACGGTCGCCAGCATACACACACCCGATACCGGGTAGCTTAATGGCACGGATTTCACCAACAAGCTCATCACCCTCACCCTGAACCACAAAGTGCCCATGCGAAAGTTCCTTAACGTGGCGCGGCGGCACAGGGACTTCCTCAAGGTCAAAATACTTAACCTGAAGTCGACCATCGCCTCGGGTCTTAGCAGCTACATGGTCAAGCCAATAACCAACAATATAATCATCTGAATCACGGTCAGTCTCATACATCAGAATGTCCGCAATCTCATCAGCCTTATAAAACATCTGCGCGTGCGGGTCAGCAATACTCGGGACAACACCCCTACGAGCAATTCGCGTTACAGTCAGCCCATGCTCAGCAGCCAGAGCAGACAAATCATTAGACGCACCCGTATCCCCAACAGCGTTCACATAAAGCTGACCAATAGTACAATTCTCAAAAAGCGTCTCAGACTTCACAACAAGACGCACTTCCTTCAGGTTGAGGCGATAATCACCAGCAGGTAGACCAACCTCAAGAATAGAGCCCTTACGGCAATAACACAGCCCCTCAAAAGGCTCAACGTGACCGTAACGATTAGTCGACATGATTAATTTTCCTTTCCAACTGCAATAGTTTTCTCGATTAGCGTTCAGTAATGAGCGCGGTAGCAGCCTCAAACCGGCTCACCCGACTCACAGTAGCAGACTGAACCGCACCAACCTGAACAAACTTCACCCCAGACGCCAAATCCTTCAGCGTCTTACGGCTCAACGCTACAACAGGTTCACGGTGCTGGACATGGGCAGTGAACATTTCACGCGCACGCCGGTGACGCGGGTCAACGATGATACTCATGATAGATAGCTACTTCCTTACTTTCTTATGCAGCCACACCCTCGTTGCAGGTTGCCAGACGATAGGCGGGGCTCATTATTATATGGGGGGGTAGTATGGTGGTACCTTAGCCCCACCGTGAGGCGGCTCAGGGGCGCTCGCGGCGGGGCTTGGTGGGTGGTGGGCTTAGTCTTCGCGGTAGCGGAAGGTCAGCGTCTTACTGAACTTCAGGTCGCCGTCCTTATTGGGTTCGACTGCAAAACTGCGGTTGAAAACCTTCTTGGCGCGGCGGAAGAGTGCCACCATGAAGTCGGGGTTCTTGCTAACCTCTGCGTCCTTGACACGGGCGAACATCTCAACCTTTCCCTGCTTCAGATGGCTCACCGTGGGGTCGTCATTGGTGACAGTGAGCTCAACGATTCCCAAGGGTTCAATGTCAGCAATTCCAAAGGTGTAGTTTTGGAAGCCTACAGCGGTTACAACGTCGGGGTGCTTTTCCCACGATTCCTTGTCGACAGGAGCATTGTGCTTATAGGGCTCGAAGTCCAGGGTGATGGTCTTGGAGCGGTACTTGCGCTTAGCAGCCATGATGGGCAACCTTTCGGCTAGGGAAACAACGGTCTGTAGCTTCGTGGAAGTTCGTATCTCCTCCTTGCTACATAACTATAATAACACCCTTTCGTGTAGCAATACAAGCCGAAATGTTGTGAAGTGCGCCACCCTGTTAGACTAATCCCTACACACAGGAACAGCTGTGAGTTTTGCCAATTGACCACAGGGGTCACTTTCCTGCACTACTGAATATGGCATCAAAGTCTCCGTGGATGAGTGCCCAGCCTATAGTGCCGGGTTGCAGCAGAAATGCTACGGCGAGCCAGAAAGCGGCGAGCAGCACCACCAGTAGCCAGCAGAGCACAATAAGTACATCAAAACCCCCTCCAGGCTTCCACGCATGGGTTGAATCTGATTTTGAAGGATTTCGAAAAATTGCCCACGTGCCAATAATGGCTATTGCGAGGCATGGGATAATATGAATCAGGATGAAGATAGTAAAACTTTCAGGTGGTTCACGGTAGACCAAAATAAAAACCTTTCCTATTTCCGATGCGCGAGCGCAACCCCATTAGCCACCATCTAGGGGTGGACTAAAAAGGGGTGGCTGTATGGGCGCCGATGGCGTGGTAATCATAATAGTGCTGCCGTTTGCACTGAATAAATTTAGCTAGGGCGCTTACTCTGTGGCGGCAATAAAAATGATAGCACGGGGTTCCTGCCCCCATATCGAAGGAGGAGGCGTATGCGCCAGGGCCTGCGTCACCACCCTCAAGCTTTACGCAATAGATGTCTGCGATTTCTTGCGCCGCATCACCCTGCACCACGAGGATATCCAGCTTTCCAATATGGGAGCACCGAGGCGCACTCTTCGTAGCGTTGTTATCGACCTATTACTGATGCCACCGCAAACATCCCACCAATGACTAGAGTGACATCAATAGTCACCAGAGCCACCAAAGCCAGCTTACGTTTACCTTCTGAAAGGTCTACGAGAATAAAATGAGCCACGCGGTAAAACAGGGCGATAATCGCAGCGAAACCCAGCAGGAAGATGATGGTATGCATTGCGAGGGCAATCACAATCAGGATTAGGTGCATCAAACCTTCAGCATAGAAGTCCATAACAATACCTCAACTTTTACCTGTTGGGACTGTGGGCTACGTTCACCGTCTCAGAGGTGGAGCCGGTGGGTACGTGAATCTCGATGCGGTCGTGCTTGTAGCGGGCATTGGGCATACAGTCTGAATCGCGAGCAGCTACACAGAGGCTTGTAGGGGTGTCACTGTAGACGTAGTAGAGGGGCACATACTGGACATATGGTGCTTCACCATTGTCTAGGTCATCAATAATGGCAACCTCAGCCTTGGGGTGGTTCGGGTCAATATTGAGGGTTACAGGCTTAATAGACCCGTTCGGCTCATGTTCAAGCCATGAGTAGGTGCCAACGGTGTCGGCATTGACGGTGTATCGGCCCGCCGTCACAACCTCATCACTAGTGATGTTGAGGTAGTGCCCGCCAGCAGTGGGTGCGAGCGCCTTACGGGAAGTTGATACGGTTACGCCATTGTGCTGTTCGGGGATTGCGTAGGGGGTGGTGTATCCGTAGGTTAGGAAGTATGCGCCGATTCCAGTACCAAGGACGGTAATCAGTGCTGGCTCACCCCAGACCCGGAGGTGCTTTGGGTTGATGTTGAGCACGTCGTCACTGAAGATGGGGAGTGAGATGTGGGTTACGATGAAGGCTGCGGCGATACAGAGGGGGGTTCCCGCTAGGTCAACCACGTTCTTTTCGGGTAGTACTGCTGTAGTGAGTGCTACGTATGCGATTGCGAGGGTGATGGCTGCGGGGGTGTGCCATGACCAAAATTGCTTTTCGGTTTTTGCCTTTTTGGAGATTGCGGTGGTGAGGGCGATGACTGAGATGCCGTAGATGAGTGTGGCAATGATGAGGGTGAGGCTGTTTGCATTGAGTAGGTTCATGATGGTGAGGGTGATGTTGTTTGTGTTGGGCAGGTTCATATGGGGCTCCTTGGCGTTGAGGCGGTGATAAAAAAGGGGGGTAGGTTTTGGGTTTCCTGCCCCTCCTTTGGTTTGGGTTTGGGGGGGGTTACACGCCGTAGGAGTGCCGCTTGTAGTCGCGTACTAGGGCGCGCATTTCGTCCTTAGCGAGGCTGACCTGTAGTGCGTAATCGCTAATGGTTTCGAGACTTCGAGATGAGGTGAAGCTTGCAAGCGCGCGGATTCGTGCATCCAATGCGTCAGAGGCGACTACGCGCAGTCGAGCGGCAACCTTGGCATTGCTTCGTGCGTCTGCGAATACCGCCGGTGCTACAGACTCATTAGCGAGGAACAGCACGGTCTGCGAGTCGAGGTCGCATCGTGCTACCAACTGGTCGGCACGTGCATTGCTATCACGCTCAATAGCAGCCAGAGTCTGAAGGATACCCAGCGCGTCCTTGTTGAGCTCGTTCAGTTCGTTGAGTTCGCGGGTGGTCATGACGGGAAACCTTTCGGTTGGGAAACAAAAAAACTTTGCAGCTCTTGGAAGCTCGTATCTCTTCCTCGCTATATAACTATAGTAACACTATTTCAAAAGGTAATGCAAGTAAAATTGTTGTGAAGTGTGACACATAAGGTGGGGGGGTGCCTACAGGGCGCCTTTAGAATGAAAAAGAGTAGCGAGGTTCACATGCACATACGGTGGGGCTGCGCCACTAAATCACGCATCATCGAGTGGGGCACAGGCTCATCTCATGACGGAGTACATCGGCTCAAACCTACACATAGGGGTGAAAGCGCGTGTCCATAGTAGCCGTATCCGGCTCACTCCCACATACAGGGAGCTCACCACTAGTAACACTCCTACTCGGCGGCTCACCCTCGCATACAGGGAGCCTGCGCCTGACTTACACGCCCGATGAGGTCAAGTCAGGGCTCATCCCCACATACAGGGAGCACACCACTTCCTGACTAGGGGCAATTCCCGTAAGCAGCCCGAAAATATTCAGTTCCCTATGGAGATGAGTAGGCAATTCCTTGCCTACGGTGACCGTCTCAAGTTGAGATTGGGTCTTGACGCTTCAACACAGCGAGGCTCTACGTCCGTTTAGACTCTCCCGCGTGCCGCAGGCGAGTGGTTAGGCTTAATTTTACCATAGTTTGTGGTTCCTGCTTACAGGGGGTGTGGTGTGAATACACAAAAAGCCTCCAATAATGGGGGCTCTTTGTGTTGATGGGGGTTATGCACCCATGCACTGCGGTGCTTCAGTGAGTGCCTTACCGATTTCGATAGCCTTAATAACCCGTGATTCGTTGTTGAATGCATACTCAAGGCTCCAGGGGGCGACTTCGAAGCCATATTCAAGGGGGGCGCAGGGTGTCATCGAGCAGGGACACTGCGGGGAAGCCGTAGTAGATGCGGTATGCCTTGAGGCGGAGGGCCATGGGGATTGCAGTGTCGGAGACATATTCGCGCTTAGCAGGCATGTCGGACACCGCTCCATGGGGGTGCTTGCAGGTGAGCGAGTCGTTGAGCGTGCTGAGTTCCTTGCGATACTGCTGAAGCGGCTCATCCCCACGTGCAGGGAGCTGATTCCTGACCAGGGATGGCACCCATGAGCAGCCCGAAAATATCAGTTCCCTGCGTTGAGATGAGTATCTGATTCCTCAGATACGGTGACCATGCCTAACTAGGTTTGGGCCTTGACGCTTCCACACCTTTACAGCTCCACGTCCGTTTAGACTCTCCCGCGTGCCGCAGGCGAGTAAGTGAGCCTTAATTTTAGCATGGACTGCCACGGTTTGCCTACCCCATAAGGCGGGCACAGGAATGCCCCGCTCTTGTGGTGGGGCGGGGCTGCTGTGTGGGGTTTGGGTTAGAGGGGCTTGACCTCGACGTCAAACCAGGCGAAGCGGCGAATGTTTTCGGACTGGCTGTTGAAGTGGTAGGTTTCAGGGATTGCTACGACCTTTACCTTGTTGCCTGCTTCGTCCTGGAGGATTTCGCCGTTCAGGTGCTGCTTGATTGCCTTGACCGCCTTTGCGAGCTGCTGCTTGGTGACGGGTGCATCGGTTCCGCATACAGTGCGGTTGCCTCGCTTGGTGGCGAACTTGCTGTTTGCGGGGTGGGTGCTGAGGGTGATGGTGAACGGTGCGCCGGTGGTGGTGAAGTCCACGACAAGGTTTGCGGTGGTCATGGTGGGTAACCTTTCGGTTGGCGGGAAACGGTCTGTAGCACTCTGGAAGTTCGTATCTCTTCCTTGCTACATAACTATAGTAACACTCTTCTATAAATCAACGCAATCCATTTTGTTGTGAAGTGTGCCACATTAGTCCTTGTAATATATGTGGCTGCTGAGTCTTAGCACGACCCGCCCCTATTAAGGCGGCTAACCCGCTGGATTATGCCAAACTCACCCCCACGTACAGGGAGCTTACATGTGTTAGTTGTTGTTAGAAGGCTCATCCCCACGTGTAGGGGGCTTACTTAATGAAGTCTTCGCCTGTGGGCATTGCCGCGGGCTCATCCCCACGTGCAGGGAGCTTACACTTCTTAACTAGGCATTGTGCCAGCAGGCAGCCCGAAAAATATTCACTTTCCCTATATTGAGATGAGTACCCGATTCCTCGAATACGGTGACCATACCCTGAGTAGGGTTTGGGCCTTGACGCTTCACAGCCCTCTCAGGCTCCACATCCGTTTAGTCTCTCCCGCGTGCCGCAGGCGAGTGGTTAGCGCTTCGACTTTAGCATGATTCACAGCAGCCTGTCCATATCACAAGGTAGAGGTAGAATCTCTTCACCTTCTCAATGCGGGGCTGTATGCGCCTGTAAGCCCCGCTAAGATGAATGGGTGACCCTTTCCGCATTTCTTGATTGAAGGCGTCTTAGCGGGGCTTACAGCAGCCTTTTAGGGCTATTCGGCGACCGTATTCAGGTTTACCTTTCCGTCTTCGGTAACATAATCCTTGGGGGCGACAATGGTGATTTCACCACTGGTCAGCTGGCTGTCGGTCGCGTAAGCGTAGGCATAGTCGGTGTCTTCGGCTACTACCTTCACCTTGTCACGGGGTACGGTTCGGGTGTGCGCTACGCCATCCTGTCCTCGAAGGGTGTAGGTTACGGTGACTTCGTATCGGGTATGGGATTCGCCGGTATGGCGCCCCTCATTCATGTACTCCTTCTTGCGAAAATCGACGTAGCCGGAGTCGCCGGGCTTGTACATTGCGGGTTCAAGGTGCGCCTCAGTGTACTGTCGATTGCGCATGGAGGCGGACATAACGACGTACTGCTTCGCCTTTTCAGGGGTGGTTGCGGGCGACTGTGCGGTCGCGGTGGGGTCGGGCGACGTGTTAGATGCGGGGGTGCTCTGGTTGGAGCAGCCAGCGAGGGCGATACCGATAAGGGCGACGGCGACAAGCTTCTTAACGGACATTGAGGGGAGCCTTTCAGTAGGAAGTGAGAGAGAAAAAGATTGTGGGTGCCCCGCCGTATCTTGTGTATTACGACGGGGCTATTGTGGGTCGCCTTATATTAGGCGACTACAGAAAATTCGAGGTTTACGACGGGCTCGTCACCGCTGAAGTCGATTTCGGGGAAGGTGTCGGACTTAATCATCTCGAACATCTTCTCCAAGACTGCGGCGCGTACACGCGGCGGGTAGTTGGTACCCCCTTCTTCCAGGAAATCCCACATCTGAATGTGGTTCTTTGCCATGCGGATACTGGTTTCGTAGATGGAGGCAAAATCAGCTTCAGCAGCGAACTGTACTTCCAGGGGTGCGTACTTGTGGGGTAGTACGTAGGCGATGTAAGGCTTCACATTAGCATTAGCCCAATCGTGGGTGTTCTTGAGCTTTTCGTCCCAGTTTGCGGGGCGGAGCTGAACCTTGAAGTTATATTCCTTCTTTGCGGGTGCCATGACGGGAAACCTTTCGGTGTGGGAAACAATGGGTTGTAGCTTCATGGAAGCTTGTATCTCTTCCTCGCTACATAACTATAGTAACACCCTTTCGCGTGGCAATGCAAGCCGAAATGTTGTGAAGTGTGCCACATAGATTTTTGCGAGGTGCTGTGGCTACTACCGCTTCCCTATTTATGGGGGCATACATAATGGGGCGCCCGCCTCATTGGTTAGCGAGCGCCCCATGTGTTAGTCGTTATTGGATTTGGATATTGGGTTCTTGGTGTGGGTATTCTTCACCTTTGAAGGTTCGTAGGATTGCTTCGAAGATGACTTGTGCGCCTGCTGAGGGTACGGCCATGCCGATTTGTTTTCGGACTGAGCCGCGTTTGCCGACGAAGTTGTAGGTGTCTGGGAATGTTTGGAGGCGTGCGCGTTCGCGGTTGGTGAGGGCGCGGTTTTCTTTCCAGTGGTAGACGTGGGTTCCGCCGCCACCTGCTCCAATGACGGTGTATGAGGGTTTGTCGGGGTGTAGGCGCTTGTAGAGCTGTGAGATGGTGGCACCCTTGACTTTGAGGCGTAGGTGTTCGGGCATGTCTGCGTTGAAGACGTTTTCGCCTGGTTTGATGTATGAGAGGCGTTCTTGGACTGTTGGGGTGGTTTGGGGTAGTTCGGTGCCTGTCATGTCGTCGGTGATGGGTGGCTGCGTGAGCGCGGTTTTTGCTGAGACGTCACAGTTTTTGTAGGGTTCGGTTGAGGGGACTTTGAACTGGACGTTTTGGTCTTTGCGGATTCCGACAATGATGATGCGGTGGCGTGCTTGTGGTACGCCATATTGCTCGAATTTGTAGAGGTTGGTGACTAGGTTGTATCCGGCGTCTTCGAAGGTTTTGAGGATTTGTTTGAATGCGTTGCCTTCGTTGGCGCTGCGGATTCCGCCAACGTTTTCGGCGAGGAACCATTTAGGTTGGAAGACTTTTAGAGCCTTGGCGCCGTAGGTGTATAGTGGGCCATAATCGCCATCAAGCCCCTTGTGTTCACCCATGCGTGAGAAGTCGTTGCAGGGGAAGCCGAAAGCGAGACCATCAATGTCGCCTAGCTCTTTGAGGCGGGCATAGTCAAGCTCTCGAATGTCCGCGTGAACCACAGACTCAGGGTGGTCAGGGCAAATGTTCTGCCTATAGGTGTTACACGTATCTTCGTCGTAGTCAGTCGCCCACTGATGAGTAATTTTCCATGCGGGGTCTGAGATGTCTGCACGGGTGGCACCCACAGCTAGTCCGCCGGGGCCACAAAAAAGTTCGCCTAGCTTAAATTCCATGATGGAAGTATAGCCGACCGCATTAGTACGCCGCACGTGGCGATACTGTGGCACTCGCAGCATCACGTGCGCAGGGTACTAGGCTCATCCCCATCCATGCGCGGGGCTAGTCATGCTGGGCTCATCGTCACGTGTAGGGAGTATGAGCCTGCTACGGGCGGTGAGGCTCACCCCCACATACAGGGAGCTTACACTTCCTGACTAGGCGTTAAGCCAGCAGGCAGCCCGAAAAATATTCAGCCTCCCTGCATAGAGATGAGCAGGTGATTCCTCACCTGCGGTGACCATACCCAGATGAGGGCTTAGGTCTTGACGCTTCGATGCCTTGATAGGCTCGACGTCCGTTTAGGCTCTCCCCTCTGCCAGGGGCGAGTGTGTTCAGCCTTGATTTTAGCATGATTCGCAGCGGCATTCTACTTCAAAGTGGCGAGCGCAGGAATGCCCCGCCCTAGGTTTTGGGCGGGGCTGTATAGGGCTGGGCTTACTTGATTCGGTTGTTGTAGTAGGTCATGATGCCGGCTCACCCCTGCGTGCAGGGAGCATACAAAGTCTCGATGTTGCTAGGCATCTAGGTTTTAGGCTCACCCCTGCGTGCAGGGAGCATACACTTCCCGACTAGGGTCGATACTCAGCCGCATCCAGAAAAATAGGCACGTCCTCTGTATCGAGATGAGTAGGTGATTCCTCACCTACGGTGACCATACCTCGGATGAGGCTTGGGTCTTGACGCTTCGATACTCTGACGAGCTTCACGTCCGTTTAGGCTCTCCCGCGTGCCGCAGGCGAGTTGTTTAGTCTCAATTTTAGCATAATTGGCAGCGGTGTTCTACCCTGCAAGGTGAGCGCATGAATGCCCCGCCTTTGTGCTGCGGCGGGGCTGTGTAGGGGGGGGGCTACTTGATTAGAGCGTTCCAGTAGGTCATGATGTCACCCCATTCCTTCGCCTTCTCTTCCACCTTGGCTCCCTGCTTAGTAGTGTAGGCTTCGATAGCTTCTACAGCTTCGGGGTCGTTGATGGAGCAGAGGGCGATAGGCTGATGAATGCCGTGCTCAACAGCTTCGTGTTCGGTCTGAATGTGCGCTTCGAGGGTTACCATGTCGCAGTATAGGTCGCGCATCTGGCTGTATGCCTGTGCCATTCCGTCGCGGTTGGTCTTAATGTGCTCTTCGTGCATGAGGACGAAGTGCGTCATGTCGCTTTTCATTCGTGCGCGTAGTGCCTGTGCAGCCAGGAATACAGTGTGGAGGTCATTGGTTGCGGCTTCGTATGCGGTGGTGGTCATGGCGGGAGACCTTTCGGTTAGGGAAACATTGGGCTGTAGCTTTATGGAAGCTTGTACCTCTTCCTTGCTACATTTATATAGTAACACGATTCCAGAAGGCTATGCAAGCTAAAATGATGTGAAGTGTGACACATGGGGTTTTGGGGCGATTTTGCAGCCATTGCCCACCCCTGAGATGCCTATTATCGGGTTTGCGTGCGCGAGCGCCCGGCGGGGGCTAGTGGCTTGTAGTGCCTAACCAAGCGAGGGTGATGACACATAGAGAGAATCCGGCGATGCCAGCCAACATGAGGGCGGCACCTTGACCAACTTTCCGTTGGTCGCCATCGAAATTGTAGCCAAAGATGCTAGCACCTTTGGCGCCTACGTACAGGAAGAGCGCCAGGTCTAGGGTGAGTATTGCGACAGTCCACAGCATATGTTTTTCTCCAGAGGGTTTGAGGGTTAGTGTAGTTACTTTGTGCGCTCTTGTAAAAGTATAGGGGGGTTGGCGTATTGCAGGAAGAAGCGCCCGCATGGTCTTCAGGGTCTTTATGGGCGGCATCGTGACCGCGCGCTACTGAGTGCTTGGCTTGCGAGGGTCGGTGGTGGCACCGATTGGGTGCGCATGGGTCTTTGGGGGGGGGGTACAGCGAGCGCCCCTAGCCTTCCTGACTAGGGGCGCTCATGTGGTGTTTGGCTGTTAGCCCATGACTGCGTTTGCGTGGTTGTGGTATGCGAGAGTCCAGGCGGTTTCGTGCTCTGCGACCTTGTTCATGACCTGACGAATCAGGTTGCGAACCTTTTCGATGGTTTCGGGGTCGTCGTGCTTATTTTCGGGGTGCTGACCGAATGCGTACATGATGGTTTCGAACTGAATGCCCTTGGTGTAGTCTTCGATGTCCTTAGCTGATGCTTTGAAGGCTTTGCGTGCCTTTTTTGCAGCGGCTTCCTTGCCTTCGGGTGCGTCCTTGATGAAGTCCAGTGCTTCGCTGATTTCCTTGCGGGCTTCGGTGTCGTACTTTTCCAGGAGGGTGCACGCCTGAACCAGAAAATCGACGTTCGTAACGTACTCGTTGGTGAAGGTGATTTCAGTGGTGGACATGGTGGGTAACCTTTCGGTTGGTGGGAAACGGTCTGTAGCTTTTGGGTTATCCCCCTTGCTACATAACTATAGTAACACGATTCTGAAACACAATGCAAGCCGAAATGTTGTGAAGTGTGCCACATAGGGTTTTGGGCGTGGCGGAACCCCCTACCTTGAGCGCCTTGGTTTCCCTGCAAGTTGCCAAAGGTAGGGGGGTGGGTCTATATGTGCGAGCGCGTAGGCTTGGTGGTGCCCTGTTTTGTGACTCACGGTGGCGGTGATGGGTTGTGTAGGGCTTGCCCTTTTGGTTGGTGGCGGGTTGTGCGTATTGGTGTTTGCCTGTAGAGCCGCCTTGTATGCTCGATTACGAGCGCCTAGGGGTCGCTCTTGCCTATCATCCTTGAAACTGTGTATTGCAGCCACGGCTAGGCTTATGCTTGTCTGTTTAGGCGTTCTTGATGGCTTTCTCTAGGTGGTAGTGTGGCGCCCTGTTGTGCCCTCTTCCTGTTTGGGTCTTTCTGTCTTTTGGTGTGGCGGTGTGCGGTTTTGCCCCTATGGTGGTGTGCCATAGGGGCGGCGCTGTGGTTGCTTGCTTAGATGGTCTCGAAGTACTTGATGAGGTCAAGGACTTCGCGGTCTGCAATGACGTCGAGGGTGGTACCCTCTTCGGTGTCAATTGCGCTGATAGATACCTTGTCGCCTTCCAGGGTGATGGTTGCTTCTACGCCTCCATCAAGCTCGACGGTTACGGTGTCATCTGCAACCTGCTCGGGGTGGTAGATGATGCTACCGTCAGTAGCTACCTTGTAGGACTTGATGCGGTTCTCCAGGTCGCTCAGGCTCTTGATGGCGTCGGGGGTGATGTCCACGTGTGCGGTGGTGGTAACCATGTGTTCGGTGGTGTAGGTGGTCTGCATTGTGGTAAACCTTTCGGTTGATGGGAAACTGTCTGTAGCTTTTGGAAGCTCGTATCTCTTCCTCGCTACATTTATATAATAGCACGATTCCAAAACACAATGCAACCCGAAATGTTGTGAAGTGTGTCACGTTGGTTTTTGGGTTGGGTGTGGCTGCTGAATCCACTACCCCTATGCCTTGACCGCGAGCGCTCGCAGGCGCTTTATAGGGACTGTGTAGAGTAAGCCCACAAGAGGTTTAGTGAGGTCATCATAATCCACGCGCCGAACGCACCTACAAAGCTCATAAGGTGACCTTTAAGCACTTTCTCTTCACTGTCTGCATAGTGTTCACCTGTCATAACAGCACCCTTGAAGAATAAGCAAGTGAAGGCTAGAAGCCCTGCGAGTAGGTTTATGGCTAGATGGACTGTGGCTAGGGGGTTCATTGGCATACTCCAGATAGGGGGGGTGTAGCTATTTTCTCGGGGGGGTAGCTGTGGCACGCCTATTTTTGGGCGCGCTCTATGGTGTGGTCGATTGGCGTTTAGTGTGAGGCTTACCTACTGACTCTAGGGTGGCTAGGGTGCCCCTGTCTTTGGGGCGGGGCACACATACAGGGTCTACAGGGGGACACCCCCCCCCTGTAGGCCCTTGTGATGGTTGGTTAGCCCTGAAGCTTTTCCAGGTGCTTAATGAATGCCTTTGCGGTGGAGTTGGTAGCGGGGTTAATCTTGTTGCCCTCAGCGTCCCAACCGTATGCGGTGAGTTCGTCGGTGTTAGCGTCTCGCTTGCTGTGCTCGACCTCCAGAGTGATACCCTCAGCCTTGAGGTTCATGCGCACGTGGCATTCACCGATAATGTCAGTAATGCCGTCTTCGCTATTGAAGCCTGCAACATGCGATTCAAGAACGACAAGGTTGCGAATCTTCTTAGCGTCGATAATGATAACAGCTTCGTTGTTGATGATGTTGAACATGATGGGTAACCTTTCGGTCGGTGGGAAACGGTCTGTAGCTTCGTGGAAGTTCGTATCTCTTCCTCACTACATTTATATAGTAACACGATTTTAGAAGGCTATGCAAGCCGAAATGTTGTGAAGTGTGCCACATGGGTTTTTGGGTAGAGAAAACCTCTAGATGCCCGGTTTCCCGTCGAGCATCTAGAGGTAAGCCTTAGAAGCGGGGTGCCAGAGGTGCTTATTCGCCGTATGCGCTGTTGATGAGTCGGTCGAGAGTCCAGAGCACCATCTCGGAATGGGTGGTGATTTCCTCCTTTGCGGTTTCGAGGTTGGAGATGATGTGGTTGAGGTTTGCAATGTGGGCGTTCATGCCCTCTTTGGTGTAGAAACGGCGGTAGTGATTGTTTGCCTCATCGAGGGACTTCGCGGCGCTCTTGATGTTTCCGCTAAGGTGGCTAAGGCGCGTGTAGGTGTTGGCGCTCAGGTCTACTACGGTTTCTTCAAGGGTGAGGTAGGCGCTAGCAGCTTCTTCAGTAGATGCGGGGATTTGCTTGAGGCGGGAACCACAGTGAACGGTTTCGCCGTCGTTGAGCTTGAGGGTGATGCCGTTATTCTGAGTGAAAGTGAGGTAGCCTACCTCTTCGCCAGTGCTGTATGAGGTGACATGGGCGCGGGTCTTGGTGGTTCGAGTGATGAGGTAAAGCTCGCCTCGCACCTGCGCGGTGGCACCCTCCTGGAAAGTGACGGTACGGGTGATGGAACTGTAGGTGTAGGCATTGTCGCTCTTGGTAATGTTGAGCTTCTTGCCGGGGGTGTAGTCGATATTTGCCTCGTCAATGTGCTTGTGGACAGCAGTGATAGCTTCGCGGGTGAGGGTGAGCATCTTATCGATGGTGCTCAAGTCGGATTCATTGATGCGCTGGTATGCGTCAATTGCCGCACCCTTGACAGCATCCATGCGAGCGCGTGCGTCGGCAATATTGTTCAGGTGGGTACTGGGGTGGGGATAGGGGTAGTTGGTCAGGTATGCCTTTTCGATATCCCCATGTACAGAGAAAGTGCTCATATCCTTATAGGTGGAGTAGGTAATGAACTTACTAAGTTCGTTTTCTGCACTAAGACGACGGCGCAGGCTAATGTTAGCAGCCTCTTCGGGGGTGTACTGGCTAATGCAGATAGGGGCAATAATTTTCTCTTCGCCCATGGTGGCGGTGAGAACGGGATGACCGTCGGTCAGGGTGAGGGTGTATTCGTCACTGGAAGGTAGACCAAGGGGTACAACAGTAGCAGTAGGGTTATCGCCATTCTCCACAGCCTTGACGCTCCAGAGGTTCTTATCCTCACCAAAGAAGTAGTAACCTTCCACGCCGCTGCGGGTGGTGGTCAGCAGAATATCGCCACTAGTAAGGGT
>ERZ772779.491-NODE-491-length-18459-cov-20.707183_pt1 | contig 18459 bp, 12 predicted proteins | sample MGYA00511360_ERZ772779 | MGnify/ENA primary metagenome ERZ772779 (study PRJEB29015, sample SAMEA2738112) | human oral metagenome | biome: human oral; feature: human-associated habitat; material: saliva | place: China | collected 2231 ...
TCCGTGGGCGCCTCCATCGCTAAAGAGCTCATGATGAACGGCCACGACGTGACCATCATCGACTCCAAGCCCGAAGTCAAGAAACGCGCCGATCTGCCCGGCGTGCGCTGGCATATTGGTGACGCCTGCGAACTGTCCGTACTGCGCCAGGTGCACCCGAACAAGGCGGACGTGGTCGTTGCCGCAACCGGTGACGACAAAGCAAACCTGATGGTGTCCCTGCTGGCTCGTAGTGAGTTTGGTGTGCCCCGCACCGTGGCGCGTGTGAACAACCCGCGTAATGAGTGGCTTTTTGATGACTCCTGGGGTGTGGATGTTGCCGTGTCCACCCCGCGCCTGATGACCGCCCTCGTCGAGGAAGCCGTGGAAGTCGGCGACGTGGTGCGCCTGCTGACCCTGCAGGCTGGCGGCGCGACCCTTGCCGAGTACACTGTGCCGGACGGCCACCCCGTCATTGGTTACCGCGTGGACCACGTGCAGTGGCCCGTCGATACGGTGCTCACCGCCATCCTGCGTGACGGCGCGCCGATCCCGCCCAGCGCGGATGTGGCGATTGAGGGCGGCGACGAGCTGTTCTTCATCACGACCATTGCCGGTGAGGACCAGATCCGCGCGCTGTTTGCGTAGCGTTTATACGTAAGTTTTTGAGGAGGCGAAAGCCCCGGTCACCCTTACGGGTACCAGGGCTTTCGCCTACTTCTACGAAGTTCTTCTATGTATGAAGTTGTGGGGTTAGCGGCTTTCTGAACCGTCAACTTCGGCAGTTTCGTCAGCCTCGGAGTCCTCGCTGACCAGCGCCTCCTCGGGAGCCGACACGCGCCAGGCAAGCCACACGCCCAAAGCGTACAGCGGCAGACCCATAATCAGGCGGGTCGCGCCCAGCGCCTCCACATTATTCGCGAAGTACAGGGGCACCTGCACGGCAAGGCGCAGCATCATCAGCACGGTAATAATCCAGGTGGCAAGCATGTACTGGCGCAGACGCACCGGGTTCTGGCGCCAGCTCAGCGCCTCACCACGAATGACCGCGAAAATCAGACCCATCAGCGGCCAACGCACCAGCATCGACAGCAGATACGCCAGGATGTACACGCCGTTCGTCCAGAAACCGACCACAAAGTAGTCGCTCGCATTACCGGTACGGTACGCGGCAAACGCACAAATCGCCACGCCCACCAGACCGGTCAGCGCACTCACCAGCTTAGAGCCCTGCACCAGGCGAATCAGGGTGAACACGCCCGCCGCAGCCAACGCCGCAATCAGGGACAGGTTCAGTTCCTTCGTCACGGTGAACAGCACCAGGAACGCCACAGCGGGCAGGGAGGATTCCACCAGGCCGCGCCAGCCGCCGATAGCGTGCAGAATATCCACGTCGCCGTTAGCGGTGCGACGCATATTTGTACCCATGGAGGCGCTCAGGCTCTGCGCCAGCTGATTCTCCTCCCGCACCGGGTTATCTGCGGGGCTGGTTGCGGGGTTAGCGTTCGGATCGGGCTGGGTCGAAGACTGCTCAGCGCTCATATTTTCCCTTCTCCACAAAGAATTGCGGCACAATCTCATAGCGCGGGTTATAAATCACCGGCTGATGCGCCCTCACAGACACCACCCCGGAACAGCGCAGCAGCGCACCGGCATGCACGCCGGGCACCATCTGCTGGCCCTGCCACTTGAGCATGACCCTATCCCCCGGATTGAACGGCGCATATGGCGGGAAAGACACCTCGTGCGGCTCCTGCACCGCCACGGTCGCCAAAGACGCCGTGTTCAGGTGGTGGTGCTGCTTCTCGGGGTCCTCGGATTCCTCCTCGAAATCCTCACCGGGCGGCTCCACAATCGGCATACCAATCAGCGCCAGCGGGCTCGACCACTGCAGAGGCTTCGACTTAGCCACCACCAGCTCGGCACGGTACATCGGCTTATCCTGGGCGGTCGGCAACCACACCTGCTCCACGCGTCCGGCAAGGCGTACGCGAAAGCGCTCGGGGTACCCGGGAGCAAGAATCTGCTCCTCAGGAACCGCGAGCGCACTCGGGTAGTTCGAGAACTCAGGCATTAGCCAATCTCGGTAATCTCAGGGCCGCGGCGAGGCATCGGGCGCAGCTTGCTGTGCTCGTTCTCGGTTTCTTCCTCGACGGCGGGTTCTTCCTCAGCCGCAGCGACCAGGTCGGCGGGCAGAGTCATGGGCAGCAGTTCACGCGGCGGGCGCGGGTCGTCGCCACGGTCCACCACGACGGTGCGGAATACTTCCTCCACGGAGGCGGCAGCCTTGTCGTCACCGAGCACAGCCGCGCCGGAGATGACGCCGCGCAGGAACCAGCGGGGGCCGTCCACACCCACGAAGCGGGCGATGCGCTCGCCGGGCTGGCCGTCCGGGGTGACGGCGGGCAGGCGGGTCAGCATCTCGGCGCCGAAGACGCCGGCGTAGATTTCGACAACGCCGCCCTGGGATTTGACGGATTCGGTCAGGTCGTGACGGATGTCGTCCCAGATGCCGGTGGTGCGCGGTGCGGCGAATGCCTGCACCTGCAGGGTTGCGCCGTCGCGGGTGATGGTTGCGGCGATCACTGCGCCGGTTGCGTCGTCAGTTTCGAGGCGCAGGTTCATGCCGTCGAGCAGCTTGATGCGCAGCGCACCCAGGTTGACGTAGTCTTCGAGGTCTTCGGCGGTGACTTCTTCAATGTCATGCGGCCCGTTGACGCGGTCGTACTTGATGACCTCGGGAGAGTTCTCCTCTTCCTTCAGCTCCTCAACCTCGACGTTGGTTTCCTCAATCTCTTCGGCGACAGCCTTGTCGATGGCGGCCTTTTCAGCCTCCTCGGCGCGCTTCTTCTTACCAAATCCGAACATGGTATTCCTACTTTCACCGCACGCAGGGTGCGGGGGTTTCTTCTCTTCTCTCGTGCGACAATCGCGGTGAGAGCAGACTAGTGGATTCCGCTGGAGCCGAAGCCGCTGGAGCCGCGTTCGGTCTGTTCCAGTTCATCCACCACGGTAAAGGTTGCGTGCTCGTACTTCTGAATGACCAGCTGGGCGATGCGGTCGCCGCGCTGCACGTGGAAGGACTTGGTCTTGTCAGTGTTGAGCAGGGTGACCATCAGTTCGCCGCGGTAGCCGGAATCAACGGTGCCGGGTGCGTTCACGATGGTAATACCGTTCTTGGTCGCCAGGCCGGAGCGCGGGTGCACCAGACCGACATAACCTTCGGGCAGGGCGATTGCCACGCCGGTGGGGACGAGGGCGCGTTCGCCCGGTTCCAGCTCGAAGTCGATGCGGGAGCGCAGGTCAGCGCCGGCGTCACCGGGCTTTGCGTAGGCGGGTGCGGGCAGCTCGGGGTCGAGCAGCTTAATGTGGACGTTTACGGGGGTCATCATGGTCAATACTCTAACCTTTCGCGGGTGTCTGTGCCATCACCTCGCGCTGTGTTGAGGCTCTACTGTGGGGTGTTTTCGTTACGTGTTCGCGTTGAGCACATGCCGCAGCGTGTGCCGTGTTGGGTGCGACGCGGCGCTGTTCTTGTGCGCGCTTTCACATACGCGCTTTCACATGCTCAACGGCACATACTCAACGGGGCGGGTGCACTCGGCACTCGCCCCGTCATGAGGTGTATGTCGGGTGGGTGTTAGCCCTTCCCTAAAGTTTTAGCCCTCGCACTCGATGCAGTAGGACAGGCCGCCCTCTTCGCGTGCAATCTGCGAGCGGTGGCGCACCAGGAAGCAGGATGCGCAGGTGAACTCGTCGTCCTGAGCGGGCAGAACAACAACGTTCAGCTCCTCGTTGGAGAGGTCAGCACCGGGCAGCTCGAAGCTTTCTGCTGCGCTGTTCTCGTCTTCGTCCACCGCACCGGACTGCATCTCGGAACGGCGGGCGTTCAGCTCCTCGTAGGACTCTTCGTTCTGCTCTTCGTCCTGCTTGCGAGGTGCATCGTAATCAGTTGCCAAACTTTCACGCTCCGTTGGTTCTGTGGCTGTGTGTTGGGACTAGGCCACGCTGGTTTATTGAGTGCTCTAGGTGCCGCCGGTGTGTAATTAACCCTGACGGCATGCCAGGTATTGTTCACCATTGGCACCCTATTTGTCTAATCCTGGGTAGGCTTTGGACTGTTTAGGCGTCACATTCTATCTTTTTCGGTGCGGAAAGTACATGTTTTTTTGGTGAAAATCCCGCCTCCGCTACTGATTTACCGCGCTTTCACGGTACCCTGGTAGGTAGTTTGCGTTCCGTGCAACACATTCACGAACGCGTCCGGTTCACCTATGGAGGTTCTCATGCTTGAACTGCGTCTGATTGGCGTTCACGATGACGGCGAAAATCTGGTGCTTGAGTCTGCTGACGGCACCCGCTTCTTGCTGCCGATTGACGCGAACCTGCGCACGAGCATCACCAAGGCTCGCCGTATTCAGCCTGCCCGCGGTCTGGGCGCTAAGGGCACCTTCGGTCCGCGCGATATTCAGACCCGTTTCCGTCAGGGTGCCTCCGTTGAGGAAATCGCTGAAGAGTCCGGTTGGGAGCCGGAGCGCGTGCGCCGCTACGAGTGGCCGATTGTTGCTGAGCGTGCCCACATTATTCGTGCCGCTCAGAGCGTGAAGATTGGTCGCCGCAGCTCCGCTTCGGGTACCGCACAGATTCCCGTGACCCTGAGCGCCCGCATTGAGGAAGTCTCTGAGCGTTACGGTTTTGAGGACGCAACCCAGGACTGGACCACCCGCCAGCAGGAGAACGGCCAGTGGCGCGTTGAGGTTGATATTGCGCTGAAGGATTCGGTGCGTCAGAACCTGCCCGCGCAGGTCGTCTTCCCCGCACGTTGGGTGTACAACCCGGCGAACCAGGGCCTGTACGCGTCGAATGAGGCGGCGTACTTCCTGATGGGCAATAGTGAGGACGCTGTTGCCGCCGCCGCGAAGAAGGCTCCCGTGGAGGTTCCTCCCGCCCGCTTGCCGAAGGCACCCGAGCCCGCACCGGCACCCCTTACTTCCTCTGAGAGCGCTGATGAGCGTAAGCTCAAGGAGCTTCTGGAGCGTGCCCGCTCGGTGCGCCCGGCACAGGTTGAGGAGCCCGAGGTGTTCGTGCACCGCGAGCCCGCTGAGCCTGTAGCACCTGAGGCTTCTGTTGCGTCTGCGCCCGCTACCCCGGCAGCACCTGCGGCTCCGGCGGCGCCCGAGCCCACCGCAGAAACCACCGTAGAAACCACTGACCCGCTGGCTGTGGATTCGGAAGCACCCGTTGAATCCGTTCCGGTCGAGTCCTTCACCCTGGCAGCACCCATCGAGGATGCACCCGCTGCTGAGGCCGCTGAGGCGCCCGCTGCTGAGGCACAGCCTGAGCCCGCCTCCGCCGCGCCTGCATCTGAGGAGAAGCCCAAGCCTTCCTCTTCGAAGAAGCAGCGTGTGAGCGTTCCGGCTTGGGATGACATCATCTTCGGTAGCCGCAAGTAAGCGCCCTCGCGCCGCCCGATAAAGGGCATCTAGGCGAGAATATCTAGACATACGAAAACCGCTGGTTATTCACCCGAATAACCAGCGGTTTTCTGTATCCTCTCAGCCTATGCCCTCTGATGCTTTAGAAGACTAGTACTTTAGAAAGTCTTGAGCATGCGCAACGGCACCAGACGCTCAGCGTCCGTCAGCGAACCGTGCTGACCAACCATGTGCAGGGCACGCTCCTGATAGTGGCGCATATCGTACAGCGCCCAATCGTCGCGAGCGCACACCATCAAATCGCCAATGCGGCCGCGCGCCGCATCCGTAATGACCGGGCCAAAGTAGCCGGCACGCACCAGCTCACGCGAGTCAATCACCCAGGCGCGCTCGCCCCAGTACTGCGCCCAACGCTGAGCGGTGGCGGTGCGTGCCGCCTCCGAGGTGTCTTCGAGGTACAGGTGCACGGCGCGCGGTTCACCGGCGGTCATTGCGATGTTGCGGGTCAGCTCCTCCACGCCAGAGTAGTCGATGCGCTGATGCTCGGGCACGTTCACCATGCCGTGATCGGCGGTCACGAAGAGTGCCGCCCACGCCGGGGCGCGCTCCGCCAGACGCTTGAGCGCCGAGTTCAGTTCCTCCAGCTGTTGCAGCCATTCGTCACTGCCCACGCCGTAGCGGTGGCCCGCCGCGTCAATCTCGCCCCAGTACAGGTACACGGTGGTCGGGGTGCGGCTGGAGAGCGCTTCCAGGGCGTAGGTGACGCGGGCGTTATAGCCGACGGCGTCCACGAAGTCGCCGCCGCGCAACGCCGCCTCCGTCAGGCCGGTACCGCGGTACTTACCCAGCGAAATGGTGAGCACGCGGCGGTTTTCGTGGTGGCGTTCCAGCACGGTCGGCAGCGGCTGCCAGGCGTGCGGGTCCACCGACTGGTCCCAACCGGACAGGTGGTTCATGACCGAGCCCGCTCCCCCGTTGCCTGCCGGGTTGCGCACCTCGTAACCGGCGATGCCGTGCGCGCCCGGTGCCGTGCCGGTACCCAGCGAGGTCAGGGAGGCGGCGGTCGTGGTGGGGAACGCGGCGTCCAGCGGGCCCAGGTTCAGGGTCTTACGCAGGGCGGGCGCGTAGCCGCCGTAGCTGTTGATGAGCTGCTCGCCCAGACCGTCCACCATGACCACGCAGGCGTGACGGAAAGACGCCGGGTCAACGTCCTGCTCCGCGAGGCGACCGGCAAGGTTCAGCGGGTCAGCCACGGAGTTGAACGCCGGGTCGTCGTCCAGGGCGTGCGCGGGGCGCGCCAGGCTTCGCTGAGCCACCAGAGAGGAGGCGGACTCCAGCACATCGGCGATGCTATTGCTGCCGTAGGCGGGCGCGGGGGGCAACGGCGCGCCCAGAACATCGTGCAGAGTGGGCTGTTCGGTGCGGGACGGGGCCGTCATAGGTTCCTCTCGGGGGTGTCTCTCTCGGGGTGCTTATCGGTGCTGTTTATCTGTGATGCTTATCGGCGGGTTGCGTACATGCGGGCACGGTGCAGAGCACGCGCAAAATGCTGCGCACGCTGAACCGACTCCGGGCCGTCAGCGGTCGCAGAAACACGCACCGCAATGTCCTCGCGGCGCGCATCGCCGGTGAAGCCGTGGTCGGCATTGCACTGCGGGTCCTGGCAACCGGCAGGAGCCAGCTCCATATGCAGCGAACCGGTCCAGGCAATCTGGAAGGAAATCTCAGTCGGGGCGGTGCTACCGGCGTTGTACGCCTGCGGCTGGCTGAAACCGTAGCTGATGGTGACCGCGTTCAGGGCGCTCAGGTGCACCGCCTCCACGCTCACATGCGCCACGGTACCCTGCGCGTCACCTTCAAGGTGCTGGTCGTCCAGGTGCGCAAAGATGACGTGCTCACCGCAGAGCACCATCACGGTGATGTGGCGGTGAAAATCGTCGCGTGAGAAGTGGGTTTCATGCTGTACGAAGTGTGCGTCCGGGTTCATGCCCGCCAGCGCGTCATCCACCACTTCCAGCACGAGGTCGGGGTAGAAACCGGCATGCTTAATGTCTGCGACCAGTTGCTCGCGTTCGGGGGTGGTGGCGTACATCGTACCTCTTTCGTGCGGTGCCTTCATGAGGCGACGTCGGTCGGCGCACACGATGAAGGCGGTTAGGTGTTACTCCTCTCTACCTTAGAGGGTTCCAGCCGGGCTATGCTACTTGACCACGCTAATACATGCGCATATGACGGCGTGCGCTCCCCCGGTACGCTTCGGTTACTGCCTGCAACTGCCTTGGCACACCCCATAGATGACGCTGACCCGCCAGCCCGTCTGACCCGCTCCCACCCGCTAAAATAGGAGGAGCGAAAACACACCGACACGAGGAGATATATGGCTCGCCGATCCAAATCCGCCGTCAGCGACTACCCGGTGGATGTGGTAGAGAATATCGTCGACATCGACGTATCCGCCGAGATGGAAACCAGCTTCCTGGAATACTCCTACTCGGTGATTTATTCGCGCGCCCTCCCCGACGCCCGCGACGGCCTCAAGCCCGTGCAGCGCCGCATCCTCTACATGATGCAGCAGATGGGTCTGCGCCCCGACAAGGGCCACGTCAAGAGCGCCCGCGTGACCGGCGAGGTCATGGGTAAGCTCCACCCGCACGGCGACGCCGCCATCTACGACGCCATGGTGCGCCTCGCCCAGCCCTTCGCGCTGCGTCTGCCCCTCGTTGACGGTCACGGTAACTTCGGCTCCCTCGACGACGGCCCGGCAGCCGCCCGATACACCGAAGCACGCATGGCACCCGCCGCGCAGGCGCTCACCGCGGACCTCGAAGAAGACGTGGTTGACTTCGTACCGAACTACGACAACCAGTTCATGCAGCCCTCCGTGCTGCCCGCAGCGTTCCCGAACCTGCTCGTCAACGGCACCACCGGCATCGCGGTCGGCATGGCAACCAACATGGCGCCGCACAACCTGCGCGAGGTCATCGCAGGTACCCGCCACCTCATCGCCCACCCCGAGGCGACCCTCAAAGACATCATGAAGTTCATCCCCGGCCCCGACCTGCCCACCGGCGGCACCATCGTGGGTCTGGGAGGCATCCGTGACGCCTACGAAACCGGCCGCGGCACCTTCAAGACCCGCGCGAAGGTCTCCATCGAGCAGGTCAGCCCCCGCAAGCAGGGCATTGTCGTCACCGAACTGCCGTACATGGTTGGCCCCGAAAAGGTCATCGAAAAGATCAAGGACGGCGTCAACTCCAAGAAGCTCACCGGCATCTCCGACGTGGTCGACCTGACCGACCGCACCAACGGTCTGCGCCTCGTCATCGAAATCAAGAACGGCTTCAACCCCGAGGCGGTGCTCGCCGCCCTCTACAAGCACACCCCGCTCGAGGATTCCTTCGGCATTAACAACGTGGCGCTCGTGGACGGTCAGCCGCAGACCCTCGGCCTGCTCGACCTGATGCGCGTGTACATTGACCACCGCCTGAACGTGGTCCGCCGCCGCACCGAATTCCGCCTGGGCAAGCGTACCGACCGCCTGCACCTGGTGGAAGGCCTGCTCGTGGCGATCCTCGATATTGACGAAGTCATCCAGATCATTCGTGAATCTGATGAGACCGCCCAGGCACGCGAAAAGCTGAAGGCCGTCTTCGACCTGACCGACACCCAGGCGAACCACATTCTGGAGCTACGCCTGCGCCAGCTCACCAAGTACTCCCGCCTGGAGCTGGAAGCAGAACGCGACACCCTGCAGCAGGACATCGCGGAATTGCAGCGTATCCTCGGCTCCGATGCGGCGCTGCGCGAACTGGTCTCCGACGAGCTCGCCGAGGTCGCCGAACGCTACGGCACCGACCGCCGCACCCAGCTCAAAACCAAGGACGACATGCAGGTCGCCATTGAGGCAGTCACCGCGCAGTCCAAGGCGAAGAAGAGCCTGGGCCTCGCCCTCGAAATCGCGGACGAGCCCTGCTGGGTGTTGCTCTCCGCCTCCGGCATGATGGGACGAACCCCCGGCAAGCCCATCCGCGAGGCGCTCGTGGATCCCGGCAAGCGTTTCAAGCACGACGTGTTCGCCTCGATTGTGCCGACCACCGCGCGCGGTGAGATCGGTGCCGTGACCTCCACGGGACGCATGGTGCGTCTGTCCGTCATGGACATTGCGGTGCTGGACGAGAACGGCGGCACCCCCTCCATGGTCTCGGCGGTGAAGGCAACCGAGCTGATTCAGCTCGCCAAGGGTGAGAAGCTGGTCGCCCTCGTACCGCTGAACACGGTGCTGGCGTTGGCAACCGCGGGCGGCGTGATTAAGCGCCTCAACCCGGATTACCCGCTGAACCAGACCGAGTGGGACATCATGAAGCTCAAGGACGGCGACGAAATCGTAGCCGCCGCCCCCTGCCCCACCGACGATATGGTTCTCACCTTCGTCACTCGCGACGCGAAACTGCTGACCTTCGACGCGGCGAAGGTCCGCCCGCAGGGACGCACCGGCGGCGGTATCTCAGGCATCAAGCTTGCCGACGGCGACCGCCTCATCGCCCTGGGTGTGACCGCGCCCGGCGACGCGGCGGAGGTCGTGACCGTCACCAACGGCAAGGACGGCCTGGCGAGCGCCAAGGTCACCGCCCTGAGCGAGTACCCGCAGAAGGGCCGCGCGACCGGCGGTGTGCGTGCGCACCGTTTCCTCACCGGTGAGAGCCAGCTGGCTCTGGCGTGGGTGGGCGTGGGCCCGGCGAAGGCGGCGTCTTCCGGCGGTGTGGCTCGTTCCCTGCCGACCGAGCACGGTGCCCGTGACGGTTCCGGTGTGATGCTCACTCAGAGCATCGGCATTGTGGGCCCAAACTATGCGGCTGTTTCTGCGGCGATGGCGGTTAGCCCGGAGGGTGAAAAGCTCTTCTAAGCGCGCCGTTCGCGGCCTCGCAGTTTTAGGCTGTTAACGAAGCCGGAGGGGACGAAGCAGGGAGCGACGAAGCCGCGGGGAACCTGCGTAAATATAACGCGCGGAGATATAAACGCTCAGAACTATCCGAGCAGAGATATGAACGCGCAGAAAGGCCCCGGTACATGACGTACCGGGGCCTTTCGTCATGGGCAATCCGCACGTGGCGCCTGCTATTAGGCGCGTTTAGAGGCGAACCACCTCGTCACAGCGGGAAATATCCTCAGGGCGGTGCGACACCAGAACCGTAGCCACGGAGCTGGAGCGGGTCGCCGCATCCAAGTCAGCCATCAGCGCGCGAGCAGACTCAGCGTCCAGGTGCGCGGTCGGCTCATCCAGCAGCAGCACCGGCGAGTTCACCAGCAGGGCACGAGCCACCGCCAGACGCTGACGCTGACCACCGGAGAGGAAGGAACCGCCAGCACCCACCGGGGTGCGCAGGCCCTGAGGCAGAGCGTCAAACCACTCGCCCAGACCCACACGGCGCAGAACCTCAATCAGCTCCTCTTCGCTCGGGCGATCCGAACGGTCACGAGCCAGCATCAGGTTACCCTCAAGGGTCGACTCGAAAATGTGAGCCGCCTGCGGGCACCACGCCGCGTAGCCGCGCAGCTGCTCGCCCTCCAGGATCTCACCGGAAGCCAGCACACGTCCGGACTCCAGCGGCAAGAAGCCCAGAACGGTGGCAAGCACCGTAGACTTACCGGAACCGGAGGGGCCGGTCACCGCAGTCCAGGAGCCCGCGCGGGCGTTCATGTTCAGGTCGGTGAAGACCGGGTGATCCATGCCGGGCCAGCGTGCGGCTGCGTCCTGCAGGCTCAGTGCCGGGGCGGGTTCAGTGACCTTCACGCCGAGTTCCTGCGGGGTGCCGCAGCTGACCAGGGTGGGTTCGCCGAGCTTCGGCGGGCGCGGTGCGCCAGCCTTAGAATCCGCCTGAGCGCCAGCCGCAGATTCGGGACGGTCAAAGCGGTGGGCACGCTGACGGTCAGCCTCCAGCAGCTCCTCCATCTCGGCCTCCGCGCGGGCACGCAGACGCTCAGCACGACGCGGCAGAACGTGGGTGTCCACCTCAGCCTCGGTCGGCACGGAACGCTTCAGGGTCGAGACGGCAACAATACCCTCCAGGGATACGTCACGCACGCTCGGGGCAATCGTCGCGAGCAGGCGACTGAATGCGGGCCAGGAGCGGACCGCCTCAACATGGGCCAGGGAACTTTCCAGCATGCCGGTGCACAGCAGCACCACAATCGCCGCCTCGGGGGCACGCACGGTGCCGTCAACAGCCAGCGGATACGCAATGACTGCGCTCGCCAGAGCCGCACCGAACCAGCTCAGAGTCACGAGCGTACGGCCCACGCCCTGAGCGGTCGAGCCCTTCTGCAGGGCGGACAGGTTCTCGGCGTCCAGGGCGCCGTTAGCCTTCTCAGCGGTGGTTGCCACGCCGTTAGCGCGCAGATCCTCAGCCGCCGAAAGCATGCCGGTACCCAGGCGCAGCATCTGCGCGGTGGAGTGGCGAGCCAGCGCCTCCGCACGGGCATCGGCGCGCAGCACAATCCACGGAGCCACAAAAGTGCTGACCAGCACGGCAAGCAGGACCGGAATCAGAGCCTGCGGCAGGATGCACGCGGTCGTAATCAGCGCTGCGGTCATGACCAGCAGGTGCGCAGCCGGCGGGATAATAACGCGCGGCACGCCGTCACGCAGCTCATCAATACCGCCCACGAGGCGTTCGAGCAGCGCGTCACCACGTAGCAGGGCACGCACGCTGCTCACGCTCTGCCATGCGCCAACCCAGGCGCGCAGACGCAGAATATTTGCGGCGGCAAGAACCTTCGAGTGGGTCATCAGACGCTCAGCGTAGCGGGCGCAGGCACGACCCAGACCGAAGAAACGCACGCCCACAATGGCGACCATCAGGTACATCATTGCCGGGCCCTCGGCGGCGCGAACTATCAGCCAGCCGGACAGCGCGGTCAGTGCCGCAGCCATCAGGGACGTAATCGCAGCCATGATCACCGGGCCGGTTGCGGCGCGAACACCAATACCTGTCAGCTCCTTCAGGGTGCGCAGGCTTGCGAACAGGCCGGCAGGCTCGGCTTCCTCGGCCTCGGCAGCTGCGGAGGCGCCCGCCGGGGCGGTGCTTTCAGCCTCGTACTCTTCCCGGTCCTTAAGCAGGTGCGCGGGGGCTTGCGCGGGAACGGCAACGCGGGCGGTGTTCGCCTCGGCGGTCCAGGTGTAGCTCTGGGCGGTCTGCACGGCACGAACGAGGGTGTCGCAGCCAGCGGAAAGCTCCTGCTCGTGGGTCACGATCAGCACGGTTGCGCTAAGTTCCGCCAGGCGGTGCAGGGCGCGGGTCACCAGGTATGCCGAGTAGGCGTCCAGGTGCGCGGTCGGCTCATCCACCAGGACGGTCAGCACGGTCTGCTCACCGCCGGCACGGTAGATAGCCTCGGCACGAGCCAGGGTGCGCGCCACGGCGAGGCGGCGCGCCTGACCCGCGCTGAGGGCACCGGGCTCAAGGGCGGTGAGCTTCTCCATGCCCAGCTGAGCCAGCGGGCCAACCAGCAGCGCGGACTCGGCATCGGTGACGGACAGCTTCTTGGAGTCCATCGCTTCACCGAGTAGAGCAGCTGCACGCTCACGCTCCGCCTCGGTGGCGCTGAGCGCGTAGAGAGCCATTTCGGTCTGCACGGTGGGTGCGGTGAAGACCGGCGACTGCGGAATGACCAGAGTGGTTCCCAAACCACGCACGCTACCGGTCACGTGCACGGGCTCCTCCGAGCCGGTGGGCACCAGACCCTCACGCACGGCACCGGAGAACACGTTCAGCAGGGTGGACTTACCGCAGCCGGACTCACCCATCACGCCGATCACCGCGCCGCGCTCACCCTGGGCAGTAGTAACGCGACGGTCCAGGTTCAGGGACAGGTTAGTCAGCACGGCAGGACGCGCCGGGTAGCTCACCGACAGGTCCTCAACAGCGATGGTAGAAGGCTGAGCCTTCTGCGCTGCCGAATCCTTTACAGACGAATCCTGGTTATTCGAGTCCGCAGCGGCGGTGGGCAGGGGCGCATCAATAATCTTCTGGGCGCTACGCAGGGCGGCAACGCCGTCCTCCGACTGGTGGTAGGCGGCACCCACATCACGCAGCGGCTGGTAGCACTCGGGAGCCAGCAACAGCACAAGAATTGCGGTGTCCAGGCCGAGGGTGCCGTTGACCAGGCGCACACCAATCAGCACAGCAATCAGCGCCACCGAAATGGTGGTGATGAGCTCCAGGGCAAGCGAAGACATGAAGGCGCTACGCAGGGTCTGCATGGTTCGTTCGCGGTAACGCTGGCCGAGCGCGTTCATGGCGCGGGTCTGTGCACGCTCACGGCCCAGACCGATAATGACGGGCAGACCGCGCACCAGCTCCAGAATATGGTCGGAGAGGCGGTGCAGTTCAGCCTGAGCCTCTGCGGTTTCGTCGCGGGTGTTCTTACCAATCAGAATCATGAACACCGGAATGAGCGGCAGGGTGCACGCCAGCACCATTGCGCTCATCCAGTCCAGGGACGCCACAACGACCCAGAGCATGCACGGCACAACCGCAGTGGAAACGAATGCGGTCAGCGTCTTGGTGTAGTAGTCGTCCAGGGCGTTCAGGCCGCGAGAAAGCAGCACAGCGGTCGCGCCGGTACCCTCAGGGGTGTCTGCGCCACCGGTGGCGAGCACGCGCTTGAGCAGGGCGGAACGAATCTGAGACTTCGCTCCGGAGGCGGCACGCTGCGCGCTCACAGCCAGCAGGTAGTCGGCACCCGAGCGGACGAGCAGGGCAATGACGGCGACCGCAATCAGGCCGGGGGTAATGGTGTCTGCGTCACCGAAGATGCCACCGAGGCCGAGCAGCCAGCCGCCGTGCGCCTCCAGCTGCGCCTGCGCGGAACCCGAGAACTCAATGTAGGCGCGGTACACATCCGGCGCGCTGGTCTCTTTGAGGCGCGCGTGCTCGGCGGCGACAGCGGCGAAACCGGCGTGTGCCGCCCGGGCAATAATTACAGCCAGGGCGGCACTGAAAAGCACCGTTGCGAGGGTGTGCACGGCGGTGATGACGCCGAACGTGCTGAGGGTTTTACGGGCGTCAGGGCCCAGGGGCGGGCGACGGTCAGCGCGGTCGTTGCGCTTTCCTTCGGTCACCTCTGGTACCTCAGTGTTCTGATGTTTGTCAGCATGACGCGGTGTGTGCGTTCGACTCACGTGTTGTCCTTAGTCTTCTGCTGTTTTTACCTCCCATTAGTTTAAGGCTTGGGCTATCTAATACCTATTTGACCAGTCGGGTTTCAGCTAATTGGCTGCTCCTCACCCAGCGCAGGCTCTAGCCGCGCATCGCGTCAGCGGGGCTCTTGCGGGATGCCACCCACGCCGGGTACGCCGAAGACACCAGACCGGTAAGGGCGCCAACGCCCACGCCGAGCACCACGAATCCGGGTGAGAGAACCGCCTGCCAGCCCTGCACGAGCGAAAGAATAATCGTCGCAATCATGCCGGAGCAAGCGCCGATGGAACCGCCGAGCACGCCGAGCATGACGCCTTCCATGAGGAAGATGCGGGCAATCAGCCATTTACTCGATCCGATGGCGCGGCGCAGCGCAATTTCTGCGGTGCGTGATTGCACGGACAGGTACATGGCGGTTGCCGCCGAGAGGGAAGCGAGCACCAGCAAAATTCCGGAGAGCACACCCACGTACAGACCCAGATCCGAGGCGATGGACGCGCGTAGGCTCTGCAGGTCGGAGGGGGTTTCCACGTTGATTTGGCTGGGTTCAGCGGGTTTGAGGGCCAGCGGAATGGCCTTGGCGACCGCCTTGCCGTAACCTCGTTCGGTTTCGGCAATGTAGGTCACCTGGCCGCGTCCGGTGCGCTGAAGTGTACCCGGCGAGACAATGACCGAGTTCCTGAATTCGTAGCCGCTATTGCCGGGGTCAAAGAGGCCGATAACCGGCATCAGCTGGCCGTCCACCCAGATGCTCACACCGGGTGCCACCTGCGGTAGCCCACCGAGTTTAATGCCGTACTCGACGGTGGGTAGCTCGCCGGGTCTGGGCTCGGTTGTGGCGTTATCTGCCGCCTTATCTTCGGGAATAATGCCGAGGGCGCGGGCAGCAGAAACCGACACGATAGCGCCCGAGAGCTGCTCGGAGCGCTCACGGTCGGCAACGTTCTCCTGGGTGAGGGTCGAGTTCATCTGTTCGAGCGCACGCAGGGTTTCGGGGTTCATGCGGGCACCGATTTGCTCGAGCCTGGTCTTCGAGGTGGAGTTGAGGCTAATCGCCGTTTTGGGTTCATCCTCGTAGGGGCTGAACCGAGTGATTCGCACGTCGGCGGGTGCCACACTGCTGACGAATCCGGTGTTCTTCACGTAGTCCAGCGCGCTAATACGGTCGGCTACATTCTGCGCGGATTCGCCCTGCCGGTAGGTTCCGAGCATGTTCTGGTCATTGTCCCGGTCGCTGATGTAGAGCGTGGATTGTTCGGAGCCGAGCAGTCGCTGGTTCACCTGGTAGCTGGCGGATTCGCTCATGCCGGAGGCGCTGATGAGTCCGCCCACGCCCAGTGCGAAGGACAGGCCCAGCAGCAGGGTGCGTAGCGGTCGTGAGGTGAGCGCAGAGATTGCCTCGATGCTGTCGTCGGTGAGGAAGCTTCCGCGGCGGTGCGTAGCGGGCTTCTCCCCCGGTGCGAGGCTGGCGGGAGCATCAACCGGGGTGTCCGTTGCAGCCGGCACAACCTCAGCGACCGGCACCGTAGCCAACTCGGCGCGGCTCTGCTCGTGCAGCCGCCCATCCTCAATGCGGATCACGCGGCGGGCGGCGGCGGCAACCTCCGGGTCGTGGGTAATCACCAGCACGGTACAGCCGGTCGCGTTAATGCGCTGAAGAATCTCAATGACCTTGGCGCTATTGTGGCTGTCCAGGTTACCGGTGGGCTCGTCGGCAAGAATCAGCGGCGGGCGCGTGGCGAGGGCACGAGCAATGGCGCAACGCTGCTTTTCGCCGCCGGAGAGGTACCGGGTGCGGATGCTGGCGCGGTCGCTCAACCCCAGAAATTCTAGGGTTTCTTCGGTGCGTTGCAGGCGCTCGCTGTAGGGCACGCCCTGCACGCGCAGGCCCATGGAGGCGTTGGTCGTGCTGGTTTCGTCCAGCAGCATGTTTGAGGATTGGAAGATGAAGCCGAGGTGGTCTCGGCGCATTTCGTCGCGTTCTCTGTCGCTGAGTCCTTCCGTGTTTTTGCCGAAGAGGCTGTACGTTCCGCTGGTGGGAGTGTCGAGCAGACCAATGGCGTTGAGCAGGGTGGATTTACCGGATCCGGAGGGGCCGATGATGGCGAGGAATTCGCCGCGTTCGACCACCAGGTCGAGGTGGTCGAGGACGGGTCGGTCGCTCCCCTCAAAGATACGGGTAATGCCGCGCATTTCGATGGCGGGCGCGGTACCGAGCCCGGCGGCAGGTGTAGCGGCGGACGCTACGTTGGGCGCAACTGTAGGCGCACGTCCCGGGCTTGCGTCTGGGGTTCTCTTACGGCGGCTCATGAGACAAGCACCTTCTGTCCCGTGCTGAGGTTCGCGTTGATGGCGGCGTATCCGCCGGCGGTGCGTAGAACCTCAACGTTGACTCGTTCGGTGGCGGGCGCATCCTTGCTGGTCGAGGTGGAGCTTCCGCCCTTTTCAACGAGCACATAGGTGCCCTGGGAATCCTGACGTACCGCGGTAGTCGGCACCGCGAGGGTGGTTGAGGTGTTGCCCTTACTGGTGATGGATGCGCTCTGCCCCGGAGTGAGCTTGCTCGGGTCGTCGGCGCTGAATCGCACGCTCTTTGCCGCACCCTTGGAGGGGTCGTTCTGCAGCTCACCAATGCTGGTGATGGTGCCCTCCACGCTGCCGGTGGAGGTGCGCAGGCTAACGCGGTCGCCGGCCTTGAGCTTATTGGCAACGGAGAGCTCAACGCTGGATTCCACGTAGGGTTCGCTGGTTTCTACACTCGCGATGGGGTTGCCGTCGCTGATGAGCTGGCCGACCGCCGCAACTGCGGTGACGGTGTGGCTACCGCCGGGCAGAATCGCGTAGTTGTTGCGGGCAATGCTGGTGACCCCTTCGCTGGGCACGCCGGTCAGGTGCGCGCGGTGCAGGCGCGTGACGGCGTCGAGGGTGTCTTCGGTGACGGTGCCGCTCTGAGCGGTGGCGTACCCGGCGGAGTTCAGTGCCTTCTGGAAGGCGAGCACGTCGTCGCCGTTATCGCCCAGGTTGAGGTCGCGGTACAGCGGCAACGGACCCTCCAGCACAAAGACGGGGTCGGCGCCAATAATGCCGATGAAGTCACCGGCCTTGAGCACGTTACCGGGCTTCTGGTTCTGGTAGACGAGCACCGGCTCACCGTTGGTGCGCGCGCTAATCGGGGCGGTCTCCCCAGCCTTGGTGGTTCCGGCAATGGCGAGGCCCTCGCTGACGGTTCGTTCTTCAACCTTCGCCCAGACCGGAATCACGGTTTTCGCCTGCACGGCCGGGTCGGGGCCCGTGGCGGCGTAGCGGGTGCCCAGGTAGAAGGACAGCATGAGCGAGCCGATGGCGAGAATAGCCAGCAGCAGGAGCACGCGGGGTCGGGCGATGCGCTCGCTGAAGCGGTGCCCGCTGTTTTGGTTTTTCGTGTGAGTGGTCATGGCGGTGTCTTTCTAAACTGTTTTTGCGCTGTCTTTTAGCGCCCCGGTTTACTGGTGCTCCAGAACGTACTGCTTGAACTTCTCGTCACGCTCACGTTCTGCCTTGCGGTCCTGTTCAAGCTGCGACTGGTACTTGCGGATGAGCGGCATCTGATACTGTGCCTCCAGGTCGTAGAGCTGCTGACTCATGCCGACCTGTTGGTTGCATTCTGCCATGATGGTGGCGATGCGAATTTCCTCTTCGGAGGCGGGCTCGTTGTAACCGCCGTTCTTGCTCAGCTGCTCATTCAGCGGGCTTTCCTCGGCGACATAGCCTGCCTTATTGGGGGTGAGGCCGCGGTCAGAGACGCACTGCTTCCACTTCTCTTCGAGCTCGCGGTGCAGTTTGCTACCGTAAACGGCATTGCCCGC